>JACCDM011716579.1_pt1 | contig 35715 bp, 28 predicted proteins | sample 7445851 | NCBI WGS metagenome assembly JACCDM01 (sample SAMN15323438, study PRJNA562643) | freshwater metagenome | isolation source: river surface water | place: USA:Blue River Watershed | collected 2017-08-16
AAAATAAAAAATCCCAAAAAGAAAATAAAAAATCCCAAAAAGAAAATAAATTGACTAAAAAGAAAAATAATCTAGATGTTGAAAATAATAATTATTTTTCTTTTTATGAAGATCAAACCGAAAATCAATTATCATTAAATAATATTTTTAAAAATAAAAATATTAAATTTGTTAAAAATCAACAAATAAATCAAACTCGTAAATCATTTTATATTAATACATTCAAATCAGAAGGATATAGTGTATTAACTGAAATAAATAATTTTAATAAATTAGATAAATATTTTGATGATAAAAATTTAAAAGAATCACAAGTTTTTGTAAGTATGAATGAAAACATAAATATATTATTAGAAAAAAATAATTTTAAACGTAATATTCATTTTGATTTATATCGTCTAAAGATTAATTTTAATTTTAGTATGAAAAAAAATAATAATACATTTAATAAAAATATCGCAGGAGAAGTCATTGATGTTAGTTTTCCATATCGTAATAATGCTTATTTTGGTCAAGAACCAATTGATTATGAATCAAAATTAATGATTAGTGATAAATATAATGGTCTAAATGAATATAATGTATGGGGTATTTTAAATGATTTAGTTGAAACAATTGAAATTGAATCAATTAATATTAGTAAACCAAATAAATTTGAAAAAAGAATTAATCGATTTATATTACTTAGATTCCTAGAATATTGGTTTCGTATTCCGTTTAGAATTAATAAAGATTTAAGTGAAAAGACATTCCAAATTTATAATTCTAATATTAATAAAGATGGACACAACTTTAATACATATTTTAATAAAACTATATATCGTGATTATGAATTTGCTAGAATTAAAAATTGTTTACAAAATAATCAAAATATAAATATATATTTTCTTTATCGTAGATTTTTAAGAAATGAACCATATCAAACATTATTTAAATTAACAAGAGAAGAATTAGATGATGCTATTGGATTTAAACCAAATGATTTTAAATCTTTATCCAATTTAATAAAAAAAAATAAAGATTTATACTCAATATTTTTTGATATTGTAAAAAATTGAAATAAGAATTATAACAATAATAATACATAATACATAATGTCTTCATCATTTGAAAAACAAATTATTATTGAAAAATATATTATTAAACTCAAAGAATTAAGTTATTCATTTAATGATTTATACATTAGAAATAGATTTTCATTAATTATTAAATATATGAGTGGAGAACATATATTTAATAATATTCCACTTAGTGAAACATATATCAATGAAATTAATGATGCTAAAAAAGTTCCATTTTTAATTAAAACTGATTTATATTCAGAATTATCATATCTAGATAGTCTAAATCAAGGTGGATTACTTAAAACAGTAAAGGATTTAAAACAAAAATATAATTTAGATGTTAAAAAAGAAAAGGAATTACGTAATAAAATGGATGAAGGAGAGATTATTGAGAGAAATCAACAAATATTAGAAGAATTTATCAAAGAATATGGATATAATCCTATTGATAATTCTATTATTAGTAATCCAAACAGAAATGATGGTTTAGATAATCAATTAGAAGATGAATTAACTCCAACTAGTAGTACACATCATATTATTAATAATATATCATCATCTAATGATATACAACATAAAACTGATAATGATGCTAATACGAATATTAATATTACTACGGCTCATAATATTGACAATAATGAAATTAATATTGATCAAAATGGTAGTATTGAATCATTAAACCAGTTATGTGATATTATTAAGATTGATTTTAATGAAATTATTGAAGATATTAATAATAAATTTGATGAAATGTATAATAATTTAAAGCAAGCCACATTAGACGATAATAATAATAATGGTACTATTTCAACAGTTAAAAAGAAGACTAGACTCACAAAAGCAGATAAAAAGAAGATTGAAGAAGAATCTCTTGCAACATTAAATAAATTACAAGAATTAGAACAAAAAAAAGTTGAAAATGAAAAAATTTATAAAGCCAATAAAAAAATGATTGAACCTTTAATTTCAATGGCTAATAAATTATATAATAAAACATTATCTGAAATTGATACATCTCAAGGTATCAAATCAGTTTTAGAATTGGCTGAACATTATAAAACAGGTAAGGTTTTAATTAAATCAACTATTAAAGCTAATCTATTTTATGTATTTTTAATAAAAAAATTTAATGATCCAGATGCTATGTATTTAATTGGTGAAGAATTATTAAATGGTATAACTATTCTAAAGAATCAAAAACAAGGTGCTAAATTTATTAAATATGCTGCCGAAACATATAAACATCAAAAATCAATTAATAAACTTAAATCATTAGTTCGTACAAAACTTCTATCAAAGAAAGATGAATGTTCTTCTGATATTGAAGAATAATAAAAAATTATAAATTTTATTTAATTTTTTTCTATAAAATTTTATCATCAATTAATTTATTAGTAATTGATTTAACAAAATCTAATACATCTTCAACTGAACTGTGACCATTAATATGAATAATTTTTGTTTTATGATCTAGATTATTTAATTGAAACCATTCTAGATGTTTATTATGACACATAGTTAAATAATCTTTTGAAATTTTATTAACTTCTTCTGGACGATTACGTTTAAGAATACGATTATAACATTCATCTGGATTAGTATTAACATAAAGAATTAAATCCAATTCAGTTTTATCTTTAAAAGTATCAAACCAATATGAATATGTTTTCCATTCCATTTCAGATAAATAACCTGATTCATATAACATTTTAGCAAATACATATTTATCTGTATAAATACTACGTTCACAAATAATAATTTTATTAGGATGTTCTTCAATAGTTTTTAATAAATTTCTAAGACGTGTAATATAAGCTAGAATTTGAAACCAAAATGAATTTTCCTTTTGATCTTCATAAAATACTTCTAATGCATTTTTTCCATTGTGTGTAATATTTAACCATTCTGAAACCGGTTCATCTACAAAAACAATATAATCAGATTTTAAATGACGTAAATGGTTGATGATAGTTGATTTACCAGAACCAATATTTCCTTCAATTGTTACAAGCATTTAAAAATAATAAACTTTTTATTTTTAATTACTTAATTAGAAATAAATCAATTTTTTATTTTGACGGTGATGGTGATGGTGAAGGATAATAATCATATATTTTAGTACCATCTGGATATTTTATTTTATTTATAAAATAATTATCAAAATGATAATCTACATAATTAAATACGAAGTAGAAGACAAACGCAAATTGATAAATAGATATTATAATTGTTGCTATTAATAAAGATATTAACATCTCACTTAATGATGGTATTAATTTAATATAATTACGAAATTTTGTATAATACATTAATACAAAAAATAAACATATTATTGCTAATATAATTATTATAATAATGGCTCTGTCATAATACAATATATTATGTGTATTATTTTGTTGATCTACATTTTTAGATTTTTCTTTGATGTTACCTTCTAATGGAGGTAAATGAAGATTTATTGATGAATTAAAAAAATCATCTGATATATATTTATCTATATCTGGATAAGCTTTTTTTACCTTATTTTTTATGACTTGTTTATAAACTGCTAAATATTCGATTAATTTGTCAGCTATATTTTTTTCATTTTCTTCTATTATAAATTTATCAAAAATTACATAAATTATATATAATACAACAACTGCATGACTTATAGATGATCCAATAATAATATATATAAATTCATAAATATTATGAGTATTCATTTTTTATTTATATCCTTTATATAATAAATATATATATATAAAAATGTTGTTTAATATTTTTGCCGATGCTTTAGTAGGCTCTTTTATTTTAATTACTTTCGTCATTATATTTGAAATTATATTTTATTTTGTCAAAATTAATAAAGATATTGAATCAAATACAGATAATTTACAAAATAATGCTCCAGAAGTAACAATTGATATACCTGGATTATTAGATAAAATAAAAATAGAAGATAAAAATATACATATACTAATCTCTAATGTATTAAAAAAAAGTTTATCTGAATCTATTAGAGATCTAGTAAATATAAATAAAGAAAATATTAAAAATAGAAGAAGAAAGAGTCTAATTGTTTTATTAGTTATACTATCAATATTTTTTATTATTACAATAATTTTATCAATCAAATTAAGAAATTATATTAACTTTCAGAAATTAGCTGTTTTTGTATTATTAACATTATTGATAACTGGAATATGTGAAATAATATTTTATTTTAATATTTATTCAAAATTAAAAACAGTTAACAATGAAAAACTACTTATTACATTGTATAATAAAATAACAAATAATAAATAAGAACTAATATAATATGATTTTTTCTAGTTAAATAATAAATGTCACACACATTAAAATATGATTTTTCTGAACCTAAAAAGAAAAATATAACAACTGATGTTACATTAGTAGGAATTATATATGATAATAAGGTTCATATTATTACTGATATAAATAATAAAAGATATTTAAATAGATCAGATACATTACTTATTTATAATGAAAATTTTGATCAATATTCTGATTTTACAGATAATAATGCAGGAGGAGGTAATGGTGTTTTAAGAAAATATAGATCAGATTATGATGGTATTAATAAAAATAGAACATCTGATGTGAAAGCATATGTATATGGTATTCCAACAGGAATAATACCTGATGACAAGTCACTTAATTTACAATGTAGTAATTGTACAAGTCCATTTGATGCAAACACTTATACAGATATTGTTAATATGGCAATTAATAATATAATTAAATGTATTAATGATAATCCAAATATAAAATATGTAATATGGTGTGTAGAAAAAACCAAAACAAAAGTTTTTTCCCTAGATAAAGATGTACAGGTATATTCTTTAGGTATTTCAATATTTAATATGTATAAAAATTCAATTGAATTAGCAGAAAATATATCACAACAAATATTTGCATTATTTGATCAAAAACCACATAGATATATTTATGAAGATGATTCTATAGATAAAGATAATCCATTAAAATGGCCTAACAAATTTTTTAAAGATAGATATTATATTTCTTTTCCAGATGATCCAACACAACCAGTCAATGATCCAATAAAACTAATTAATGAAGAAAAAAAAATTATAAAAAAAATAACAGATAGTGAAACAATAACAGTAGATGAAATGACCTATTTTGTTAATTATTTATTAACAACACCTTAAAATTCACATTGTTCAGGCTTTAAATAACAATTTCTAATTTTATTTTTTTTATCTTCAGATAATGAATTAAAATCATCTCCCCATGATTTTACTTGTTCACGTATTATACTATTTATTTTTTTTGATGAAGAAGGAGGAGATGATGGGGATGAAGTTGTTGATGGAGATGAAGTTGTTGATGGAGATGAAGTTGTTGATGGAGATGAAGTTGTTGATGGTGATGTAGTTGTTTTAAAAAATACATAATATATTAAAACACCAACAAGGATTAATAATACTATACTTAAAATAATATATGCAACATACCAATATGCATCTACATTTAAATTATTTGATTTTACAGAACTTTTCATTTTGTTTTTATTATTTGATAAGAAAAAAATGAATAATCATAAAAATTTAAAAATCATAATAAATAGAATTATTCTATTTGTACTTTAGGAATGGATGATAATTTAATATGTTCTTCTGGAATATTTTCCAGTTCAAAGTTAAATCCAACACCATCTTGACAATATTCTGGAATATTCATAAATTTATCCACAACCTCTTTATCACTTACTTTCTCCATCTTTGGAGGTGGTGGACGTTTCTTAAGTTCTTCAACCATCATCTTTTCATCAAGAAGGAATTCAGGAAAACCAGTACCAGCAGGGGCAATTTGTCCCATCATAATATTAGCTGATACCCCATTCATATTATCAATCTTACCATAGACACCTGCGTGAAGAAGTTGTTCAATTGTCTCTTCAAAAGATGATTTCGCAAGTGGACCAGCATTACCACGATTAATACCGTGACGATCAATTGGCATAATATATCCTTTACTTGTCATAAAATCAGCTAACATACCAATATGACGATAATTGACCGAATCAAGCAGTTTAGCAAATTCGCGATAAATGATATTACGAGCGGCTTCAATACCAAATATTTCATAAACTTCGTGTACATCATTTGAAATTGTACGAGTTGCATCAACGTGTTCTTGAATTAAAATTTCTTCTAGGTTAGATCCACTTGTAATTAGAATCCATTCATCATCAGGTATATATGAATATCCTTCAGATAATTTAACATCTTCAGTAATATTTTCTTTAACCTTGTCCATCATTACGTGACTAATACCTGGAATACCTTTAATAATAGTTGAAACAAATTTCTGTTCAAATTCTTTAATTTTAATAATATCTTTATCAGCATTATTCGAATCACTATCAAATTCTAATTTAAGACGCATAATTAATTCACTTGAATTATCATCTGTATAAATACAATTAATATTTGCAAAATTCAATTGAACAATTAAATATACATCATTCATAGTAATATTACGTTCCATCATTTTATCACGACTATATTTTACACGTAATACCCATGGATTATCCTCTTTAACTTGATCATTTAATTCACCAAACATTTTATAAATATCGATAATAGTTTTATCAGCATCAATATCAGTTGTAAAATTACTGTCTAAATAAAGACTGACTGAACTAACAATATCAGCAATAGTTGTTAATTCAAAATTATTACGAAGATTAAGACCCTTAGTCTTATCTTTACGATATTCATCATCTAAATATACCATAACACTAGGAGTCTTAATTTTTTTTGAATATGCCATTAATTCCTTAAGACGGGGTACACCACCAGTAGTAACAGTAGATGCCTTACCAGCAGTATGAAAGGTATTCAGTGTTAATTGTGTCGATACTTCACCAATACTTTGAGCTGCTAATGGACCAACCATTTCGCCTGGATTTACCTTAGTTTGTTGATATTTAACACGAATAAATTCAACTAAATACATTAATGCTGATTTATTAAAACGATGACGAAATAATAATTCTTTTGGTGATAGATAAAAGCGAATTAATGATGTCATAATTTTATTTGGCTGATTATTAATATGAATATCATCAATTAATTTATCAATTTCATCTTCAATCTCAAATGGTGTTAGATCAGAACGAAGATTCTCTGCTTCCTTTGTATGAAGCCCAAATTTAGTTTTAACATTAGTAATTAAACGTTCTAGATGAATAGGTGAACAAATAGTGTTCATATATTTACGAAGGAGAATCTTATTTACTAAATTATCACGAGTCTCATTTAACTTCTTAAAATTAGAATTGAGACGTTCTTTCCAATCTTTATTCTTTTGCATCTTCTTAACAGCTGCATCTTTCATATATAATTCCCATTTTTCATTTGGTGAAAAACGATATGTTTCTGCAAATTTTTCATATGGAAGATATACAAATTTAAGTGATTGCCATTCAAGAAGACCAGCACCATTAATACCATCTTCACCATATAAAAACTGATAAATATCACCAGTTGCACTACGAACTGTATAATCATAATGTACTTTCATATCTTCAAGTGCCTTCATAAGTCGACGTTGAATATAACCAGATTCTGCGGTTTTAACGGCAGTATCAATTAGACCTTCACGACCACCCATCGCGTGGAAAAAGAATTCTTGTGGTGTTAAACCATCAATGAATGAATTGGCTACGAATCCTTTAGCTTGTAAACTATCATCATATTTATAAAAGTGTGGTAATGAACGTGTTTTATCGGAGAAACCAAGGATAATACGTTTACCTTCAACACTTTGTTGTCCAACAATACCTGTCATTGAACGAAAATGGAATGGTTCACCTTTAGAACCTGAATTAATAGCTTGTAACATACGATTATTTTTGGCTGTTGAAATTACTAGATTTTCGACATCACGCTCAATTTCTTGGGCAATAAGCGAAATTTTACTTTCAAATGCTTCTGAATTATTTGCATAACTAATATCAGCAAATGTACCTTGATGAATTTCTTGATACATTATAGTGGCTTTTTGATAACCACGTTCAATAATTTTACGAATAACTTTTTTAATACGCTGATCAAAAATTAAATCAGCAACACCAACACTATATCCTTCGTGAATTAAATATGCAGTAATTAAAAATTGTACATTATTCAGATAATCTTTAGCTACTCTAGCACCATAATCATTATAAATAATATGTAAAATTTTAAGTGATGCTTTCTTTTCAATTTGACCACGAAGAAGTTGACCATCGACGATCTCAATCATACTATCACCTTCCCCAATACGAACATTGATTGGTGGAAGAATAATAGATACTGCTTGATGACCAGACCAAAAACGTTTAACACCGTTATGGTCAGCAATACTTGGTTCTGGTAATTCACCATTAAATGTAGATACTTTAGTTAACATAGATAACATTTCACGACGATTAAATTTAACACCTTTACCAGTTATTTTATAATAACCAATTAATGAATCTTGTACTGGTGCAATAATTGGTGAAGATGATTTTGGTGTAATAATTTGTTTAGGAATTGCCGCAATTTGTTTTAATTCAATTGCACTTTGAATTGATTGTGGTACGTGCATATTCATTTCATCACCATCGAAATCAGCATTGTATGGCTTAGTTACTGTAACGTTCAACCGGAAAGTTGAATGATCCATTACACGTACTTTATGAGCCATCATACTCATCTTATGTAAAGATGGTTGACGATTAAATAATACTGGGTCACCATCCATTAAATGACGATGTACAATATCACCTTCCTCTAAATTATCAGCAATTTCCTTTAACATTTTAGGAGATTCACAGAATTCTAGAGTGAAAGTCTTACCATCATTCTTCTTCTTAATCTTCTTGACACCAGGATAATTATTGGCACCATTGAGAATAAGTTTATATAATTTATGATAATTGAATCGATTTACTTTTTCTGGATAAGATAAATTAGTGGCAATTTTAAGAGGCACACCTAATTCATCAATACTAATATTCGGATCTGGTGTAATAACACTACGAGCTGAATAATCTACACGTTTACCCATCAAGTTACCACGTACTCGACCTTCTTTACTATGAAGACGTTGTTTATATGTACGAAGAGGACGATTACTCGCACGTGTTACAGCTGTTTTACTACCAGATTCATTATCAAATAATGTTGTAGTATGAAACTGGAGACATAAGAAATAATAACCAATCGTATCTTTTGAACTACCACTATGTAGTTTCTTCTTAAGAATATTATTATACTTAATAATGTCAATATATTTATTTGTTAAATCATCTTCCATACGTTGATTATTATATTGTCTTACAGATGGTCGTACTGCTGGAGGAGATACTGGAATAACATTTGAAATTAACCAATGAGGTAAACACCAATTTTCTGAAAAACCAAATGCATAACAATCTTCACGAGGAATTTCAGCAAATAAATTCATAACCATTTCTGGACTAAGATTAATCTTACGTTCTTCTTTATCTTTTTTTTCTGCTTTACCTACTTTCCATTCAGCAATAATTTTAAATTCTAATTTTTGATATTTGGATGGTTGAACCATACCACATCCGTGTGGATTACCTAAAATATCACCATCAGATTCACGACCACATACTTTACGTTTGGCCGCTAAATCAGTCATTTGCATAAATAATTCTTGGTTATCATCACCACAATTTCGCATAATAGCGCGTACTTGAGGATGATTAATATCAATTAATGATTTATTACAAAATAAACATACTGATTTTAAAAGTCGTAAAATAATATGCATATATTGGAATTGAAATACTGGTTTTACTAATTCAATATGTCCCGGATGACCAGGACAGAAAGTTCGATCTAAATGACAAGTTTTACATAATTTACCACGGTCAATCACACCCATCCGAGGATCAAAAAGACCTCCGGTAGTTGGTTCACCATTGTTTTCATATAAAGTTGTTTTATGAATATGAGCTACTGAGCGTTTAACAATTTCTTCTGGACTTAAGATACCAAATTCAACACGAATAATCGATCGAATTTTAGGTGTATAATCTAATTCACGATAAATTGACATCCTATCTTATTATTATATTATAATAATATAAATTATATTATTCAATTTTCTTTTATACTCTTTAAAAATTTAAAATTAAAAAATTTTAATTAAAAATATATGTTAATTAAAATGTATGATTAGCTGGTATGTCTTCTTTATTATGTAATTTATATAAATAGAAATAAGCTCTTGATGCTCCTAATGAAAAATTAAGATTATTACTAAATAATTGTTTTCTTATATATTCAAAACCTAAGTGTCTTAAATTATATGATTGTTCTACCCAACTGTAATATTTATGTACACCAATAGATTGTTTTTTTTTTAATTTTGAATCCAAAAAATTTTCTTCAGTTGTATTTAGATTAAATACATTTACATAAAATCCGTGTTCAATATCATTTATCATATAATCAGCATATGTAAATGAATCGTGTTCGACAATTATTAATGATCCATTCACCTTTAAAATACGTCTAATTTCTTTTAATGTAAATTCATAATTTATAGCGTGATGTAATACCATTTTAACTGTAATTAAATCAAATGTATTATCTTCAAATGGATAAGGTTCATTATATTTTAATTCTTTAAATGTAAATTTATCCATAAATTTTTCTCTACCCCAACTACCTTGTTCAGAAAAATCATTTAAATCTACACCAAATATATCTTTTTTATCTAAACCTAATAATTGTCCGAAAGATATGGCAAATGTACCATTACCACATCCAATATCTAAATATTTATTTATATTATTTATCCCTCTCTCATTTTGTGCTATTTTTAAATATCTAACCATCCATTCTTGAATAGCCATATTTCCTTTACACAAATTTGATTTTTTAATATTAAAACGATTTTTTGGATTTTTATATAATTTATGTAATTTACTATAAATTTCTTGATCTGATTTTTTAGATATTAAAATATTATAAATAACATTAGTTAAATGTGGACTAAATCTTTTTAATGCTATCTCTAATAATCTAGATAAAATAATTGGATTATATTTAAATGCAATTTCAACTAAAGCTCTAAATTGTTCACCACTTTCATATGATTTATAATATTTTTTATAATTAAATTCTGGTTTTGTTAAATTAAAATATTCAGCGTAATTACATTTAAATTGTTTTTTAAAATTAGGATTATATTTAAATACATCATATTTTGTTGGCAATCCAATATCATCGATTTCAGTATTAATTACATGTTTTACATTTGTTTTATGAGTTTTTTGATTTTTTTTTTTATTTGTTTTCTTTTTTGTTATCATTTTATTATATATAATATATATAATAAAAATGGATCTAGAAATTGATAAATTACAAAAAAATATACATCGATTATTAAGAACTTCTAATAAACCAAATGATGCATTAATATTTAATATTGAAGATAAAAAATATTATACTGAAACATATAGACATTTACTTGAATTTACACTTTCATCTCTTATTGATTTTTTAAAATCAAATAAAGGATTTAAATCATACCATTTACCAGGTATATCTCAATATGAAAAAGAAAAATTTGATAATAAAAAAGAAGAATATCGACCATATACTGATCTTAATACTATTAGAGATAAATTAAAACAATTAAAACCTAAAAGAAATACCAAAAAAAAACCTACATCAATTATGAAAACACATTCATATTTAACATATCAAGAACTACATACATATAATCGTGAATATCACATTCGTGAATATATGAAAGATAAAGATTATGAAGAAAAAAATCAAGAAGAGATTTTTGGCATATTTACAAATAGAATTGAAGAAATGGAAAAATGTTTACAAAAAAATCGTGAATTAGTAAATATTACCAAAACAAAAGATGATTTATTATTTCTTGAAATTGAATCAGCCAGAGAAAGAATTATTTTATCATCAATTACTCAAAAATCAGATTTAAGTGATGAACTAAAAAAAATGGCTAATTATATCATTTGGGGGACTAAACAAATCAAATGTTATTATAATGATGATGGTACATTAAAAAATAAAGCACAATTAGACGAATATGTAGATGAAATGTTGGATAAATTAAGAGTTGCTAAAGAAGGTGATCCAAATTGTGTAAAAAAAATGATGACATTTTTACCATTATATATATTTAAAGTTATAAAAAGTAATGGGAAATCATCTTATACATTATCATCACTTGAAGATGGTGATCAATTTGATTATGACGAAGATAAATTAAGAGAATATTATATAGGTAATGGAACATTAAAGGATTATAACACTGGAGTTGCATCAGAAGATGGTATTATAAAGGGTCCAAATACACAATTTCGACTTGGTATTGGATATGATTTATTTAAAGATCAAATTGGTAAATTATATTTTGATATTAATGGATTATGGAGTGTATATAATACTGAACTAGATTTATTTAATAGTTGTGGTAAATATGTTAATTATAGTATTTATGTTAATTTATTACAAATGTATATGTTTATGATAAAAAATGAATCATTGTTTCCAGCTAGTTTTTCGTTAAGAAAAGAAATTAGACCAAATGGTATTAATCGAAATATTTATAATGAAAAAACACAAAGTTATGAATTTAGAAACAAAGACCCAATATCTAAAGATAACTTATTTAATGAAAATATGAAATTAATTGGTGTTCATTTTATTAAATATATAAATTATACACAAAAAGGTCAAAAATTAATGGTTCTACCATTATTTGTTTTCATAAATAAAATTTTTAATGAAAGAAAAGCAATTCCAAGAACTACTACAAAAGTAACAACAATAGGTAATGATTTTATATCTTCTTATACAGGGGATGAACGTGAAGTTATTACTTGTGATCAAAGAATGTATTTTATCGAAGATGGAGAAATAACACCTGCTATGAGTCTTACATATCACGAATTAACAAATATATTATTTTATGGTGCTAAAACTTATATGATTGGTGATGATAGAAAAGAATTATATTTTACAATGGCTAAAAAAGATGATCCTGGATTACAAACATTAATTGAATTATTAAATATGACAGAAGTGTTTTTTGTTAAAGGTCCTATTGAAGGATTTAAAAGAGAAAGATTTAAAATTATGACTAGAGAAGAAGTACTTAGAAATAATAGAGGAGAATTAATGGGTCATCAACAATTAGGAGGAAAGAAAACTAAGAAAAAAATAAATAGAAGTAAGAAACAAAAATAAATGAACAAATTTAAAATAAAAATTTATTCTTTGAAAGAATTATAATTCATAATATAGTGTATAGTTAAAGATAGAGGTCTATAATGCTTTTGTTTTTATTTCTATTTATTTTTACGTGATTTCTTTCGAAAAATATTTAAAAATCTGAATAACATTTTTCTTTTAAAGGTTTTTTTTAATTCTTTATTTAAAGAATAAGGAAGAGGAAGTGGATTTGGAGGAGTGTTAAATTTTTCCTGTACTTTTACAGGTGTTTCATATATATGATGCGCATATGCAGCTTGTTGGTTACCATTATAAAACAAATTTCTTGTATGGTGCTCGTTTTTTCCGTGTTGCATATTTTCGTATTGAATAGTTGCATTAGTTCCAACTGATGGATGTTCAATATGTAAATATAGATTTTCTCTATCTTTTTGTAATTTTAAATTCTCTAATAATTCTCTTGCTGTTTTTTTTGTATTATTATTTTTTTCTAATTCTGAAATATAGTTTTCTAATTCTGTAATATTATTATTTTTTCGATATATTCTAGAAAATTTACGTGAACCAATTATGGTTTCTAAAAATGGGTTGAATTTCAATCAATTAAAGCATTATATTAGAAAAGAAGAACCAATGAGTTATGATGATATAAAGAGGGCAATTACAAAATGTATAGGTTTAATAGATAAAAAGGTATATATAAATTATTTTAATGCTTCTTTGAAAAAGACTAAAAAGAAAAATGATAAAATGAAATCTAGATTTCATCGTAAATCTAAAATTTATAAAAAATAAATTCGTGTCATTTAAAATAGACCGTGCTGTAATAATGATATTAAAAATAAAAATTGAAAAGGGTTTAACCTTTTGTGTATAATATAATATAAAATGGCTAAAACTAACCCTCCACCATCTGATAATAAACCTAAAAAAAATAATAAACCTAAACCAAACAATAAAGCTCCGGTTATTTTAAATGAGTCAGCTGGTAATAAGAAACAAGACCGCCCTTTAACTCCAGATGATTTAAGAAATGTTATTAACAATAAAAAAGAGCCTAAAACTAAATTACAAAAATGGGATGAATTAATTGAAAAATTGGAAGAAAAATATAAACCAATTAATCCAAACCAATCAGCAAATGTTAATTTAGTTATTGAAAATATAAATGAAATTGAAGATCAAGATGATCCAGAATATTATCCAGAAATAATATGTAATTGTGAAGAATGTGATGATTGTTCTAAATGTGATAAATGTTTTCACGATCAATTAGATAATGATTCTGATGATGAAAGTGAAAGTGACACTGAACCTGAAAATGAACCTCAAAATCAAAGTACAACAATTAATGAAATACTAAATTCTTTATTACCTCCTTCAACAAATAAAGGATCAAATCCTATGATGTTTATTATGCCAGGTTTTACATCAGCATTATCACATTTAATTGATGAAACTCAGAAAAAACGTGGGGCATCAATTGATTTAACAAATGATCTAAAGAAACAGAAAATGGACTCAATTGATCGTGAATATAAATCATTCTTACAAACTAAAGATAAAGATGATTATGAATATTTTTGTAGTTTAGATGTTGATCAAAAGTCAAAGATTCTATCTGAAGAAAAGTTAGTTCGTGAATTATCAAATGACAAGCAACCTATTCGTATTAAAGTTATTAATTCATCACTTCCTCCAATTATTAAAGGTGAGATTATTCGTAAACTAGCTACAAGTAAGTGTGGCTTTGGAGGTAATCCTAAAATGATGGACTGGGTAGATCATATTATGCGTGTACCTTGGTCAGTATATTTTCCAATGCCTATTAGTATTTCAGATGAAACAGATAAAATTAGTAAATATATGTTATCAATTTATTCACGTATGGATTTAGCTGTATGTGGTCATAGTGAAACTAAATGTCATATTATGCAAATTATTGGTAAATGGATTACTAATCCAGTAGCTGTTGGTAATTGTCTCGCTTTACAAGGACCAATGGGTGTTGGTAAAACAACACTAGTTAAAGAAGGATTAGCACCAGCATTAGGTCGTCCATTTAATTTTATCTCTCTTGGTGGTGCAACTGATGCATCATTTCTAGAAGGTCATAGTTTTACATATGAAGGATCTATTCCTGGACAAATGGTAGAAGTAATTCAACGTTCTAAGTGTATGAATCCGATTATTTATTTTGATGAATTAGATAAGATTAGTAAGTCTCATCGTGGTGAAGAAATCGCCAATTTATTAATTCATATCACAGATACACAACAAAATGATAAATTTCACGATAAATATTTTGGTAATATTGATATTGATCTTTCAAAGGTCTTCTTTGTCTTTTCATATAATCATGATGAAAATGTACCACCTATTTTACGTGACCGTTTACAAGTCGTACGTATTAAAGGATATAATGTAACTCAGAAGTGTAAGATTGCGATTGAATATATGTTTCCTCGTTTTTGTAAAGACGTTGGATTCAATCCAGGTGAATTAGAGATTAATGATGATGTAATTACATATATAATTAACAACTTCGCGGATAAGGAAGAAGGAGTTCGTAATCTTGGACGTTGTTTGGATACTCTGGTAAGCCGTCTAAATGTCCTGCGGTTAGTTCAGAAGAGTACCTCGCAGGAGACATCTGAATTCTTAGACAAATTACCATTTAAAGCCAAGAATATTCCAACGATTACGAATAATTTCTTAATCACCCGTGATATTATTGATAATATCCTAGATCGTCAAGTCGTTGATGTATCTCATCACCATATGTACCTCTAATCACACACTTTTAACAAAAGTGTTATCAATCTGCTTTTAACAAAACCAGTGGCAAAACTTAATTTTTTATTTTCGAAGCCATAATTTAATATATCTTACTTTAATATTTGTACCGTTTTCAATCCAAATTAACAGAAGGCTCAATATAAGTAACCCCTTTAAAAAGGCTTCTAGACCTTTATTATTTTTTTCTTTATTTAACATTTCTAATGCAATTATTGTTCCAGCAATAATTAATACTAATAATATTCTGATATACATACGTTTGAATAAATATATACATAGTATTAAAGCTATACCTAGATAATAGAATAGTAGATCTTTTAATTTATTATTTGCACGACAATCAATTAATCCAAGACCAAGAAGTCCAATTAAAACGATAAATTCTGGACCCATTTTATATTCCATCAATAAATTGATTCCTAGAATTGTTAAAATAAATAAAACTTCTTCTTTTTTTTGTTCTTTTAATTCATTTTTATGAAAATATGATATCAGTAATGTTACTAATAAACTTGTAATTGGTAAAAACATATTTATGTATTTAATTATTATTATAGAAAATCAAAAATAAAAATATGAAATAAAAAGATGATAAATAATTTATAATTCTTCACCTTGTGTCGCGTTTCCCCCACGTCCAGCGATCATATTTCTTTGAGCTTCAGTGGTACATACACATCCTCTGTCACTAGAATATGTTGATGGACAGCATTCTGGACGAACTTGATTTTGGGCAAACATAAACATTCTTTGTTGTGATCCGTCTTCGCCATCAACTGATGGATAATAAGCTGATGTAAGATCATCAGTTAATAAAATATCTTCACCAATTGGTGAAGTTATGTATGTGTCCTTAACAAGAGGTAAATTTGAAGGTGTACGTCTCCATTTATGTTGACGATTTGGTTCTTCAGTTAAATTAAATTTCATATTATCCCATCCAGACATTCTAATACCATCTTGTGCATTAAGTGTTTTACCACCACAAGCACCCATATTATATTCAACAGGAGCAAAACCACTAAATCCTTCTTTACGATGTGGTTGTGAAATCATTGTACCTCCAATTAAAACAACTAAGACAACTAAAGCATAAATTAATTGGTTTAAATCACGATTTGATTCAACAAAAATTATAACTAATATTAAAAGTAATCCTAATAAGCAAAACATTTTAATTTTATTTTTATTTATTTATTATTAACATAAGATTTTTTATAAAATTAAAATATAAATAAAATAAAGTAAAGTAATTAAATAAAATGAATAACCATTATTATGAAATTGATGATCATAAAAATTCATCTAGTATAGTTCCTTATGTAATAACAGCAGGGTTAGGATTATTAAGTTGGAAGCTTTATAGTAATCCTATTTTTCGTCGAGATTTTATACAAGGATGTTTTAATACATATGATTATTTATATGACAAATATTATAATTTAAGATATGATAATAAAATTAGACGTACTTCTCTATTAAAGAATCAATCATTAGAAAATAAACAAAAACTGGTTGACTTTTTATATTCAGATGATAGTAGTATTATTCCAGAAAGTGAAACAGATTCTGATGGATCAAACAATAGTAGTATTGTTTCTATTGTTGATTCTTCACATAAATATAGATTAATAGAATTCTTTTCAAATGAATTAAAATTTGAATCTTTAAGTTATAAAGAAAAGAAATATTATATTCTAGGTACAAAATCAAACATCCAAGAACATAAAGATATTAATGATAAAATTATCGATTTTCCTTGGTTAGCTGCATCATTAGACATCATATGTGTTGATAATACAGCATCATCATATGAAATAACAGATAAATTTAAAAATTTTTGGATTGAACATAACCAATTACCTTTACATATTGAATATTACGATATATGGATATCAGAACTTATTTCAGATAAACAATCATATCCAATCAAAGAAAATATTAAAGAAATTAAACTAACAGTAATTGATCAAAAAGGTGACTTTATCGAATACTCAGATGTTTTAATTGAACCACATCGTAATGAAACAAAAATTATTAATATTCCATCTTTAAATTTAAAAAAAGAAGAAGAAGAAGAGGTTAAGGAAGAAGAGGTTAAGGAAGAAGAAGATAAAGTAGAAGAAGTTAAAGTAGAAGAAGTTAAAGTAGAAGAAGTTAAAGTAGAAGAAGTTAAAGTAGAAGAAGTTAAAGTAGAAGAAGTTAAAGTAGAAGAAGTTAAAGAAGAAGAGGTTAAGGAAGAAGAAGTTAAAGTAGAAGAAGTTAAAGTAGAAGAAGTTAAAGAAGAAGAAGTTAAAGACGAAGAAGAAGAAGTTAAAGAAGAAGGAGTCATTGAAGAAAATGCATATGATTATAGATATGTACCATTTGTATAAACAAAAAATAATTATTTTAACTTAATTTATTTTGTGAATAAACTTAAAGAAAAAATATATACTGTTATTATAATATAAATCAAAATGTTTAATAAATTAATCGAATTAGAAATGTCCGATAATGATGAAAATGATATTAAAATTAATGAAACTGTAAAAGAAAATGAAACTAAAAAAGAAGAACTTCATTATCTTAATCGACAATGGGATTTATGGTATCATGATCCCAATAATTCAGATTACTCACTAAATAGTTATATCAACATAGGCACAATTGATACAATTGAAAGATTTTGGCATTATTTTCATCAATTAAAATTAACACAATTACAGAATGGTATGTTTTTTATAATGTTAAAGGGTGTATATCCAACTTGGGAAGATAACTTACAAGGTGGATTTTGGTCATTTAAAATTGATAAAAAGGAAATATCACAAGCTTGGACAAAATTATCCATCTATTTATTAGCTGACAATTTTATTGATGAAACTGATACAGATGAATATCATCAATTAAAAAAAGAAATTATTGGTATTTCTATTTCACCCAAAAAAACATTTTCGATTTTAAAAGTATGGTTAAATAATGATACTTTACATAAAAAAATAAAACTTAAAAATGATCTTCCGTTTGTTAACATTGAAGAAACAATGTATCGTTCACATGTTGAAACAAAAGAAAAAGAAGGACAAATAAAAAATAATATAAATATATGATATCATATATTTATATAATATCAAATTTTAACAATTAATTTTTGTTTTATCAAATTAAAAGAAATGAATAATAATTTATTTTTTTATTGGGAAGGTGTTGAATATAAATTAATAAAAAGATTGAGGGAATTAATATATTTACATTCAACAAATGGTAAAGGTTATAAAGTTAATTTTTTAAATAATTTAAATTTATCAAATTATGTTAAAGAATTACCGGAATGTTTTAATGATTTATGTATAGCACATAAAGCTGATTATATTAGGGTATATGTTATAGCTAAATATGGAGGTATTTGGATTGATAGTGATGTAATTATTATGGATAAATTAGATGATTTATTTAATATAATTAATAATCAGGATGGTTTCTTTATAAATGAAAATAATCAATATTTATGTAATGGATTATTTGGAAGTAAAGCTAATACTCCTTTAATGAATGAATGGTTAAATCAAATAAATAATATTTTAAAATTAAAAAAACAAAATATTGAATGGACAGAAATAGGTAATCAAATTCTAGAAAAAATTATAAAAGAGACTTCATATTTTAATAATTATTTAATATATAATGGATTAGATAATATGTATCCAATTAATTGGGATAAATGTACAGAAGAATTTTTATTAAAACCATATGAAAATTATAAAAATATTATACGTTCTTTTCAACCATTTATAGTATTAGTTAATTCTGTATATAAAGAATATGAAAATGTAAAATATGATAATAATGAAAACATACCTTTAAATTATTTTTTAAAACAATCACATATTAATAATTTATTAAGTAGTAATCCAAAGAAAATTATAATAATTGCTGATTGGATAATAAATTATCAAGCACAAGAACATTTTTTATTTTGTAAAAATTTAGTTAAATATGGATGGAAAATAATTAAATTATCTGAAATAAATATTGAAAATATTAAAAAAGAAAAAAGTATTGTTTTATGTGTGACATATGATGATTTTGATATAAAACAATTAGAATGTAATAATGTTTTTTTAATATATAAAATTGATGATTTATATCCATATAAAGAAATTAGAGAGAAATGTATAAATTCGTGTAATATGATTATATCTCCATATCAATATTTATTTTTAAATGAAAATATTATTAGTATGTATAAAAATATAAACAATAAAACTAATTATTGGATACCATATTCTTGTGTAAATGATTTTTATAAAAATATTTATTTTAATAAAAATCCAATCAATAATAAAATATTTATTTCTGGAACAATTAATAATATGTATCCAATGAGGGAATATATTTCATCAGATTATATTTTTAAAGATATTATAGATATCTTACCTCATCCAAATTATAATAATTATACACATAATCAAATAAATACTGAATATTATAAAAAATTAAATAACTATTTATGTTGTTTTACAGATGCTTCCATATATAATTATTGTTTATTAAAAGTGTATGAAATAACAAGTGTAGGTTCATTATTATTAGTTATGGATTCTATAAAAACACAATTAAATATATTAGGGTTCTATGATAATATTAATTGTATAATGTGTAATAAAGAAAATTTATTAGAAAAAATGAAATGGATATTGGATATAAATAATAGACAAAATGTTGATAAAATAAGATATAATGGTATGATTTTATCAAGAAAAAATCATAATACACAAAAAAGAACTTCTTTTTTTAATGATATTATTGATAAATTAATTAAAAATAATAATAAAAATAAAAAAAAAAATAAAACTAAAAAAAAAAAGTACATAAAAAAATAAAATTAACTAAAAAAGTTAGTCTTCCTTTGGCTTGGGTGCAAGGCAAAGTTTAATATCACCAATTTCACCAATCTTATACACAATTGTCAGTGGAAGATCATTTTGGAGATGAACGTGGATAACTTCGCAAAGTTTGGAACATTTGGTGAAAAGAATAAGGTATTTCAGACTAAAGACACCTTCAATAATCTTTTCAGGGTTATCATTACGTTCAAATACCAGACCATCGGTACTTTGACCAATTGTTGTTGTTTGATCCACTGTATCACCTTCACAGCTAAGGGTAAGTTGTGAATCTACACATTTAATTTCAATATTTTCTGACCATTCAGACATAAAACGACAGATCTTATGAAAGGTATCAGCTGGAATCATAACAACTGATTTATATTCAATATCAGGAAGTTTACGGTCTTCTTTAGTAGCATCCATTAAATTAAGATAATAACGGGTTTTAATCTTACGACTTTCATTGGTAATAAAGATACCAAGACGGTTACTATCTTCTTCGTGGGTTAATGTAAGAATATCATCCTTATCAATAATACGGATAAGTTGATAGAAAATCTTCATATTAACACCAAGAGCAATTGGTTTTTTACAATAATAATTTGAAAGCTTATGACCATTAATACGAACGTGTACGGCTAAAACACGACCTTTGTCAAGAGTAAAAATTCTAAGACCTTGAGAATCAAATTCAAATGTTGCATCTTCAACGATTTCTTTAAGAGCCTCAAACAGATTTTTAATTTGGGATACATTAATAGTTTCAAAGATCACGTCCATTTTAGGACCCGAACTTGTTTTTTGAACAGCAGTTGACATTTATAATTATTATGATAACTATGTTATTTGATTATACTGAAACAATAATTTCTTAAATCAATTTTTTATAATATAAATTAAAAAAGTTAAAATTCTTTATTCTTCATAGTATTTAAACATTATTACTGATACAATTAATAATAATACAAATACAATGGATATTTCTCTGAATGTATCATATTTCCAAAGAAGAATAGCTGATGTAATTAAAAGAAATATTGCAAACAATAGTAGAAAGTCATAATTTGTGTAATATGATTTTGCCATCTTTTATATATCTTTAAGATTTTATTTCTTTTTTATTATTTCTTAATCATTTCTTTTTATTTTTTATAAATATAATGAAACTAGATAATAGATTAATGAGAATATAATAGATTGAACTATTAATACATCAACTGATCTTGGTAAATAACTAGTAAATAAATCTGCTGTTTGTGGTGATGCAATTAAATAAAATACAAGTGTAAATAATAAACTTCTAAGGGCAACTTCTTTATCCATACTAAACCCTTCTATTTGTGAATTGTCTTTTTTATATTGATAAGCCATTTAATATTATTAAATAAAATAATTTTTATTTAATTTTATGTAATTTATATTTTTCAATGAAATCTAGATTCTTTTTCTTAATATAATACTGAATTGTTTTCATAAACCATTTATTCTTTTTTAATGATTCAATATTATCACTATAATAAATCTGTTTTTGAATTGTAAATGACCAATTATCGACAAGTTGTTTACTTACATCAGCTATTTGATTAACAAATGATTCAGGATATTTACCATTAAATAAATCTACTGACATAAATTTATCTGATGAATCTTTAACTAAATCAATTAATTTATCGACCATTGATTTATTAATACCTTTATATCCTTTACCAATAATATAAAATTCACGACTTTGTGAATTCTGGATTGGTTTAAAAAATCTAAATTCATTAAATGATGTAAACCATAAATAAATTATATTCCACGCGATTGGCTTATTGATCGGTGTTAAAATTTTAAATATCATACTTCCACCAATTGGTAATAAATAAGTTATTGCAACCATACTAGAAAATAATATTCTTTCATATCCAGGTTGAAACATTGGTATACCACAATCACTTGTTATTAAATCAACATCCTGACATAATTCTTTATATGATAAAATATTATCACATTTAGTTATATCACCTGTACCATCTGACCCCCATTTCCAATGGTCAGGATAAGCTTTAATAATACCAAAGTCATCGCCAAAATATGCTTTACCTTTAACTGCTTTATATGATTGAGCATTCCAATTAAAGTCTTTGATATTAGTGTTTTTCTTAATATAATAATCTAAACAGTCAATAAATGAACCTGGAGCTTCACATAAATGAAAACTTCTATATCTTGTATTAGTTCCAGGTAGATTTTTGGGAATAATATCTGTTTCAGCTAATATTTCATAAAATTTAAGCCAAGCTTGACTAACATTACGACGTATTTTTTCTCTTACCAACATTCCTAAATTATTAGATAAGTCTGAAGCATTTGATTTATAATATCTAAATAATACAGTTGATTGATAATAATTATCAAGTTGTTTACCTTCATCTTTAATACTAAAATCACGTCTACTGTCTATCATTAATCCAGTTTGTGATATTTGATTATTTACTGGTAAAATAGCTTGTTCTAATAATTTATTTTTATTAGAATCATTATTTGATTTTTTTGTTTTATTTTTTATTTTATTTTTTTTTTTATGTGTCATTTTTCTATCTGAACTTCTAAATTTATAATTGATTGGTACAATATCACCATACATTTCTTTTAATATTTGTTTACCAAATTGATCTTTCAAATCTTTAGTTGATTCAAAATAAGGAAAATATTCAATATCCCATTTCTTACAATATTCTAAGCTAGAATCAATTTGTTCTTTGGTTGGAAAATAATTTTTATTATCACTTTCAACAAAAGAGTTATATTTATTCACAAAATCTAGTTGTTTTGAATATCTTTCATGATTAAATGTAATAATTTCATTAAATGATTTGTCATTTCTATTTAAATTTAATAATAAATCGATTGGTTTAGTCTTAATATTTTGTTCTGTAATTGGTTTACTTATATTATAATATTCACGTAATTCTTGATCTATAACATTAAAATCAAATACACTGTTTGGATATTGTTTTATTATATTATTCATATATTTCGTAATTTTATTGATCTCAGATTTAGATGGTTCTTTAAATCCTTTAAAGACAGCATATAAACCTGTTCTTTTTATTTTATTACTAATTTCTGGATAATACAAATATGATTCTTTAAAATGTGACTTTAACCATATATATAATTCAGATGTTTGGTGAAATACCATTGTATTAAATAAAATAACTAGATTACCATTTTCTTCTAAGTTTTTAAGAGCAAATACAACTTCAACTATTTTTAATAAAAAGTTTTGTAGTTCTTCAATATCTTTACTTGAAATACCTTTTTCATAAAATATATTATTTATAATAATTAAATCTTTTTTTTTATTTAATTTTATATTAAATATATTATCAATTATATCATCAAAATTAATAACATTTATTTTATATATATTTTTATTAAAATAATAATTGATTTTTTCAAGTATGTTATTATATGTTTTATCAATCATATTTGTATATTTTATTGGATATATATATGTAATATCTGTAATGTTATAATTATTATACATTAATGCTTCACTAAAATCTGGTGTATTACCAATTTGTAAAACTGAATATGGGTTATCTAAATCAAATTTTTTAATAACTTCGTAATTTTGAAAAAAGCTATTTGTGATTGGTACATATTTTGACATTAATTTATTAAATTTTTTTTCCTGAAAAAAATTTAATGATTTAAAATCAATTATATTAACAAAAACATATGGATATATATTCTTTAAATTATCAATTGTTTCTTGATTATTTATAATTTTAAATAATTTTTCAATAACTTCTTTATAGACATTATCATTGATAATAGGTTTATATAAATCATCTAATTTATATGAACCTGCATTTTGTACATTTTGAATATCTGATTTAATATTAATAAATAAAGATGCCTGGTTTTGAGTAGCTTCTCTTTTTATTATAACCTTTTCTAAATCCATTTGTTCAGTTTTTACTTTAAATTCTGGAGTTGTTGATAATTCATCAACTTTTCTAATAAATAACATATCAATACCTTTTTCAATAGATGGTTTATGTCTATAAAATTCAATATTATAATCAGTATGTTGAAAAAAATGATTAAATTCTATATGTGTTATAGCTGGATTTTTAAAAACATTACCATATTCAATAAACTGTAATGAATGATTTAAAATTATATATTCAGGTATTAATCCAGAATCTAAATTATAATTTTTAATTAAATCATATAATATAGGTAATTCTATTTCAGTCTCTTTAAATATTTTTTTAAAGACAAATAATAAAAATTGTCTTTTTTCAGGTTTTCTGTGTATATCTTCTTCTTTATAAAATATATATTTAAATTTAATACTGATTACACCCATAAATTTAAATAATTTAGGATTAAAAATATATTTAGGTTTATTTTTAGGACTAAAATTTAAATTATATTTACCTTCTGTAGGAAAATAACCTAAACTTTCTTTTCTCTCTAATATAAATCTTATTGGAAATAACATATCTTTTTGTTCAAGAGCACAATAATCGTATAATAAATTTGTTAATAAACTCCAATTAACATATTGTCCACAACTATAAAATAAATCATATATTATAACAATAGCTACGTATAATAATGGATAAGATTCAAATCCTAATTTTTTAATTGTATCTCTAAATCCAAATATATATTGTCTTTTTCTTTCTTTTAATACTTTTTCAAAATTTATACTTTGATCTTTATTAAACATACTATCATCTAGAAATGTACCTAATAATTTTTTTTCATCCTGATTACTATTTATAAATTCTGATATTTTTATTATTTGTTCATCTTTAAGTGATTGATTTTCAAATAATTTTTTTTCCATTAGTCCCCAATTAATATTTCGACATCTTTCTTTATTTGGCTTTTCAATATAATCAGTCTCTCTTAAAAATTCTGATATATAATATTTTAATTTTTCTTCTTCAATTTCTGTTTTTGGTTGTAAAAATTCATAACAATATTTAAGTGAGCTAACTCTTTGGTTTAATGCTGCTTTCATTTTATCATCAATTTGAGTTTTATCACTAAAAAGATTTCCAACTTTTTTTAATTTTTTTGTATCTTCATTTATAAAATTATTTTTAAAAAAAATTGGATAAATAAAACCATCTTTTGTAACTGCAATATTATCATTTGTATCATTTGTAGATTTTTTCTTATCAAATAAATTAAAATATAATTCTAGAAATTCAGGCTCTTTTATTCCGTCTTCTGCAGGAATATATGATACTATTTTACCTTTATTATTAATTAATTCATCTTGTATTTTTTGTATAGCTTTATTTGCAGTTATTAAAAAATTAAGATAGTTTTTTTTATCAGATTCTTGAATATCTTCATCATTTGTACCTATTTTAAGATTATATATATTATAAGGAACAAAATTTAGAAACTGATTAACAGTTTCATTATCAAGATCAAATTGTAAATCTCTTACAGTTGATTTTCTTTCATTTCTGAGGGTTTTAGTAGAAAAATCTTTTCTAGTGAAACCAACTCCTAAATTTCTTCCAGTTGTTTTGACTCCATTCCTACGAGTCTTCATATTTAAACTTGCATTGGATTGTAATTTTCTTGATTTCACATTTAATTTTGGTTCTATATCTTTTACTGATTTTAATATCTTATAAATATTATCTCGTACATTTTTTATTTGATATTCTTCAGGTTTTCTTAAATGTGGTGGTTGATATGCCATATTCTTATTATAAGAGAATAAAATAAATTATAAAATTGATTTATTAAAACCAAAACAAAATAAAAACAAAAGAATATACTTAAGATAATAATAAAATGCCATTATCACTATATTTAAATAAAGATGTATTAGAAGTTGGTACTGATGAAGTCGCTAGAGGATGTCTTCTAGGACGTGTTTATGCCGCAGCAGTTATCTGGCCACAAGAAGAACCACCTGACTCATCATATTATCCACCGATTCGGGATTCAAAGAAATTAACACCTAAAAAACGTGAACAACTAAAAGAATTTATTGAAGCTAATGCAATTGCATTCGCAGTTTCATATGCGACAGAACAAGAAATTGATAAATTAAACATTCTAGCTGCATCACAATTGGCAATGCATCGTGCTTTAGATAAAGTTCGTAAGCAAGTAGATTTTGATCACATCATTGTTGATGGTAACTATTTTATACCATTTAACACATATACATTTAATACCTTTGAAAAAGGTGATGATAAATTTTATTCAATCGCTGCGGCTAGTATTTTAGCTAAAGTATATCATGATCAATATATTAAAGATCTAGTTACTGAATATCCCGATTTAGAAAAATATGGTATTCTTAGTAATATGGGTTATGGAGCATCACAACATATGAAAGCAATTGAAAAATACGGGGTGACCCAATTTCATCGCAAAACATTTAAACCGTGCTGTGGTAAACAATTTACAGTTAAAAAAGGAATTAAAGAATTAATTGATGATACAGATAATGAAGCTGAAATTATTGAAGATCTAGAAATTAATGATGATAATGTTGATTTAGTGTCTACTTGATACTTTTTAATATTTTTTTCTTGAATTAAAATAAAATGTGCATTATAACATATATATTATTTTTAATTATTATATTTTTAATTATAAGATACTTTTATATCTATAATGAAAGATTTGGTAGTACTGATTGGGCTGACCAATGGCGTAGTTTATATGCTCCAGATAATTTAAGAATCCAAAGATACGTTGATGAAAATGGATTAATTCATGAGATTTTATTTCGAGTTCCAAATAATAACTTTGTACCAATGAATTCATACTAATATATATACAAATAAAAAAAGTGTTGAGTTTAAAATATAAATAAATTATCATTACCTAGTTTAAATAATACAACAATGTCTTATTATTCAAGAGCTTTTGCTCTGTATCCGGAAGATAAGGAAGTTAGAAGAAAATATTTAATTAAAAATTTTCAAGGTGTTATGTTTAATCTTAAAAACGTGATAACTTGTAGTGAAATGGATATTGTCAAAAATTCAATGACTTATGTTTTTGAACATATTAAAAATTCAATGGTATCATTAATTGGTTATTTTGTATCAGATGAAGATAAGACTTATTTAGAAAAAAAACAATGGACTGATATTAAATATCGTAAAAAATTATTTGATATACTAGTTGATTTAGAAAATAAATCCGTTTTAATATGGATGTTTTTACATTTTAACTATTATATTACAGATGATCTAGATATAAAACGTAAAATATTATTAGAAAATATTGAAATGTTTAATAAATATTATCCAGAAAAATTATATTTTAAAAGTGTGGATGAATTATTCATAGTTTTTGCAAATAGCAATCCATTATATTCAATATCATATCATAATAGAAATAATAAAGATGTTTTGAGTTCCTATTCTAAAATGTTAAGAAAGATATGTCCAGATTTAAATTATAATGGTCTAGTTAATCGTAAAACATCTAAATCACCCAATGAAAAGATTAAGGTCTGTTTCTTCTCAGATTTATTAACACTTGAATCATCAGTTCTTCGCGATCGTATTGGTATTATATCACAATTACCAACTGATAAATTTGATATCTATTATATGGGATTTAAAGCAGGTGATAAAATTTCTGGTTTAATGAGTAAAACTTTTTATAGCATGCTTAAAACTAAATATATACAATTACCAGAAAAAATATCAGATTGTAGAAAATTTATTGAAAATAAAAAATTTGATGTGTTGGTATATTGTGAAATTGGTATGCAAGTTAGAGCACAATTTCTTTCATATGCTAGATTAGCACCAATACAAGTAAATACTTGGGGTCATTCAGAAACATCTGGTATTGATACGATTGATTATTTTGTATCAAGTAAATATTTTGAAATTGAACAACCACAAGGTCAATATTCAGAAAAAATATATCTAATGGATAGTTTATCTACATATTATTATCCTCCATCTAAAATATTATTATCTGATAATTATGTTTTTAAATCACGGAAAGATTTAAATCTTTCTGATGATGATCATATTTATGGATGCATACAATCATCATTCAAAATTTCAGAAGAATTTGAGAAAATAATTGATGGTATTCTTAAAAATGATCCTAAAGGTAAAATCATATTATCTTATTACCAACCTTTTTGTAAAAGTCAAATTGAAAGAATGAGAAGACTAATGGGTGAAGAAAGACTAAAAAGAATTATATTTTTACCAGGTATGCCTATTCCAAAATACCTTAATTATATCAAATGTTTTGATGTTATGATTGATCCCTATCCATTTGGTGGCTGTAATACAAGTATGGAAGCATTTGATCTAGATATACCTGTTGTAACTATGCCAACAAGATTCTTAAATGGAAGATTCACATTTGGGATGTATAAAAAAATGGGATTTATTGATTTAGTTGCAGATACAGCACAAAATTATATTACTATTGCTGTAAAACTAGGAACAGATACTAATTTTAAAAAATCAATGATTGAAAAAATTAGCAATAATAAAAAAATGTTATTTCAAGAAAGAGCTTCAGTAAATGACTGGGAAACTTTTTTATTAACTGCGTATCGTAATATATAACGATTTTTTATATTTTTTATATTTTTTATTTTCTTAAAGAAATATAATATAGATGGATACTAATATAGTTCAAATTTTATTATTATTAATTTTAATACAAATCGCACTAGCTGGATATTATTATTTATTATATAACCAAAAAAATAAAATGAAAAAAGAAGATGAATTGTTATTAGAATTAGAAAAAAAATTTAATAATGATGATAAATGTAATACATTACAAAAAGGTTCATTACCAAGTATTTGTAATGGATTTCATGATAATTTTTTTAAAAATAATAACAAATTTTTAGGATGGAGATATTTTTATCTCAAAAATCAATCAAATACTCAAATTGAAGACGATAAAAATTTTGAAGGAACCAACGTTAGAAATTATCTAGATCATCTTGAAAATACACAAAATAATATAACTCCAAAAAATTTACAAATTAGATAATTTTATTTTTCGTTTATATTTTATCATTTCTTTAAAATTTGTTATTATATAATAATAAAACAAATAATTATATAACAAAATGAATTCAGAAGATACATCATTTTTAATTACTACTAATAATAAAAAAATATGCATTCCTTGGCAGAAGGCATTAGAAAATGAAAATATGTCATCAATCTATGATAAGTTTAGTATAGAAGATCAGCAAATAATACAAGATAATATTTCTAAAAGAACTTGTTTGTCAATTAATAATGTAGCTCAATGTTTTACTACAGCAGGAGAATTAGAAAAATGTGATCAAATACAACAAAATCAAAAAAAAGATATGTCAGATTTAACAAAAAAAATAGATATCGAAAATACAAATAATCCAGATAAAATAGCTGAATATAAAGGTTTAGAAGATTCTTTTACACAAAAAAGTGAACAAATTGATGCTTTAATTAAACAATATACAAGTCGTCAAGAAATGTTAAATATGAACACAGGATATCATAAAATTCTTGATAAAAATATAACAAATGAAAGAAAAGAAGAAAATAAACTAGGTAAAGATCTTGATAACATCGATAATTTAAAAAATTTTATGGTAGAAAATATTAAAACTGTAAGATCAAATCAATTCTGGTATGAAGGAAAAAATAATATTATGTTAAAAACATTAAGAATATTATTATTATTTTTATTATTTATATGTATTATTTATATTCTAGGTAGTAAACCAGTATGGGAAAAAACGATTTAAAATAAAAAATATAATGAATCAATTCATTATTCTTCACCATCACCATCTGCCTCAGCATCATCTTCAGCTGAATTAATCTTCCATCCTTTCCATTTCTTTTTCATATTGCATTTACCAATAATCTTATTAAGACGTTTCTCTAATTCACGTCTTGTATGTTTACGAGTATCAAAACTATTATTTTGTAAAAATGTCTTAAATTTAGGAAAGATATCATCAATACCAAAACTAGATACAGGATCTTCTTTCAGATTTTCTTCAATAAATTGACTGTAAATATCACTGTCACTACGATATGATTGAGTATTCTTAATTACCTCTGGAGGTTCTTGAATACCATTCACACGATAACTATTTTGATAATATTGAATTAACATATACATAAAGATTTCACACCATTCTTCTAATTTATTTGTTAGTGTCCGATCAATCAAAAACTCATATTGTTTACGAGGATCAGGATTATCACAGAACTTTGAAATAAATTCTACGACACGAATACGTCGCCAAGTACCATCATCATCCGAAGGAATCTTTGGTAATTCATTACAAGTAAGAACTAATTTAAACTTAGGCTTAAATGTAATCGGTGATGCATGTAATTTACGGGCAGTAATCTCATCACCACCAGTCATCTGTTTCATAAAACCGACCTTAATTTGATCATCTGATTCAGCTTCATCAAGTGAGATAAAACGTTTACCACGAGTTTCAGCTAATACAGGAGATGCTGTTTCTGAACCAGCACGACCTTGAGTTAAAGATGTAATCGGCATAGAACCATAATATCCACCAATAGTTTTCTTATAAAAATCAATTAACATAGATTTACCATTAGAACCAACACCAGTCCAAATATGAAACTTCTGTTCCTTATTCGATCCGTGTAAGAAACTAGATAATAGATTTAATACATAATTACGAACACGTTCAATCGGTAGAATTTGATTAATTAATTCCTCTACCTTACTCATTTTATCATAATCATCTGCATCTAAATGCTCTAAATAATTAATACCAGTTGATAGTGTAATATTATCTTCTGGATAACCTTCACGAAATTTATTTTCATCAAGATCATAAATACCATTCAGGAAATGAAGAAGGTTATCATTTGAATCTAGTTCTTCTTCGAATTTTTCATCAAAGAAGAATTCTTGACATTCATTAAATACTGATGCTTTATAGCTTTGTGTCTTTAATTTAACAACTAATTCAGCCGATTTTTTTGATTTCATTGACCAACTTTCCCTTTCAGGACCATCATCTTTATATTCATTTGATTTATTACTACAGAATAAAGTAAACTCTGTATAATCGTGTGCTACATCTGACGATATTTTACGTTTTAGTTCATTACCACGCTCATTTAAATTCCATTTATTATTACTATAATGATACCAACGACCGTGAGTAATTGACGAACATTTAAATTCGTGTTTATATTTCTCAAAAATATAACGAGCCACATCTGTATGTGTTTGACTCATTGATGAATACATTAATTTACCGAGTGAATCACGAGTAATATCACGATATTTTTGTGGATTATCTTCCTTAGCCCATTTATGTAATGTACCTAGACCAAGTCGACGTTCCATAATACGAATATTGGCACGATTCCATTCATTACGACATCCTTCTTCATCAAATTTACCATTACATTTACGACTAAATTCAATAAAACCATCTTCCAATCGATAATCAATATTAGAAAGACACCAACAAACACGAATCCAACTTTCATAATTAGTTGCCCGTTTTTCTGATAAACATTCCTTTGCTAATCGCTCAGCAAATTCAAAATCCTTGTCATCAATACGATTTTTATTTTTATTACTACTTTCAGTTTTATTGTTCTTAGCAACAACAGCTGCTTTACTTAATTTTTTAGAATTAGCACCACCAACACGTTCTGTATTATCTTTATCACTATCTGGAATAGAATCATATTTTTCACGTACAGATTCATCAATACCAAACTTAATTTGTGTTAATTCTTTTTTAAAAGTAATCGATAATGATTTAAATAATTTATATGAACATTTACCTGGATTTTTCATTTGAACAGGTACACATTCACCACTACCCATATTATAAATATTAGTAATCGTATAAGGTTCTGATCCAGGTTTAGTTGAACCATACATAAACCAATTATTCGCACGAATAACTGATAAATCAATAATATTGCGAACATCATTGGAGACATTCATCTTTTTAAATAATTCTTGAACTTCGGGATTCTCAACCATATCGTGACGAACAAGAAATTGAATTTTATAAGGTGGACATAAATGTGGGTATACAATATGAATACCATCTTTTACTTGATTATTATTCCCTTTTGATGCTTTCTTTTTCTCCATTACATATGCATATTCTGTTTCGGTCAAATGTTCTTCATCAATATATTGACTAAGAACTTTATGAAAAATCCGTAAATATGTTTTAATATCTTCATCGTTGTAAATTTTATTAATATCGGGATTATCATCAATCTTTTGTCTAAAATCCAAATCAATTAATATCGGACTGACTTCTTGATGATGAGCCTCAGTCAAATGAAATATTTGATTATTAATAAATACATCGTTATAATATACTTGATAAAATGCTTCCATTTTATCATTTGGAATGTGATAAGATCCACTTGATCGCACACCTGGATTAGATAATGCAGTATGTGTTATCTTAGTGTGTTGTTTATCTTGGGGTGATATCCTATATCCTTTTAAAAAATCTTCTAAGGACGGTAGATCATTTTCTTTTTTAGTTGAAGTCATAATTTGTATTTTATTATTACAAAAAAATAATATTTAAATTCAATTTTTTAAATCCTTACTTTTAAAGAAATTATAATTCTTTAAATCTAATTTTTAAACCAAATAAAATAAAAATAAATTAGAGTAAATTTTAAATTTTAAATTTTTTACATATTTTTTTTTGAACGCATTAAACATAATTATACACATATATCATCTATACCATCCCAAGCTACATGGCATTTTTTAGCCCATCTACATTTTGCATATCTTCCAGTATTTGCATTTTTAAAAAAATCTGTATCAAAATCCATTACACCACCATTTGTACCATTGGTTAAACATAAACCCATTTTATTTGCATTACGACATTTACCTGGACCTTCTACTAACCAATAATCTGGGCATTCCGCACGAATTATCTTTTCAGGTTTTTGATTTTTAACATCATTGGCATATTGTCTATAATAATAAACCATTATAAAAATACTTAAAAATACACCGAATGAATAAATAGCTGTATCAATATTCATATTCTTTATTTTTATCTTACTAAAAGAAATTTTTTCATTAAAATGGAAAAACTTGTCCACTGTATGTACATACTTGTCCTTTCATCAATACACGATACGAATAATAATTAAATATTATGTAAATAAAACCAAACATAAATGCGAATATTGAAACAAATAATTTACTAAATAATGAATCGTTTTGATGACATAATAATGCTATTGAAACAGCTGTAAAATTTATTATTAAAAATATTAATACGGCTGTATATTTTAAAAACACCCACCAAGAATTATATATAATAGTTTGCCCTTCTTGGCCCAATAATATTAAATTACTTTGAGACATATCTTCTTGTAATGATTAAAGAAAAAATTAAAGAAAAATTAAAGAAAAATTAAAGAAAAATTAAAGAAAAATTAAAGAAAATTAAAACACTCCTTTTCATTCATATTGTAAAATTGTTATTTCAGTTGGGATAATAAATAATTGAGGATATGCTGTTTTTAAATTATTTAATGAAAATATGATATTTTGTACAATATTATAAATAATATGATCATTCGGATATACTATCCATTCACATATATAACTTACATTTAATGTAATATTTGAAACATCCATTATTATAATATTACGATCATGATTCAATTTCATATTTATCCAGGTTGACAAATCCCAATAACTTGCCGCATTTATATTTGGACTAGATAACATATCTTTTAACCATCCACTATAAATATTATGAATCTCATTATTATTTAATGACATATCATTTATTTGACTATAAAAATCACTCATTAACTTTAACATTACATTTAAACCTTCCTCCCAAGAATTTTTACCACGACAATATGACGGATGGTTATATGTAACTGATCCATCTTGTGAATAATCACAGACCCAACAAAAATGAATACCGCAATTACATTTCATATGATTACATCCTTCGATTTTATTAACACTTACATTACATCCTGGACATAATTTTATTTGCATTTCAGAATTATTATTACTATTATTATTTGAATATAAAGCCATAATTGCCATTACTCTAATATGATTCGCACAATAAATTGGATCAATTGCTTGATTATCATTATTAACATTACATAATTGTGGAGCATTTACATTCACGATTTGAATACAATTTGCAAAAGAACATACACGATGATTTGCAATATTTTCATAAAAATTCTCAGGTATTTGATAAATAATATTATGTTCTGGATGACGACAAAATGAACATACAAAATTACTTTCATTCACATAATCACCTTGATTATATAAATTTGTACGATATAATTTTGATGCACATCCATTACACATATAATGTTTTTTACATTGTAAATTATGCAATGATCCTTGATCAATAAAAGTTATTTCATCACATAAATCACACTTTTTAAGAAAATTTTTAAATACTAAATTTTCATATATATTATATAATCTAACATTGTTATAATTTGATTCATCTAGTTTAAAATATGGAGTCACAAATTGAATATTTTTGTTTTTACTACAAATATTATTTGCATTTGTAATTATATTTTCATTACATATTTTATTCTGATTATTAATTATATAATTAATAATACATAGACGTAATTGATTTGTAAAAGGTGAATGTAATAAAATACTTAATACTTTATTTTTAATAAAATTATTATA
>JACCDM011775671.1_pt1 | contig 35608 bp, 31 predicted proteins | sample 7445851 | NCBI WGS metagenome assembly JACCDM01 (sample SAMN15323438, study PRJNA562643) | freshwater metagenome | isolation source: river surface water | place: USA:Blue River Watershed | collected 2017-08-16
GAATCTGGCTGCGATTTGCGCGCGATTCAAGAATTGTTGGGACATGAAAATTTATCAACAACGCAGCGTTATACTAAAATTGACAAGAAGCATTTATTGGAGGTTTATGCCAAGGTTTCGAAGAGGTGAAAATTGTTGCCACTCGCAAAAGATTTAAAATATAGAGTTTCAAAATTCGACGTTTAGAAAACAAAAGCTGATGTCTTTGAATTCAGGACTTCTTCTCGTCAATTATAAAAATAAAACTAAATAAATTATGCCAAAAACAGGAAGAAAAGGAAGTGGAGATTTTTACAAATATAATCAGAAATTTGGGGCTGAAATAATGGTTAGGAAAAATTTGATGAATTTTTTGGTGCCCAATGATTTGTATGGCGATCTTTTTGAAGAAAGAGATCGTTCGCTTTTTGAAGGGTGGGTAAAACAGGCAGCTAATCCGCTTGAAGGCATGTGCGTTGGTTGGTCGTTGATGTTTATTGAAGATGAAGAATTAACAACGAAAGTTTGGGAAAATCTGAGCGAGGAAAATCCTAAAATTACTCCTGAAGACAAAAGGTTGTATCAGGATTTTGCCAAAAAACTTTGGTACAGATATATCAATACAACAGGCGAGTTGGAATCGCAAAAAAGAGAGTTTCCAGAGCTACCACTTAAAATGACTGAAGATGATTTAAAGTTGATGGGAGTAAAAAAGGAAGGAAAAGACATGCCTTGCAAAGACGTGAATAATGCAAAAACCGACAATGACTTGTATGATATATTGTTGAATAAGGTTACAAAAATTATTGAGAACGAGACTAACGCTAAGAGCAGACATTACATCAAAATTGATAATGATAGTCATTCTGTTGTGATTGCGTTCAATGCTTTTCAAAATAACAAAAATAGATTTGTAATCGAAACTGAGCTTAATGGAATTGAGGGTGTTGAGAATAATCACAAAAGCGCGATAACAGAAATTTTGAAAGGCGGCTTCGGAAATGATGTGGTGAATACATCATTTTCGATCGAAAATTTCTCGCGAAATCTTGAGCATATAAAGAAACCTCCAAGCTCTAGTACGTTAAAAACAGCGGCCTATCATGTTCTCTCTGGCAGAGCCGCTACTTATGACGACGGAGGAAAAGAAAGCGAAGGTTATTCTAAGTAAAATTGCTCAAATTTTCAGATTCTTACCAAGAATTATTCTGCGAGAAATTTTTGGAATTCATCCTTGATGAAATTTTAACAGCTTATCCAGAATTAGAGTTCGCAATGACGAGTTCGGCTCTAATATTTTTCCGAATGGAATTTTTGCACTGGTCTCGCGTTACTTTTTACAAAAATTCCGTCTTTAATAATTTTGTTCATTTGCTCTTTCGAAATTGCGATCGGTGTTTTTATAACATACCATTTCACGCCTTCGCGGCATGGCGGAACTGTAAGCGAACCTTCGTAGAAAAATAATTTATCTTTTTCATTTACAATGTCAGAGAGATCAACTTTCACATCTTTATTTTGCAAATTTAGTGCCGCGATCACTTGATTAAAATCAGGATTTTCTGCACCAACCTCCAAGAAAATTGCTAGCGCTAGCCATTGTTCGTCATCACTTTTGTGATAGATTTGCATTTCCAAAGAATGAGCCTTGCCGCCAACTAAATGCTCGCTTGGATGATGAAATTCAAAACGTCTGACGAAATATTTTTTCTTGCCACGCAACAGAAAATCGCGGCTATCAAATTCAACTTGCAGTAGATGATTTTTTTTATGTCTCTCGACGTCAGATTTTTTGTAAAAAAATTCTAAATCGTTGTTAGAAAATTTATCTTTAATATCGATTGGAGATTGACTGTAGCCAATTTTACAAAATTTATTTTCGTCATTATTGCCCCAATTTGCTGGCCCAGAAAGACCTTCATAATTCCATATTTTTGCGCAAGATCCAGCACAAAAAATCAAAAATATCACGAAGACTTTTTTCATATTTATTTTTTAAAAGAGGTTTTCCAAATTTCCAATTCGCTTAAAGCGCGATTGCTGTAAGCTGCTTTGCGATCAGCTTTTTTAGTTTTTTCTTCCAGATTTTCGAATAATCCGAAATTTACATTCATGGGTTGGAAGTCAAGTCCTTCATGGCCCAAAGTGATATGATTTAAAAGTGAACCAATCGCAGTTTTGGAATTTGGCACGGCAATTTCAAAATTTTTTGCAATAAAAATTCCCGCAATCAAACCCATCGCCGCCGACTCAACATAACCTTCCACGCCAGTAACTTGGCCGGCAAATAAAATATTGGGCGATTTTTTGAAGCGCAAAAATTGATCGAGCAATTTCGGCGAATTAATAAAAGTGTTGCGATGAATGCCGCCGAAGCGCGCAAATTCTGCGTTCTCGAGCCCAGGAATTTTGCGGAAAATGCGCTGCTGATCGCCATATTTCATCTTCGTTTGAAACCCGACAATATTATAAAGCGTGCCAATTTTATTATCTTGACGCAGCTGAATTATGCCATAAGCCTTTTCAGGGCGATCCTTATTTGGCGTACCTTCGGGCGATTTTGGGAAATGCGGATTAGTCAATCCAACCGGCTTCATCGGGCCGTGACGCAAAGTTTCAACGCCGCGCTGCGCCATCACTTCAATTGGCAAACAGCCGTCGAAATATGGCGTGTCTTTTTCCCAATCTTTGAATTCGGTTTTTTCCGCCGCGAGCAAATCATTAACGAATTCGTAATATTGATCGCGAGTTAACGGACAATTTACATAGTCGCTGCCATTGCCTTTGTCGTAGCGCGACTGAAACCACGCTTTGGAAAAATCGATCGAATCTTTGAAAATGATCGGCGCAATCGCGTCGAAAAATGCCAAATGTTCGCAGTCAGAATTTTTTAAAATTGATTGACTAAGTGCGTCGGAAGTCAATGGCCCCGTTGCGATAATCCAAGTTTCATCTGAGTTTACTGGCAATTCTGAAATTTCGCAGCGCGAGATTTTTACTTTTTTTGTCGCCAATAATTCCGCTTCGATAAATTTTGAAAATCCCTCGCGATCAACCGCCAAAGCCGTTCCCGCCGGAATTTTATTAGCCTCGGCAGAACGCATCACCAAAGAATCCAACATTCGCATCTCCTGATGCAACAGCCCAATCGCCGTAGTTACGTCATCACTGCGCAGCGAATTCGAGCAAACTAATTCTGCAAAATGATCAGTTCGGTGCGCAAAAGTTTTGCGATTCTGATCGCGCATCTCAAAAATCTCCACCTCAAACCCGCGCGATGCCAGCTGCCACGCCGCTTCCGAACCAGATAATCCCGCACCGATAATGTTAACTTTTTTCATTTAGTTTTAGATCAAATTCAAATTTCAGACACAAAAAAACCGACGGCCCCATTCTTTGGAACCGCCGGTTTTTTGCAAGCTTGCAAAAGAAGAAATTATTCTCCTTTAACTATGGTACATCCTTTTTGAAAAAACGGATAGTAAAACCAAAAGTCATTATATGAAGTATCAACAAAAGCGACTTTAGTTATATCTCCATTTTTTCTTGCTGCTTCAACCGAAGAATCGCCGAGTGCAAATAAGAACAAGATATTAGTCACACATGCTGTTCCAGTTTTGAGAGGCTTAACTTTAACAGAATTATCGATTGAATAGCTTGCGGTATCTTTATAGTCAGAGTAGTGAATACAAGATGACGCGAGAAACAACGATACCATCATAAGTATCTTTTTCATATGTTCTGACGATTTAAATTATTCTCCTTTTACAACAGTACATCCTCTTTGAAAAAGACCAAAAAGAAAATTAAAGTAAGTCGTATCAGCGACCGCAATCTTGGTTACTGATCCATCTTTTTTAGCAGCTTCAACCGATGAATCCCCAACAGAAACCAAGCCCAGAACGTTGATAACGCAAGCTGATCCAGATTTATTAAACTCTATCGAATTGTTTACAGATCCAGAAATTGTATCGCTCCAAACTGTTACCAAAGCTGCAGAAGAAACACCGCTGCGAGTTTGTGCGCAAGAAGCAAGCAATAGAGACAGAGAAACAAGTAGTGCTAATTTTTTCATAATTTTTGATTTTGAGTTAATAGATAAGAAGTGGTGACCTTAGAGAATAAGATCGCAGGACATCTAAAAGAAGGAATCGTAAAAAGGCAAATTAAAAAATATTTTTGTGTAGAAGCGCGAATTTCTAGGTTGCCGCGTCGCTTTGCAAGCTCCTCGCAATGACGGAGTTTAGAGTTTAGCTCATTGCTTTAAAAATCGTCATTGCGAGCGTAGCGTGGCAACCCAGAAAATCACAAAATTGATTCATAAAGATCACGCCATTGTGGATTGCGTTTTTCGATGAGTTTCAGCTTACGAGCTCTTGATCCAGCTTTGATTTGTTTTTCTCGTGCGATTGCTGGAATCATTTCGTCAAAGTTTTTGAAATAGACTAAAATTTTACAGTCGTACTTCGCGGCGAATCCTTTGATTAGTTTATGTTTGTGTTGGCAGATTCTTTGGATCAGATTTGAAGTGACTCCAACGTAAAGCGTGCCGTTTCTTTTGTTGGTAATTATGTAAACTGCTGGGTGTTTCATGTGGTGTGGTGTTTGGTTAATTCTAGGTTGCCGCGCTTCGCTCGCAATGACGGAGTTTATATCAGGTCAAACAAATTTTTTATCGTAGTTGGCACAAATGACGAAACTTTATTGGTTTCAAACTTCGCTTCTTTATCACTTTTTTTCTTGGTATATTCATAGCGAATACCAAACAAACCTCCGCCTTCGCCGCCGGTTAAAAGGCCAACAACATTTCCTAAAATTGGAATATTTCCGATGCCAAAAAGATTATTTACGATAAATCCGGGAACGATCATGCCTTTAATTTCGTAAACATCGTTTTTCAAATCAACTTTGCCTTTGGCGGTAATTCCGATTTTATAATTATTCGCAATCAGTGATTTGATTTCGAGAATGTTATCACTCAAAGCGAAATCCAATTTCACCGAATCGAAAATTGTTTTATCGTTGGAGAAAATTTTATCGCGCACTTTCGAAAAAAGATCGTTAGTGGCAAGACGCTTTACCGCTGGGTTTTCGTAGATTGTAATGCTGTCGTCAAAAATCACCTGCCCTTCCAAAAGAGGTTTTTTATTTACGATTTTATTTTGCAATTTCAGATGCGCATTGCCTCCAGCAACAATTTTTGAAATTCCCAACGCTTCCGCCAGATAGCCGATATCTGTGATTTGCCCTTCAAGAGTTGCAAAATTTTCTTCAGGCTTTTTATTCAAATGCAAATTCAACGATTGCTCTCTTTTATTGTAACTTCCTTTCGCAGCGCCAGCGTAGCAAAATTGATTTGCGCATTTTAAACCAAGCGCAAAATTTTTGACCGCTTTGGTATTTGCCAATAAAAGATTATCGAGCGCAATTTGTATTGTTGAGCTACGATAAATTCTTCCGTCGCTCGAAAATCCTGCAAATTTACTTTGAATTGCCGGCGCTAAATCCAAAACCTGACCGCGGATTAATAATTTTTGCGAGGAAGTTTTTTTGTCGGTTTCGTAAGCAATTACGTAACTATTTCTGCCGAAATTTTCATTTTTAATATTAAGTTTTGTAACCACGAATGGAGACATTTCAGCCTTAAGATTTCCAGTAATTTTAGCGTCAATGATTTGCGATTTATTACGCAAAACCACACTTTCTTTTTTCCACAAAGAAACGTTTTTCAGCTCAATTTTTTGATCTTCCAAAAAGGCGATTGCCAAATTTAATCCGCTTGGTGCACCAAGTTTTTTGTCGATGTTGAAGGATTTAACTCCAAGTTCGGCGTCGGTAAAATCTATCGCGGTGATAAAATCTTCGCTGCCAAAATCTTTTTTTAATGAGGCTTTGACGGCGCCTTTGACATATTCGTTGCTAAGGCCCGTAACGGCAGAATTCACGGCAATGTAACTATGTTTTAAATCGAGTTTTCCCTCCAAAGGAATTCTGATATCGAAACTATTTTGCGAATCTCCATTCAAATATTTTTCAACTTGTGAAGAAAATTTTGGGCTGGAATCAACGTGTTTAAAAGAATCAGAAGCCTGACCTTTGGAATTTCCAGCAATTTTTAACATCGTAATTGGTGCATGAAAATCGTCGATTGCAACATGAGAATTATAAATTTTACTGCCCAAAACATCGCCCGCTGTAATCGCAATATTCATGCCCTTTTGCGTGAATTTAGCCGAGCCATTAACTTTCGTAACTTCAGGAAAATCTTCGCTATATTTCAAATCAAGTCCGGCAAACATTGATTCTGCATCAATTTTTTCGAGCACAGTTTCGTTACCATTTTTTACCAACGAAAATTTAGCATAAGCGTCGTGAATCAAGCCATTATTGATGTGCGTGATAACCCATTCACGAATTCCATGATCGTGAAGATAAACTGGCCAGAGTTTTTCCAGCTCGTTGACTGGCGCATTGCTAATTTTAATATAAAGATCGGCGTGATAATTTGGCCAATTTTTTAAATCAGAAGCCAGCATCGACATATCAAGATGAGTCTTCAGCGTTAAGGAATGCGGGTTTGCAATATCAGCGTCATTATGCATTTTAAAATCGGCAGCGATTTGTGAAAAATTCAAAATTCCCAAACCATTGTCATATTCGCCTTTCACCGTCAAATCAGAAAAAAACATTCTTTCGCCAAAAAATTCTGGGAAAGAAAAATTACCAACTTTGGCGTCAACTTTAAAAGTGATGTTGTGAAATTTTCCACTATCAATAACAAAGGAAATTCCAGTATTTATCGCGGAATCAACTTGATTAAGAGCCTTTAAATCAGGGTGTAAATCGGCAATCGAGTTGGCGATAAAATTTACCAAAAATATATCGCATTTTAAAATATCGTAGCGCGCCAATTGGCAGGAACTGTTCAAATTCAAATCATTTTTGGCGCCAGAAATATTCAACTGATTGGTTGATGAAATATACAAAACTTGCTGCTTGGCGAAGGTGAGAATTTGTGATTTTTTAATGATGATTTTTTTTGAGCCCGTCGGAGTTTTGATGATGATTCTGGCATTTTCGATTTCAAAACTTTTGGTCAAAAATTTTTCTTTTTTCACGTAAGACATCGAGGCGATCACTTCTTTCAATTTATCAGAAGAAGCTTCGTCACTTTGCGAAGAATCCCACAAATCATCGAGAATAATTTCGGGATCAATAATTTTAACTTTTCTAGGACTAAAGCTGGAATGCAGCAAATTGAGCAAAGAAAATTCTGCTTCAAAGTGCGGAATCAGAAATTCTTGTCGTTCTTGTTTTAGCTGGTTTTGCGGTGAAGATTTTGCGCGATAAATTCGAAGATTTTGGACGTCAATTTTCAACGTGCCATAATTGGTGAAACTGATATAGGTATTTTCCAGCGAGACTGCGTCGTTATATTCTTTTCTAAGATGGTCACGAATTTTTTGGGTGACAAAGGGAAATGATTTTGGCGTAGTTGAAACAAGAATGACGAAATAGGCCAAAACCACTGACAATGTAAGCAAAATAAAGAAGCTCGCTTTGTAAAAAAGCCCGATTTTCTTTTTGATTTTTTTGCCAACCACTCGAACTTCGCGGTTAATTTCATCACCGATTTCTTCCAGCGTTTCTTCGATAGTTTTAACGCCACTTTTTATACCATCTTCAATCTCGTGCCCAATCTGTTGTAAAAGATTTTCGTCTTTTTTGTGATGTTTTTTTGAGGATTTATGAGATTTTTTTTTAAACATTTTTTTAAACGAAACTTGCTTTGGTGGTGATTATCCTTTGAAAAAGAAGGATTTAACTACTTCATCAAACGATGTTTTGGAATTGTTAGGACCACACTTTTTTCCTTATCATCAACCACTTTCAGCATACAATTTTGCTTATTTAAAGCGGAGTTAATTCCAGATTCATCAATCTTAGAAGTGAAGTTAGAAACCTCAGTTGCAGTTTTAAGGTAAAAAATCACCACCATTTGATCAAGATGATCGACCATGGTGCTGATGCTGATTTTTGCATCGGTTTCAATCTTTAACATTGAGGCAAAAATTCTTCTCAAAGCATCAATTAAAATTGATTTATCTGCTTTAACTTTCGGCATTTTTTCGGCTTCGAAAGAAGGTTCAACAACAATTCTGTCACGAATTTTTTGACTTAGGCTAGAATTAAATTCATTGATAAAATCAATGATCGAAAAAACTTCTTCATCAGAATTTAATTTAGCCTCAATCACACTGGCATCAAGCGAGTTGGTGATTGAACTCTTCAACTTTACTGCATTTAAATAAATACGATTAATGTCGTCCAAAGTGCGACTGCTCAAAAAATCGCCGTAAGGACTTCCCTTCAAGATTGACGAAGTTTGAACAATGATGTCGAGATAATTAAAAAGCTCATTTGGTAAAACTGTCGCCACTTGGCTTTTTAAATTACCAATGCTGCGCTCATGAATTGCCTGAACTTTCAAGGCATTAGCGGTTTTTTCTTTAACTTTTGCTAACATCAAATCGAAATCAATCGGCTTCACAAGATAGTCATTGGCCGACAATCCAACGCCTTTAATCACGTTATCTTTTTGACCCAAGGCACTTAGAAAAATAAAAGGAACCGCATTATTTTTAACATTTTTTCCTTCGCGAATCATCTTCAGCAAACCATAGCCATCAACTTCCGGCATCATAATATCTGACATCACTAAATCAGGTTTTTGTTGCATAAAAACATCAAAACCTTTTTTACCATTTTCAGCTTCAAAAACTTCAAAACCCTCGTCACGCAAGATTTCAGCGATATTTTCGCGGATTTCATTTTCGTCTTCAACACAGAGAATTCTTAATTTTCTTTCATCAACCATAAATTTTACGAATTATTAATTAGACTATTTTTGCACCTTCGAAATTGCGCAAAATTTCATTTACAACTTCGTCGCTAATTTCTTTTGCACCGCTCGTTTGATCGGCGGAAATAGAATTGAAACTCTTTGCTATTGGCGCAATTTTTTCTTGGTTATCGGGCAAAGAATTTTTTGACTGATTCAAATCAAGCAAAATTTCTTTTAGATTTGGTAAAGCAATTATGTGGCAAATGCGTACCAAAAGCATTTCAAAAGCCATTTTTGGCGATCCAGAAAAATTGATTTCGGCATTGCCCTTGAGCAACATTTGCCAAATTCGTACCAGCGCAGCGAGCGAAATTTTGTTGGCAATTTCAGAAATTTTTTCGCGCTGAAATCCCGAATAGCCATCAAGTTTATAATCTTTTACCAGCTTAACTGAAGTGGTTTTGGCAGTGATTTCCATTAAGTCGGAAATTAATTGCGCAACATCTGAAGAATAAGAATAAAATTGAGAGAATTTGCCTAAAGTTGCAACAAAATCGCCAATCAACATCGCTTCAAAAAGCTCAATTACTTTGGCCTTGTCGTTAAGTCCGAGCATTTTTTCAACGATGTCGCTGCTTAAAAATTTCTGATGATTATTGCTAGAAAGCGCTTGATCGAGAAGCGAAAGTGAATCGCGAACCGAACCTTCCGACATCTTGGCGATCAGCTCGAGCGCTTGCTCGTCGGCTTCTAAATTTTCTTGGCCTAAAATATTTTTTAAATGCGCTGCAATTTCAATTTCGTCCAAACGACGCAAATCGAATCGCTGACAGCGCGATAAAATTGTGATTGGAACTTTTTTGATTTCTGTGGTCGCAAAAATAAATTTTACGTGAGCTGGCGGCTCTTCCAGAGTTTTTAAAAGTGCGTTAAAGGCGCTGTTGCTCAGCATGTGCACTTCATCAATGATATAGATTTTATATTTCGCCATGACGGGCGCATAGGCGATCGAATCAATAATTTCGCGGATGTCGTCGACGCCAGTTCTGCTTGCTGCATCAATTTCAATAACGTCTTGATGTTTAGAAGCACTGATGGCTAAACAATTATCGCAAGTGCCGCAAGCCTTGATTTGCGTGCCAGAATCGCGATTTAGACAATTGATAGTTTTGGCGATGATTCGCGCAGTTGTAGTTTTTCCCACACCGCGAATTCCAGTTAAAATGTAAGCGTGATGCAATTTGTTATTTTTGATGGCGTTACACAAAGTAGTAACCAAAACCTCTTGACCAACAAGCTCATCGAAATTTTGCGGACGATATTTGCGAGCAAGTACGAGGTAAGAATTTTGCGTCATCTATAGAAGGAATTTTCAAAGCGGAAGGAGGCGGAAATAGCATGACCCAACTTGATAAACCTGAGCTGCTTTCTTTCGAATCTGACCCGTTTGATCAACCAAACTGCCCACACTATTTCCTTGCCCAAGATTCTTTAAGAGGGTGAAAAAATTAGCAAGAAAAGTTTACGACTTTGAATAATCTTTTGCTACAGATCATAGTTCAATCGACAATCTGACTTATTGTTTGGGCTAACAGCTTTTCTGACAAATTTTGGAATAAGTTTTGCAGAAGGACTTTCAACCAACGCGATGTCTTGTGCAACTTTCGCCGCTATATATTCTTTTAACTCAATTGAATCATAAAATTGCTCAAGATCCATCTTGCTTCCAATCAGGTTTCTGGGCATGATATGCGCATCACGGTAAGCTTCAAAAACTGATCGCACATCTTCTTTTTTCGAAACATCAAATCCTAAAAATTCACTAATTGTAAAATCTTTTTCTATCAAACCAGATTCAGCAATAATTGGTATTTTACCAGTTTCGATATCTTTAAACACACTTTCCGCAACCGGCGTAACCTCATTTACCTCAAAACCATTTCCAGCACTATTGATTTCGTCAATTTTTAAACCCTCAACTCCTTTACTATATTGGTTAATACGCATTGAAAAACGCTTTCCATCTGGCGCTTCAATAGATACTATATGACAAACTCCAGCGCTACATCTTTGATTAAAACTTTTTAGGCAATTTTTCATTTTATCAGCCTCATCATGCAAATCTTGCCCCTTATCCAAAACTCTAAATTTATAACCGTCTCTTTCCATATCAGGAAATAATTTGTGCCACCGCCGTTTTAATCCCGAGTTATCTCTTCCAAATAAAAGTGGTTTCGATTCATTGATAATTGGGGTCATACGATCAAGTTTTTTAAAACTATCCCATATTTTTTGCGGCGTTAAAGTGCTAATCATTTTGTCATTCACAAAATTAGATAAAATTGCGCGCACATGATCCACAAAACCATCTTCAAACTTCTCTAATAATTTCGTAGAAGTTTGAAATTTTTTAAAAAATTGCTGATGGAATTCCTCAAAATAAACTGGCAACAACAAATCATCTGCAATAGCCATAGAATATTGCGGCAGAAGATTGCCAATACAACCTACGGCATTTTCTGCCTCAGTAACAAAATTCGATCTGCTATTTAAGAAAATTAATGACTTAGTTCTTTGACTAAGATTTGACGCAGATAAGCTATCAACAACCCTCCACATTCCATTATATCGCTCTTCATCATGATGAGTTGGCAGGCTTGCAACTCTGTAATTATAGATTTTATCATTAAATTTACCTTCTGAATTAGTTAATCCTTCACGCAAAAAACCATCAAGAATTCTGACCAAATCCGAACGATTCGTATGACCGATGCATTTTAAAAAACCATTGGTGGCCTGCGGTATTTTTAGATAATTCTTAAAATTTTGAACAATTTGTTTACGGTCACTTTCGCCCTTGATCATCTTCAACAACTTGTTACCAAATTCACGATCGATACTATAAATATCGAAGATCACCGGAAATAAAGCCATCGTTTTACTCATATTTCTTATAACGCACTGATTTTGCTCGCTATTCAGATCAGAAGCATTTTCAACCACAGGTATACAAAAATTGTAAAAAGAAATTTTATTGGGCGATTTTCTTAACCCCAAATTAAAAACTGCTACCGGATTTAAGAGATTCAGAAATTTATGCCAAGTCTCAGGATCAATTGCAGCAAGGACTTCTTTATATTTATTATCACTTAGCGACCTTTTATAGTCAGAAGAATCTAGGTGTTTTGAAATATCTTGTTCTGATTTTACCTTTTCATCAAGAATTTCTACCGCATTTACCCGACCTGAATTTTTAATATAAAAAACTTCGGCAACTTTTTCATTCTGCCGCTTTAAATATAAAACCGCCTTCAGTTTTTTTGTATTTTGGGGAATAAAAAACTTAGGATTTGTTGTCCCACTTAACGATCTATATTGCGGAGTCACAGCTTTTACAGCGGAAGAAAAAAACTTCGTCATGCCAATATTTAGATGAAATTAATATTGGCCAAAACAATCAATTTAAGTAAAAATTAAAATCAATCTAAAGTTGCAAACAAGATCAACAAATAACTCTATTTTGATTTATCAGAAGCCCCTACAATCTCTCTCATCTTGTGTTCTAAGGCTTGGTGGGAAAATTTTTCTTTGAGGCGTATAAAAGATTTTTCAACCAAGCTATCTAATAATTCTGGTTTTTCGACCAGATCCAGCACCATGTTGGCAAAGCGTTGGTTAAGAGTTTCTAGTGGTTTTAGAGCGACGATTAATCCATCAACTTTGTCACGCAAAATTTCTTTCGAACCATCCGTATCGGTGGCAATAATTGGTTTGCGATATTTCATCGCCTCAAGCAAAACAAGACCAAAAGTCTCGTTATCAGAGGCGCTGCAAAAAATATCAATCGATTCAAAAAATTGTTTTTTGTCTTTTACCCAACCACAAAATTCGATTTTGTCTTCAATCTTCAAAAATTTTACTAACTCGCGAAGCTTGTATTCATAAGGGCCAGCGCCAGCGATTTTTAAAATAAATTTATGTTTGAGATTTTTTTCCGCCGCTAATTTTTCCATTTCAACTATTGCTCGAATCAAAAATTCGAAGCCTTTTTTATCATCAATTCGCGCCATCGCGCCCAAAGTTATAACATCTTGTTTTTGCAAATTTACTTGTGGAGCTTGCGCGATTGCACCTTCTAAATCAATGGCGTTGCCAATTACAAAAGTAGTATCTTCGGGTTGGCCCAAATCCACCGTGCGGTGAAAAATTTCGCGATTTACCGATAAAATTAAATCGGCGCCAATCGAGCGTTTTACATTCATGCTGTGATTCACCGCAATTAAAAAAACTTTGCGATTCGTAATTTTTTTGATCACTTTTTTCATCAAAGCTGATGATCTTCCGATATGAGCTATCACAACATCGGCGTCAAAATCTTGGAGAATTTTTTGTAATTTTTTTACTGCAAAAATATCATGATCACCAAATTTATTGGCAACTTTCCTTACCTCAATACCAAGCTCTGAAACTTGGTTAGCGTAAGGCGCATCAATTTTTACCACCGCTAAATTTTGATGACCTAAATTTTTTAAAACCGCGATATAATCAACAAAAGCTTGCTCTGCACCACCATTTTGCGAGGTTAAAATAATATTGACGATCTTCATAATTATAGGTCAGATCTTCTAAGTTTTTCTGTCGCTTTCAAATAAGAAACTATGGGATAAAGCCCCGCCAGAACTGCGATTAAGAATCCTAAACAACCTTCTTTATAACCTTTTTTTCCAATAAAAGATTTAACAAATCGATAGAAAAAAGTTGCCATTCCTTTTGCCAGAAAGATTTTAGTTTTATTAGTGCGAATCATATCGCTGGCACGCCAATTGGTATAGCGATTGAAGCGATTTAACAAATCTGCGATATCGTCATCAACCAAATGCAAAATGGGATTTTGTAGATATTTTACGCCAGTTTCTAATTTTGCCGTCGGATGAATTTCCTTATCTTCAAAATATCTTTTTAAGCCTTTATAATGGATGGTTTGACGCTCTAAAACTCCCAGAGTTCTAAGCCAGCCATATCTTACGTAACGTTTACCAACGTAATTCGCGATTGGAATAACAAAAGCGCAAGGTTCAGAATTTTTGATCACTTGTAGAATTTCTTCAGCTAATATTTTCGATATTCTTTCATCGGCATCGATTTCTAAAATCCAATCGCCCGTTGCGGCTTCAACCGCAACATTACGACGCGCTCCTTCAATATTCCACGAACCTTCGATAATTTTATCGGTAAATTTTTGGACGATTTCTTTGGTTCCATCGCTGCATTTATCAAGAACAACAACAATTTCATCAACAAAGGCAAGACTTTGTAGGCATTCTGTTATCTTTTTTTCTTCATTATGAGCAACGATTACGGCAGAGATTTTTGTCATTATCTGATTCTTGTGATTGTGGTAGCTTTTGTGAATTGACTTGGCAATTCGCAAAACATAAATTTTACGCCATGCAATTGTCAAAAAGAAAATTCATCAAGACTGCTTTACTCTCCTCAGTTTTTTTGGCCAGCACTTGCGGCGCAAGCGTTTTCAGGTTTAAAAAAAATGAAGAGGTTTCTGCATTGCTCAAAATTAACAACAATCAAGAATCCTCTATGACTATCGAACTTCCAAAACTGCCTTACGAAAAAAACGCTTTGGCACCACACATCTCTGAAAATACTATAAATTTTCACTATGGCAAACATCACCAAGCTTACGTAACCAACTTAAACAACTTGATTGCCGGTTCTGATTTAGCTGGAAAATCTTTGGAAGAAATCATCAAAATTTCTGCCACCGACAAAACTAAAGCCGGAATTTTCAACAATTCTGCTCAGGTTTGGAATCACACTTTTTACTGGAATTCAATGAAACCAAATGGCGGTGGCAAGCCAACTGGCGCGGTTTTAGCTAAAATCGAAGCTGATTTCGGTTCTTACGAAAATTTCGTTACTGAATTTAAAAATGCCGGCGCCACTCAATTTGGATCAGGCTGGGCTTGGTTGGTTTTGGAAGATGGTAAATTAAAAGTTACCAAAACTGGCAATGCCGAAACTCCATTAACCAGCTCCGCTAAACCTTTGATGACGATGGACGTTTGGGAACATGCTTACTATTTAGACTTCCAAAATGCTCGCCCAACCTACATCGATACATTCTTGAATCACTTGGTGAATTGGGATTTTGTAGCAGCAAATTTAAAATAATGACTAATAGACTCCGTCATGCGGCGGGGTGACAAGTTTGGTAGAATACCTTCTCATTTTGTCACCCCGTCGCATAACAGGATCCGCCAAAAAAATACTCCGAAATGCGCACAGCAAAAATCGAACGCAACACCAAAGAAACCAAAATTAAAGTTGAAGTTAATCTTGATGGAACCGGTCAATACAAAGTTGAAACTGGTATCGGATTTTTAAATCACATGATTGAACAACTCTCACATCATTCCCTAATCGACATCAATTTAGAAGTTCAAGGCGATCTTCATATCGACTTCCATCACACAACCGAAGATTCTGCACTCGCCGTCGGCGAAGCAATAAAACAAGCGTTGTCTGATAAAAAAGGCATCACGCGCTTCGGCCATTCTTACATTCCGATGGATGAAACCCTAACCCGCGCCGTCATCGATTTATCGGGCCGCGCCTATCCAATTTTTAATTGCGAATTTAAACGCGACAAAATCGGCGAAATGGACTGCGAACTATTCCGCGAATGGTTCTATGCCTTTGCTCAATCTGTCGGTTGCAATCTGCACATCGAAAATCTTTACGGCGTCAACAATCATCACATTATCGAATCCTGTTTTAAGGCTTTAGCCCGAGCGCTTCGCCAAGCCATCACCATTGATGAACGCAAAAAAGATGCTATCAATTCAACTAAAGGAATTTTGTAAAAGTGACGATCTTAAAAAAGATTTCTCAAAATAAAAAAGTTACCAAACCAGTAATTTATGGTGTTGCTGGCACCGCCTTAACTGACGAAGAAAAATATTTTTTCTCTAAAAACGGCGCACTTGGTTTCATCGTTTTTGCCAGAAATATTCAAGATAAAACTCAATTAAAAAACCTAACTGATTCGCTTCGCGAAGTTATGGAAGGCGAAGTTTTGATTTTAGTTGATCAAGAAGGCGGCCGCGTTGCTCGCATGAAAGAACCGCATTGGAAAAAATATCCAGAAGGACAATATTTTGCCGATCTTTACCAAACCAATAAAGAAGAGGCGCGCGCGGCTTTGTTTAAAAACTTTCAAGAAATTGGACGCGATTTATCTGAAGTTGGAATCAACGTTGATTGCGCACCAGTTTTAGATATTTTGACTGAAAAAACTCACCAAGTTATTGGCGATCGCGCCTACGGCAAGAACGCTAGCCAAGTTGCAGATTTAGCCAGAAAAGTTTGCGAAGGCTTACTTTCGCAAAATATTTATCCGGTTATCAAACACATCCCCGGACACGGCCGCGGCACTTCGGACAGTCATTTGGAATTGCCAATTGTCGATTGTTCTCTTGACGAATTAAGAGCGACTGATTTTTTACCTTTCAAAGATTTGCGCGACCAAAAATTTGCCATGACCGCACATATTCTCTATAGCGCCATCGACCAAATTAATTGCGCCACAGTTTCTTCAACCGCAATCAAATTAATCCGCGAAGAGATTGGCTTTGAAAATATTTTGATGAGCGACGACGTTTCAATGAAAGCATTAAAGGGAAGCTTCGCTGAAAAATCTGACGCGATCCTAAAAGCCGGCTGCGACTTAGTTCTACACTGCAACGGTAAGATGGAAGAAATGACTGAAATTAACTCCGCTTTACCAAATTTAACCGACAAATTTTGGGAAAGATTTACTCGTTAATTTCCAATATCGTCATTGCGAGCGCAGCGAAGCGCGAAAAACCAGTAAAGGCAACTCGGTATAAATCGAACACTGCACTGGTTTGCCGCGCTTCGTTCGCAATGACGACGTGAAGAGATTGCTAGATAAATATAATAAATCCCTTTTTAAAGGGTAAAAAACTTGAACAATGACCAACATCCTGCACAAAAACGACCTGCCTGCCGACATCCAATTTGGCGATTCAATTGCCATTGATTGTGAAACTATGGGCTTAAATATTTTCCGTGATCGCCTTTGCGTGATCCAAATTTCCAGCGGCGATGGTAATGCTCATTTGGTGCAATTTGAACTGGGAAAATATGACGCGCCGAATTTACGCAAACTTTTGTCTAACGATAAAATCCTCAAAATTTTCCACTTCGCGCGCTTTGATTTGGTGGCGATTCAATATTATTTGAAAGTGGAAGTAAAAAATATTTACTGCACCAAAATCGCGTCACGTTTGGTTCGCACTTATACCGATTCTCACGGACTCAAAGCTCTTTGCGACGAAATTTTGGGAGTTGATCTTTCCAAAAAACAGCAAACTTCTGATTGGGGAAATCAAGAAATCACTGAAAAACAAATCGATTACGCCGCTGCCGACGTTTTATATTTACACAGATTGAAGATTCGTTTGGATGAAATGTTGCGGCGCGAAAAACGTATGGAGATTTTTGAAGCCTGCGTAAAATTTTTGCCAACCCGCGCGAAACTTGATATTCAAGGCTTTGGCTCGATGGATATTTTTTCTCATTAGAAAAATACTGTCATACTGAACGAAGTGAAAGATCTCAGTATTGCTCAGGATGATGGGTTGTTTTAATACATTTTTTCGTGAGAAGATTTTCCGCGGAAAACGTAATAGGAATAAATGGTATAGCCCAAAATTACTGGCAAAGTAATCGCCATTCCTACGAACAAAAATGACAGAGATTCTGGCGCTGCTGCCAAGCGATCGAAGCTGACTTGGTAAGGAATAATGTAGGGAAATAAAGTTACTGCAATTCCGATGTAACACAAAATAAACAAAAAAATCGTCAGGAAAAACGGCTGCTTTTCTTTTTTGTTAAGAAGGCTTCGCGCCAGAAAGAAAAAAGTCGTCAGCGTTAAAAGTGGAATCGGCGCTAAATAAAAAATATCGGGCTGAGAAAACCAGCGTAACATAATTTGTTGATTTAAAAATGGCGTCCATGCGCTGACTGCAACAATAAAAAACGCCACAAAAGCGGCGATATAATAAGTGATGCGACGCGCCCAAGCTTGAGTTTTGCCGTGAGTTTTCATAATCATCCACGTACTTCCTAAAAGCGCGTAACCAAAGACCAAAGCCACTCCTACCATAAACGAAAAAGCGCTGAACCAAGTTTGGCAAGATCGGCCGTCGCAATAAAAACCTTGGATGAAACAACCCAGCATTACACCTTGGGCGAAGGCAGCAGCTAAAGATCCAAAATGAAAGGAATAATCCCAAATTTTATGCTCGAATTCTGATTCAGCTTTGGGGCGAAATTCGAAAGCGACACCACGAAAAATTAACCCTAAAAGCATAAGAATTATTGGGATGTAAAATGCTGGCATGATGATTGAGTAAGCGACGGGAAAAGCCGCAAAAAGACCCATTCCGCCCAAAACCAACCAAGTTTCGTTGCCATCCCAAAAAGGCGCGACGGAATTCATCATTTTATCGCGACATTCTTTTGAAGGCGCAAAAGGAAAAAGAATTCCGATACCAAGATCGAAACCATCAAGAAAAACATAGAGGAAAATTGCGAGAGCGAGAATACTCACAAAGATTAGCGGAAGATCAAGATATGGCGCGAGGTTGAACATGTTAGTTGGCATAATTCAAAAAATAGTTTTTTCCAAAAAATATTAAATCTTTTGCACTCCCTTCGAAATCAGGCGCAAAATGTAATAAGTCGCAGCACCAAAAATTATGAAATAAGTTACAGCGAAGGCGATTAGCGAAAACAAAACTTGCTGCGAAACTATTCCCGCTGAAGCAATATCTTTGGTTAGAACAAATCCGTAAACCACGTAAGGCTGACGACCAATTTCAGTTACAAACCAGCCAGCAAGTACAGCAATAAAGCCACTTGGCGTCATCGCCATACACCAATATTGAAACCATTTTGTGGTAAAAAGTTTTTTGCGGAAAAATAAAATAATCGCGATCATGGCAGTTGCGAGCATCATCATTCCAATCATAACCATCACGCGAAAGCTGAAAAAAACTGGCGCGACGGGTGGACGATATTCTTTTGGAACTGATTTTAAGCCGTAAATCTTGCCATCAGCATCATGCTTCAAAATCAAACTTGCGAGCTTGGGAATTTTTATCGCGTATTTCGTGCTTTCGGTTTCTTCGTCGGGAATGCCAAAAAGCGTAAGTGGCGCGCCAGTTTCATCTTCCCAAATTCCTTCCATCGCCGCAACTTTCATCGGCTGATATTTTAGCGTATTTAACCCATGCATATCGCCGATTAAAATTTGCAGCGGAATAAAAATTACAATAAAAGCCAAAGCCATTTTGAACATCACGCGCGCATGTTCGAGATTTTTTTTCTTCCATAAAAACCACGCTGAAACGCCGCAAACCACGAAAGCGCAAGTTAAATAAGATGCCACAATCATGTGGGATAAACGGTAAAGAAATGATGGATTGAAAATTGTTTCAAACCAATTGGTGGAATAAAAAGTGATGTTGTAAATCATAAAATAGCTTGGTGTCTGCATCCAACTGTTAGCAGCAATTACCCAAAATGCTGAAAGTAAAGTTCCAATCGCAACAATTAATGTTGAAATAAAATGCATTTTTGGAGAAACCCGATTCCAACCAAAAAGCATAATTCCTAAAAATGAACCCTCGAGGAAGAATGCGGTCAGAACTTCCATACCAAGTAACGGTCCCAAAACATTTCCCAAACGTTGCGAAAATCCTGACCAATTTGTGCCAAGTTCGTAAGATAAAACCACGCCTGAAACCACGCCCATTCCGAAAATGATCGCAAAAATTTTGACCCAGAATTTGTAGATTTCTTTATAAGTTTTGTCTTTGGTTTTAAGATAAAGCGCTTCAACGCAAGCAAGATAGCCAGCGAGTCCGATGGTGAAAGCGGGGAAAATAATATGAAAACTGATGGTAAATGCGAACTGGATGCGCGCTAGAAGAATGGGATCGAAAGGCATGTTTTTTTAAGATAAACTTTGAAAAACAAAAAAACGCAGAAGAAAAACGCGGGACAAAAAATCGCCCGCGTTAGTAAAACTATTTATTTATTAGCTTCAACCTCAATAACTAAATTAACGTTATCAGAAACCGCAGGAACTGCGTAGTTAATTCCAAAATCTGAGCGTTTGATTACCGCAGTTGCAGAAAATCCAATCGTTGGTTTTTGAGTTATAACACTGTCGCCAGATTTGTTGAATGTTGCATTTAACGTTACTGACTTAGTCACGCCGCGCAAAGTCAACTCGCCTTCAATTTTAGCTTTATTTTTGCCAGTCACTTTAATTTTTTTGCTGACAAATTTTGCAGTTGGAAATTTTTCTGCGTCAAAGAAATCAGCACTTTTTAAATGGCCATCAAACTTCGCCAAACCTGTAGTTAGGCTAGCGATTTTGATTGTTACATCAACCGAAGAATCCTGAGGTTTTTTTTCGTCAAAATTAATTTCGCCAGAAATATCCGAAAATTTTCCAGTTTGATTTGAAAAACCAAAATGATTCGCCGTCCAATTTACGTGAGAATGATTTGGTTCGATTTGATATTTTGCAGCTTCAGCGAAAGCTTGGCTTGAAAAAGTAAGAGCAAAAATTGCCGCAGAAAATAATTTTAACTTATGCATTTTTATAAAAATTAAGGTTGTTGAAATTGGGTTTGAATTCAGTGTTGGTAACGCTTAACAAGGTTTGATTTTTAAAAAAACCAAACTTCAAAATAATTACAGATTCGCAAGATGCGCTCTGTAAGTTACATTTTCTGCCGCCAAAGCTTTTTGATAAGCTGGGCGAGAAATAACTCTAACAAAATATTCTCGAGTTTTTGGCCCAAAATTAATTGGTTCTTTCATGTTGCGAGACCAATTTGCGATTACAGCAACCAAAATATCAGCAACGCTGCATTTATCGCCGCATAAATAATCGCGGCCATTCAGACGCTCTTCAATTTCATTCCAATATTTTTGGATTTGTTCAATTGAAGGTTTGTAAAGTGGATTTTCCTTGGCTTTGTCGCCTAAAATTCTGTGCTGAAAAAAACAGCGTGAATAAGCAGGATGTAAAGTTGAATTGGCAAAACATAGCCATTCTAAAGCTTCGGCGCGATCTAATCCAGATTCTGGAAGCAAGTCATTTTTGTGAGAATCAAGAATGTAAATCAAAATTGCTGCACCTTCGCGCAAAATGAAGTCGTTAATTTGTAAAGTCGGAACTGCGCCGCGTGGATTGATTTTTAAATATTCTGGCGATTTTGGTTGTCCAGCCGGAGCAGATACGTTTTCTAATTTAAAATCAGCACCAACTTCGTTCAAAACAACGTGAACAGCCATAGAACAAGCTCCCGGAGAGTAATATAATTTATACATAAATTTTTGTTTAGGGGTTAAAAAACTGGGGGTTAGAGAAGTATTTTAGGTTAGATTGACACTATTATTGACACCATCGTCATTGCGAGCGCAACTTGACAAACCAGTGAAGTATTCAGTTTTACTGATTTGCAGCGCTGCGCTCGCAATGACGGCGCGGGAATAACGATTAAAAACTAAAACGACTAAAAACTAATCACAGTTGCAAAGTAAAAATATAGTTACTTTAATCAAGTAGGTACCTTAAAGTAACTATTAAAAAATATTTTCCATGACCAAAAAATTAAAAATTACCGACAAAAAAGCAGCGAAAAAAACCGAGCCTGATTCAGATTGCGGCACCAAAATTCGCTGCCCGATGCATCGCTTGATTAACTTGCTCACTGGCCCTTGGACTGCTTATATTTTATGGCTGATTCAATCACAAGGTCCGCAAAGATTTGGTCAGTTAAAAAAACATATGCCAAAAATTTCAGCGAAAGTTTTAACAGAAAGATTGCGTATGCTCGAAGAAGAAAAAATATTAGATCGTCATCAAGAAGAAACCATCCCGCCAAAAGTTACATACAGTCTAACCAAGCGCGGCAAACAGCTAGATAATATTCTTGATGAAATAAATAAATTGGCGAAAAAGTGGTACTCTTCCTAACAGAGCACCTACTTTTACAAAAGAGACTCCAAAATAAAATTCAAATGCTCCTTCGACCTTTAGTTATCGACCTTGACGGCACTTTAATTAATTCTGATTTACTTGAAGAATCCGCCTTCGCTTTCTTGCTGCGCAGCCCTCTATCAATTTTCAAATTGTTAAAATGGCTAAAATCTGGCAAAGCCACTTTGAAAGAAAAATTAGCCAAAAAAGTTAAAATCGACATCGCCTCCCTGCCTTACAACCAAGATGTTTTGAAACTTATCGATGAAGCGCGCCAACAAGGTCAAAAAATTATTTTAGCCACTGCCAGCCACAAATTTTATGCCGACCAAATTGCGCAGCATTTACAAATTTTTGACGAAGTTTTGGCAACTCAAGGAAAATTTAATCTGCGCTCTAAAAATAAATGCGATATTTTAGTCAAAAAATTCGGCGAGAAAAATTTCGATTATGTCGGAAATTCTTGTGACGATTTAGCGGTTTGGGCCAAAGCTAATCACGCTTACGCGGTAAATCCTAGCCACCGCCTTCTCAAGAAAATCAAGGCTTTGGGCAATTTAGAAAAAGTTTTTCTCCACAAAAAAAGCACTCTAAAAATCTACGCCAAAACTTTGCGTTTGCATCAATGGGTAAAAAATTTTTTGATTTTCGTGCCACTTTTATCCAGTCACAAAATTGGCGAAATTGACTTAATTTTTAACGGAATTTTAGCATTTTTATTTTTTGGACTTTGTGCTTCCCATGTTTATTTATTCAACGATTGCGTCGATCTGCAAAACGATCGCACCCACAAAACCAAATGCTTACGACCAATTCCCGCTGGTTTAATTTCTTTGCCATGCGCTTTAATTTTAAGTTTTATTTTACTCGCCACATCTTTTGTCGGCGCTTTCAGCTTTCTTCCTTTATGGTTTGGCCTGTCTTTGGTCGCTTATTATTTTTTAACCCTAGCTTATTCACTTTTTCTAAAACGCATCGCCATCCTTGATATTGTTACGCTCGCCGCACTTTACACCATGCGTATTATCGCCGGCACTTTCGCTTTTGGCGTCTTGCTAACTTTCTGGATGTTGGCTTTTTCGATGTTCATTTTTCTCAGCTTATCTTTGGTAAAACGTTACGCCGAGCTTTTTGAACAGCGCAACCAAGGCAAAAATGAAATCGTCAAAGGACGCGGTTATTATACAAGCGACTTAGAAATGTTGTCATCTTTGGGCGCCTCTGCGGGCTATTTATCGATCATGGTTTTGGCGCTTTATATTCAAGACAAGACCACGGTTGCGCTCTACAGCCATCCCAAAATTATCTGGTTCGCCTGCCCGATTCTTTTATATTGGATCAGTCGAATTTGGATATTAACTCATCGCGGCCAAATGCATGAAGATCCTGTAGTATTCGCCATCAAAGACCGCTTCAGTTGGGTTGCTGGAATTTTATTCGGATTGATTTTTTGGTGCGCTTTATGACCGATTTGAAATCTTGGGGAAATTATCCCAACCATCCGCAAACCGCTCACGCCAGCTATTGGCGCAATAATTTAAGTTATGAATTCTCTCTTCTGGCCAAAAAATATGGCAGCACTTTAGCTTTCGCAAATGGCTGCAGCTATGGCGATAGCTGCCTTGCTGCATCAAATCACGTGCTTTACACAAAAAATCTTAATCGTTTTATCGCAGCCGATTGGCAAAATGGCATCATCAAAGCTGAAGCGGGAGTTACGATCGAAGAGGTCTTGGAAGTCGCTATTCCCAAGGGTTGGTTTGTTCCAGTCGCTCCAGGAACAAAATATGCAACACTCGCAGGAGCTGTCGCCAACGATGTTCACGGCAAAAATCATCAGGTGCGCGGAACTTTTGGATCGCATATTTTATCTTTCGAATTACTGCGCTGCGATCAACAACCAATTATTTGCACGCCAATTGAAAATATCGATTTATTTCGCGCCACAATTGGCGGACTTGGCTTGACTGGAATTATTTCCAGCGTCGAATTGCAATTAATGCCAATCTCTTCAAGCGACATCGACACAATAACCACAAGCTTTCAATCGCTTGATGAATTTTTTGAACTATCGCAAAAATTCGATCGCAATCATGAATATAGCATGGCATGGATTGATTGTTTGGCGCGCGGAAAAAATTTAGGCCGTGGCATTTTTTTTGCTGGCAACCACGCTCAAAACGGTAAGTTGCAAACAAGCAACAAAAGAAAAATCACGATGCCAATTACGCCACCATTTTCGCTGATTAACGGACTTAGTTTAAAATTTTTGAACCAATTTTATTACAATCGAAATAAGGCAACGGCGCAAAAAAAATCCGTCGATTACGATCAGTTTTTTTATCCGCTCGATAGAATTTTAAAATGGAATCGCATTTACGGACGTAAAGGTTTTCAGCAATATCAATGCGTGATTCCGGAAAATAATGCCAAAGATGCGATTGCGGAATTGCTGCGCGAAATCGCCAATCACAAAGCCGGCTCTTTTTTGGCAGTGCTCAAACGCTGCGGCAATATTAAATCTCCAGGATTAATTTCTTTCCCGATGGCCGGAATTTCACTGGCTTTAGATTTTGCGCAACGCGACGAATTTAATAAAAAATTATTTGCTAGGCTCGATGAAATCACGCGCCAAGCTGGTGGAAGACTTTATCCCGCCAAAGATGCTCACATGTCGGGCGCAGATTTTCGTAATTTTTATCCCAACTGGAAAGTGCTCGAATCGTTGCGCGATCCCGCTTTAAATTCACATTTTTGGAAAAGAGTAACGCAATGAAAAAAGTATTAATCATCGGTGCCACTTCGGCAATCGCCAATTCTTGCGCTCGCATTTGGGCAAAGGAAAAATCTCAGTTTTTTTTGGCTGGACGCAATCAAGCTAAATTACAACAAATCGCGGATGACTTGAAAATAAGGGGCGCAGCTGCGGTTGAAATTTTTATCGCCGATTTAAATCGCTTTGAAATTCATAAAGAAATTATTGAAAAATCTGGTGCAATTGATGTGGCGTTAATTGCGCACGGAACCTTACCAAATCAGAAAAACTGCGAAGAAAATGTTGAAATCGCGCTGCAAGAATTTTCGAATAACTGCTTAAGCGTAATTGGTTTTCTGACTTTGCTTGCCAATAAAATGGAAAAACAAAAACGTGGCACGATTGCAGTAATTTCTTCAGTTGCGGGCGATCGCGGTCGCGAATCAAATTATCTTTATGGCAGTGCAAAATCTGCGGTGACAGCGTTTTGTTCGGGATTGCGCGCTCGTTTACACAAATCTGGCGTCCATGTTTTAACCATCAAACCCGGATTTGTTCACACGCCAATGACAAAAAATTTAGTATTGCCGAAATTGCTGGTCGCAAGCAGCGATAAAGTCGCACAGGATATTTGTCGCGCGGTGGGAAAAAAATCGAATTCAATTTATACGCCAAATTTTTGGTGGGGAATTATGCTGATTATTAAACTAATTCCCGAGTCGATTTTTAAGAAATTGAAGATGTAGAAACCTCTAAAAAACCAAGATTTCTCAAGGGATTTTTATGATCCAATGAGACTGTCGCAAACCCAACTTCCTATTCAAGCTTTTCCAATTCACGCCGAACTAAATCCATATCCCACAAACTCAAAAACTTGCGGTAAATATGATTTTCTAAAACTAGATCTTCCAGACAGATCATTTGAATTTGCTTCGGCTCAAAGGACATTTTTTATTAAATTCTTGTTAAAAATCAGACCGATTTACAAAAAACAAATCAGTCGCGAACTCTAGAAAACAATAGCTACATCAGTCATTGATAACAAGAAAATAATCCAAAAATTTAAATAAATCCCGAGGCGAAATTTGTGATAAATCCTTTTAAGACAAATTTTTTCTGATTTTCTTATTTGGGTTTTCTTGCTTTATTTATTGCGATTTAGTTCTTATGTACCGGCATTAGATCGGCTCTACTTCAGCTCTTAGAGGCCTGATAATTTCTTAAAATTACTCTTCGAAACTCAGACGAAATTGAGAGGTGGATTAAGAAAATCACTTTTAAGAAAAACTCTAATCCATAACAAAAACATTATTTGAGACATGCCTAGTGAAGCAAAAATTATTTCAGTGTTAAAACAAACTCTTCTTCGAGCTCAGCTTACTTTTGGTAGAGTTGATTTAACTCAATCTAACGAACAACCTGCACAAGTAGAATCCAGAGGTACTGTCGCTTTTAGTGATGAAAGTATGCCAATGACAGAAACAACAATTTCTGGGATTGGTAGCATAACCAAACAATTCACAGCTGCCACCTTGATAAAACTTTGGGATGAAGATTTAACAAAAAGCAAAACTTCGGGTTTGGCAGTTTCAGAAATTTTTCCCGAAGGAATTGATACAAAATTTGCAAATTTTATGCCGGCTTTGCGTGAAAGATTTCCGCAGTCATCTGAGCAATTTGATAGAATTGAGCGCAATGAATCTTATTCAAAAGTAACTTTACGTGATTTGTTAAGTCATACACACGGTCTTGGTGAAAGAGATAATAAAGAATCTCTGCGACTTCTTAGAAAAACCGGAGATAGACCTCTAGAGCTTCATGAAATAATAAATGTTACTACAGGATATCATTTAGATGATGAAGGAAATCCCGACCCGACTAAACCTCATAAGCATGGCGATTTTTGTTACAGTAATTTTGGCTGCGATATGACGGCAATGATTATTGAGTGCATCACAAATCAACCCTTTGATGAGGTTGTGAAAGAAAAGGTTTTAAGACCACATGGTTTGAATTCTACTTATACGCAAAGTTACCATATCGAACTTTATGCTTCTAATCCAGACGTGGCTCGTGGTTATATGATTGATCATAATGCCTTTAGATCTGAAGAAGATAGAATTACTAATCCTGCAGATTTTCCCGAGTTAAATTTTAACACCAAATCTAACACTCGCGCTGCTGGCGGTTTTAAATCTACAGTTGGTGATCTGGCAAAATTTGCTCGTCTTTATATGAATGCTGAGATGTTTGAAAACGCAGAAGTTGTAGAAACAGTTAAAGATTATGGCCGCGGTGCAGAAATGGCAAAAGGACACCCTGATAAATATCATTTAGCAATTCAAAGCGGACTTATTGGAGGCGCCGTAGGTCATACTGGTGACGATAATGATTTTTTTTCCAACTTAAGATTTTTCGCAGAAACGGGTGAAGTTAAAGCTGAGTTATTAGTGGTGGAAAATGCAACCAGATATGTTGCAAATAGAATTTTTGCTAAAACACATCCAGGACAAAAAGAAATTATTGATGATTTTGTTCAGGTAAAATTTCGTAAGGAGTTTAAAGAAAATAATTTTCCTGAAGAGCGCAGCGAGCAACTCAACGAATTAGCAAGAAGTTTTCTAAACAAACCTGATAACCACTCTGAAAGAAAAATTTTTGAAGAATATTGTGCTATAATTGAGCGAATAGAAGCGATTCCTCGTCAAGAGCTCATTGCGAATAGAGAAGCAATCATTGCAAATTTCATTGCGGAGTCGACGAAAGAAAATGATGAAAAAATGGTGACAAAATTTTCCAGCAAGCAAAAGGCAAAAGAATTTGAAGATATTGGCAGCGATTCTAAAAAATCTTGGTTTGAAAGAATTTCAGATAAAGCGAGAGCAAAAGATGATTCTGAAATCATAAGATGAATTTCTGAATTAAAAATGAGGTGCAAACCGCTTTTCGCTGTGGTGGAGAGTTAGTTGCGATCAGATTCCAACGCCACAAAAATCAGAAAAAACTCTAAAAAATTAAACAAAAAATCTCCGAAGATTCTAAATTGGATTTTTAGAAAATTTTTTTTAAGAAGTTAGATTTGCGACAGACTCCCAATGGGTTTTACCAAATTTATCACGTCTTATTTAGAATGAATCCGCTTCCATTTCTCACTCACAATAAAATCATTCTCACCAAATATTTTTTGGTCGCGCTGTTTTTCACCGCTTTTTTAACCATAATAATTTCTCCAACCATCGCCTTTCCATCTTACGGCCTAGATGCTTCGTGGAATTACGCTATCAATCAAGCTATCGCCAATCATCTTGACATCGGCAAAGATTCTATTTTCACCGCCGGCCCATATTCTGCAATTTACACTCACCTTTTCCATCCCGCGACCAATAAAATGATATTGTTGGGCGGCATTTATTTCAGCTTATGTTGCTGCTTATGTCTAACTCTTCTAAGCCAAAATATTAAACTGCGTTGGGGATTTTCTTTCCTCGCTATGTTAGTAATTTTAGACATCGGCGACAGCTTCTACATCGCTTATCCGCTGATCGCTTCTTTAGTGGTTTTCCGCATCTGTTTTTCTCATAAAAACGCTGGGACGATCAACCTTCCCAAGCATATTTTACAAATTTCCCTCTTTGCAATTTTTTCAATTTTTGGACTTTTATGTTTAATCAAAGGCTCTTTGTTAATTCCTTGCATCGCTTCTCTCGCGCTTTCCTGCTTCACTTTGCTATATGTTAGAAAAAATAATCTCGCCGCGATCATAGCAATTTCTCCGATCCCAAGTTTAATATTTTTCTGGATCGAGGCTCAACAATTACTCAGCAATTTGCCGATCTATTTCTTCAATATGACCCAAGTAATTTTAGGACATAATGAAGCAATGTCTGTCGAAATCGGCGGCAGCGCTAACATAATCGCTTACGGAATTATGTCGGCGGCAATTTTATACGTAATTTTTCGCGAAAAATCTTTGGCAATTTTTCCCAGATTTTTATTAGCCGCTGCAATCACCATTTTTCTTTTTATTTGTTTTAAAGGCGGATTTGTGCGCCACGATGAAATCCACAACTGGTCTTATTGCGCTGCTTCTGGCCTGCTTGTAGCGCTGCTTCTGCCTTTTATTTTTGAATATCAAATTCCTAATTTTTTACGAAATTTAAATATCGCGCCACTTCCCATAATCGCCGTAATTATTTACGCTTTCATTTACGGCGGCAGATTTCCCTCGCCTTCTCAAGCTTTTGAAAAAATTATTAATCAGGCAAAAATTTACCAAAATTTAAAAGAGCGAATTTTTAATCAAGATCAAGTGGCGCAAGATTTTGCGACAAGAATTTTGACTCTAAAAGAAAAAGCCGCTTTACCGATTTTGGCAGGTCGATCCGATATTTATCCCTTTGATCAATCTGATTTGATCGCATCTGGAAATATTTGGGCACCGCGCCCTGTGTTTCAAAGCTATTTGGCTTATACTAAAAAATTAGCGCAACTTAACGCCGACTACCTTTTAAGCGAAAATGCTCCGCAAAACATCTTTTTTAAAATCGCAACTTTTGACGAAAGAATTCCTGCACTTGATGACGGTTTAAGCTGGCCGATTTTGCTACAAAATTATACGCCGATAAAAATGGTGAATGAATTTTTGCTGCTACAAAAAAAATCTACGCATGCGGTTGTTCGAAAAAATATTTCCAGCAGCGAATATGGTTTGGACGAAATTATAGAAATTCCAAACAGTGCCAATAAAATAATTTTCGCCGAATTTGAAATTAAATTAACCTTGATCGGCCGTTTATTAGCGGCATTGTTTCGACCAAGCCAATTGCAAATTGCTGCGACATTATCTGATGGCAGTACGAAAATTTTTCGCATCCATTCCACCACCGCAAAAGCAGGATTTATAATTTCTCCGCTGATCGAAAATATTGAAGAATTTCGTTCACTCTTTGATAAAGATTTTATTGGCAATAAAACCGTAAAATCTTTTACGATTTCAAATCGATCAGCGCATAATTTTTTCTGGAAATCTCGATTTAAAATAACTTTTAGTTCTATTTTATAACTTGCCATCGTCACTCGCGAGTGACGATATGTTGTAGGACAACCATTCTCAAACCAAATGAATCTCGAAAGAATCTATCAACATCGCTTCGCGGCGGTTAATCAGAAAAATAAACTGTCGAGTTGGAAAATAATTTCTGAATTTATTTACAAGAAATTGGGAGAGCCAAAATCAATCCTCGATCCTGCGGCTGGCAATTGTGAATTCATTAATCAGGTTCCGTCAGAAGAGTGCTGGGCCGTTGATATTTCTGACTTCATAAAAAAATCTGCCCATGAAAAAGTAAAATTAATCATCGGCGATAATCTTAATGTCGAACTTCCTGAAAATTATTTTGAAGGAATTTTTATCTCCAATTTTTTAGAACATTTACGCAGCCAAGAAGAAGTCGCGCTGTTTTTAGAGCGCATGTATAAAACCCTAAAAACCGGTGGACGCATTGCCATCATGGGCCCAAATTTTAAATATTGCGCTGCAAACTATTTTGATTTCGCCGATCACACCGTAATTTTAACCGAAACTTCCATTGCCGAACATTTATACGGCGCAGGTTTTAAGATCGAAAAAATTCATCCAAAATTTTTGCCTTTATCTTTTCGTAGCAAAATTCCCGCTTGGAATTTTTTGATTAAATCTTATTTAGCACTTCCTTTTGCTTGGGTATTTATGGGTAAGCAATTTTTATTAATTGCAAAAAAATAATGTCAGATAAAAAAATTATTTTACTTGGAGGCGCTGGCCTTGTAGGTCAAAATCTTATTGTTCAGTTGAAGCAGCGCGGCTATAAAAATATTATCGTACTCGACAAACATCGCACTAATTTAGAGATTCTTCAGCAAACGCATCCTAATATTATCGCAAAATATTTTGATTTGGCGGAAAGTGGGAAATGGGAAAATTTTTTCCAAAACGCTGATATAGTTGTAATGCTGCAAGCCCAAATCGGCGACCCTAATCTTGAACCATTCATTCGTAATAATATCACTTCAACTAAAAATATTATTACGGCGATCAAAAAATATAATGTGCCATACACCGTTCATATCAGCTCTTCCGTAGTGGAATCGGCGGCTGATGATTTTTACACTCAAACCAAAAAAGAGCAGGAAAAACTTGTTATCGAAAGCGCCATAAATTGCATCACATTGCGCCCAACTTTGATGTTTGGTTGGTTTGATCGTAAACATTTAGGTTGGCTTTCGCGTTTTATGAAAAAAGTTCCGCTTTTTCCAATTCCAGAAAATGGCCGCTATATGCGCCAACCGCTTTACTGCGTTGACTTTTGTAATATTATTATCAACTGCATCGAAAACCCAATTTCGGGAAAAATTTTCAACATTACAGGCCTAGAAAAAATCGATTATATCGACATTATTCGCGAGATCAAAAAAGCAACCAAAGCGCGCTGTCACATCGTAAAAATTCCTTATTTGCTATTTTATTTTCTGCTGAAATTTTGGGCAATTTTTGACAAAAATCCACCTTTCACCGCCTCTCAGCTTAAGGCTTTAGTGGCTCACGACGAATTTGAAGTGATTGACTGGCCACAAATTTTTGTCGTAACACCGACGCCATTTTCAGAAGCGATTGATCAAACTTTCAATCATCCAATTTATAGTAAAACTACGTTAGAATTTTAATGTTACGGCAAAATATATGACTAAACAAAGAATCGCCGTGTTGGGCGCAGGTCCGATGGGGCTTGCTGCAGCTTATGAATTAGCCAAAAATAATTATCATCCCATAATTTTTGAAGCCGACGATCGCGTTGGCGGCATGACTGCAACTTTTGATTTTGAAGGTCTTAATATTGAGCGCTATTACCATTTTCACTGCATTTCTGATCATGGTTTTTTGGAAATTTTGCGCGAATTAAATTTAGAAAATAAAATGCATTGGCGCGCCACCAAAATGGGATATTACTACCAAGGGAAAATTTCATCTTGGGGAAATCCTTTGGCGCTGTTGCGATTTCCGTCTTTAAGTTTTGTCGCAAAATTTCGTTACGGCTTGCACGTATTTTTGTCAGTAAAAAGAAATCATTGGCAAGATCTTGATAAAATTGACGCCGCAACTTGGATAAAAAAATGGGTTGGCGCTGAGGCCTACGAAATTTTATGGCATAAACTTTTCGAATTTAAGTTTTACCAATATAGCGACAACCTTTCAGCCGCATGGATTTGGAGCCGCATTCGCCGCATCGGCAAATCGCGTTATAATTTATTCAAAGAAAAACTTGGCTATCTTGAAGGCGGATCTGAAACTTTATTGCAAGCAATGAAATCAAATATCGAGAGCAATGGCGGCGAGTTTCGTTTAAAATCTCCAGCGTCAAAAGTTGTGATCGAAAATGGCAAAGTTAAAGGCGTAATCGCGCAAGAAAAGTTCGAAGCTTTTGACCATGTAATCAGCACCGTACCCCTTCCTTACTTGCCGAATTTAATGCCAGATTTACCAGAAAATATTTTAGAAAAATTCCGCGCCACCAAGAATATCGCTGTGGTTTGCGTAATCGTAAAATTGAAAAAAGCTTTAAGCGAAAATTTTTGGCTCAACGTAAATGATGACGAAATGGACATTCCAGGGCTTGTGGAATATAGCAATTTGTGCCCGCTTTCAAACCACATTATTTACGCGCCCTTTTACATGCCTTTTGAAAATCCAAAATTTCAAGAACTAGACGAAACTTTCACCAACAAGGTTAAAAACTATCTGCAGAAAATAAATCCTGATTTAAAAGACGACGATTTTTTAGCGATTAAAGTCAGTAGATATCGTTATGCTCAGCCAATTTGCCAGCCAGAATTTTTGAAAGATTTGCCCAATTTTAAATTGCCCATCAAAGGCTTACTTGCCGCCGACACTTCTTATTATTATCCTGAAGATCGCGGCATTTCAGAAAGTATTGATTTTGGGCGCATGATGGCTCGCACCATAATTTCTTAAAATATGATTCGACATTTCCTAACTAAAGAATTTTTAAGATTTTTACTGGTTGGAGCCACTGCTGCGATTGGCAATTGGATTTTCCGCATTGTTTTTAATTTATGGACTGACAGCTTCGTTTTATCGGTTGTTGGCGCCTACGCCGTGGCTGTGGTAATTGCTTTCGGGCTTAATAAAATCTATGTTTTTCCTAACTCTAATCAAAGTTTAAAAAACCAAATCCGCTATTTCGCCCTCGTCAATTTTATTTCTTTTTGGGCGGTTTTAGCCTCAGCTGTTTTGATTAAACAATTTTTAAAATATCTAGGAATGCCTCACTACACCTCTGAACTAGCTCACTTCATCGCCATCGCCATTCCAATGTTTGGCAGTTTTTTGATCTATAAGTTTTTTGCGTTTAAACAATAGAGCAGAACTTGATAGCTAAACCATCGTGCTTTTGCGCGCCGCTTGCTGCTTGGTTTGTAACATTATTTCGTGAGAGGCGATTTCTTTATGCATTTTACAAAATCACTTCCACCAACTGGCCAGATTCAACAAATTCCAGCTCTTCGGCGTTACAAACATTTTTCAAATCATCAGCAATTTCCGACAAATTTTTTGGCGAATTAACGCGCAATTTTTTCACCGTGGTTTTCATCGAAATATTTTGTTCTGACTTGAATTTACGCACCTCAAAAATCACAGCTAGCGCGGCCTCACCCATTTCAAAGAATTTTTCATTAAAAAATTCTGCGCCCAATTTTGGCCAATTTCCACGCGCGTTAATTGATTCAGTTTTTTCAAATTCTTCGGCAAAAATTGTTGAATAAATTTCGTCGCAAATGTGCGGAATAAACGGCGCAAATAGTTTCAACAAAGTGTTGAGGCAAATCTTCAAAGTTAAAATTGAGCTTTGTTGTTTGGCTAAAATTTCTTTTTTCTCAGCTTCAGAAAACTCAAGGCCAGCAAGCTTCTCCGCCGCAAGTCCGTAAGATCTAACTTTGCAAATTTCCAAATAATTGTCGCAAAAATCGCGCCAAAAAAATTCTTCAATTGCTTCACGCGCGCGGGCATATTCGAACTTTTCAAACTCCGCAGTGGCACGTTTTGTGGTTTGCTGCAAGCGGCTTAGAATCCACAAATCTGCGGCTTCGGTGATGTTTTCTTGTTTGGTATTTACATCCAAAATCGCGAAATTCATCGACGCAAATTTTGCCGCGTTGAAAAGTTTGGTAATGAGTTTTTGGCCGATTTTGAAAACGTCTTCTGAGTAAGCGGTGTCTGCGCCCAAATGCGAAGTTGAGGCCCAATAGCGCACAATGTCTGAACCTTTTTCTTCAATTAGCGAAGTTGGTGTCACCACGTTGCCTTTGGATTTACTCATTTTGGTTTTGTCGGAAGCCAAGCACCAGCCCGAGATCATCAGGTTTTTCCACGGAATTGAGTTTTGGTGCAGCGTTGATTTTACCAAAGTGTAAAACGCCCAAGTGCGAATAATTTCGTGGGCTTGCGGGCGAAGATCGGCGGGAAAAAGTTTTTCGTGGCGATCTTTGTCGAAGCTAATTTCATCAGAAATTCCCTTACTTGAAAGCTGCGGCGAAATTGACGAAGTTGCCCAAGTGTCCATGATGTCGGTTTCAGCTGTAACCTCTTCACGTAAATATCCGCGAGGCAAATCAACATTTGGATCGCACGGAAGCTGATCAACTTCGGCAACTAAAATTTTTCCTTCTTCCCCTGCCCGTTTCGAATACCAAACCGGAAAAGCCACGCCGAAAAAGCGTTGGCGTGAAATGCACCAATCCCATGCAAGTCCATCAATCCACTGATCGATGCGCACTTTCATATATTCTGGAAACCAATTGCACTCGGCAGCTTTGGCTTTGAGAAGGTCTTTTCTGTCGAGAATTTTGATGAACCATTGCGGCACGACAAGAATTTCAATCGGCACGCCAGAACGCTCGGCGCATTTTACTGCGCGAGTGATTTTTTCTTGTTTAAGAAGAAGATTTTTCTCTTGGAGATCAGCAATTACTTTTTCTTTAAATTGCTTGTGCGGCAAACCTTCGATTTTTCCGTCTTTTTGTAAAATTACGTTGAGCGACAAATTGTGCTTTTTCCACCAGCGAATGTCGGTTTCATCACCGAAAGTACAGCACATTACGGCGCCAGTTCCTTTGTCGAGTTGGACTAAATCGTCGGGAATAATTTTTACTTTCACGCCAAAAAGTGGCGTGATGGCGTGAGCGCCGTGAAATTTTTTGTAGCGTTCATCTTCAGGGTGAACCATCACCGCAACGCAGGCTGGAAGCAGCTCGGGACGGGTTGTCATGATTTCAATTTTTTCGTCTGAGCCTTCAATTCCAAACAAAATATAATTCATCACGCCTTCAACTTCCTTGTCGATCAAATCCGCTTGTGCTAGAGCGGTGCGATCACTGATGTCCCAAAAAACTGGTTCGAATTTTTTTTCAACTAATCCTTTGCGATATAAATCAACGAAACTGGCTTGCGAAATTTTTTGTGATTCGGGGGAAATTGTTTGATATTTTTGATCCCAATCAACTGACAAGGCGATTGAATTGAAGAGAATCTCGAATTCTTTTTCAGCTTCATCAACAACTTCGCGACATTTTTTTACGAAACTTCCGCGGCCATTTTCGCTTTCAAAAACTCCGGCTTTTTTTTCAATAATTTTTTCAACCAAACGCTCGGTTGGCAGGCCGTTATCGTCGAATCCCATTGGGTAAAAAACGTCTTTTCCCGACATTCTTTGAAAACGCGCCACAAAGTCAGCTTGCGTGTAAGAAAAAACGTGGCCCATGTGAAGAACGCCTGAAACTGTTGGCGGCGGCGTGTCGATTACAAAGGTTTCAGATTTTGGCAAATCATTTTTCCAAGCGAAGATTTTTTTTTCAGCCCAATGATTTTGCC
>JACCDM011639951.1_pt1 | contig 35508 bp, 26 predicted proteins | sample 7445851 | NCBI WGS metagenome assembly JACCDM01 (sample SAMN15323438, study PRJNA562643) | freshwater metagenome | isolation source: river surface water | place: USA:Blue River Watershed | collected 2017-08-16
CTTGTAGAACTGTTCAGTGCCCTGATGGCAATCACAACCAATGCTACCACCCCGCCCAGCACGTGAATACCATGCAAACCGGAAATGGCCAGCAGGAAAGAGTAAGATGCATTGGAACCTGCCCCAACGAGGCGGATATCCTGTGCAGCAAACTGCCTGAATCCTGCTATTTGCAGTACGATAAAAAGAACTCCCAACACCGCTGTAACTGCAAGCAAACGCCTGTAGCTGATCATTTCCCTCTTTTTCAACGCTTTCAATGCAAGCTGCACCGTAACGCTGCTGGCCAGAATGGTGGCTGTTGAATACCAAAACATCATCGGTATTTCAATCATCAGCCAACTGGCCTGGCTTCTTTTCACAATGTAAGCAGAAGTCAATCCCGCAAACATCATCAAAATACTGCCTATCGCTACCCACAAGGTAAACTTATGGGGATGAATTTTTCTTTTCTGCTCGCTTACAACCTGGTTCATGGTATAACTATGATTTACGATCAGTAAAATGAATCTTGTTCAAAAACATCACTTTTTCAATGCCCACACTGGCCTGCTCCTGGACGGGTTGTTTGTCTGCCAACAAGGCCAACAATACAACCGGAAGGTAAATATAGGAAGTGAACATTACCCTTCGGGCGGCTTTCACATCCATCTCACGGAACAACCGAATGCATTGCCATACCATCACAAGGTTGGCCAATGAAACGATTACCATGCTTACCATCCCAGACATGCCAAACACCATTGGCAAGACTCCAATCGGCAACAACAATACTGAATACAATATTGCCTGTACAGCTGCATATTTGGTGGGTCCGCCCCTGGAGGGCAACATCCTGAATCCGGCTCTTGTATAATCCTCATGCGTTACCCAGGCAATGGCCCAAAAATGAGGGAATTGCCAGAAAAACTGCAATGAGAACAGGATCCACCCTCCAACGCCAAGGTCTGCATCACCTGCAGCCCATCCAATCAAACAAGGAAGAGCACCAGGGATTGCGCCAACCAGCACGGAAATGGAATGCACCTTTTTCAAAGGGGTGTAAATGAACCCATAGAGAAAAAGACTAAAACCTGAAATTCCCGCAGCCGTCCAGTTGAACCAAAGACCGATGATGAAGATGCCGAAGACTGCAGCAACAACCGAAAATGTTGCGGCCTCATCAACAGTCATTCTTCCTGAAGCAAGCGGCCTGGAGGCTGTTCGCTTCATCATCGCATCGGTATCTTTCTCTGCGATCTGGTTGATGGCATTGGCAGCTCCTGTTACGAGCATACCGCCTGCAAAAAGTAAAAGAACTGATATGATGTCAAACTCGACTCCCGGAACCAACAAGTAACAAACCACTGAGGAGAAAACAACCGTGAAACTCAAAGTGAATTTCATGAGTTGCTGATAATCTTTCAGCTTTGATGATACCATTGATGCCTCCTTTCCCTTCGATTCTTCCATTTGCATCATTTTATGTGTTGCTGTCCGTTTCAGGACAGCCTTTTTTTAGTGCTTCGATTCGTCAGCGCCGATGGCTTCGGTTTGAGGAATAAACTCCCTTCCATCCTTACCATAATCGTATGCCCACCTGTGAACCTCCGGAATATCACCAGGCCAGTTTCCGTGACCAGGGTTGATTGGGGTTGTCCACTCCAGGGTGTTGGCACCCCAAGGATTGGTAGATGTCACTTTTCTTCCTTTGAAAATGGAATAGAAGAAGTTGAAAACAAAAAGAATCTGAACTGCAAACACGATCATGGCAACGGTGCTGATGAAACGGTTCATGTCCTGAAACTGATTGAAAGATTGCCAGTTGCTCCAATCGGTGTAACGGCGGGGCATACCAGCCAAACCAGAATAGTGCATGGGCCAGAAGATCAGGTAAGCACCGATCAGTGTCACCCAGAAATGGATGTAGGCCATGGTATTGTTGAGGTAGCGACCATACATCTTGGGGAACCAGTGGTACACACCGGCAAACATGCCAAAGAAGGATGCAACACCCATTACAATATGGAAGTGTGCCACAACAAAATACGTATCATGAAGATGGATGTCCAGGGTTGAGTTTCCGAGGAAGATACCTGTCAAACCACCTGAAATGAACAAGCTCACAAATCCGATAGAGAAAAGCATACCAGGTGTGAACCTGATGTTTCCTTTCCAGAGTGTGGTCAGCCAGTTGAATACTTTGATGGCAGACGGAACGGCAATCAACAAAGTCAGGAGTACAAAAAATGCTCCAAGGAAAGGATTCAATCCTGTCACAAACATATGGTGTGCCCATACAAGGAAAGCAAGGATACAAATTGCAAACATTGAACCCACCATCGCGAGGTAACCAAAGATGGGCTTCCTGGAATTGACAGAAAGGATCTCTGAAACCATGCCCATTGCAGGGAGTAGGATGATGTATACTTCAGGGTGACCGAGGAACCAGAACAAGTGCTGGAACAGGATGGCTGAGCCACCTTCGTTGGGAAGGATTTCTCCTTTTACCACGATCTCTGAAAGATAGAAGCTGGTTCCGAGGTTGCGGTCAAACAAGAGCAAAACAGCACCAGACAACAATACAGGGAAAGAAAGTACACCCAAGACCGCAGTGAAGAAGATGGCCCACATGGTGAGGGGCATCCTGGTCATGCTCATGCCTTTGGTACGAAGGTTAAGGATGGTAGAGATATAGTTCAAACCACCAAGAAGAGAAGACACAATGAACAATGCCATTGATATCAACCAGAAATCCATGCCAAGTTTGGAACCTTCACTGGCCTGACCCAGCGCACTGAGTGGAGGATAGATGGTCCAACCGCCTGAGGCAGGTCCGGTTTGAATGAACAAAGAGGCGAACATCACCACACTGGCCAAAAAGAAGAACCAGTAGCTGAGCATGTTCATGAAACCTGACGCCATGTCCCTTGCTCCAATCTGAAGAGGAATGAGGATGTTGGCGAAAGTACCGCTGAGGCCTGCCGTCAATACAAAGAATACCAGAATGGTTCCGTGCATGGTAACCAAAGCGTAATAAAATTCGTTGGAAATTCTTCCGCCAGCTGCCCATTTTCCAAACAGGTCTTCAAGCACTGGAAAAGTCATTTCGGGATATCCCAACTGAAGGCGGAAAAGCACTGAAAACAAACCACCGATGATGGCCCAGATGATTCCCGTGATCAGGAACTGTTTTCCAATCATTTTGTGGTCGGTACTGAAAATGTACTTCGTCAGAAATGACTCCTCATGATGGTGATCATGGCCATGCGCCTCATGAGAATCATGCGAATGTACTGAAGCTTCCGCTGCGTGTCCGTGTGAGATTGTTTCGCTACTCATTTTTAATCTTTTTTTCTGTGATACTTTATTTCAGTTGGGCCAAGGGTTTAGACATTGTAGCAGTTGCAGCTGCCGCAGTGCTGTCCGCTGCAGGTGCCGCTGGAGCAGCTCCTTCCTGAACAGTCACATACTGTGGCTTCTTGGAAGCCATCCATGCATCATATTCTTCCTGCGTTTCAACTACGATCACACCGCGCATGGAGTAGTGACCACTTCCGCACATCTGGTCGCAAGAGATTTCATAAACGAAATCCTTGTTTCCGGTAATCTTTTTCATTTGCTCGGTGGTATACTTTGGAGTGAACCACAAGGTAGTAGGTATACCAGGAACGGCATCCATTTTAAGCCTGAAGTGCACAAGACCCACATCATGGATCACATCCTGTGCATTGATCACCAGCTGAACCGGCTTGCCAACAACAAGGTGCATCTCTGTTGCTTCAATATCATCGTGGCTTGCACCATCTTCCCAATCCACTCCAAGGGCATTGCCATTGGATGCATCAGTGAGGCGATAGTTTTTCCTTCCCAAAACATTGTCTTTACCGGGGTACCTCATCATCCAGTTGAACTGCTTTCCAGTGATCTCGACAACCTGTGATTCTTTTGGAGCATCGCCGGTAATTTTGAACCAATAGAAAAGACCGAAACCAACGAGGATGGTCAGGAAGATAGCAGGAACAACCGTCCACAACAACTCTAGTTTATTGTTGTGAGGGAAAAAGTATACGGTTCTCTTTTCAGAATATTGGTACTTATAGGCAAACCAGAACAACAATACCTGGGTCATCAAGAAAACAACACCTGTTACAATAATGGTCAACCAAAGCATGAAATCAATTTTCTCACCGTGGTCAGATGCAGCTGGTTGTGCGAGCAAAGTTTTGTCGTACAGCAATTCATTGCACCACCAGGCACCAGCAAGACCCAATACCATGAACAGGATGAACATGAAGGCATTGATGCGATTGGATTGCTTGAAAGATTTTTCTTCTCCCTTCAACACCGATACATATTCGCTTGCTTTCGAGATCTGAAAAATAAGTACAAAAGCGAGTACCAGAATGATTAATATGAAATAACCCGACATGATCTTTACTTATAATTTGTTAATGAATTTGTTTGTATCATTCAATGAAAGCCTTATGTATGGTGGATTGTACTCTCCTTGATGAAAGGATGGTGCAATGCAACCAAAGGTTTTTTTGACAATCCCTTTCCAACAAAGTGCATGATCAATCCTGCGTATAGGACCAATATACCAAATTCGAACCATCCAAGACTATAATGTTCATGCATCGTTCCTGGCATCACCATCTGATAGAAATCAACCCAGTGACCCAGGATGATCAGGATGGCAAGGAAGGTCAATGTTGTATAGTTACGCTTGGATCCTCTTCTCATCAGGAGCAAGAAAGGAACAGCAAAATTCACAATCAGGTTGAGGAAGAAAATACCCCTGTAAACACCCTGCATCCTTGGTTTGAAATAAACCGTCTCTTCAGGAATGTTGGCATACCAGATCAGCATGAACTGTGAATACCAGAGGTAAGTCCAGAACACAGAGAAAGCAAACATGAACTTTCCGAGATCGTGCAGGTGTTCTTCAGTAACATACTCGAGATAATCGTGGTTCTTCAGGTAAACCACAAACAAGACAACCAGAGACATACCTGCAACAAAAGAACTGATGAAAGTATACCAGCTGTACATGGTAGAATACCAGTGTGCATCAATGCTCATCAGCCACAACCAAGGAATGGTTGAGCCTACAGTTAGACCAAAGATCACCAGGAAGGCGGCTCCCCATGCTGTATTTTTTACGATATACTTGGCTCCTTCTTCATTGTTCATTTTTGCATCTGCTTCTGAAGAAAGTTTTCTCATTTTAGCGCCAACAAAAGACCAAAGGCCAATGGCCAAGATAGACCATATCATGAAGAAAGTGGGGTTCAAGAATCCACTCTTGCCTTTCAAAATTGGATCGTGTTCTACATGCTCCTTGTCCAACCAGTGGTAGATGTCATGTCTGTGACCAAATACAATTCCTACAAAAACAAGCATGGCCAGGATACCAAATACTGGCACCAAACTGGAAATTGCTTCTGGAACGCGGCGAAATGCCATTTGCCATCCACCATGCGCAAGTGTTGTTGCGCATATAAAGAACATGCTTGCATTCACAACAAGCAGGAAGAATACACTGTTCTGCAACAGTGATGCCCAGAACCTGGTTTGCTCCACTTCATCCTTGCTCATTCCGAGGAAAATGATTCCCAGCACAAGTGCCAGCCCACCCACTCCGAGCAGAATGTTCGTCCACTTCTTGTACCCTGCTGAAATCTCAAATTGTTGTTTGATCATCCCTGATTATTTAATGCGTTGGTTATTATTTTCCTTGTTTTGACTTGATATAGGTAATCACCTGCCAGCGCTGCTTGGCTGTCAGTTGTGATGCATAGCTTCCCATGAGGTTCTTTCCATAGGTGATGGAGTAGAACATCTGACCAGCTGGCATTGATTCATATTTTGCATCTCCTACCAATGCGGCAGGCTTTGCAGGATAAGGACCATCACCATCTTTCCACAATGGACCGTTTCCATCGAGTTTGGCTCCATGGCAAATACCACAATTGATCAGGTAGATCCTTTCGGTTTCTTTCATCTGGTCTGCATCCAATGAATCAAATGGATTGGGGAGTGCACGCGATGCAAAATAATTTGCAGTATCACCCGCCTTGTCCATTTCAATGTGAACTGGATACTCTTCTCCGCGCTTCACCGTTCCTGCAACAGGACCCTGGCTGGTACGACCATCAGCAAAAACAGGATTTGCTGAATAGGTTTCGTATGCACGGCTGTTGGCCATGTCGGGCATATACACCTTTCCTGGGGTCCTTTTTACATCACTGCATCCTATTGCAGCAATCAGCAATGCTGCCAGTCCACAGAAAACAATAGTTGATCTTTTCATCTCTTTAGTTGTTTTATGATCTCCTCTTTCCCTTCTCCTAAATTATTTAAGCAATGTTTGGTTCCTTGTAGAGCTCTTGCTCCTCGTCATACTTTCCAATCCACCATCCTTCTTCTGCTACCTGTGTATTGACTTCCTGAGCACCAACGCTGTTGAGCAAAGATTTGAGGTCTTCCTCATTGGCCTTTTCGCTGCACTCAATCACCATCACAAAAAGATCGTCTGTTGCACGGGGATGGAAATGATGCCTTTTGAGGAATGGGGCCAACTGGCAGATGTAACAGAAAGTAAGCACCATGCCTACTGCCGCACAAAGTACAGTCAACTCAAAGGTGATGGGAATCCAGGCTGGCAAGGCAAAGTTCGGTTTACCACCGATGTTTACAGGCCAGTCCTTGGTGAAAACCCAGGTCATGAAGGTTACGGCAGTGGTTGTTCCAATCATACCAAAAAGAAATCCCGCAGTGTGGATGCTGGTATCCCTGAGACCCATTGCCTTGTCCAATCCGTGAACAGGAAAAGGAGTGTAAATGTCATGGAATTTGTAGCCTGCCTTCCTCACTTTTTCAACAGCGGGGAAAAGAACTTTTTCATCCTCAAAACAGCCTACAACAAATTTTTTCAAAGCCATTTTATACTTTTTACTTTTTGATTGATCAGTGATGTGCCACTTTTACAGTTCCTTCTTCATGGTGATCATGGTGCATTTCGTGAACGAATTCCTCCACGTTTTTGCTTTCCAGTTCTGCCATTTCATTCTTGAAGCTTTCGCCGTTTGTTTTCAATACATACTTGATCTCAGCGATCGCGATGACTGGGAAGTATTTGGCGAAAAGGAAGAAACAAGTAAAGAACAGTCCAAAGGTTCCGACATAGAATCCGATCTCCCAAATGGTTGGTCTGTAATATATGGACCAGGAAGAAGGAAGGTAGTCGCGGTACAAAGATGATACGATGATTACGAAACGCTCGAACCACATACCGATGTTTACGATGATGCTCATGATGAAAGTGAACAAAACATTCCTCCTGAGTTTTCTTGACCAGAACAACTGTGGAGAGATTACGTTACACGTCATCATCAACCAGTAGCTCCATCCGTAAGGACCGGCAATCCTGTATTTGAAGAAGATGTCCTGTTCAAATGGAACCTGAGAATACCAGGCCATGAACAACTCGGTGAGGTAGGCACAACCTACGATTGAACCGGTGAGTACAATTACCTTGTTCATTGCCTCAATGTGACCGAGGGTGATATAATCTTCCAATCCCATTACTTTCCTGAGGATCAGCATCAGGGTTTGCACCATGGCAAAACCAGAGAAGATCGCACCAGCTACGAAATATGGAGGGAAGATGGTCGTATGCCATCCAGGTACTACTGAAGTGGCGAAGTCAAATGATACGATGGTGTGAACTGACAATACAAGCGGAGTAGAAAGACCTGCAAGTACAAGAGAAAGACTCTCGTGGCGCTGCCAGTGCTTGGTGCTACCGCTCCAACCAAAGGAGGCAAGACCATACAAACGCTTGCGGAGTTTTGTTTTGGCGCGGTCCCTGATGGTGGCGAAGTCAGGCAACAAACCTGAATACCAGAACAAAAGAGAAACTGTAAAATAAGTTGAGATCGCGAATACGTCCCACAACAACGGTGAGTTGAAGTTGGGCCAAAGTGGACCACGTGTATTGGGATAAGGCAGGGTGAAGAATGCCATCCAAACCCTTCCCATGTGGAAGATCGGGAATTGACCGGCACACATTACCGCGAAAATCGTCATGGCTTCTGCCGCACGGTTCACACCTGTTCTCCATCCCTGGCGGAAAAGGAGAAGGATGGCCGAGATCAGCGTACCGGCGTGACCGATACCCACCCACCAAACGAAGTTGGTGATGTCCCAACCCCATCCAATGGTACGGTTAACGTTCCACTGTCCGATACCGTATACCACCTCGCGGTAAACGGAGTATGCTCCAAACATCAACAATGCCACTGAAATATAGAAACCAATGTACCACAAACGTGTGGGCTTGGCTTCAATCGTGTGCACGATGTCGTGAGTGACCTGACCATAGGTCTTGTTGCCATTTACCAATGGTTCCCTTAACTGTGATTCGTACTTTGTAACACTCATGCGTTGCTCATTTATGAGATTTCCCTGCTTTCTTTATTAATGTGCTGCTTCTGCTTTCTTTTCTTCCTTGTGCGCGCCTTCTACCTTGTGCTCACCAACTGCTGCTGGTGCTGCCTCATGGTGTGCTTCTTCAGCAACGCCCACATGCCTGTCGGTATTCCTGATCTTCGCGAGGTAGCTAACATTGGGCAATACGTGGATTTGCTCCAGCGTATAGAAAACCCTGTTGGTTTGCTCCTCGTTGCGGATAACACTGATCGGGCTTTTCTTGTCGTTTACATTACCAAAAACAATGGCATTGGTAGGACAAGCTTGCTGACAGGCGGTTTTGATGTCCCACTTGCCATCTGCACCTGTTTCAAGCGGCCTGTTGGCTTTCTTTGCCTTCAGCTTTCCTTCCTGCAAACGCTGCACACAGAAAGAACATTTTTCGATCACACCACGAGACCTTACGGTAACATCTGGGTTCAATACCATCCTGGTGAGGTCGTCGTTCATCATCATCACTGAATCATCCAATATGTCTTTCTGGTTGTCTGCGAAGCTGTCCGCTCCCATGTAATCAGACCAGTTGAAACGCCTTACTTTATAAGGACAGTTGTTGGCACAATAACGTGTACCGATACAACGGTTATAGGTCATTTGGTTGAGGCCTTCGCTACTGTGGTTGGTGGCATTCACAGGACAAACGTTCTCACATGGAGCGTTATCACAGTGTTGGCAAAGCATTGGCATGAACACCACGTTCAGGTCATCGAGGTTGTCGCTTCCTGAATCATCGCGGTAAGTAGCAAAATACCTGTCGATGCGGAGCCAGTGCATTTCGTGTGCGCGCAATACCTCAGATTTACCAACAACAGCAACGTTGTTTTCTGAAGTACAGGCTACGGTACATGCTCCACAACCGATACAGGAGTTGAGGTCGATGCTCATTCCCCATTTCGGACCTGGATAAGGATGGCTTGGGTAAAGCGTTCCTTCCTTAGCGAAGTCATTTGTATTTTTTGCATAATCCTCAACAAGCTTGTGCCTGTCGTCTGCCAGAACAGTTGGATTCTTCTTGAAATCAACCAGTGAGTATTCGCGTACCACTTCGTCACGACCTTCGTATTGATTGTGCGTTTGGGTATATGCGAGTTTGAAAGTTTCATTGGTTTTTGCTACGGCTACACCAGCGGCGCTGTAAGCAAAAGATTTACCATCGAAGCCTACAAGCGGGAAAGCGTTTTGTCCAACATTGGCAGCGGCGCGTCCTGCTTTTTCAGAACGTCCATAACCAAGGGCCAATGCAACCACATTCTTGTGCATGCCAGGAATCACGAGTACAGGCAGCTTCATTTCCTTGCCTCCCACTTTTACAGTGATGACAGGCTTGGCCACTTCCACTTCATAGTTGTCATCCACAAGGATGCCAAGCGATTTTGCAGTGGCAAAAGAAATGATGGCGTAGTTGTCCCAGGTAGCCTTTGTGATAGGATCAGGCATTTCCTGCAACCATGGGTTGTTGGCTTCCTTACCAGCACCGATGGCCACTTTCGGATAAACCACGATTTCCATTCCTGCAGCAGGTTTTGCAGCAGCAAGGGCTGAGGCTGCAGCAGCAAGGGCTGCGCCATTATAGCTTCCGGCAGCAGCGGCAGCGGGCGTTTCAACCACACCATCTTGCAGGGCTTTGTCCCAAGCAGTTTGTGAGCCGAATTTTCCGAGCCAGTATTGTTTGAAATAATCTCCGTAAGAAGTCGCCTCTCCAGACCATTTCAACAATGAAGTTTGGAAAGCCCTTGTTTTGAACAATGGAGCAATGGTAGGCTGGATGAAGCTCAGGTAGCCTGACTTCATTTCAGCATCACCCCAGCTCTCAAGGAAATGATGGTCGGGAATAGCAAACTTGCAAAGTGAAGTTGTTTCATCTTCCCTATCATTGAAAGAAACAGAAACAGCAACTTTTGCCAATCCTGATTCAAATTTCTTTGCATCAAAATAATCGTAAGCAGGATTCACACCGTGGATCAACAATGCTCCGATCTTGCCTTCGTTCATTTCCTGAACAAGCTGAACCATTGCAGCATCATCTCCCTGACGGGTATTCAATGTAGTACCCCAATCGATGGTAGTACCATATGCACCGAGGAGCTGGTTGATGGCATTGACAACCAACTGAACGTTGGCATCATTGCTACCGCTCACCACAAGTGAAGCAGCACCAGAAGCTTTCAATGAAGCAACCGCTTGCTGGATGCCTTTTTTAAGGCGATCGTCAGACAATGCTGGAGCAACAACAGCACCACCAAGGGCTGCATAAATATTCAAGGCCACTGCACCTGCCTCTGAAGGAAGGTGAACATAGCGGTCATCAGCATTTGCACCGGTGAGGCTGAGCATGCTTTCAAACTGAATGTGCTTGCTCATCTCAGGATTCTTCTGGTTGATTTTTCTGCCTGCAGCATACTGGCGGGCGTATTCAACCGGGCTCAACCATGTTCCGAGAAAATCAGCACCAAGGCTCACGATGGTCTTGGCTGCGTTGAATTGGTAAGAAGGGATGGCCCTTTTTCCAAAAGAAGCAGCATTGGCATTCAACAAACCGTTGGAAGAAATCGCATCATACTGTATATGACGTGATCCGGGTTGCTTGGCCAGGAATGCTGCAATGATATTTTTAGTGGTAACAGAGCTGATGGTTTCGGTCAGGAGGACGGTAGGTTTTCCACCTGTTCCTGCCATGGCTTCTGCAACCAATTTGTCGAATGCATCGAAAGTGCTCACCTCCTTGCCATTGGCGAGGGGGTAGCGAAGGCGTGCCGTATCATAAACACCCAGTACTGAAGCCTGTACACGGGCAGAAGTACCGCCATTGGTAATGGTGGAAAGGTCGTTTCCTTCAATTTTGATGGGCCTGCCATCACGCACTTTGGCAACAACAGGAATGGCATCACCATCCATTACATAGGTTGTTGCGTAGTAGTTGGGAACACCCGGAATGATGGAATCAGGCTTATTGAGATAAGGAATACTCTTTTTGATAGGCATTTCACAGCTTGCGGCTGCAGCTGCAGCGGCTGTGCTGAATCCGAGGTATTTCAAGAAATCCCTGCGGGGAGCCTTTGACTCAAGCAGACCATTGTCCTGCTCAACAGCAGGAAGATCTTCCGTGAATTCATCCTGGACCCTCTCCTGGAAATTTTCACTGCTCTTCAATTCACCGAAACTCTGCCAGTATTTTTTTTGCTTCATAACAGTTCTTAGGTTGTGCTTAGTATGAGATGTTGCTGAGTGCTAATATTAATAGTGACATTTTTGACATTCTGTTCCTCCAATCTTCTCAACAGTCACGCTGTCGATCTTCTTGTTCTTCATATCCTCGTGGAACTTCTCATAAATGCTGTAGAATTTGTTGTCGGTGAACTGCACTTTGGTTTCCCTGTGACAGTTAACACACCAGCCCATGCTCAGATCAGTGAACTGGTAAACCTCATCCATCTTCTGGATCTCACCGTGACAGGTTTGGCAGTTTTGCTTTCCTGCGGTAACGTGTTGTGAGTGATTGAAGTAAACGTGGTCAGGAAGGTTGTGGATGCGCACCCACTCAATGGGCTTTCCTTCGCCAGTGTAGGCTTTCTTGCTTGGATCCCAACCAGCGTACTGGTAAAGTTTCTGGATCTCAGCGGTTCCATCAACCTTGCTTCCGTCTTCCCTCAACAATTGTGGACCCTTTACATATTCATTGATACCCATGTGGCAGTTCATACAAACATTCACCGATGGGATGTTGGCATGCTTGCTCTCCTGCGCTCCGCCATGGCAATACAGACAGTTGATCTGGTTGATGCCTGCGTGAACAGTATGGGAATAAAAGATAGGCTGTTCTGGTTGATAATTTTTTGATCTGCCAAGGCCTTGTGCACCCTGGAAAGTCATGTAACCGCCGCCAAGGAAAAGCAGGATGGCAAAAATGGCGATATACGCTTTGTTGCGGTAGAATGGGATGGGCTCAGCTGTATGTGCACCCTCTGCCTCATCAGACATTTTGCGGAGGTTGCTGTTTACCTGCAGAAGGATCAATGCAATCACTGCAAGGACCAGGGTCAAAATGCCATACAACAAATTAGAATCAGCATCATCTGTAGCGGGGGCAGCGGTTCCTTCAGTTGGAGCAGCACCTGCAGCAGCAGCTTTTGCACCACCTGTGTTGATATAACCAAGGATGGCATCAATGTCAGCATTCTTCAATTCGGGGAAGGCTGTCATCTGAATTTTGTTGTACTCGTTGTAAACGGCAACAGCCCTTGGATATCCTTTTTTGATTACCGCAGCACTGTTGCGCACCCAGTCGTACAACATGGCCTTGTCGTCCCAGCGGTCTTCCACACCTTTCAGTGCAGGACCAACGAGCTGCTTGTCAATCGCATGACAGGAAGCACATTTTTGGTTGAACAGGGCCTTGCCATCCTGTGCATTCAGCGCCAGGGAACCGGACAAAAAGACCAATAAAACGAATGCTGAAATGATTTTTTGAAATGCTGTTCTTTTCTGATTCATACCCTCAGTGAATTGTGGTTGAAATGGAACCGGGTCCAAATGATCGCGTGCAAATTTAGCACAGGATTTTAACAATATATCAACATCCTGATATTTTTTTTGATGCAGTACTGGTCTGCGTTTCAAGGGATTGTATTTGGAAAGCCCCGCCAATTGTCACAAAAACGTAAGCTTTGGATGCACTGAAATAATTAAGATTATTAAAACCGCACCGAATCCCTTTTTTTCTTCTCTTTGCAGGATGTTTAACAAATTGCAGCAAAAGTGGAACGTTTCATCGGGCCAACTCTTTCTGATCCTTTGCACTTTTGCCGTTACAGGTACCACAACTGCCTATATTTCCAGGGCAGCCACCTCATGGGTGGGTTTCAATGAAGATACCTTCTGGGCTTGGAAACTGGCCCTCAGGCTGTCCATCCTCATCTTCGGATACCAGATCATCATCCTTATTGTTTCTTTTTTCTTCGGCCAGTTCAGGTTTTTCTGGAACTACGAGAAAAAAATCCTCCGCAGACTTGGGCTGATCGCCAAAGAGCCGATCAGGCTGGCCATTTTTGCCTCCGGAAAAGGAAGCAATGCCGAAAAAATCATACAATACCTTGAAAATCATCCTGTTGTATCGGTTTCCCTGGTAGTTTGCAACAAACCCGGTGCCGGTGTTCTGGACATTGCCGACAGGTTTGGGATCAAAACCCTGCTGATTGGCAAATCGCAGTTCGAAAACTCGAACGAATACATAGAAGTACTTAAAAATGAAGGGATTACACATATTGTTCTGGCTGGTTTTCTTTGGAAAATCCCAGAAAACCTTGTGAAAGCCTACGACAATAAGATAGTGAACATCCATCCTGCCCTTCTGCCTGCCTTCGGTGGCAAAGGGATGTATGGGGAAAGGGTTCATCAAGCAGTGATCAACGCCGGTGAGAAGAAAAGCGGCATCACCATTCACCTGGTGGATGAGCATTATGACAATGGCAAGACCCTTTTTCAGGCCACTGTGGAAGTGCTTTCAACCGACAACCCCGATACACTGGCAGAAAAAATCCATGCACTTGAGCATGCCCATTACCCCAAAGTGATTACCGAGTGGCTGAAAGTCAAATAGTTGGATCGGGTATGGGGCCGTATTAACATTTCTTTGCGCCTTCGCTGCCCAAACTTAAGAGCCGCAGTTTTATATTTACAAGATCTGAAGCATCCTTCCTTTATATTGAACATCGTTTTGCCTCTGCTGCTGCTTTTCATCGGCTCAACCGGCTTTTCCCAGGTTTGGCTGACAGGAAGGGTCTATGATTCCACCAGGATGGTTCCCGTTGGGGCAGTAAAAGTCAGTTCCAAGAAAGGAGAGATCACCTTCACCGACTCGATCGGCCGCTACGGAATCACCGTTGACAAAAACGACTCTGTCTTTTTTACATATAGAGGGAAATCCACCATGCTTTTCCCTGTCAGCACCATCCGGTACCCTGCCGGATTTGACATTGCATTGCAGGTCAGGGTGCAAGACAAGTACCAGACCCTCAAGGAGGTTGTGGTGATTGGGAAGTCTTATCGGGAGGATTCGCTCGAAAACCGCGAGAAATACAGGAAAATATTTGAGTTTGAGGGTGGCGGGCTGCAGACGACCTCGGCTGGCAACCTGGACCCCAACAGCCTGATCAGTGCCTTCAAGTTCAGGAAAAACAAAGTGATGAGGAGCTTTCAAAACCGACTGATCCTGGAAGAACAGCAGAAATTCATCGACAGCAGGTTCACCAAGGCATTGGTCCGACAGATCACTGGCTTGATCGAGAGAGACCTGGAACGTTTCATGACCCTCTGGCGCCCAACCTACGAAATGGTTGCATTCAACGAAGAATACCAGTTCCACAAATACATCCTGGAAGCCTCCAAGTATTTCAAAACCGGCATCATGCCCAGGAACCCTGCCCCCGCTGAAACACGTTAGAAGGATGGAGCAGCCACTCCAGCAGCAGGTAACTTCACCCGAATCCGCTCTACCTTTCAAGCCCTGATCCCTCATCCCTCGTCCCTTCCCCCTCAACCCTTCCCCCTTTTTCTGTAACTTCAAGCCTTATACATTCCACATGAAAAAAATTCTGCTGATCATTTTGTCTGCGGGCTTGTTTTCCGCATCCATTGCACAAACCGCTAAACCAACAGGTCAAACCCTGAAACCACAAAGCAGCTTGTCTGCCGAGCGCTTGAAAACCGCCGATCAGGTGATCCAAAGCTGGGCAGACAAAGGATGGATGAACGGAGGAGTGGGGCTCATCCTGCGCAACGGAAAGGTTGAGTACTACAAGGCTTTTGGATACGAGAACATCGAAAAGAAAATACCCATGCGGACCGACCATATCTTCCGCATCGCCTCACAGACCAAGGCCATCACCAGCACAGCTGTGATGATGCTTTTTGAGGAAGGCAAGTTTTTGCTGGATGAACCCGTTTCCAAATTCATCCCTGAATTCAAAAACCCCAAGGTGCTGGACAAGTTCAATGCAGCAGATTCCAGCTATACCACTATTCCTGCCAAAAGGGAAATCAGCATCCGCGATTTGTTGACCCATACTTCCGGCATTGGATATGCACAAATCGGTTCCTCTACCGCCAAAGCACTGTATGCCAAAAATGGGGTTGTTGGTGGCATTGGTGTAAAAGACATCAACCTTGCTGAAAACATCAAAAGGCTGGGAGCCCTTCCCTTGTTTCATCATCCAGGCGAAAAATATTTGTACGGCCTCAACACCGATGTACTGGGCTATCTGGTTGAAGTGGTTTCCGGGATGACCCTGGATGAATTCTTTCGCAAAAGGATCTTTGAACCTCTGAGCATGAAAGACACTTATTTTTATCTGCCGGCTGATAAAAAACAAAGACTGGTAAGCCTTTATTCTCACAAGGAAGGAAAGTTGAAAATAATGGAGCCAGCTTATACGTTGACAGGAACTTTTTACCGTGACTTCCCCAACATGGATTTCACGATGTTCAGTGGTGGCGGCGGACTTTCTTCTACGATCATGGACTATGCCATCTTTCTGCAGATGATGTTGAATGGCGGTGAATACAATGGTGTGCGCATCCTCAGCAGAAACAGCGTGCGCATGATGACGCAGAACCAGATTGGTGAGATAAGCAATGGCAATGACAAATTTGGATTGGGCTTTGGCATCATCACGTCGGCCGGCAGTGGAAAGCTTCCCACCAATGAAGGAACCTTTAGCTGGGGAGGGATGTTCTCCTCTACCTATTGGGTTGATCCAAAAGAAAAAATCGTGGGACTTTTCTTTACCAATATCTACCCCATGCAGTTTGGTGATATTCACGACCGTTTCAAAGTGCTGATGTACCAATCCATCAATGATTAAACCATGAAAAAAATATTGCTCCCCGCCCTGCTTGCTTCAGTAAGTTTGATGCAAGCATCTGCACAGTCCTTCAAGAAAATTCACCAGAAAGCCATTGTGATTGACACCCACAATGACTTCATCAGCACGGGCATTGAAAAAGGAAAAAGCTTTGACCAGGACCTGAAAGGCATCACCCATTCTGATCTTGGACGAATGAAAACCGGTGGCATTGATGTGCAGGTTTTTTCGATTTTCTGTGATGAAAATTATGGGATGGGTACGGCCTATGCATTTGCCAACCGCGAAATCGATACGCTTTATGCAACAGTGAACCGCAACCCCGATAAGATGATGCTGGTGCGCAATGCGGCAGACCTCAAAACTGCAGTGAAAACCGGAAAGCTGGGATCGATGATTGGCGTAGAAGGCGGACACATGATCGAAGACAGGATTGACTACCTTGAAAAATTATTTGAGCGCGGTGCCCGTTACATGACCCTGACATGGAACAACAGCACTTCATGGGCCAGTTCTGCAGCGGATGAGCGGGCCAAAAAAGACCTAGGCCATCCGTATGGATTGAATGGACTCGGCGAATCAATTGTAAAACGCATGAATGAACTGGGAATGATTGTGGATGTTTCGCATGTGGGCGAAAAAACATTTTATGATGCCTTGCGCATCAGTACAAAACCCGTCATTGCTTCACACAGTTGTACCTACGCATTGTGTCCTGTTCCAAGAAACCTCACTGATGACCAGATCAGGTTGATTGGAAAAAACAACGGTGTCATCCACCTGAATTTTTATTCCGGATTTGTTGACAGCAGCTTCCGCGAAAAGAACAATGCCTTCATCAGAAAACACCAGAAAGAAAAAGACTCCTTGCTGAAAATCAATCCGAGTGATTTTTATGCCAATCTTTTCATCCATGAAAAATACAAGGAGGAGATGGACAATGTTCGCCCATCGCTTTCACAACTGATCGATCACCTCGACCATATTGCCAAGCTGATTGGTGTTGACCATATCGGCATCGGATCTGATTTTGATGGCATCAATTCTGCACCACGTGAACTCAACGATGTCACCAACATGCCCTTGATTACTGAAGAATTGTTGAAAAGAGGCTACAGCAAAAAAGACATCACCAAGATCCTGGGTGGAAACTTTATTCGTGTACTGAAAGCTAACCAGGTCAATCAATAATTTTTTTTCTTAAAGTGAGGACGTATTTATGAAATACATACTGATCGGTTTTTTACTTCTTCCATTGTTGTCTGGAGCCCAATCAAAAACAGACATCGCACGCTGGCAGGAAACCGCCAAACGCGTGAACATCATCCGCGACAAATGGGGCATTCCGCACATCTATGGAAAGTCCGATGCTGACTGTGTTTTCGGATTGTTGTATGCGCAATGTGAGGATGATTTTCAACGCGTTGAAATGAACTACATCACCATGCTGGGAAGAACCAGTGAAATAAATGGAGAGCAAAGCATGTATGAAGACCTGCTGGTAAAAATAGTCATCGATTCTGCAGCATCCGTTAAAGATTATGAGGCAAGTCCGGATTGGATGAAAAAACTATTGAACGCATTTGCAGATGGGGTAAATTATTATCTCTACAAAAATCCAAAAGTGAAGCCTGCGCTGCTGCGTGAGTTCAAACCCTGGTATCCACTGACCTATACAGACGGCAGCATTTCAGCCATCCAAACCAGCGACCTCACTGCCAACGACATCAAGAAATTCTATGCCGGTCTTTCATCAGATCTTGCATCCTTGAAAAAGAAAGATCCCGAACAGCTCAGCGGTTCCAATGGTTTTGCCATTGCGCCATCACGCAGCGTTTCTGGAAATGCCCTACTCTACATCAACCCACATGTCACTTTTTATTTCCGCCCCGAGGTACACATGGTCAGCGAAGAAGGACTCAATGCCTACGGTGCTGTTACCTGGGGACAGTTTTTTGTGTACCAGGGTTTCAATGAACACTGTGGCTGGATGCATACTTCCAGCCAGGCCGATGTAGCCGACCTCTATGAAGAGACCATCGTCAAGAACAAGGATGGACTTTTCTATCAACACGAAAAACAACTTCGCCCTGTGAGCATTCAACCCACAACCATTGCCTACAAGATGGCCAATGGCATGATGGCCAAAAAAGAATTCAAGGTCTATGCTACACACCATGGACCGGTGATGGCGATGCAGGAAGACAAGTGGATCAGCATGCAGTCCAACAACCGATCGCTGAAAGGATTGATCCAATCCTGGAGCAGGACCAAAGCAAAAACCTTTGCTGAATTCAAATCGATCATGGACCTCCGCGAAAATGTCTCCAACAATACGGTCTATGCTGATGACCAGGGCAACATCGCCTACTGGCATGGAAATTTCATGCCCAAGCGCGATGCCAACTATGACTGGAACAATCCGGTGGACGGATCAATTGCTGCAACAGATTGGAAAGGCTTACATACGGTGGAAGAAACTGTTCACCTCTACAACCCCGCCAATGGCTGGTTGCAGAACTGCAATGCCACACCCTTTACTGTTGCAGGGAATGGGAGCATTTCGAAAAAGAAATATCCAAGCTACATGGCACCCGATCCCGAGAACTTCCGTGGCATCAATGCTGTGAGGGTATTGGGCAGCCGTGAAAAATATGACATCAACAGTTTGATTGCTGCAGGATATGATACTTATCTCGCAGCCTTCGATGTTTTATTGCCATCGTTGATCAGCGCCAACAGAACAGCAATTGCTGACGACATCAAACCAGAGATCAACAAGGCCATACAATTGCTGGGTGCCTGGGACAGAAGATCTGCTGCCAATTCGGTGGCCACCACCATTGCCATCCATTGGGCTGAGCGTGTACTGCCTTACCTGACCAGAGGAAAAAAAGGGCCCATTGACCTTCCTTTTGAATTGCCAAGGATGTTGAAGGAAATGCCTGATGCCACCAAAATCAGTTTTCTGATCGAAACCTTGAAAAAGTTGAAGGCCGACTATGGCACATGGGAAATTGCCTGGGGAGAGGTCAACCGTTTTCAACGCATCAGCAATGCAATGAAATCAAAGTTTGATGACAACCAGCCCAGCCTTCCATCCCCCTTTGCCTCTTCCGCCTGGGGGAGCCTTCCCTCCTTCAATTCCCGCACATCCGAAGGCAGTAAGAAGCGCTATGGATATGGCGGAAACAGTTTTATCTGTGCCGTTGAGTTTGGGAAAAAGATAAAAGCAAAATCTTTGCTGGCTGGTGGAGAAAGCGGTGACCCTGCATCAAAACATTTCAAAGACCAGGCAGAAATGTATACCAAAGGGCAGTTCAAGGACGTATTGTTTTACAAGGAAGATGTACTGAAGAACATGGAAAAACAATACATGCCCGGACAACAATGAAAGCACCCATGACAAGGATCAAGCATTTCCTCAAATCATGTTGCTGTTTGTTTTTTTATGGCATCATGTCCTGCACATCATTGTTGGCACAACAACAGCATACACCTGATGGCATTCAATTCACAAGACAGGCCGTAAGAAGGTTTTTGTTTGACAAGGATTTGTCTATTCCTTTGTCCGCATTGCATCCCAACGAAATCATCGGGATGCCTGTCATGTATCCGACTGCGCATCGGCTTACAGCACATGCCAGTATACAAACAACTGGGAATCGACTCTCTCTACAATCTGCAGAAAAGTCAACAACTGCCATCTGGTTTGGCGGCTTCAATCCTTTTTCGACCTATACAATTGAACTGGACAGTTGCAAGGGAAAAGGAGAAATCGGATTTGAATTCTCCGATGAGCAACTGAAAAACCAATGCACCATCACCGCTGTTTTTGATGAGCAAAACATGGTGGATGCGAGAATAAGGATTGTAAAGGATTCGATCACCGTTGTTGAAAAATCCATCGCCTTCAAGGCTGGTGAAACAAACAGCATCAAAGGAAAAATGATCCTGCAAATGCTGGGAAGCGGCATGGTGCTGTATTTGCAAAACAATGAGCTCCCAAAACCAGTGGCGCAATTTGAAATCAGCGAATACCTTGACCTCAGAAAAATAGACTGCATCAACACGTTTCAGTCCAGGCTTTTTTTAACGCTTGAAAAAGGAAAGGTAGAACTCAAAAAAGTTGAGTCATCGCTCAGCAGTGGTATTGGACTGGCAGACATCAGGGCCATCACCTATGAAAACGGAGATCCCCTGCTTGATAAGGGAAGACTATGGTATACCATGACCATCAGGGGCCGCGGGTTGCCCCATCCCATGCAAGGTGTATTCAGCATGAATCCTACGGTGTTCGACATCAAAATGGAAGGGGTCATTGTATTTGACAGGCAAGATGGATTGCTCAGGAATGAAGTGGCATCACATATTTTTTATGACCGGAAAGATGCCATGTGGCGTGGACTGACAACGGGTTTCAGTGCTTTTGCCAACAAGACAGAGAAAAAACAATTGCTCACCATTGAAAGCAAACAGGATCCACGTTTTGGTTTTTCCATCATGCGGGCAACGCCCTTTGGCATGGTGGGTGATTATGAAGATCCGCATATTTTGTTTGATGCAAAAGCAAAGAAATGGCGAATGCTGACCTGCACCAATGAAAATGGATACAAGGCCATCATGCTGGAATCTGATGTCTGGAACAAGGGATATAAACAGATTGCAGGGCCCGTTGCCTACAACTCTACAGGAACATCCATCCAAAAAATCGGCAATCAATTCTATTGTTTTTCCGGCAGCAAAGACCGGAAGATTTATGTCTATACCTATCCTGATCTCAGGGAAGCCGGCACACTCAAAATGGACCTTCCGCCATGGGATGAAACATCTGGTTCAAGGGTTTGGCCCAATGTTGTTCAGTTGCCCGATGGATACCCGTTTCGATATGTAGCGCTGATGATGGACCGCTTCAATTATCCTGGTCTTCAAAGCCCCAATTGGACCTATGGTGCACTCTACCTGTACCACGGCTATCATTGAAAACTGGCACCACAAGAGTGATGACGAAAAGTATTACATTTAATTTCTAAAACCAATTTGATGAAAAAGTTGATGCTATCGATTTTCATTGTATGCTCCTCTGTTTTTTTTGCAGGTGCTCAGGAAATTGGACTGCAACTCTATTCCATCCGGAATGAAGTGAAAACAGACCTGAAAGGAAGCTTGGAAAAAGTAAGGGCAATGGGCATCAAAGAATTAGAAGGAGGAGATCTCTATGGCATGGATATCTTGAGTTACAAGAAGATGCTCGATCAGATGGGGTACAAAATGGTGAGCATTGGCGTGGGTTACAAGGAACTGGACAAGGACCTCACACCTGTCATACAAAAAGCAAAAACACTGGGGGCTACTTATGTTGTTTGCTTTGCGATAGACCACAAAGGCAATGAGTTTGGCATGAAAGAAGTAGAAGAAGCGGCAGCAAAATTCAACAGGGCAGGAAAGATTTTAAAAGAGAATGGACTTCAGTTCTGCTATCATCCCCATGGATTTGAATTCAGGCCTTCTGTCGCTGGTACATTATTTGATGATCTTGTTGCCAAAACTGATGGGGCTTATGCAAACTTTGAACTGGATGTTTACTGGGCCAAACAAGGCTGTGCAGAACCTGTTGCACTGCTGAAAAAATACCCCAACAGGTTTCTGCTCATGCACCTGAAAGACCGTGAGCATGGCACACAATGCAATGATACAGGTAGTGCAGATGAAGAAACAAATGTGGTCTTGGGAGAAGGTGATGTCAACATCAAGGCAATCATGAAAGCCTCAAAAAAAACTGCGGTGAAGCATTATTTCATTGAAGATGAATCCACAAGGGTGATGGCACAGCTTCCCTTGAGTCTTCAGTTCCTGGGGTCATTACACTAGCGTGATCATCAAGCCACTGCACTATTTAATGGTATAGACATGCCTTTCCGTTGTCTCCTGTGAAAGATTTTCCTGGTTAAAATAAGACCTGACATAATCCACCTTCACTTCTTTTGGTCCAACCGTAACATGGAGAAAACCAGAATTGGGCAAGATTTTTCCTGTTTTGTACGCCTCCTTGTTGAATGCAGTATGGGTATCATCCGCAGGATTGGGAACTGACTGATAAATCACACCATCAAGTTCCTGTTTTGCATAGATATGGTCATGGCCCTGAAAGAAAATGGTGACCTTGTTTTTTACCATCAACTGGTGAATGGGAAGCTCCCAGCTGGGACGGTTTTGTTCAAACTGCCATGCTCCATTGGCAGATTTTCCTCCCCACTCAAAGAATGGTGCCCGCTCAACACCGCCCCTGCCCGTTCCCATGACATGGTGCGCAAAGACAAACTTGTATTTTGCCTTGCTTTTTTCGAGGGTATTCTTCAGCCAATTGTATTGCGCATCACCTATGGTAATTTTCCACTGGTCTTTTTTTCCTTGTTTTTCCTGGGCACCTGGCTGATTGTCTACAGCCACAGCTGAATGCCAATAAGGATCAAGCACAACAAACAAGGCATTGCCCCATTCAAATGCATAATAATCTTTCAGGAGCCCAATGTGTGGCACCATTTCCTTGTCTCCTGAATAGAACTTATCTGGTGCAGGCAAGGGGAAATATTTCTTGCGCGCATTTCCTGCAATCACAGCAACATTGGTGTCTGTTCCATCCAACAAGTATCTTGCTGATTGTTCATGGTTGCCATTCACAAGAAACAAGGGAGGATTGGTTCCCATGTTGCCCAGGTATTTTCTCTGCAATTGATAGGTGCCACTGATGGCCGATTTGTTCAAACCGGGATTGGACAGAAAGCGATCGATATTGAAATCATCTCCCATCATGAAATAAAAATCGGGTCGCGCAGCAGCAACATGTTCCATGGTCTGCTTGTACAGGAGAGGATGAAACATTTTGCCTTCCCTTTCAGGATGAGAATCTCCCTGTACGCCAAACGAAAAACTTGTTCCTGTTTTTTTCTGTGTTGAAAACCAGGATTCTTGTGATGCAGTAAACTCAGTAGCATTGGGAAGCTTGTATTGCAACCGGTAAAAATATTGGCTGTTTTCTTCCAGCTGATCAACCAGTATTTCCATGGGTGCTTCTGCACCAGCAACATAGTGCTTTGTTTTGTCCTTGTACTCACCCGCCTTTCTCGAATATTCAATATAGACCTCCGTTCCTTTTTCAAATACAATGCTGGCTGTGATGGAATGATCTGTAGGAGTGCCCAGGACACAATTGCCATTGGGGATGGGATCATTGCTCATTTTCCTGGGAGAACCGCCGGCTTTTCCTTTGCCTTTTCCTCCCTGTTCCTGTTGTCCTTTCTTTCCTTTCATTTGCTGGGCAATGCCAATATTGGAAAAACCAAGTATCAAGATGGCTGCCAATAAAAATCTAACCATTGTTCTGCGTTTTAGGTTTATCGTTGGTATATCGTTGTAACTGATTTTCCTGCTGTATCAACCAGGGTAAAGCTGTATTTATTGAAAGCATCCCAGCTGTAATGCACATAACCATTTTTTGCGCCCAGCTTATAGGTCAAAGAATAGGCATTGGGTGCAGTTGATTTGAAATCAGTGATGGAGGCATCCCTGAGCGGTGTCAAGGCTGGCCTTGCAGGTTTTGCAAAGGCCTGTGGAAGAATTTGATTTTCCGGGGCTGGGGTCAAGGGATCGGTGCTGACCGTTCCTTTCATCGCGCCTATGACATATGGATAATCTGAAGTGCCATGGTAATGGTAGACTCCGTTTTTGCCAATATGACCATGGCAAATATCCAGCGGTTGCATGTCTGTTCCTTCTGGTTCTTTTGAACCATATACTGCAAAACCATCAAGGGCAAAGGCAATCGGTTTCAACCCAGCCTTTCCTGAAAGGTGCATGGGTGCTGCATGATAATGATAATCATCTGCGCGTCCACAATGGCCGCCCCAATTGTCTAGCTCACCAATCAGGTAGGCATCTTCACCTCTGTTGTTGAGTGCATTGAAAATAGGGATTCCATTCACCGCGATGGCAACAGCGCCTTTCATGAAGTTTGATTTGGTGCTGAGTGGGGTTGCTGCATAGGCAGGTTGAAGGGGGATGGACCAGCTGTTGCTGCCGGTGTAAGATTGTGGGATGGGCACCTGTTGCTGCCAGCTGGTGATGCCAACCATCATGTTGTGATCAGGAATTCCCGTTGAGGCCACATAATAATAAGAAGCATCCGACCTTGTTTCCAAACCGGGTTTATAGTCGGCAAATGATGAATCCAGAAATGTTGTTCTTGTCTTGGGGATATACGTCGTTGGAGTAGTGGCAGCAGATGGAACCAACGCTTTTTTGCAGGCATAGATGGAAGCGAAGGCAAACAAGATTCCAAGGGCTGCATTGATGGTTTTGGGTAGAACAAAGCGATTCTTTCTTCTTGACTTGATGACCAGCAAAACAAAAAGAAGAAATGCCATGAGATAAAATGAAATATTTGCAGGGCTGTGGGACGTATTGACAGCAACATCATTGCTGCCATTCAGTGCAGCCATTCTGGCCTGCTTGAACTGAACAAGCTGACGGTCTTGCACTGAAAGTTCATTGATTGCAATTGATAACAAATGGCCATCCGCACCTTCAAGGAACAAGCGATCATTTTTAACATGGCTGAAATTCCCTTTGATTTCCTTTCCAGATGCCAGGGTCCATTTGTTGAATACCGCCTTACCCTCTTGTTGAAAATGTCCGCCAGGATGCGCCATCAAGGTGATTGAAAAAAATCCGGAAAGCAAGAAGGCAAGAATTGTTTTCATGGTTCTTTCTTTAGTGTGATTTGGATACAATGTTACCGGCTCTGGAATAGGTAACCGTGAGCATAGAAGAATCAAGCTTTGTTGTTTCAATGTCCCTCATCACATCATCCATGGTGATCATCCCCTGGGTGTTTCCGCTCAACACCTGATTGGATACAGCATACAGGGTGATCAGGTATTTTTTGGGACCAGGTCCTTTTGAGCAAGGCGGTGCATAAGCATTTCTCCGGTTGACTGTGTTGATGCCCATTGTGCCAATGCCTGATGCATTGGAAGGAAGGCTTTGGACATTGGCAGGAATATTGTACAAAACCCAATACACATGCTTGTTCCCGGTAGGGTCGAAATGGTGCATGGTCAACACATAGGATTCGGTTCCTTTGGGACGGCCCTTCCATGAAAGCGCGGGTGAGATGCCAGAACTGTCGCAAGTGTATTCCTTGGGAAATTGCCCTTTGTCATCAAAGCCGATAACATTCAATTTCAATTCATTGCTTCCACTTGCAACGAGCTGGTCATTGAAAGGGGAAAGCAGCAGGCCCATCTGGCAAATTGCAATGCTGGCAATTGTAAAGATTGAATTGGTATACATTGGCGCAATCTGGTTTAACGTATGATGGGCAATCTGATTCTTGGTTTATAGACCTTTAATCTGTTGCAAGGTTTAATCCATTGTTGAATTGGATTAAACCAGATCGGTTGTTCACCGTCTTAGTAGCCAGAACAAATCAACACCTGATGAGATACCTCCTGCTGCTGATCAACATTTGGGGCACCATGAGCCTTTGCGCTCAGGCACCCTCTGAGCTACTCGGAAGACCCACTGCTCAAGCCATCACCATCAATGCTTTTTCCGTTGCAGACATGGAGCTGTTTTGGGAATGGGGCACAAAGCAGGGTGATTATCCCAACAAAACATTGGTCTACAAACTCAAGGCCAACACACCGATTGATGTGGAGATTGAAAAACTCAATCCCGACACCAAATATTTTTACAGGTGCAGGTACAGGCCCATGGGTTCAGGCCAGGAATATACTGCAGGATCGGAGCATTATTTTCAAACACAAAGAAAAGCAGGCACCAGATTTCGGTTTGTGGTTGAGGCAGATCCACACCTGGACAGCAATACCATTCAAGAGGCCTACAGGACTTCGCTCAGGAGCATGCTGTTGAACAAGCCTGATTTTCTGGTAGACCTGGGAGACAATTTCATGAATGACAAACTCCCCAATCCCAGTCGCGAAGAGATCACCAAAAGAAACATGCTTTTCCGTTCTTTTTTCAACGAACTCAACCACAGTGTTCCTCTTTACCTGACACTGGGCAATCATGAAGGAGAAGTGGGGTGGAGACAAAAACCCGGTCAGGACAGTCTTGGAATCTGGGCAACCCAAACAAGAAAACTGTTTTATCCCAATCCCTTTCCAAATGGATTTTATACGGGCAACCGGAGTGAATCAAAAGCATTCGGATTGCATGAAAACTATTATGCCTGGCAATGGGGCGATGCACTGTTTATCGTGATTGATCCCTATTTCAACACAAAAAACAGGGGGGAATGGGCATGGACACTGGGAAAAGAACAATACGATTGGTTCAGGGCTACACTTGAAAAAAGCAAGGCTCCATTCAAGTTTGTTTTCAGCCATCAACTGGTAGGAGGAAGCGGGAAAGAAGCCCGTGGGGGTACTGAATTTGCCCACTTGTTTGAAATGGGTGGCATGAATGCAGATTCAACCTGGGGATTTGACAGCAACCGATCTGGCTGGGGAAAGCCCATTCACCAATTGATGGTGGAAAACAAGGTGAGTGTATTCTTTCATGGACATGACCATTTCTTTGGCAAGCAAGACAAGGATGGCGTTGTGTACCAGGCAGTACCTCAACCCTCTTCCAGAAACATCAACAAGATTACAGGAACAGCCTATGGATACAAAGAAGGTGTACTGATGGCAGGCAGGGGCTATATGCTGGTCCATGTTTCCAGCAATGAAGCGAAAATTGAATTCATCAGGACCTACTTGCCCAATGAAGAAAATGCTGGCAGAAAAAATGGAGAAGTGGCCTACAGCTATACCTTAAAAAACTAGCGCATCCACACCAACCCCAAGCAACTGCTGAGCAATTGTATTGAGGTCTGCTTTTGTTCCTTTGAGGTGGATGGTCCGGTGAAAATGACTAAGGCTCTGTCCTGGAGCCAATGCTGCTGCGGGCGATGAACTTTCGAGTTCATAAAATTTTCCCATCTGCTTTCCTTCAATAGGGCCATCGTTGTAAGCATTGACGGCATCACCTGCAAATGGATGTTGCTGTTGCTCCCACAAAGAATTTACATAGTCTGTTTTTCCTTCGGGCAAGCTGAACTGGGCAATGGTCAGTACATTGTTTACTGCGTCATAGCTTGCAGCCATTGGCAAGGCACGTGCAGGCGAGAGACCAATCTTGCTGCGCTGGTTGCCATCTGCCTTGAACAAAATCAATCCATCCCCAACCTTCAATCTTTCTGCCGGTACTTTTCCGAAATAATCATCGGTAACAATTTTACCAAGCGTTGCTGAATCCCCTTGTTTGTAGGGTATTGCAATGGATGTCTGGTTGCCCGCATTCAACATGCTCAGGATCCAGATGGAGAGCAGGCCCGATGATTTGTTCCATTCGGCATTGCCTGTATTGGTAATCATATTGTCTGACTGAAAACCCACAGCCTTTACTCCTGCCGGAAGTTTCCCAAACAATTGTTGAATGGCTGAATCATTCAGGAGGCTGATGTTGCGATTAACCTTCAGGTCAAAAGCAGTTCCTGAAAAATTGTCAAGGTGCATCTGCTTTTCAAATTGTGCAGATGTTTTGTCTGATGCAACCAAATCAAATGACTCAGTATCCAATTCTTTTGGCACAAACCAATTCTCAAATTTGAAATCAACACCTTTTTTAAAGTAGATGGAGAACTGTCCTCCTTCCGGTCCCAGCCAAAATCTTTCCTCACCACCAAAGGCACTGAAATGTTCCGTGAACTTACCCGATGCAATCAGTTCGTGGTTCAGCCAGCCGAAACTCGCTCCAGCATTGCCTTCTGCCGTACTGGTCATGATGCGTCCCTGATAGGCGGGCAAGACAATCAACTTGGCATCGCCATTTTCCAACAGAACAAGATCCTTGTGGTGTTTGCGCAAAAATTCAAGATCGTATCCGAAACTGCCTTGTTGCATGTTGGTTTCTTTTTTACTGTTGCTGTTGCAGGCGATGAAAAAAACCGAGCAGAGCAACAAGACTGTTTTCACATTTTTCATTCTAAGATTATTTTTTTCTGGTCCATACTTTTTCTTTCATCCCTTCAATGCGCAGCTGTTTGTCTTTCATTTCAGGCAGATTGCTGAATGGCTTGTTCAAATAAAAATAGGCAACAGATGAAACATCATCGCTCCTGTAAAAATTTGCACCAAAATCATCCTTATCAAACATCGGATCATTGATGCCCTTGATGTCAGGCCTGTCGAGCAAAAGGATTTGCGATGGCGGACTTCCCTGAAGATTGAAAATGTCCCTGTTGCTACCTTGCTTGAAAACCCATACTGGCTTGAGTTGTACGCCTCTTGCTATCATATCGCGGAGGTTCTTCACGCTGCTGTTTCCTAATTGTTGAATGGTCACTTTGCAATCCTGCTGAAAATACACAGGGTCAGGAACGTGATAACGGTAAAACGCATAGACATCATTCTTGCTGTCTGAAACCAATGAGCCCTGGTACTGGTCCTGGTATTCGCCCTGACCCCAGCCTGTTCCTATATAATCTTCTGTTCCTGTTCCGGCCAGTGTTGGCAATTGTTTATCACCATCCAGATAGACCTTCACCTCTCCTTCACCAAACCAGGTATTGCGGTAAGCGGAATCTCCGATTACACCAATATTGGTTCCCAAAAACCTTCCTTTCCCATTGACCTGTGGAAGAATGACATGATCTTTTCCCAGTGCCGTATGCATTTCACGGTTCCAGTAAGCATGAAAATACAGCGCATCATCGGGAACTTTTTCCTCTGTATAATTGATGTCATACCAAACCAGGGCATGAGCAGATGATTCATTGGTGATGACAATTTTTGCGCCAGTCCTATAAGGCATCGGAATGGTAAAATTGAATGAACGCCCTTCCGGGTTGGAAAACAATGCATTTTTATAGGGCACAGACAGACCCAAACCCAATCCAAAAAAATCACCAATGGGCGCTGACACTGCGGGCTTCTTGCTGCCGTCCCAATACATGTCAATCCTCACCATTCTTCTTTGTTCCTCACTTCTGGGGATGGTGCCACTGAGCCACATGCGGCGGATGATGCCAGAACCCTTCACGTCCATCATCACCAGTTGTTCGCCCGCTTTCACTGTGAAAAATGCACTGCCCTTTGCACCTTTGTTTGATGTGCCAGCTGCTCCTTTATTGCCGCTGGGGTTTTCAGGACTGATCCATTTTGTTTTGGTGGATGGGCCAGGCGCTTTGTACAACTCCTGTGCGGACAGGATTGTGGCACACATCAGCAAGCAGAGTAACAAAATCCATTTTGATTTCATGCTGTTTATTTGATCAACAACAACCTGCAGGGCCACAGGATCCCTGTACTGTTCTTGAAGGTTCACCATTGATGATTTCCTCTTCCGTTGCATCCCTTATGCCGGAAACCTTAACGGTATAATAGAGTGTTTGACCTGCCAATGGATGATTGGCATCAACAATGATATGGTCATCATTTTTCTCTACAACAATTGCCTCCGTTCCATCAAACAGTTCAATGTACTCCCCTTCGTTGATGGCAGTAGGATCCTCGAGGTCCTCGTTGGACACTTCAATGATCAAGCTCACTTCCTTAGGGCCATAGGCCTCTTCAGGATAGATCACAACATCGATGACCTGGTCTTGTTTCAAGCCCTCAAGTGCCCGCTCCAATCCAGGGAGTATATTGTCTGCCCCATGCAAATATTCTTCTGGCGTAAACCCATCATTTCCTTGCAATACATTGCCCTGTTCATCTTTCAACAGGTAGTTGATGGATACCACTTTGTTGTTTGTAATGATCATGTTCAGATTGTTATGTGTAGTGTTTGGTTGGTTGAAACAGCAATGGGTTTTTTAAAACTGATGGTGCAGTTGTCTCCTTCCTGTTTGAAGGTAGCAGGAATGATTTTACTGTCTAGCTTCACCACCGGACGGGTGACCTTGTTTGCATGTTGCAAAGAAAATGCTTGCAGGGTAAGGGATCCATAGGCAACTGTCAGTTTTGCGTCTAAATGTTGTTTATCGAATTTCTGACTGTAGCTGCCCCATCCTGATGCAGCCGTAAAAGGTGCCTTGAAATTCTCTGCACCCATTTTAGGCGCAAAGCGCATGTAGCCCTTGGGCCCATGGTACTCAAAACCACAGGCTGTGATGAAGCTGCCATAACTGGCCATGGCCCGCGCGTAGTGGTCGCTGCACTCAATTTCATTGAAGGGATTTCTTTTTCCGGCATGATAGCGGTCGTGGATCATGCGGGTCAGGACCAGGGCCTCGTCCACCATGCCTTCTGCCATCATGTGTGCAGCAACCTGGTGCTCGAAACCACTCATGCATTCATGAAAATAGCCCAGCTGCCAGGTGATTTTTTCGCCATAGGGTCTGGCTTCGTTTTTGGGATTGGTATTCATCACCAATCCACCTTCGCCCGGCAGGGCATAAGGCCTGCCGCCTGGTCTGTCTTTGATGTAAGGCCCAACATCGGGCGTGAAATTGTATTTCCACAAAGCCCTAAGAGCAGACAGGGTTTTTTCCTTGTCGTTGATCCTGCCCAGTCCCACCTGGTGCGCCCAGCTTTGCCCATAGACCTGGTCGATATGACAGGTATTGTATGAGCCCAGTTTTTCACGGCCTTTTATTTCATCGGGCCGGTGGATATAAAATTCGCCGTTGAATAATTTTTCATCCATGTTCTTGCTGCCCAGTGCAACATAGTCTGCACAGGTCTTGGCGAAAGCATCGTCTTTCATTTCAATGGCCATCTGTTCTGCCGCTTTTATGGCTGCGATGCAAAGCCCCACCAGCCAGGCAATCTCACCATCCCATACAGCATCCAGTGTATTTTCAATGGGCCTGTCTTCCATGCCATCCTTGTTCAGATCCTGGTTGATGACCCACTGGCTGGCCAGTTTAATTTTATCCCAGTTCTTTTTCAGGAAGCCATCGTCTGCACTCATTTGATGCTCACGGTAGATCCTGAGAATGGTTCCCGCCTGTCCGTCAATGGCAGGCCCCTTCACCACTTCTCCGCGGTACCAGATCATCCCATCGGGCTGCAGCGAAAGACCAAGGTCTACCCTTTCTCTTGTATCCCTTTCAATGGAAGGAAAAATGCGGCCCATGGCATGGGCATATTGCCAAACATGCATGCAGGTTCCTTCGCAACAACCCACACCTTCCCAAGCATAAAACCTGCCAGACTCAAATCGATGCGCAGTGGTGGTGGCAAGTGTAGAGATGTTCAAAAACGTTCTTTCCAGAAACCACCAGGGCAGGCTGGAATCATACCAGGTCTGCTTCCATCTTTTACTTTCTGTAAAAAGTTGGTTGGCATTCGCTGCAACATAAGCTGCCACTGCATCAGCAGACTTGAACCAGTTGTTGTAATAACGACCCTTGTCCTGAATGGCTTTGTTCAATTTCAAATTCACAAAATGCCAGCTGATCACTGTTTCCATTGAAACAGTTTGATTGGAAGCAATTTGATGAGATGTGCAGACGGATGCCATCAAGCGATCTGCAATTTCCTTTTCTGTTTTGTCAGCGATTTGTTGACCAAAAGAAGAAGCTGTGATGGGCAATGAAAAATTGGTTTGAGTGACGGCCTGCTTACCAATTGAAGCAATGGATAAACTGCCATAATCCGCTGCAGCTGATAGCGCTGGGTTCGCATTCAACCCGATTGAACAGAAAACACCCTGCATGTTCTTATCTGAAAAAACAGTGTTGACCCGTTTGTCTGGTTCCTTCGCAGACCTGGGTGCCACCTTGTTTTCCAGCCACCCCAACACATCAACCGTGATGGTTGCCGCAGACCTGTTTTTTATGTTAAAGGAATAAACGGTGCAGGGCAATGATGAGTTTTTTTCATCCAGCGGAATGAAAGGAGAAAATATTTCAGCCGTGATGTCAATGGGCAATTGCTTGTCGATGTACCTGACCTTGGCCATGGGGTAAGTAGCTTCAAAAATGATGTCATCCCAATCCGAAGCTTCCATTTTCTTGATAATGGTTTTGCCTCCAATGACAATTTTAAATGCAAAACCCTGTTCAAGTGGTCTGATATCTTTTGCCGGTTGAACATAGGCGGAGCCATCCTGTGAACGTATTTTTTTGCCTACATGTACACTGGAATGCCACTCAATTGTTTTGGGCTCAATGCCATTTTGATTGGCATTGAAAATATCCCATAACCAGAGTCTCCCATCTCCACCGAGATAGACCGTGCCCGCATTGATGCCGCCAACCGGCATGCCAATGTACTTGAGTTCGTTTCTGGTCTTGATGTACTTGGTGACATATCCCCTTTTTGACAAAGACCTGATCCAACTTGGATCGAGTTTTTTGTCTGTTGGAATATTGTGTAACAACTCACCTGGCTGAAAAGGGCCAGCAATGGCTTTGGCGTTGCCAGCATAAATGCCGGCAGCAAAAATACCGGATGAGCGCAAAAAATTTCGGCGTTGCATACTTCTATCGTTGAAGACAGAAGTTACAGTTTTTGTCTGGAATTCCTAAAAATTATTTGGACCTATTTAATCTAAAATCAATTCCAGAAAATCCTCTTCTATCATTTTTTGCCCATGCATTTGAAGTAGATAATTGGTTTGCTGTAACAGCTGCATACTGGTGAAATTAGACGTATAGTCTCCTTCTCTCCACAAATTGAATATCTCCTGTTGACCCTGAATCCTTTTGTTGGCCGAAAGGATCATATAGTGAAGGGTGGATATTTTTTGATCAGACAGGTGATTGAAGATGCCATTCTGCAACAAATGTCTTGTATGTGAAAGCAGTTGAAATGAAACGTCCATGATCGTTGATTTTCCACAAGGTGCAACTCCAATGTTACGGTTCTGTGAAGGAGGAGTTAACTGAATGTCTCCAAAATAAAATTGTTAAAAACTTGTGGACGGGCTTGTGAAATTGTCAAGTCTCACTGTTGAAAACCAATAAAAGTAGATGAAGCATGTTACGGTTGCGTTAACTGTCAAATGAAATTTTAAAGCACTAAATCAATTTTTACCTTTGTCCATCTAAATTAAAGGCTCATGAGGTTGATGGTATTTTTCATCGCATTCCACTTATGCAATCTAGCAAGTGGTCAATCCTTTTCAAGAATCGACAGCATCATCAACAAAGAAGTGGATGAGCACCGCGTTGCAGGAGGAACTGCACTGATCATTCATGAAGGCCGGGTGAAGTACAACAAGGCTTTTGGCTATTCAGATATTGCTGCAGAGAAAAAAATGGAAATCCATTCCATCTTCAGGATAGCCTCCCAAACAAAGGCAATTGTTTCTGTTGGACTGCTTCAACTCCTGGAAAAACACAAGATCAATTTGGATGAACCAATCGATAAATTTATTCCTGCATTCAGCAATCAAAAAGTGGCCATCATCAGAAGAGATTCAATACAATTGATAGAAAGAAAAAGGCCCATCACAATACGTGATATATTGTCACATCAATCTGGAATTTCATCAGCAGATGAACATCCCAGACTGGCGCCACTGTTCAAAAAATACGGTTTGGAGAAACTGCTGAACATGGGCTACAAGAATCTTGAAGAGGAAATTCAACAGATTGCAAAAATGCCATTGGCACATCAGCCAGGCGAAAGATTCAGCTACGGCCTCAGCACAGATGTGGCTGGCAGGCTTATTGAAATCATATCAGGCATGTCGCTAGGCAACTATTTGGCAAAAAATATTTTCAAGCCCCTTGGAATGCAGGACACCTACTTTTATCTGCCTAAAGAAAAACAGGATCGTCTGGTGAAGGTTTACACACAATTCCGGGCAGATAGTCTGCAAGAGCTCAGCCCTTCCATTTTCCCAGTTGATTATGCGAAAGAAGATGACAAGGGCTATTACTCTGGAATTGGTGGGCTTGTTTCCACCACAGAAGACTATGGAAAATTTCTGGTATTTCTTTTGAATAACGGCAAGTACAAAAATAAGACCCTGGTGTCCAAACAGTCTATGACAGCGTTTCTGACCAATCAATTGGGAGACAAGACATTTGTTTTTGGCGGCAAAGCATCCCTGAATAATTTTGGACTGGGTGTTGGATTGACGACTGAAAAAGGCCAGGTGATCAACAATGCAAGTGTAGGAAGCTTTTTCTGGGGCGGCGCCTTCAATACTGCTTACATGGTTGACCCAAGGAGGAAGTTGATAACACTTTTCTATTTTCAGAAAGCGCCATTTGTTTTGCCGCCACTGCTTTCAAAACTGGAGAAAACCACCATCGAAATCATTGATGGTGTGAAGCATTAAACCACCACCAGCTCATAAAAATCTTCCGGTTGCAGGTACTTGTTGGCCATTGCTTTCAATTCGTCTGCTGTGATGTTTTTGATGGTGTCTACGGAGTGGTTGAAGAAGCTGTCGTCCAGTCCGTTCAGGACCAGGTTCTTCCAACGGGCAATGATGTGGAAAGGTCCATCGAGATCACCGAGCAGAGTGCCGATCAAATAATTCTTGACCAGCAACAATTCTTCAGGATCAATATCGCCTTCGCGGAGTGCCTGCATTTCATTGTAGACTTCCTGAACGGTAGCGCTACAAACATCGCGACCCGCTTCTGTGCTGATCATCCAGGCACCGCCATGGATATGGTTCACCAGAAAACTATAGATGCCGTACGTGTATCCCTTGTCTTCGCGGATATTGTTCATCAACCTTGATCCAAAAAATCCGCCAAACAAAGTATTCAATACCTGCACTTTCGGGAAATCAGGATGATGCCTTGTGGGGAAAGGCCTTGCAATTCTTACTGCGCCTTGAACGCCATCGGGATCATTGATGATGTTCCATTTTTTTTCTGTTGCCGGCACAATAGGATGTTCCGGCGCAACAACTGCAGATTGATTGAAAGGCAGGCTTCCAAGAAATCCATTCATCAAATGGGCATAATTGGCCGGAAGGATACCGGCAGAAAAAATGCTGCAATGGCCCTGCTGATAATAGGTTGCATAAAAATTGCGGAGTGTCTCAACATCAAGGGCATCATAATCTTCAGCAACACTGTAAACACCATAGGGGTGCTTTGCACCAAACAATAATTCATCAATTTTTCTTCCCGCTACAAAATCACATTTCTTCAGGTTGACTTCCAGCTTCTGCTTCATGTTCTGCCTGAAAA
>JACCDM010699867.1_pt1 | contig 35312 bp, 32 predicted proteins | sample 7445851 | NCBI WGS metagenome assembly JACCDM01 (sample SAMN15323438, study PRJNA562643) | freshwater metagenome | isolation source: river surface water | place: USA:Blue River Watershed | collected 2017-08-16
ATCTGCAACCGTTTCAATGTCTTGTCCACGTGGCGGACCGCTTGGCCCACGTTGGCCACCACCAAAGGGCGACCCTCCACCAAAGAACGCTTCAAAGATGTCGCCGAAACCACCAGCTCCACCAAATGGATCTCCACCACCACCCGATCCACCGATTCCCGCTTCACCAAACTGGTCGTATCGGGCTTTCTTTTCTGGATCTGACAGCACTTCGTACGCACGCGACACTTCTTTGAATTGCGCCTCAGCCTCTGCGTTACCCGGGTTCGCATCGGGATGTAACTCGCGAGCACGCTTACGGTACGCCTTCTTCAATTCGTCTGGGCTTGCTCCACGCGACACGCCAAGCAATGCGTAAAAATCTTCAGCCACCGCCTGCCTCAGCTATCCGCAAGTCTGCGACCGAGACGATCGCTCACCACTTCAACAGTTGCCAACGCTTGCGGATAGTTCATGCGCGTAGGCCCAAGAATGCCAACAGTTCCAAGCGTTGCACCATCTGCAATAACCGGAGCAAGTACGACTGAACATGCCGCTAATGGTTCTACACCGTGCTCTGCGCCAATAGCTACCGACAGTCCACGATTTAACATGTCGCGCACGAGCGACACCATGACAAATTGTTGCTCAAGCGTGTGCAAAACCGATCGAACGATTTCTACTGCATCAAATGCTTCAGCCATGGCCGAAGCGCCACCAACAAAAACCGACTCGTCTGTTCGTCGACCGCTCAACGCTGCAAACACTTGCTTGGCCAACGTGTCAATAACAACATCACCAGTTGCCGCAGTTTGCGCCATGTCACCAAGTGCCTTACCCACCATTAAACGAGAAAGATGCGCAGTAGTGCGTTGCAGTTCATCCTCCGAAATGGTTTTTGCAAGCTCAATTGGTTCACTTTCAACTGCACCGTTCGACAACACCACTACCGCTGTAGCCAAATGCGCCGACAGCCCAACTAGTTGCACCGAGCGAACAACGGCGACTTCCTTTTTCGGACCAAGCACCACTGCTGCGTAGTTGGTCATTTGAGCAAGCAATGTGCTCGTTCGCTGCAATGTTTCTTCAAGTCGACCCGTTGCGGTATCGAAGAACTCGCCAACTTTCATTTGATCCGCAACGCCAAGTTTTCCGTTTGGTGTGAGGTGGTCGACAAAAAATCGATATCCCTTATCTGTAGGAATTCGACCAGCAGACGTATGTGGCTGCGCAAGATACCCCTCTTGCTCAAGAAACGCCATGTCATTGCGAACCGTTGCCGAGGACACTTGCACCCCATGGGATGCAGCAATGTGGGATGAGCCAACGGGCTGGGCCGTGGCGATGTACTCCTCAACTACTGCGCGGAGAATGGCTGTTTTACGGTCGTCAAGCATGTCGGGATCCCTCTCAGGATACCGATAACTGCTTATAGCGAATGAGCGATTCTTCTCGCTCTTGCGCATGGTCCACGATGGGCTCGAGATACGGGTTCAACAATCCCGCAAGCCAAGGGGCGTGCACCACGTCATTTGGCGTGTCGGCCAGTTCAGGAATCCAGGTGCGCACATACGTACCGTTGGGGTCAAACTTTTCACCTTGTGAAATGGGGTTGAAAATACGGAAGTACGGCGATGCATCCGTTCCCGTTCCTGCTGTCCACTGCCAACCGTGTTGGTTGGAAGCAATATCGCCATCGACCAAATGTTTCATGAAATACTTTGCGCCCCACTGCCATGGCAAATGCAGGTCTTTCACCAAGAAGCTGGCAACAATCATGCGCACACGATTATGCATCCATCCCGTTGCAAGCAACTGTTTCATTCCCGCATCGACAATTGGGTAACCCGTTTTGCCCTCACACCACAATGCAAATCGTTGATGAGCACGTTCGTCAGTGTCAACCACGATTGAGTCCATCTTGCGCTGCAAGTTTTCGCGAACTGTTCGCGGCTGATGAAACAACACATCGGCGTAAAACTCTCTCCAACCAAGCTCGCTTCGAAACACTGCATGCGCTTTAGTTTCGTTTAACTCAGCAAGCAACGAACGAGAATGAATTACTCCAAAGCGCAAATACGGTGACAACTTGCTCGTTCCCGCTATATCGGGATTATTCCGTGTCTCGTTATAGAGATCGAGTGCCGTATCGCGGAAGTTCTCCCACACCTTCCACGCTGCATCTTCACCTGCTTCAGGCAAATTCGCATCACAAGACGGATCTTGCGGAATTGATTCACTGGCAACTGCAGGAGCACCACTCCACTTCACCGAGGGCTTTGCAAAAGGTGCTGGCCATCCGTGTTGCATCCAAATTTTTGAAAAGGGTGTGAACACCGCGTACGGAGTTCCATCACCTTTACGAACTACTCCTGGTTCGACTGCATATGGAGAACCAACTTGTTGAAATGTGATGCCATTCTTTGCCAACGTCGCCGCAACTTGTTCATCGCGATGCATTCCATATGGCGCGAAATCCTTCGCAGAAATCACACGCTCTGCACCTGCATCACGGCACACCTGAGCAACGACGTGCTCTGGGTTGCCAGTGCGAATAACAAGGGCTCCTCCCATTGATTCGTTCAGCGCACGCAGGTTGCGAAACAAAAATGCGAGTCGTGGTGCTCCAGATGTTTCAAGGAAACGTGGGTCAAGTACAAACAACGGCACGACTTCCCCGAGAGCCGCAGCAGCACACAGTGCTTCGTTGTCAGAAAGTCGTAGATCTCTTCGAAACCACAGCACCGATTTAGACATGTTCTATATCTTTCACCCATATCCAGACGAACATGAAGACGGCCGCTATCAAAGTAATAATTCCTCCATAGGCCAACGACCAGGAGACACTCACGTAGTCGGCAACCCAGCCGGTGATTGGTCCGCCAATTGGCGTGCTACCCAAAAATGCAACCGCCGTTAACGCCAACATACGACCCCGCATATCGGGCGGAGCTTCTTGGGTGATGATGGTGTTCGCGCCGGCAATCATGGCCGCGCCTCCAGCGCCCAAAGGAATTGCCCACACATACGCCACCCACACGTTTGGCGCAATCGCCATACCAACATTGGCAACACCCAGCATCAATGCAGCACTCGCAACCCACGTGTACGTAGTCATATGCAATCTGGCGGTCGCTAGTGCACCGATCAAACTTCCAATGCTGGTTACCGCAAGCACCCACCCGAAGTATTCGGCATTACCCCATTGCGTGTCTGAAAGTTTTGGAAGCGATACGCCGTAATTGAATGCAAATGTGCTGACCAACGAAAACACAACGAACAGAGGGAACAACCGCTTATGAGTGCGAACGAAACGAACTCCATCACGCACCGGCGTGCCTCCTGCAGGTCGCGGTTCAGGAGTAAACATTTCTGACTTTCGCAGTCCAACTACTCCGTACAGCATGAACACATACGAAAGCCCATTGATGATGAATAGCCAACCCGTGCCGAATGGACCAACAAGCGTTGCTGCAAGTGCAGGACCAAAAATTCGCGAACCGGTCATGACCGCAGTGTTCAACGACATGGCATTACCAATTTCATGCGGCGGAACAAGTTCCGTCACCAAACCTCTGCGCGATGGATTATCGATAGCGCCAATGACACCGAGAAGACCCGTCAGTACAAACACCAACTCAACGCTGATCACACCAGAAACATCGCAAATACCCAACACAATTGCCTGCAGCGCCAAAAGCGATTGCGTAATGACTGTTGTGCGACGGCGATCAAACCTGTCGGCAAATGCCCCAGCCCATGCACCAAGCAACAGCATCGGCAAGAACTGCAATGCCGCATTTATTCCAAGATCAACGGAGCTTCCTGTTAGTCGATACAGCAGAAAAGATGTCGCAGTGAGCTGAAGCCACGAGCCAATATTGGAAAACAGCAACCCTGCAAAAAACAATCGAGCGTTGCGATTGCTTAACGATCGGAACATTCCTCCGCGTTTTGCTTCAGTTACCTCAGTCATCAAGTTTTAGAGCAGAGATGAACACGTCGCCTGGAACTTCCACGCGACCAATTGACTTCATCTTTTTCTTTCCCTCTTTTTGCTTTTCGAGCAACTTGCGCTTACGCGAAATGTCGCCGCCGTAACACTTTGCAAGCACGTCTTTACGCTTTGCTTTCACCGTTTCGCGGGCAATGATGCGACCGCCAATTGCAGCCTGAATTGGCACGTCAAACATTTGCCTTGGAATGAGCTCGCGCAATTTTCCACACATGCGGTTGCCATAGTTGTAGGCCTTATCGCGGTGAACAATGGTGCTAAACGCATCTGCCGGCAACGCATTCAACAGAATGTCCACTCGCACCAAATCGCTTGGACGATAACCCGCAAGTTCATAGTCCAAGCTGGCATAACCCTGCGAACGGCTCTTCAATTGATCAAAGAAGTCAACCACTACCTCGGCAAGCGGCATTGAATACTGCATGTCTACGCGCTCTGGCGACAGGTACTCCAATTTGATCAATTCGCCTCGGCGTTCTTGGCATAACTCCATGAGCGAGCCCGTGTATTCCTTCGGCGTAATAATGCTGACTCGGAAAAATGGTTCTTCAATGGATGCGATGTAGTTCGTCATTGGCAAGTCGGCAGGGTTGTCTACCTTCAGCACCTGACCATCGGTTTTGTGCACCATGTATTCCACCGACGGCGCAGTGGCAATGAGCGCAAGATTGAACTCTCGCTCCAAACGCTCTTTCACGATTTCCATGTGCAACAAACCAAGGAATCCGCAACGGAAGCCGAACCCGAGAGCCCCCGAAGACTCTGGTTCGTAGGTGATGGATGCATCGTTGAGTTTCAATCGCTGCAAACTTTCACGCAGGTTTTCGAAATCGTCTCCATCAATTGGGAAGAGACCACAAAACACCATTGGTTTCGGATCGAGATAACCATCAAGCGGTTCGGCTGCAGGGTCGACAAATGTGGTTACCGTTTCACCGCTTCGCGCTTCACCAACATCTTTAATTCCTGCAATGAGGTAACCCACTTCGCCTGGCCCTAGTTCGGCGACCGGTGTTGGCGCTGGCATGCGAGCACCGATCTCCAACACTTCGTGCGTTGCCTTCGTTTGCATAAACAACAACTTGCTTCCGCTACTCATGCGACCGTTCATGACGCGAACGCTCGACACCACTCCGCGATACGTGTCGTATTGCGAATCAAAAATGAGTGCTTGAAGAGGCGCATTGATGTCGCCCTTCGGAGCAGGAATGCGTTCTACAACTGCATCCAAAAGTTCTGGAACTCCAGCACCTGTCTTTGCCGAAATGCGCAAGATGTCTTCGGCAGGAATTCCCAACACCTTTTCAATTTCCATCGCGTAGCGATCTGGATCTGCAGCCGGCAAGTCGATCTTGTTCAGCACTGCAACAATTTCCAAATTGCTTTCCAGCGCTAGATAACAGTTGGCAAGAGTTTGCGCTTCAATACCCTGCGCTGCATCCACCACCAACACCACACCTTCACACGCAGCAAGTGAGCGACTGACTTCGTAACCGAAGTCCACGTGACCCGGCGTGTCGATGAGATGCAACCAATTGTCTTTCCATGGCACACGAACGTTTTGCGCCTTAATGGTGATTCCGCGTTCGCGCTCCAAGTCCATGCTGTCGAGATACTGGGCCCGCATGTCGCGCGACTGCACAGCCCCCGTGATCTCCAAAATGCGGTCAGACAGGGTCGACTTGCCGTGGTCAATATGGGCAATGATCGAGAAATTGCGGATGTTGGCGAGATCCATGTGGGCGATGCTGTTCTGCTGGGCCGCTGGTTTGGGGTGAGAAACGGCGCTTCAGCCCTCAAATTCTACAGTTGGGGGCTCGTGGGTGTCGCTGTTAGCCTAAAGAGTCCCGAAATTCACGGAACAACAGAACGAAAGACGGTTACTCGAAGTGGCAAATATCAAGAGCCAAAAGAAGCGAATTCTCACAAACGCCAAGGCAACCGCGCGCAACCGCGCAACCAAGAGCGAAGTTCGCACCCGTATCAAGAATGCTGTTGACACCATCGGTACCGATGACAATCCAGAAGCCCTTCGTCTTGCTGTAAAGCGTCTCGACATGGCTTCGGCAAAGCGTGTGATTCATCCAAATACAGCAGCTCGCAAGAAGAGCCGCTTGATGAAGAAGATCAACGCCGCGAAGTAACTCGCTGTGCTCCTCCGCCCAAACGGCTGAGTCGAGCAACCAAAATTTCCATTATCAGTTCTTCTTCTAGGTCTTTGCCTCCGCGCAAGTCAATATCGGCGCGAGCCAACAACTGCACTGCAGTTGAAATATTGCGCGAACCCATTCTTTGATACGTGCTCAGATACTTCTTTGCCTGGAAGTCGCTCTTTGAACCAATGAGGCTCATGGCGTCTTGAGTTGACCGAACATCGGGGCCATCTAACTTCATGAGCTTGGTGTAGTGACCATGCAACAACGACATCACTTGCAGCGGATGATATTCGCCGCTGCGCAACATGCGACGCAACATCACGAGCGCAGTATTTGAGTCGGACTTATCGATGGCATCGGTTAAGTCCCACGGCAACACACTTCCCTGATCACCTAGGAACGGTTCGATGTCTGAACTGCTGAGTTTTTTTGCAGTGCCATACGTTGACGACAACACGTCGATAAGCGAAGGCAGACGTGCTTGGTCTTGACCGAGCCAGTCGATTATTGATGCAACCGCTGCAGAGTCCAGTTTGAGGCCAGCCTCGGTGAACTGTTCCATGAACCATGTGGTGAGGTCGTTCTTACGACTTGGCGGAGAAGTGTTGAACGTGGTCGCGCCGGCAGCCTTCAACGCATCGGTAGTGGATTTGGCCAGTTTGCCTTCCGCCGTAATTACCAAGTGCGTGACATCGAGAGGACGCTCAAGATATTTGATCAATGGCTTCAATTGATCGACGGTTGCTTCTTGCAACCCGCGAAGCACTACAACTCGCTGATCACCAAACAACGACTCGGTTTGAGCACCCATGACCGCATTGGCAATTGCGGACTCTCGTTCGTCGGCGGTAACCGATTCGAGATCGTGGCTTTCAAACATGGTGTTGCGGTCGCCATCGCCAATGAGTTCGGTGGTGAGGTCGGTGAGCTTTGCAGAAACCAAACGCGAATCACTGCCAGTAATGAGATACACCGTCACACATGCATTCTCGCAGATCGGTGTAGTGCCACAAGAAAGACAGCCCAAATTGCCCACAACAACACATTTGCTATTCCCTGTGGAGAAACGCGCTCACCCACTGCTGCAACCCACCACACCCACCGAGTTCCAAACTGAACGGGCAACATGGCCACCTCGCACAATGGGCTCACAGCCGGTCCAAACATGGTGATCAACAAACCGCAGATGAATGCAACCGGCATTCCTACGAGCATGACAAACCCTGCAACCGGCACCGCAAGCAAGTTAGTAACGAGTGAGATTGCAGGAGCAGAAGAAAATATGAACAGCGAAACAGGCATTACACCAACCTGTGCGCCAAGTGTTGTGGACAGTGGATCGGTGAACCACTGAGGACCATGCAGAAGTTTCTTGATCCATGGCGTGACAAAAATGAGACCGCCAGTAGCCAATGACGACATCCAAAAGCCAATGGACAACACCAGAAGCGGGTCGATAGCAAGAAGTACTCCTACCGAATACAACAAAGCTTTGTGCGCTGGCAAGTCTCGGCCACGAGCAAATGCAATAGCCGACATCGCAGCCATCATTGATGCGCGTAGAACCGAAGGTTCGGCCCGAGTCATCACTACAAACCAAACCAGCAGAAACAACGTGAGTCCAAGCCGCCACCACGTGCGTGCACGATTGATATACGAACCGAACACGGTAAGCACGAACGCAACATTTTGACCCGAAACTGCTGTGAGATGCGATAGCCCAGATTCACGAAATGCGGTAATCATGGTGCGCGGTTGCGCGCGGTCATCGCCAATAACGAGCCCCATGAATAAGGCCGCATCATCACGTGGCATGAGCTGTGCAGCCTGCAACATCGTTGCACGCGTTTTGTTTGCACTGCGATAAAGCGGAGATGAAGGAAAGATTGTTTCGTCTGTAAACGTGACGCTGAACGTGCCAACAATATGTCGCGATGCGTACCTTCGAACCGAAACGCTTGGCAGTGGTGCGCGAACTCCTTCAACACGCAAGACATTCCCTGCTTCGCTCAACAACATTCGCCGACCAGCCACCGAGTGAGCCAACGCCAAATAACGCTTTCCTTCAATACTGAGCACCACTTGCGTTCCCCCAAATTTCGCGACCGGGTCCTCAACAACGCGAGCGAACCCATTGAACGGCTCGCTACTTGCCGAGCGAAGTTGCGACCATTCTGAGCATCCGTGCAGCATCAGCACAACGGCACAGATACACAACATGGCAGTCCGCCGATGCAAGTACCCAGAAAAACCTGCAAATGCTCGTACGATTAGATCGTGATACACGACGGAATTGCTTTTCACCGCACACAGGTTCGCCAACGCGGCGGCCTGATTGCGGTTGGCACCTCGCTCGCAATTTCTCTCATTGGAATACTTTTTGTTGCATTGCCTGGGTCGCTGTTTGGCGTGCTTGGCTTCTTGTTTCTCCTCGTTGCACTGCCAGTACTCCCCATGCTTGGAGTACCCGCAGTTTCTTCGAACACGACGTACTTGCTGGCGTTTTTCCTCAGCATGGTGTTGTGGTTTGCCGTTGGACATGTTTCAGCACTTCGCGCAACGCGTAGAGCAGTATCGGGTTGGCCAGAGTGGATACAAGAGTTTCGGCCATTTGCAATTGGCATTTGGGTAGGAGCACTGCTCTCGCTAGCAATCAGCACTGTCGTGCTGGGCGCCCTGTAATTCGGCATTTACACCCCGACCAGTTTTCGCATTGCGTCAAACTTTGCGGGGCCAATTCCCTTTACATTCAAAAGGTCTTCCGGAGAACCAAAAGGACCATTTGTTGTTCGGTAGTCAACAATTGCTTGTGCCGTACTTGGACCAATGCCAGGCAATGCATCAAGTTCGGCTACCGAAGCACGATTGATATTCACCACACCGCCGGAATCTGGCGAGCTTTGCGTTGATTGAACGCCATTCATGCCCGGTTGGGGTCGAGCAAATACGGGACGCTCGGCTGATCCTTTCGTGGGGACATAGATCTGCGAAGAATCAATGAGCGGCGTTGCCAAATTGATGACTTCTAAGTCGGCGCGTGCGGTTGCGCCACCCGCAGCAAGCACAGCATCGATCATTCGTGCACTGGTTGACAAGGTGTACACACCAGGATTTTTCACTTCGCCAGCAACGTGAACCACGATATTTACCGATGCAAGCGCGCTAGTTGGCAAAGACACAGCAACACCGCCAGCAAGCGGTGTTGCCGTATACGAAATACTGGATTCGACGGGAGTAGGTGGAACACGCACTACCCACCATGCACCGACAGCAACTACGACTACCGCTACTGCAGTTGAGATGATTCGACGAAATCCGAACCACTGAAGTTGTTCAATGAGCCGCTGATGCACGGCTAGATGTGTGCGAACTTAGAAGAGCTGTGCAGTCAGTTTTCTTCGATGCGCAACCGTGCGCGGGTCTTGAGTTCCCATGATTTCAAGAATCTCCAGATAACGAGATTTAGCAACTTCGTCAGTTTTCACTTGCGGAAGCAATCCTGCAAGCTCATTGTCAAAATCATCATTAATGACAAATGGTTCGGGTTCGGAAGCGACCTGCGCCACAGCTTGCAGCCCAGCCTCACCTAAAGGAATGAGGGCTTCAACAATTTCTTTAATGGCATGATCTGGCCTCACACCAACGAAATGATCCATCACTGCACCATCTTTCATGATGAAGACTGCAGGAATGCTTTGCACTTGAAAGGCCATCGAAATTGACGGATTCTCATCAACGTTGACTTTCGCCAACACCACTTTTCCATTCGTGGCATCACAATGCTTTTCCAAAATTGGACCAAGTGTTTTGCACGGCTCGCACCATGGAGCCCACAGATCCACAATGACGGGAACCGAATTCGAACGCTCGAGTACTTCAACCTGAAACGTTGCGTCGGTGACGTCAATAGCCATAATCGGAACGCTACAGCCAACGCCCAGTTTGGCTTCGTAAATGATGTGAGGAATGACTAGTTTGGCGGTGATGAATTCGCCTCAGTCAGCGCCCGCGGGAATACGCGAAGACCGAGTTTCGGCCTGGCTGACAGCAAACATCGCCGGCGCAACCGCACCATTTTCATTTGAATTGATTGCAGGTGGCCACTCAAACCTCACATTCAAGGTGACTGATGCTTTGGGCAATCGCTACGTGCTGCGACGCCCTCCACTCAGTCATGCGCTGGCAAGTGCTCACGACATGGGTCGTGAACACCGAATCATTTCTGCTCTTCATGACTCGCAAGTGCCAGTTGCACCAGCGCTCGGTTTATGTACCGACGTTGAGGTAAACGATGCGCCGTTTTATGTGATGCATTTTGTTGACGGATTGATTGTTCGTGATAACGAAACCGCACGCCGCGACCTAACCGAAGCAACACGACTTCACGCAAGCAACTCGCTCATTGACACGATGGCAAAGATTCATCAAGTTGTTCCGAGCGAAGTTGGACTTGGCGAACTCGGACGACACGAGGGTTACATCGAACGACAGTTAAAGCGTTGGTACGGACAGTGGAACGCGTCAAAAACTCGTGAGTTACCTGCAATCGACCGAGTGCATGACGAGCTGTTGAAGCGAATTCCGGAACAAGGTCCAGCAACCATCGTGCACGGCGACTATCGCTTAGATAACTGCATGATTGATGCTGCAGGAAACATCGTCGCCGTTTTGGACTGGGAACTGTGCACCCTTGGCGACCCAATGGCCGACCTTGGACTGTTGATGGTGTATTGGACTGGCCCACAAGACGACGCCGGCGCAAATAATTTCGCAACCACCACAGCACCTGGTTTTTTAAATCGTCAGCAGCTTGCAGAACGATATTCGCAAGCATCTGGCCGTGACATTTCACACCTCGACTTTTATGTTTCGTTTGCGTATTGGAAACTGGCATGCATTATTGAAGGTGTTTACGCAAGGTATATCTCTGGCGCAATGGGCGAACACGACCCACATGCCTTTGATGCATTCAAAACTCAGGTAGAAACTGCAGCAGAAAAAGCCGAGCAGTTGCTTTCGCGTCTACACTGACGCCTGGAATGACCGACTACAGAATCTCCCCCGATTTCGACGGAAAACTGCCCGAACTGAAGCAACCAATCTTGGTTGCCATGATGACCGGCTGGATAGATGCAAGCGCCGCAGCAGCAGCAGCAATGGAAACTCTGATTACCGAGACCAACGCAATTCCACTCATCGAGTTTGATGGCGACACCTTCGTGGATTACCGCGCTCGCCGACCGCTCATGCAATTGCGAGATGGCGTGATCACCAAACTTGACTGGTCAGCTCCACGGATCATGGTTGGACATGACGCAAACAATGAACCAGTTTTGTTGCTCACCGGCCCAGAACCAGACTCGCGTTGGCAACATTTCGCACAATGCGTTGTTGAACTCAGCGAGAAACTGAACGTTCGTCGCATGTTGGGCATGGGCGCCTACCCAATTGCCACACCGCACACACGTGCCGTGAAGATTTCGTGCACTTCTCCAGATGCGCACTTATCATCGCTTCTTCCATTCATTAAAAGTTCGGTAGATGTGCCCGCAGGCATGGAGGCCGTGCTCGAGCAAGCAATGTTCAATGCCGGAATTCAATCCGTTGGCCTATGGGCGCAGGTACCTCACTATGTGGCTTCCATGAGTTACCCAGCAGCAGCAGCCGCACTCATTGCAGCGGTTTGTGACACCGGAGGTATCTCTATAAACGGTGAGGGACTGCTTCAGCAGGCTGGTGCTCAACGCGAACGTCTGGACGAATTAGTTCGAGGCAATAGTGAACACTTAGCAATGCTTGCCCAATTAGAAACTGCCTTCGACACCACGCATAGCGACAATGGCATACCAACTTCGGGATTCGGTGGTGGGCCGTTGCCAAGTGGTGACGAACTTGCTGCCGAACTTGAGCAATTTCTGCGGGACAACCAAGCGGACTAGGTCTACCCCCTGTTTGTCGGACTACGGTTGGACACGCAGCATTAATTCGGGGGAACTGTATGCAAGAAAGTTCGAAGAAAGATTTCGTAGAAGCACTTGCGCGAGGACTTGAAGTCATTCGATCTTTTGATCGACTGCACATGAAGCAGACCATCTCACAAATTTCAGAACGAACACTGCTTGCTCGACCAACTGTTCTTCGATTATTGCTCACATTGGAAGAACTTGGTTACGTGCGCAGCCAGGACAATATGTATTCACTCACCCCAAAAGTGGTGGACCTAGGCATGGCATACATTTCCGCTCTAGGTCTCTACGGGGTAGCAAAACCGCATATGGAATTGCTCTCTAAACAAGTTGATCAGACTGTCTCGCTTGCAGAGCTTGACGGCAGTGACATCGTGTACACAGGTCGCGTAGAGGTACCAAAAATTGTCAGCGTTGGCGTGACTGTTGGTGCGCGACTACCTTCCGCAAGTACTGCATTGGGTCGAGTGCTCCTTGCAGCAATTCCCGATTCTGAGCTACCTGACGTTCTCAGTACACCGACAATGTCAATGTATTACCCACGCACCAATTTCACAGCTGAACAATTGCGTCCGCGACTTGAGCGCGTGCGGGCAAATGGCTGGGCCGAAAGCGACGAAGACCTGCAATACGGCGTGCACGCAATTGCTGCCCCTATTCGTTCTGAAGAACTCTCTGTAGTTGCAGCGATTGGTATTGGCGTACACACTTCGGAAGTGACAAAAGATGTCATCCGTGATAAGTATTTGCCACTGCTACTTGATGCAGCAAAAGGAATTGAACATGACTGGCGTAAGTGCGCAGAGCTACCCAATTCAATGGCCGCAATAAACTTGGATGGCCTGCAGTTATTGCATTTGCGTCGAGAAAAAGCATGAAACTCGATGGAGGCATCTCCAGCAATCTGACGAACGCCGCATCGTCTGCCCAAGCACTTGAGTCTGCTGGTTATTCAGGTGGATGGACCGCGGAAACCGCACACGATCCATTTTTCCCCTTGTTACTAGCAGCAGAGCACACGTCGAATCTTGAAATAGGCACGTCCATTGCAGTTGCCTTCGCACGCAACCCCATGACCTTGGCAAACATTGGCTGGGACTTGCAGTCGTACTCCCAAGGCAGATTCATCTTGGGGCTCGGCAGCCAGATCAAGCCCCACATCACCAAGCGATTCAGCATGGAATGGAGCCACCCTGCTCCGCGCATGCGCGAAATGATTCAAGCGATACGGGCTATTTGGGGAACGTGGCTCACCGGCGAACCGCTGCAATTTCGTGGTGAGTTTTACACCCACACCCTGATGACCCCGTTCTTCACTCCCGATAAACGCGACCTAGGAAACTTTGGGGTTCCAAAGATCTTTCTTGCAGGCGTTGGCGAACTGATGACCGAGGTTGCTGGCGAAGTGTGCGACGGGTTCATCTGCCATGGCTTTACCACCGAGCGCTACCTACGCGAAGTGACGCTTCCCGCTTTAGCAAGAGGTCGCGCAAAAGCCGGCAAGACGATGGATGATTTTGAAATAGTCGGCCCAAGTTTTGTCGTCACAGGTTCCAACAATGAAGAAATGAACACCGCAGCATCTGGAACTCGTCAGCAAATTGCGTTCTATGGAAGCACCCCTGCGTATAGCGGGGTTCTTGAACTGCATGGCTGGGGCGAACTGCAAGGGCAATTGAATTCGCTTTCCAAAGTTGGCAAGTGGGAAGAAATGGGAAATCTCATTACCGATGAAATTCTGAACACGTTCGCAGTTGTCGGATCACCTGAACAAATTGCGCCAGAGCTGAACAAGCGATATGGCGATGTGATTGACCGGTTGAGCTTCTATGCACCGTATTCAAGCGACCCTGCGCGCTGGACTCAAGTGATTCACGACCTCAAGTCGATTTAGATCGTTCCTGTATCCAACTTTTTCAACATCTTCACCGCAACAACTTGTAGTTCTTCGCTGTCCTGCAGCTGTTGGGCTGCACGAACTTGGCGAGCAACACGTGGGTTTTTCACAAACCGATCTTGATGGCGCAAGAAGAAATCCCAATACAGCACGGTGAACGGACACGCATCGTCTCCCGTTCGCTTCTTCCGGTCATATACACAGCCCTTGCAGTGATCACTCATTCGATCGATGTACGCGCCACCACTGGCATAAGGCTTCGTGGCAAGCATTCCCCCGTCTGCATATTGCGACATCCCAATAACGTTCGGAACCATGACCCATTCGGCTGCATCGATGTAGCTGTTCCACATCCAGCGTGTGAACTGCTGAGGATTAATGCCTGCAATGAGCGCAAAGTTGCCGAGCACCATGAGGCGTTCAATGTGGTGAGAGTATGAACGCTCATTAACTCCAGTGAGCACCGACTTCATGCACGCCATTGAAGTTTTTTCAGGGTCAGTAAACATTGGTGGAAGATCTTTGCCTGCACCGAGTGAATTCATCTGTGCGTATTCAGGCATCCACTGCCAGTAACAGTTCCAGATGTATTCACGCCAGCCGATGATCTGGCGAATGAACCCCTCTGCCGAATTCATCGGAACTTTTCCTTCTTGGAATGCAGTTTCTGCAGCACTCACTACTTCGCCAGGCAGCAGCAGACCAACATTGAGATACGGCGACAGCAAAGAATGCGCGAGGTGCCAGTTGGATTTCAGCATGGCATCTTCATGTTCACCAAACATTGGCAACACGCGATCAATAAAGAAACGTAAACGAGCAAGCGCGCCATCGCGCGTGGTTGCCCACTGCCCTTCAGGCAACTTGCCGAAGCAATGCTTCTGCACCGACTCAAGCACTCCCCGGTCAACTTCATCCAACTCATACCGCTGTGGTTCCGGCCAGCGATCGTGCCCGGTTTTTGGTGGTGGCTGGCGATTCTCTTCGTCAAAGTTCCATCGACCACCCGCCGGTTCATCGCCATCCATCAACACATGCAGACGCTTGCGCTGCCAGCGATAGAAGTCCTCCATCTTGATTGACTTTCGAGTTCCAAGAAATGCTTGATACTGATCGGGGTGACAAAGAAATTGGTTTGACGGAACGATTCGAGCCCCAAGCGCTTCGACCAGCCGGCGAGCACCATAACTGTTCGGCTCGGTAGCAATCACTTCGTCAGGTTGAAATTCAAGAACGTGTGAGTCATACCCGTCGCGCATTGAATTGGCGAAGCGGTAGTCAACATGAAATCCTTCAGCGCGCAATTCGTTGGCAAACTTGCGCATAGAAGCCACAATGAAATGCGCGCGTTGAACATGCCACTTGCGTGAAGCAATTTTCGAAGTTGATTCGATAAACAGAACCCGATGCGTTGTCGGAGATGCACCAGCCAATGCGCCAATTCCACGATTCAGTTGGTCGCCGAAGACCCAAATTGTCGGCAAACTCATTGCTTCAGCGTAAAGCAATGGGCTTGACCATGAATTACTCTGCACAGATATGAGTCGCGTTGCCCAGACCAAGAACGGTTTCGCCCCAAAGACATGTGCAACCTGCAACCGCCCGTTTGAGTGGCGGAAGAAATGGGCGAAAGACTGGGAGCAAGTTCGTTATTGCAGTGACCGGTGCAAACCATGACCGAATCTTCAAGTCAATTCTCCGAATTCATCGGGGTGTATAACGCCGAATCGACAGTGTTGGGTGAGGTTTCTTACTGGATTGGCGCCCGTTTAGGCCTGCGTCATTGCTCGCTCTGCGACATTACGCACGGACTGTTTACAAAACGATCGGAGTGGCAAGAATGCGAGTCTGTACTACCTATTCCGTTCACCACATTTCACATCAACGATGCTCCAGCAGAGGTAACGCAAGCAGCGAATGGAAAGTACCCGATTGTTCTTGGCAGAAATCAGTTAGGTATTCACCTGGTTCTTGATGCCGATGAATTGGAGCAGTGCAATGGCTCGCCGCAGGAACTACTGAACAGACTTCAGTCGTTATGACTCAAGCCCGTGCAGCCACGCCTGTACGTTAAGGCCAAGGTTCGCCAAGTCGTAACCGCCTTCTTGTAGCACCACAGTTGGCAGATTCAGTCCACGCACGCGAGCACCACTGCGGGCAAACCCGTCGCGCGTTACTGCCAGGTCGCAAATTGGATCGGTGACATAGGTGTCGAGACCCAACGAAACGATAAGCAGCGAAGGACCGAATGCCTCAATTGCTTCACAAGACTTGTCAAGCGCATCAAGAAACATGTCGTCATCTGTTTTTGCAGCGAGTGGAATGTTTGTTGTAGATCCGCGACCCTTGCCTTCACCCAATTCATCTGCGAATCCCGTGATGTATGGATATGCGCGACGTGGGTCGCCATGCAACGACACATACTGAACATCGTCACGTCCGTAAAAGATTTGCTGCGTGCCATTGCCATGGTGATAGTCCACATCGAGCACGGTTACTTTTGCGCCTGTGGTTGAAGCCACGTAGTGAGCCGCAACAGCAGCGTTATTGAAGAAGCAATACCCGCCGTACAAATCGGTTGTGGCGTGATGACCCGGTGGACGACACAACCCGTACGAAAACTTGTCCCCGCTGAGCACCAATTGCGTTGCTGTGAGCGCGGTGTCTACCGCACCACGCGCCGCATCGTATGAACCCTGTGTAATTGGTGTCGTGGTCTCGAAACACCACCAACCAAGGCGAGCATTTGTTGCGGTCGGTTCTTCCAGTTGCGACATGGCTTCCCGCATAGACGGGCGATAGAAAAAATCTGGAACCACTTCCCTGCTTGGTCGAACATCGCGCTGATAATCGACCCATGCGGTATTCAGGAAGTTGTTCAAGCCAGGGTTATGAACAGCGTTAATCGGGTCAACGCCCCATTGCGTTGGTGCAAGAAATTGCATGGACTTATCGGCCTGCAACACCTCGCGAATGTTTTCCGCGCGAGCGGTGTGTTCGTGCGGTGAGTGCGACCCTGACTCCGCAATTTCTTCCTGCGGATTATGACCTAGATGAGCTTCGGTATAGACAACTTTCATCTTGCCCTCTAGTCAAACTGCGGTGCGGCACGAAGTGAACGCTTGATTTCGGCAACACCAGATTCGGCGATGGTTTGCACTGCATCCCACAATTTCATTGCCTCATCGCCCTTCGGCGCCTGAGAGATCACTGGCCCAAACAGACTGGCCTCATTGCCCGACTTTGGATTGAACGTAAGAATCGGTGTGCCCACGTCTTTTCCTGTTTTGCTGAGTGCAGCCTCGGTTTCAAAACGAATGACTTCGTCGTGTGTCGAGTCTTCGAATGCAGCTGCCACTTCTGCAGGCAATCCGGCATCAGCAACGATTGACAACAAGAATGACTTTGGGTCATTCACCAGTTCTTCGCGACGACCACCAACATGGATCGCATTTCCCAAAGCCGTGTACACAGCGGCAACACTCGCGTTTCCGCCCTGCGCGCGAGCCGCACTGGCAACACGCAAAGCAGAAAGCCCCGCATTGTGGATTTTCTCGTAAGCCTCATGGCCCGCATAACCGCGCTCAGCGTTCACCATTCGCAAACTGATGAACTTCCACGACACTTCGTAATTGCGAAGTTGCTGAACATTGGTCACCCAACGCGACGTGATCCATGCCCAAGGACAAACTGGATCGAAATAGAAATCAAGATCTGCGGCCATGCCTAGACCTTAGTCGTGCAGGTTGTGTTAGTCGCGTGCCAGTTCGCGCAACTCGTATGTTTCGATGAGGTCGCCCTGCTTCAAGTCTTGGAAGTCTGACAAGCTGAGACCACATTCAAAACCTTCACGAACTTCACGAACGTCATCTTTGAAACGACGCAACGATTGAATTGCGCCCTTCCAAATGATGGTTCCATCGCGCAAGAAGCGAACCTTCGAACCACGAGTGATTACACCAGTGCGAACCACGCAACCGGCGATAGCGCCAACCTTTGGAGACTTGAACACTTCGCGCACTTCTGCTTCGCCAGTGACCACTTCTTCGAACTCTGGCGCGAGCATGCCCTTCATGGCCTTCTCGATGTCTTCGATGAGCTTGTAGATGATTTCGTAGGTACGAATTTCTACGCCTTCAGCTTCGGCCAAGTCGCGAACCTTGCGGTCTGGACGCACATTGAAACCAATCAATGTGGCGTTTGTTGCAGCGGCAAGTGCAATGTCGTTTTCAGTAATTGCACCAACAGCGCGGTGCACAAACGCTGCACGAACTTCATCGCGCTCAAGCTTGCGCAAGCTTTCCGTTACGGCTTCGAGTGAACCATGAACGTCTGCCTTGATGATGACGTTCAATGTTGCGACCTCGCCGGCCTGAATTTGAGTGAAGATGTCTTCCAACTTCACACCACGCTGAACGCGCGCATCGCCACGCTGGTTCAACGTGCGGTAACGCTGTTCGCGTGACTCGGCCACCGTACGAGCGGTTTTTTCATTTGGTGCCGCGCGGAACTCGTCGCCGGCTCCAGGAACTGCGCTGAGTCCAAGCACCTGCACTGGAGTTGACGGACCAGCTTCTTTAATTTGCTGACCCTTGTCGTTAATGAGTGCACGAACTTTGCCCCATGCTGCACCGGCAACGATTGGATCGCCAACCTTGAGGGTTCCCTTGTCCACCAAAATGGTGGCTACAGGACCGCGACCAATGTCGAGCTGAGCTTCGAGCACAATGCCCTTTGCGCGGCCCGTTGGGTTTGCTGTGAGTTCACCGACTTCTGAAACAACACTGAGTTGCTCGAGCAAGTCGTCTACACCAAGACCGCTTTGTGCAGCCATTTCCACAACGATGGTTTCGCCACCCCATGCTTCAGGTGTGAGTTCGTTTTCGGCCAACTGCGCCATAACGCGAGGAACATCGGCGTTGTCTTTGTCGATCTTGTTAATGGCAACAACGATTGGAACTTCGGCCGCGCGAGCGTGGCTAATTGCTTCAATGGTTTGTGGCATCACACCGTCGTCTGCAGCAACCATCAACACAACGATGTCGGTGACTTGAGCACCACGTGCGCGCATTTTGGTGAACGCAGCGTGACCCGGTGTGTCAATGAACGTGATTGACTTGCCATCTTTTTCAACCTGATACGCACCAATGTGCTGAGTGATTCCACCGGCTTCACCAGAAACAACGTTTGCCGAACGAATGCGGTCGAGCAATGTGGTTTTACCGTGGTCAACGTGACCCATCACCGTGATGATTGGCGAACGTGGCTGCTGAAGCTCTGGAGTGTCGTCATCGGAGTCGTCGAACAGCGCTTGCAGTTCCATTTCTTCCTGCTGGCCCGGATCGACTAACAAAATTTCTGCACCAACTTCAAGTGCAAACAATTCCATTTGCTCATCGGCAAGCGTCATGGTTGCAGTAACCATTTCGCCGTGCTCCATGAGGTAACGAACGACGTCTGCTGACGTGCGGTTCAACTTTGGTGCAAACTCTTGCGCCGAAGAACCACGTTCGATAATGACAATGCCCTCTGGAACTGGAGCATTACTTTGCGAATACGACGTGGTTGCCTGTGGCAACATTTCATCGAAGTCTTGACGACGACGAGCACGTGACTTCTTCTTCGGCGAACGGCGTTGTCCGTTACCGCGACCGCCAGGACCGCCGCCGGGACGACCACCGCCAGGACCACCAGGTCCACCACCTGGGCGGCCACCACCTGGACCACCAGGACCACCGAAACCGCCACCTGGACGACCAGCACCCGGACCACCAGGACGACCTGGTCCGCCACCTGGACGACCAGCACCCGGACCACCAGGACGGCCTGCACCAGGACCACCAGGTCCGCGCGTGCCAGGGCCAGATGGACGCATTGGTCCACCAGTACCTACAGGACCGCGACCAAGTGCACTTGCAGGAATACGACCGGTGCGAGCACCAGCACCTGGGCCAGCTGGACGACCACCCATAGGTGGACGGCCGGCACCAGGTGCTCCGCCTGGGCGACCAGGAGGAGGAGGAATTGGACGACCGCTACCTGGAGGTGGCGGAATTGGACGACCACTTGGACCTAAACGCGGTGGCTGCGGCGGACGAGGAGCCGAAGGTGCTGGAGCTGTCGTTGCCGCAGGAGCAGCATCGGCCGCAGGAGCTTGTGGAGCAGCATCACTTTGCTGCGCAGGAGCTGGTGCAGGTGCAGGCGTTGGAGCAACAGCAGGTGCAGCCTTGGTAACAGGTCGCGCAGAAGTAATTGGTGCAGAACTCGTAACTGGTCGAGCAGAAGTTATTGGCGCTGCATGCGAGTCAGCAATTGGTGCTGGCGTCGATTCAACTGCAGTTTCAGCAACAACTTCTTCTGCTGCTCCAGTTTTCTTTGCAGCAGCTTTCTTTGCAGGTGCCTTCTTCGCAACTGCTTTTTTCGCCACTTTCTTTACTGGTTTTTCTTCACTTCCATCTTCTGCAACCTTTTTTGGTGCAGCCTTCTTCGCGGCCTTCTTCACCGGCTTTGGCTCTTCAGGTTGAACATCGCGCTTCAACCCATCGCGTTCGGCACGAGCGCGAACACGGTCGGCTTGTTGCTCAATGATGGTTGATGATTGCGTCTTTACGCCAACACCTAACTTGCCACACAAATCAAGAGTCTCTTGATTTGTCATGCCGAGCTCTTTAGCGAGCTCATGAACGCGAAGAATCTTTGCCAAGTACTACGCCTCAGTTTCGTTTGTTGAAGTTGAACCCGTGTCAGTTGCCCATTGTTCTTGGCTTACGACTGAACCATCTGCTGCATGCCATTCCATTGCGCCGGTGTCTGGGTTTGTGACCCACTCACCTTCTGCATAATCGGCTGCTGGTGCTGCCGCATCAGTTGAAGTTGGAACGTATGAACCGCCGCCTTCTTCTGCTGCTTGTGTTTCGCTCTTCACGTCGAGACGTACGCCGGTAAGACGTGCAGCCAAGTTTGCGTTCACGCCCATCTTGCCGATTGCAAGTGACAACTGGAAGTCAGGAACGATGACGTCAGCTTGTGTGCCGTCTGGACTCAAACGAACTTCGGTGACCTTTGCAGGCGACATTGCTTTTGCAATGAAGTCGCGAACATCTTCGCTGAATGGAATGATGTCAACTTTTTCGCCACGCAATTCGGTAACCACCATGCGTACGCGTCCGCCACGAGCACCAACGCATGCACCCACTGGGTCAACGTTGTGATCGTTTGACCACACGGCGATCTTGGTGCGTTGACCTGGTTCGCGCGAGCAAGCCTTAATTTCAACAACGCCATCGGCGATTTCTGGTACTTCAAGCTCGAACAAGCGCTTGATCAAACCTGGGTGGGTACGGCTGACCACGATTTGCGGGCCCTTTGGAGTCTTGCGAACTTCCACGATGTATGCCTTGAGACGTGCATTTGGTTCGCGCACTTCGCCTTGCACTTGCTCGGCTTGTGGCAACAATGCTTCTACGCGGCCAAGGTCGAGCAAGGTGTACTTGGTGTCGGTCTTTTGCACGATGCCGGACACAATGTCGCCTTCGCGGTTTGCGTACTCTTCGAACTTGCGATCGCGTTCAACTTCGCGGATGCGCTGGCTCATGACTTGGCGGAAAGTTTGTGCTGCGATGCGACCGAGGTCGGCCTTGTTTGGCGTGTCGTCGCGCTCGTTAATCCAGTTGCCGTCGTCGTCTACGTCGTATGCCGTGAACGTGATGTCCATGTTTTCTGGGTTGATACCCACGATGACTTCTTCTGCTGCGCCAGGACGCTTCTTGTACGCCGTAGCCAGTGCCTCTACCAACACTTGCAACAGCGAGTCGACGGAGATGCCACGATCTCCGGCGAGCATGCGAATTGCTTCTGTCATATCAAGATTGCTCATGATGCATTGCCTCCGTCTTCATTCGATTTCGTTAAACCGGTTGATTTCTTTGAGCCAGGCTTTGGTGCCGGGCCCCAATTGAAAACTGTTTTTGCGCGGTCGATGATGGAAAACGGAATGTTGACTTCCGTCATTTCCTTGTCGGCCAAACGCACAGTGATTCCTTCTTCGTTTGCAGCGATGAGATCGCCTTGCACACGGCGCTCGCCATTCAGTGGCGACTCCAACTTCACGGCAATAACTTTGCCGACTTCGCGATGGAAGTGACGCGGCTCGCGCAACGTGCGCTCTAGACCAGGGCTCGACACTTCGAGCGTGTAGCGACCAGGAATTGGATCGCTGTGATCAAACTCGCGCGAAACTAAGCGCGTGATCAGTGAGATGTTGTCGAGGCTGACACCTTCTGGGCCACCTGGCAGCGTGTCAACAACAACGCGCAGGATTCCACCCGAATACTCAATGTCGTACAAGTCAAGACCGAGGTCGGACACGATGGGGCTGATGAGTGCTGTGACACGATCGATAACAGGGCTCGACTGAGCGCTTCCACGGGTAACCGACATGTTCAACCTCCTCTCCCTACTCTCAAGGGTTTTGCTCCCCCGATTTCCATCAAGGTTGGCAAAACCGCTGCCTAAACCGTCCTTAGAAAAAACAAAGGGCGTGGGTCGAAACCCACGCCTTCCAGTCACTGACTTTCAAAGGACATCAAAAATTATAGCCCCGTAAACTAAGGTTCGCACGTGGTTCAACGCCTCTCAACCCTGTTCGTACGCACTCTGCGGGACAATCCAGCCGACGCAGAAGTACCGAGCCATCGCCTCCTGGTTCGGGCGGGATACATCCGTCGCGCGGCACCTGGTGGGTACACCTGGCTGCCACTTGGCTATCGGGTATTTCAAAATGTGGCCCGCGTTATTCGCGAAGAGATGGATGCCATTGGCGCTCAGGAAGTGAACTTCCCGGCAATGTTGCCAAAGGAACCATATGAAGTGACGGGTCGCTGGACCGATTACGGCGACAACCTGTTTCGTTTGCAGGACCGACGCAAAGTTGATTTCCTGCTTGGACCAACACATGAAGAAATGTTCACCTTGCTCGTCAAGGATTTGTACTCCAGTTACAAAGACTTACCGGTGTGGTTGTACCAAATTCAAAACAAGTTCCGTGACGAGGCCCGTCCTCGCGGCGGCTTGTTGCGTGGTCGCGAGTTTTCTATGAAGGACTCATATTCCTTCGACCTTGACCAAGAAGGTTTGCAGCGCAGTTACGACGCGCATCGCAATGCTTACATTCGAATTTTTGAACGTCTTGGTTTGCCATTTGCCATCGTGTCGGCAATGTCTGGTGCAATGGGCGGTTCTGCTTCCGAAGAATTTCTGTTTCCATGCGACATTGGCGAAGACACATTTGTCCAATGCACCGCTTGCAACTACTCCGCAAACACTGAAGCAGTGCGTGTAGGAGTTGCTGATGCAATTGATGCCTCGTCAGTGGCTGCAGCGAAAGTAGTTGACACTCCAGACACTCCAACGATTCAAACTCTTGTCGATCTGTTTAACGCTCGCGAAGACTTGCAACTCAGCGGTCGTCAATGGACAGCTGCCGACACGTTGAAAAACGTTGTCGTTAATTTGCGCCACCCTGATGGCCGACTTGAAGCATTAGCAATTGGTGTTCCCGGTGATCGCGAAGTAGACCTAAAGCGACTTGAAGCACAAGTGTCTCCTGCCGAAGTTGAAGCATTCGACGAAACACACTTCTCAGCCAACACTGCGCTAGTGAAGGGCTACATCGGACCGGGAGTTCTTGGAACGAACAACGCTTCGGGCATTCGCTACATGCTCGATCCGCGCGTGGCTGTGGGTAGCGCATGGATCACCGGTGCAGACAGCCGTGGCAAGCACGTCATGAACTTGGTGAATGGTCGCGATTTCACTGCTGATGGAACACTCGATGTTGCAGAAATTCGCGACGACGACACCTGCCCATCATGCCGATCTGCACTCACCATTAAGCGCGGCATCGAAATTGGCCATGTATTTCAACTTGGACCGAAGTATGCAGAGGCACTTGGGCTACAGGTGCTCGACAAAAATGGCAAACAGCAAACCGTCACCATGGGCAGCTACGGCATTGGCGTTTCCCGTGCTGTTGCAGCCATCGCAGAAGCAATGCACGACGACAACGGTTTGCGCTGGCCGCTTGAGGTCTCACCGTTCGACGTGCACATTGTGATTGCCGGCAAAGACGATGCAACCATTACTGCTACTGCCGAATCGCTCGTTGCCGAACTTGAATCCGCTGGCCTCAAGGTGTTGCTCGATGACCGTCAGGGTATTTCTCCTGGCGTGAAGTTTAAAGATGCAGAACTCATTGGAGTTCCAAACATTGTGGTTGCAGGTCGGGGCGTCGCCAACGGAACACTTGAAGTACGTGACCGTTTTGCTGGCACTGCAATTGAAACCCCAATTTCGCAAGTCGGCCCACAGTTGGTCGCGCAGGCTCGCGGGAAGTAAAACGCCATGCAACTCCTCCGTGGAGTAGTTCAGCATTACGACTGGGGCGATCAACAAACGATTCCCGAGTTTCTCGGCGTAGAACCCGATGCAAAACCATGGGCAGAGTTGTGGTTTGGAACCCATCGATCAGGCCCATCGCTCGTGAAAACCGAAACCGGCAATCAACCGCTCTCGAGTTATGCCGGCGAGTTGTCGTTTCTTGTGAAGATCATTGCGGCAGCAAAACCATTGTCACTGCAAACGCACCCAACCGATGAACAAGCGCAGTCTGGATACCAGCAAGAAAATGAAATTGGAATTTCGCTTGACTCTCCTCTGCGCATCTATCGAGATGCTTCCGCTAAACCCGAGCTACTCATTGCCATGTCGGCATTTGAAGCAATCTGTGGTTTTCGTAGCGACAGCGAAAACCTTGAACTGTGCAATCGCTTTGGATGGACCGAACTAGGTAAGCATCTTGCAGACGATGGACTTGCTGAATGCGTTCGCTGGGCTCTCACCACCGGCCCCCATCAACTACCACTACACATGCCTGCATGGGCCGGTCGTTTGGCCACGATGTATCCAGGCAATGGCGGAATCCTCGTTGCACTGCTCATGCATCACGTGAAATTGCAACCTGGTCAAGCGTTGTACCTCGGTGCTGGCAACGTGCACGCATATTTAGGTGGAACCGGATTCGAAGTGATGGCCTCTTCCGACAACGTGGTGCGCGCTGCGTTTACTCAGAAAAACGTCAATATTGACGAGTTTCTCCATGTTGCCACTATGAACGCCATTGCATCACCGTTGATTGAAGCCGAACCTGTAAGCCACGGTGTATGGCAATACCCCGTAACTACGTCTCGCTTTGGCACTCAGCGCATTGATGTTTCGGGAACACATGAATTGCGCGCAACACATGACGCTGAGATTTTGGTTTGCACTTCGGGCAATGCGACTTCGCTGCAGGCTGGTCAAGCAGCAGTAATGCGAAATGGTGAATCAATAATGCTCAGTGGCAACGCAACCGTGTTTCGCACGTGGGGAACCCACTAAAAACTTAGTTCCCGGAAATTGTTTTGCGAATTTCCACAATCTTTTCAGTCGAATGATTGGCGTCGTCGCCTTTTTCTTCGAGCAATGCGTTGCGGTCTTTAGCGGCTTCGCGCTCGGCAATTGTGGTGTCTACGCGAGCAATTGCGGCATCAACACCGTGTTCGTGAATATACGTTGCCCAATCAACTAGTGCTTCCACCATTTCAGACTCTGGAACAACTGCAACGTTGCGACCCTTTACAAACAAGTGGCCACGTTTGTTTCCTGCGGCAATACCCAAGTCGGCTTCGCGCGCTTCTCCTGGGCCGTTCACTACGCAACCCATTACCGCAATCTGCAGTGGAATCTTCTTGTCTTCAAATGCGCGCATCGCGCGATTGGCTACTTCGATGACGTCGATCTCTGCGCGACCGCAACTTGGACATGCAATGAGGTCAACGTTCTTACGCTCACGCAAACCGAGCGACTCAAGCAACTGTCGACCAGCACGCGCTTCTTCCACAGGATCTGCAGTGAGGCTGTAGCGAATGGTGTCACCAATTCCCTCAAGCAACAGCGTCGCAATTCCTGCAGTTGCTTTGATGAGTCCGTTTGGAAGTGGACCCGCTTCGGTAACGCCTAAGTGCAACGGATAATTGGTAACTGCGCTGAGTTGGCGATACGCCTCAACCATTAGTGGCACGTTTGAAGCCTTTACCGAAATCTTGATGAGATCGAAATCAACCTCTTGGAAATACGCGATTTCTTGCAATGCAGACTCGACCATGGCTTCGGCTGTTAACCCGCCATGCTTTTCATACAACGCAGGGTCAAGTGAGCCACCATTGACACCAATACGAATTGGCACATTGCGATCACGCGCTTCCATTGCCACTGCTTTGATGTGTTCTGGTTTGCGAATGTTTCCAGGATTCAATCGCAAACCGTGAACGCCAGCCTCAAGTGCTGCAAGCGCCATCTTGTATTGATGATGAATGTCGGCGATGATCGGCACCGGCGAACGTGGAACGATTTGTGCGAGTCCTTCCGCGGCTTCAATTTCGTTACATGTGCAGCGAACAATGTCGCAGCCAGCGGCAGCCAGCGCATAGATCTGCTGAAGGGTGCCTTCAACGTCTGAAGTTTTCGTAGTGGTCATGGATTGGACGCTGATCGGCGCTCCACCACCAACCGCCACCTTGCCTACATGAATCTGCTTCGTCTGGCGGCGCTCAAAACTCATGGTTACCAGTGTGCCACTACCCGAAGGGTTGTGTGATGTCTAGATACAAACCAGCAAAAGTAATCACAATCAACAGCACAACAACAGCTGTTGCAAGCGGAATCATCTTGCCGAAATCGGCCCGATATCGCACGCCGTTTCGGCTGCGCAGTCTCTCGTAGGTTGCAACTGCAGCGTGACCTCCGTCAAATGGCAACGAAGGAAACATGTTGAAGACACCAACAAACACGTTGACATACGCGAGCATCATGAGCACACCCTTCAGGCCGTCGCGCTCACCTGCCTCACCGCCAACCTGACTTGCTCCGACAATCGTGCTTGGTCGCGTTGCCGGATCTGCCACAGAGTCACGAAGACTGTTAATGGCATTTGCTGGATTGAATATCTGCGGAAGCGCCTTTACCGAACCAACAATTGCTTGCGCGCCGTCTCGTACCGCATACACGAATGCACTCGGCACCGACTGTTTGATGTAGTCCATTGACTCGGTGCCAACACCCAAATAGCCACGCGTTGCGTCGGTCGGGTTGGCTGCCAAAGTTGCTTCAAAAGATTGCTTCACTCCATCACGCTCAATGTCAATCGCAATCACATCGCCCGGTGCATTGCTGGTGATTGCGGTAACGAGATCTTCCCGCGACTTCAATGTCTGCCCATCGATTGCCGAAATCACGTCACCTTCACGCAGGCCGATTTCTGCTGCAGGAGAACCACTGACAGGCGCGTACACAATGCGCACACTCCCCGTTTCACCCAATCGACCAGCAGCCGCATACACACCGATAAACAATGTCAAGGCGATGACCATATGCATGAGCGAACCAGCAGTGATGACAAGCAATCGACGCGGATACGACTTCGAGCGATATGAACGGTCTTCGTCTGCAGGATCGCAATCGTCCAAGTTGCTCATGCCAATGATGCGAACAAAAGCACCAAGTGGAATAGCGCGAACACCGTATTCAAGTTCGCCACGCTTCCTGCTCCATAGGCGCGGACCGAATCCCATGTAAAACTGCGTCACCTTCATGCCCGTTTTGCGTGCAGTCCAGTAATGACCAAACTCGTGAAGAAAGATCGAAACGATGAGTCCAATAACGAAGACCAACATCCACGGGTTGTTCATACCCAACCAAACAAAAAACACTGCAAGCAGCGCTAACGAGAGCGCTCCGTTTTTGCCGCTCGACTCTTCAGCTAGATCCTGAGTGTCTCCACCGGCAGCCATTTGCCCGCGAAATTTGCGATAGACGTTGCTCATGCAGACAACACTTGCAGCGCAAATCGTCGCGCTAATGCATCAGCATGCAAAATGTCCTCAACAATTGTTGGCACAAGACCGTCGTGTTGCTGCATCGTTGCATCAATCACTTCAGGGATCCTTGACCACATGATTTGACCGTTCAGAAACGCCTCCACTGCAACTTCGTTTGCCGCGCTCAGCCACGCTGGTGCGGTTCCGCCCGCGCGTCCTGCTTGGTATGCAAGGTTCAGGCAAGTAAAAGTCTGCGTGTCGGGGACTTCAAAATCAAGTCGTGCAAGCAATGACCAATCGATTGATCCAAACGGCACATTTGCGCGATGCGGGTAGCTCAAGGCATATGCAATCGGCAGACGCATATCGGGCATCGACAGTTGTGCAATCACTGCCCCGTCATTGAATTCCACCATTGAATGCACCACTGACTGTGGATGCACGACAACGTCGATGTTGTCGAAATCGGTGCCAAACAACTCGTGCGCCTCAATGACCTCAAGCCCTTTATTCATCAAGGTTGAAGAATCGACTGTGATCTTTGGACCCATTGACCATGTTGGGTGCTTCAGTGCTTCTTGCACTGTCACCGTGGCGAGCGACTCTTTCGAGCGACCTCGAAACGGACCACCACTTGCTGTAAGCAATAAGCGATTGACCTCGCGACCACTATCAATAGAACTTCTTAAGCATTGATGGATTGCGCAGTGCTCACTATCCACTGGAACAATGTCTGCTCCTGGAATCTTGCGAAGTGGTTGCACAACTGGGCCTGCGGCAATGAGGCTTTCCTTGTTCGCAAGCGCAAGCCGTTTTCCACGCTGAAGCGTAGACATGGTGACTGACAAGCCTGCAAAACCGACCACACCATTCACCACCACATCGGCAAGTTCGGCAAGCGCCGATTGGTCAGCGACTACTTCAACTCCAGGCAAGGCTTGCGCAACTTCTTTTCGCGCAGATTCATCGGCAACAGCAATCACTTTTGGCTTCCATTGCTGCGCTTGCGCAATCACGGCTTGCGCAGACGTGCCAACTCCTAGGCCAACGATTTCAAATTGGCCTTCGCTTTGCGCGATGTAGTCAAGCGTTTGCGTGCCAATAGAACCGGTCGAACCGGCAATTGCTACTCGAGTTATGCCCAAGGCGTGATAACCATGCCGAGGTAATACACGGCTGGCAACACAAACAACATGCTGTCGAAGCGATCAAGCGCACCGCCGTGTCCACTCAACAATGTTCCAAAATCTTTGATGTCAAGGTTGCGCTTAAACATCGACTCGGTGAGATCTCCAAGAGGGGCCATAATGCTGATCACCAGTGCCAGCAGAATCCAAGAGCCAAATGTGCTCCAGGTTGTGCTCTGCATTCCGACAAGCACCACGATGACAAATGTTCCGATGGTTCCACCGATTACACCTTCCACCGACTTCTTTGGGCTGATCCATTCGCGCAACGGTTGACGGCCAATTGCGGTGCCGACGAAATATGCGGCAATGTCGTTGGCAACGACACCAGCAACAATGATGAACAAAGTGTCGGTTCCGCGATGTGCGAATGCGTCACCAAGTGTTGACCAGCGAAGGATGAGACCTGCGTATGAGCCCAAAAGACCGATCCACAACAGCGCAATCATGGTTGCAGCACTGTTTGGAACTGGTCCAGATTCAACGCTGTCGCCACTGACAAACACCAACGAAGTTGCAACAAAGGCAAACATCAATACAAGCGGTATTGCCGAGTCACCTTTCCAATACGCAACTGCAGGTGATGCAACGCAACCAACAATTCCAATAATGGAAATTGGTCGGTAGCCAGCCTGAGTGATTTGGGTAAAGAACTCAAATGCAGCCAAACCAATTGCAGCCAAGACGATGATCATGACTGCTGCTGGGCTGAGCAACAACGCGCCGATGAATGCAGCGAGCAACAACGCACCAACCGCCGTTGCCGTTGGCAAGTCGCGACCGCCAACTGGTGGACGCGAAATGGAACCAGTTCCGCCTGGTCGGCCACCAACTGGACGACCGCCTTGAGTTGGACGGCCTGCTCGAGTGACTTGAGTTGGACGAGTTTGCGCTCCCGATGCATCACGTGGAGCAGCAGGTCGACGAGTTTCTCCTGTTGGGTCAGTACCAATCACAATGCGACCTTCACGGCGAGGACGCTCAACCGGTGGCGGCGTTGTGGTTTCGAAACGGCGTGAACCGCCGGTGAGGTCTACTGGCGGACGGCGAGCACCAGTTGATGGCTCGTTGTATGCCGACCACACATCAGTTTCATCATCAATCTCTGCAGCCGGACGACGAGCAGCCTCGGTGTCTTGCTTCATGAAACGTGGAATCTCACCAGTTGCTGGTTCGGTCCAATGCGGAAGTTGCTCGGTCTCGTTGCCGCCAAAGGAAAGCGCCGGACCACTGTCGTCGTCACTTCCAAAACGAACTACTCCGAACTCGTCGCCAAAGTCAATCGTTGGATCGTTCGTGTTATCGCTTCCGTAATTGTCATTAGCCATGAGTGATCTCCTTACACTTCGAGTAGTTCTTGTTCCTTACGCACAAATGCTTTTTCAATTTGGTCGACATGCTCTTGCGTGAGCTTGTCGAGTTCTTTTTCGGCGCGATCTAGTTCGTCTTTAGAGATGTCACCATCTTTTTCTGCAGTCTCCAGAACTTTTCGCGCATCTCGACGAACGTTACGCAACGCGATACGACCATCTTCGGCCATATTCTTCACAACCTTCACGTATTCCTTGCGACGCTCTTCGGTCAGCATGGGAAACGACAAACGAATAACCACGCCATCGTTTCCTGGGGAGACCCCAAGATCACTGGCTTGAATGCCCTTTTCAATTGCGGCAATTGATCCGCGGTCATGAGGCTTAATGATCAGCATTCGCGCCTCTGGCACCTGAAAGGTTGCCAACTGCTGCAAAGGAACGGTTGCTCCGTAGTACTCCACGGGAATGCGCTCAACAAGGGAAGCGTTTGCCCGGCCTGTACGGACACCTAAAAACTGGGACTGGACGTGGTCACAGGCTCTTGCCATTTTGTCCATGGCGTCCAGCAGAGTCTCTTCAATCACTCGACCAGCGTACCTATTTCTTCACCCATGAGTATGGACTTCACGTTTCCGCGCTGCAATAGGTTGAATACCACGATTGGCAAGTTGTTGTCACGACAGAACGTAATTGCCGTGCTGTCCATGACTTTTAGACCCTTGTTAATGACCTCGAGATACGAAATATTTGAATACTTGGTGGCCGTCTTATCAATTTTTGGATCTGCTGTATACACACCATCAACGCCGGAGTGTGTGCCCTTCAAAATCACTTGTGCCGAAATTTCCGCAGCTCGCAATGCAGCTGCCGTATCGGTCGTAAAGAATGGGTTACCCGTGCCACCCGCCAAGATAACGATTCGCCCTTTTTCCATGTGACGCTCTGCGCGACGACGAATGTACGGCTCAGCAACTTTTGGCATTTCAACTGCAGACATCACACGTGACTGTTGACCAACTCGTTCGAGCGCATCTTGAAATGCAAGACCGTTCATGACTGTTGCCAGCATTCCCATGTAGTCGGCTTGTGCTTGATCCATTCCTTGGCCAGCACCTTTTAGGCCGCGCCAGAAGTTTCCGCCACCAACGACTACCGCAATGTCGACGCCAAGTTCTTGTTTGGTTTCGTACAGTTCGGTCGCAACTTGATGCAACACATCAGTGTCGAGACCGAACCCAGATTTTTCGGCTAATGCCTCACCTGAAAGCTTAAGAACGATTCGATTCCAACGAGCCTTTGGGTGTGCAGCCATGTACGAAATCTACAACTATCCGATCTCAACCTGCGAATAACGCACGATGGTGGACTTGCCAATGACCTGAGCAACGGACTGCTTGTCGTCCTTTGCGTATGGCTGTTCGAGCAAACAAATGTCTTTGAAGAAGCCCTGAACGCGGCCATCCACAATTTTGCCAATTGCTGCTTCTGGCTTGCCCTCGTTGCGTGTAACCGTTTCAAGGGTTGCGCGCTCGGCAGCAATGACGTCTGCTGGAACATCGTCCTTCTTCAAATACTTCGGACGAGCAAATGCAATATGCACTGCAATGTCGTGTGCGAGCTCTTGCGTTGCACCGGACATTTCAACAATGACGCCGTTTACACCGCGACCACCTTGAATGTGTGAGTAGAAGTCGAGAACATTGCCCGATGCAGCTTCGAAACGAATCACGTCGCCGAGGTCAATCTTTTCCTTGAGCAAGATCTTGAGGTCTTCAAGTTGTTGATTGCGCTCGCCCACTGCTGCTTCACCCTTGGCAATAACCAAATCGGCCAATGCTTCGGCTTCTGCAATGAACTGCTCGCTGCCTGCAACAAAGTCGGTTTCGCACTTGAGCTTCACGATTGCAGCAACATTGCCGGTGACTTTTACAGCCACAACACCCTGTGCGCTTTCGCGGTCGTCACGCTTTGCACTTGCTGCAAGGCCCTTTTCACGCAACCACTGCTTTGACGCTTCGATGTCTCCACCATTTTCTTCAAGCGCCTTCTTGCAATCCATCATTCCCGCACCTGTTGTGGCGCGTAGTGAAGCAACGTCTTTAGCGGTAAACGACATGATCAGCCTTCAACTTTTGTTTCGGTTGCGGATGCAACACGTGCATCACGCTGTGCTTGTGCTTCTGCTGCAGACTTGCGGGCGGCTTCTTGCTGAGCTTCGAATGCTGCTTGCTCTTCTGCGCTACGTGGTGCTGGTGCAGCGGCAGGTGCCGATGAACGACCCGAAGTCTTTTCAGCAATGAATCGACCTTCAATTACTGCTTCGCAAATTACGCGAGCCATCAATTCGTTTGCGCGAATTGCGTCATCGTTACCTGGGATTGGGAACGTGATGAGGTCTGGGTTCACGTTGGTGTCCACCACTGCGATTACCGGAAGTCCAAGCTTGTTGGCTTCGGTTACTGCAATGCTTTCCTTCATCGTGTCGATAATGAACACTGCCGTTGGACGACGTGACATGTTGCGAATACCGGAAAGGTTCTTCTGCAATTTCTCAAGTTCACGCGAGATGAGAAGGGCTTCCTTCTTTGGCATCAGTTCAAATTCGCCAGTGTCGCGCATGCGCTCGTAGTCCTGCATCTTCTGAACACGCTTTGAAATGGTGTCGAAGTTGGTGAGCATTCCACCCAACCAACGCTCATTGATGTATGGCATGCCGCACTTGTCTGCAAAAAACTTAATTGGATCTTGTGCTTGCTTCTTTGTTCCAATGAACAAGATGCTTCCGCCGTTTGCGACCATGTCGCGAACAAACTTGTACGACGCATCCACGCGATCGAGCGTCTGCTCAAGATCGATGATGTAAATGCCGTTGCGCTCACCAAAAATGAATCGCTTCATTCGTGGGTTCCAACGATGGGTTTGGTGTCCGAAGTGAACGCCTGCCTCAAGCATTTGGCGCATGCTGACGATTGCCATGACTATCTCCTCTCCTGTGGTTAAGAAACTTGAGCCCCGGCGCTTTCACGACCACAGGGTGGAACTCAAGTATGTGAATTTGGTACTGCACCGCGGAATTACGGCCCGTGTGAGTGTATCGGCACCAAAACGGCTCGGGGCCTTAGCCCGCTTGGGTTATTGCCTAAGGCTGCACAGGTCGTTGGGTCGAGATATGTGCCAAGTCGCCTCACCCCGATGTACAAGCCACCGTTCGAGGTTCCAATACGAAAGCCCGCAAATACGCGGTCTCCTGCTCGGACCTGCGAGCTTTCCAGGCGCCCGTGGGTGACCAACACCCCGTTCGTGGAGCGGACCACTACATACAACGTTCCAGCCACGGACCCAACAAAGGTGACTTCCCCACTCGCTGCGGAATGCACGGGGGCTCGGGGTGGCGTGGCGTATTCGATTCCACGATTACCTGCGCACCACGTACAAGCCGGTGGGCGAAACGAATCGGTAACCACAAACTGTGTTGGCAACATAAGCGCGCACAGCGCAGCAACGAACTCAATCAATTTCGGCGGCACGAAGTCGTGACCGCAATTGCAGTACCGCCTTCGTATGAATCTGTGACACTCTGCTTTCGGTTACACCGAGTACATCGCCAATTTCGGCAAGTGTGAGATTCTCTTCGTAATACAACACAAGAACAGTTCGTTCTTTCTCTGGAAGCTTTTTCATTTCTTGACGCATGATTTTGCGCGTTTCGTCGGCTTCAACGACTGCGTCTGGGCTGGTTGCACGATGCATGTCTGAATGTGTGGCTGTTGCCGTGTTGTCGGCAACAACGTGATCAAGCGGACCAACAGAGCCTGCTGCAATGTCGGACAGCCATTTCTGAAAATCGGAATCGGAGATCTCTAACTTGGCAGCAATTTCCTCTTCAGTCGGTGAGCGACCAAGCTCGTGTTCAAGAGCAGACATTGCTTGTTCAACCGAACGCGACTTTGAACGAACGCTGCGCGGAACCCAGTCGAGCGCGCGCAAACTGTCGAGAATGGCACCGCGAATTCTTGGAATTGCATACGTCTCAAACTTTGCGCCTTGCGTTGGGTCATACCGGTCGATGGCATTCATAAGTCCGAACACACCTGCCGAAACCAAATCTCCGGTGTCCACACGTTTTGGCAAACCTGCTGCAAGACGACCCGCAACGAACTTAATGAGTGATGCGTAGTGAACAACTAACCACTCACGCGCAATGGGGTCTTTACCGTCGTGCCACTGCTGCCAAGCATCCTCAATAGTTAGGCGAACGGGCAGAGCATTCATGCCCTGTAATTATGCCCGCGGATGAGATACCCCGTAGGCAGACTTCAGCCGTTCTTTGCTCACATGCGTATATCGCTGAGTGGTTGCTACGTCACTATGCCCCAACAGTTCTTGGACTGCCCGCAAGTCAGCCCCGTTATCGAGCAAATGCGTCGCGAACGTGTGACGCAGTGCGTGAGGATGCGTTGGTGCAAGCGATCGCGCATCAATGATCCGACGCACATCTCGCGTGCCAAGTCGACCACCGCGACCATTCACAAACAACGCCACCTCGGTTTTGTCTGCTGTCACTTCTGATCGGAGCAACGACCAAGCTGTGAGAGCAACAAGCGATGGTTCGCTCACAGGAACTCGACGCTGCTTATTTCCCTTACCCGTGACGATGACTGCTTGCTGCTTCACATTCACGCTGTCTACATCGAGTGAACACAGTTCGCTCACGCGCAATCCACTTCCGTACAGCAGCTCAATAATTGCTGTATCGCGAGCTTTCTTCCAGTCTGGGTCGTCATCGTTTGCAGCATGCAAGAGAGCATTCAACTGTTCATTCGTAAGCACCTTCGGAAGCCGGCCCGTGTCAGTAGGCGTTCGCACACCAGCCGTTGGGTCAACAT
>JACCDM010631759.1_pt1 | contig 35227 bp, 33 predicted proteins | sample 7445851 | NCBI WGS metagenome assembly JACCDM01 (sample SAMN15323438, study PRJNA562643) | freshwater metagenome | isolation source: river surface water | place: USA:Blue River Watershed | collected 2017-08-16
CCCAGCGCAGCCAACCTGTGCTGTGAAAAACCAGGCCGTTGCGGCGCGACTTCGCTTGCACCTTGGCGACCCGCCGCCACCGACTGTCTGCCATGGCGCGCCACGCCAGGGCCACGCCTTGGTCACCCGCGTGCTGCCAAGCCGATTGCAATGCGGCGGCATCTTCGATCGCCATGCCCGCCCCTTGGGCGAAATAAGGCCGCATGGGGTGGGCGGCATCGCCAACCAAAGCAACACGGCCCCTGGCCATATCGGTTGCCGAGCGCATCGGCGCGCGATCGGCCAACACCCAATAGCGCCAATGCCCCACAGCCCCAACCACATCTCGCAAGGCGGCACAACTGTCAGAAACCGCTTGCTGCGCCCACAAACCATCGCCTTGTAAACTCCATTGGTCGGACTCTGAATGGTCAGGGCGATGGATCACCAGCACCAGGTTGAGCCATTGCCCGCCCCGCACCGGGTAGTGGACCAAATGGAAGCGCGCTCCCATCCACACATGAACATTCGCCGTGCGCCACTTCAATGGCACATCGGCCATGGGCAGCAATGCCCGCAAAGCCACATGGCCTGTGGCTGTGGCGGGCCCATCGCCTGTCAAAGCGCGACGCAAGGTGCTGCCGATGCCATCGGCCACCACCAAGCCTTCGCCTTGCCAGGCCTGCCCACTGGCGCTGTGCACCACCACATGGGTGTCGGTGGCATCCACCGTTTGCAAGCTCTGGCCCCAATGCCATTGGCCCTGACCCTGCAAGCCTTGCCACAACAAAGCTTGCAAATCTGCCCGGTGAATGCACACATAAGGCGCACCATAGCGCTGCACGGCCTGGCCCAAATCCACTTGGGCCAAGACTCGGCCATCTCTGGCATCGTGGGCACACAGAAGATGCGGGGAAAAACCCTGTTCCTGCAAGCCACGCTCCAAGCCCCAAGCCTGCAAGATGCGGGTGACATTGGGGCCCAGTTGCACACCGGCACCTTCGGTGCTCAAAGCCGTTGCCCGTTCAACCACATCGACGCGAACACCGGCGCGCGACAAGGCCAAAGCCGCAGCCAAGCCCGCAATGCCAGCGCCCGAAATCAAGATGGAAGAGCTCATGGCGGGCGATTGTCAGCCATCCAGAGCAGGCTTTATCATGCGCCAGCGAAAACCGATGACCTCACGGAGAAAAGCATGAAACGCAGAACCCTGGTGCAAGCCGCTGGCGCAACCGCCCTCTTGCCCTGGGCCGTGCAGGCCCAAGACAAATACCCCTCCAAACCCATCTCCTGGGTATGTCCATATGCCGCGGGTGGCAATGCCGATAGCCGGTCGCGCCAAGTGGCCAAAGTGATGAGCGCATTGCTCGGCCAGCCCATCATCATCGACAACAAGGCCGGTGCCGGCGGCAACATCGGCACCGAAATCATTGCGCGCGCACGGCCCGATGGTTACACCGTGGGCATGGGCAATTTCGCTCCATTGGCGGTCAACCATGCCTTGTTCAAAAAATTGAATTTCGACCCGCTCAACGACATCGTGCCCATTGCCTTGATTGAAAAAGGCCCGCTCATCCTGATGGTGCGCAACGAATCGGCCTTCAAAACCGTGTCGGATGTGGTGGCTGCGGCCAAAGCAGCACCGGGCAAATACAGCTATGCGTCCGGTGGCATTGGGGGCTCTCACCACTTGAGCGGTGCTTTGTTTGAACACACCGCTGGCATTGACATGATCCATGCGCCTTATAAAAGTGGCGCGGCCGGGGCCAGCGACCTGATGGGCGGCCAAGTGGACATGATGTTTGAGCAAATGTATTCGGCCATGCCCGCCATCAAAAGTGGAAGGCTGCGTGCTTTGGCCATCACCAGTCGGTTGCGCTCGCCCCTGCTGCCGCAAATTCCCACCATGGCAGAGTTGGGTTTTCCGGCGGTCGAGGTGCAAAACTGGCAGGGCTTGGTGGGCCCCAAAGGGTTGAGCGCAGAAGTCGTCAAAACCCTCAACACCGCTTGCAACCAGGCTTTGCAAAATGCAGAGGTGCGGGAAAAAATTCTCAGCCAAGGCAATGAAGTCGGCGGTGGCGCGCCCGAATTGTTTGCGGCCCTGATCCGCGCCGAGTCCCCGCGCTGGGGCAAAGTGGTGCGCGACGCCAAAATCGACCCCGAATAAAAAAACCTGCCTGCGTGGATGGACGCAGGCAGGTTGTTCGCTTGGCGCAGCGCGTGCGCCGCAGGCTCAGACTTTGACCGCTTCGGCCGCTTCGCGGAAGCTGTCGATCTGGTCGAAATTCATGTACTTGTAAATTTTGCTGCCATCGGCATTGATCACGCCCATGTCGGCCAAGTACTCGGCCTGGCTCGGGATGCGGCCGAGCTTGGAGCAAATGGCCGACAACTCGGCAGAACCCAAATACACAAACGTGTTTTTGCCCAGGCGGTTGGGGAAGTTGCGGGTGCTGGTGGACATGACCGTGGCACCTTCTTTCACCTGCGCTTGGTTGCCCATGCACAAAGAGCAGCCCGGCATTTCCATGCGCGCACCGGCATTGCCAAACACGCCATAGTGGCCTTCCTCGGTCAATTGCTGGGCATCCATTTTGGTGGGCGGGGCCATCCACAATTTCACGGGGATATCGCGCTTGCCTTCGAGCAACTTGGAGGCTGCACGGAAGTGGCCGATGTTGGTCATGCAAGAACCAATGAACACCTAGTCGATCTTGGCACCGGCCACATCGCTGAGTGTTTTGGCATCGTCTGGGTCATTGGGGCAGCACACGATGGGCTCTTTGATCTCGCTCAAATCAATTTCGATGACCTCTGCATACTCGGCATCTTTGTCGGCTTGCAAAAGCTGGGGATTGGCCAGCCAAGCTTCCATCGCTTGGATGCGGCGCGTGATGGTTCTGGCATCGGCATAACCCTGCGCGATCATGTTCTTCAACAGCACGATGTTGCTGTTGATGTACTCGATGATGGGTTCCTTGTTCAGGTGCACCGTGCAACCGGCGGCGCTGCGCTCGGCAGAGGCATCTGAGAGTTCAAAGGCTTGCTCCACCTTCAGGTTGGGCAGGCCTTCGATTTCCAAAATGCGGCCGGAAAAAATGTTTTTCTTGCCTTTCTTCTCGACGGTGAGCAAACCCTTTTTGATCGCATACAGCGGAATGGCATGCACCAAATCGCGCAAGGTCACACCGGGTTGCATTTGGCCTTTGAAGCGCACCAACACGCTCTCGGGCATGTCCAGCGGCATCACGCCGGTGGCAGCGGCAAAGGCCACCAAACCGGAGCCCGCCGGAAAGCTGATGCCCACGGGGAAACGGGTGTGGCTGTCGCCCCCTGTGCCCACAGTGTCGGGCAACAGCATGCGGTTGAGCCAAGAGTGGATGATGCCGTCACCCGGCTTCAAGCTGATGCCGCCTCGGTTGCTGATGAACTCGGGCAACTCGTGGTGCATCTTCACATCCACTGGCTTGGGATAGGCCGCTGTGTGGCAAAACGACTGCATGACCAAATCGGCGCTGAAGCCCAAACAAGCCAGGTCTTTCAACTCATCGCGGGTCATCGGGCCGGTGGTGTCTTGCGAACCCACCGATGTCATGCGGGGTTCGCAGTAGGTGCCGGGCAACACGCCCTGCCCCTCTGGCAAACCACATGCACGGCCCACCATTTTTTGGGCCAGGGTGAAACCTTTGCCATGGCCTTTGGGCACTGCGGGCAAACGGAACAAAGTCGATGCGGGCAAGCCCAGCGCCTCGCGCGCTTTGGCGGTCAAGCCACGGCCCACGATCAAGGGAATGCGGCCACCGGCGCGCACCTCGTCAAACAAGACATCGCTTTTGACGGTGAAGCTGGCGATCTCTTTGCCGTCTTTGAAGGCCTTGCCCTCGTAGGGGCGCAGCTCGATCACATCGCCCATGTTCATTTGGCTCACATCAAGCTCAATGGGCAAGGCACCGGCATCTTCCATGGTGTTGTAGAAAATCGGCGCAATTTTGCTGCCCAAACACACGCCGCCAAAGCGCTTATTGGGCACAAAGGGGATGTCCTCGCCGGTGAACCACAACACACTGTTGGTGGCCGACTTGCGGCTTGAACCGGTGCCCACCACATCGCCTACATAGGCAACCAAGTGGCCGCGCGCGCGCAAATCTTCGATGAATTTGATGGGACCGCGTTTGCCGTCTTCTTCGGGGGTGATGCCATCGCGCTTGTTCTTCAACATGGCCAATGCGTGCAAGGGAATGTCAGGCCGGCTCCAGGCATCGGGCGCGGGTGACAAATCATCGGTATTGGTCTCGCCAGTGACCTTGAACACCGACAGGGTGATGCTTTGGGGCACTTCAGGGCGGCTGGTGAACCACTCGGCATCGGCCCACGATTGAATCACCGCTTTGGCAAACGCATTGCCCTTATCGGCTTTTTCTTTGACATCGTGGAACTGGTCAAACATCAACAGGGTTTTCTTCAAACCCTCGGCGGCGATGGCCGCACAGGCTTTGCTGTCAAGCAGGTCAATCAAGGGGGTGAGGTTGTAGCCCCCCAGCATGGTGCCCAACAGTTCAGTGGCTTTCTCGGGGCTGATCAAGGCGCATTTTTCGCTGCCATGGGCCACAGCCGCCAGATAACTGGCTTTGACTTTGGCCGCATCGTCCACGCCAGCGGGCACGCGGTGGGTGATGAGCTCGACCAATGTGGTCTCCTCGCCTTTGGGCGGGTTTTTCAGCAACTCAATGAGTTCGCCCGTTTGCTTGGCACTCAAGGGCAAGGGTGGGATGCCCAAGGCTGCGCGCTCGGCCACATGGTCACGGTAGGCTTTCAACATGGTTCAGTTCTCCATTCAAATTTCAAAGTCAAGGTGTTGCAGGTTGCGGTTTATTTGTTGGCCAGGTCCAGCGAAGGCCCAGCGGGCTTTTCGGTTGCAGGCTCCAATATATTGATCGGTGGCATCTTGGCCATGGCCTGCGCCACCACCATTTGGGCCGGGCTTTGGCACTCGTCGGCCAAGCGCCGCCCCAGCCTTTGGTTCATCAACATGGATTTGTTGGCCAGTTGTATCCACACCGCGCCATGCTTGAGGTCTTCCAGGCGCAGTGCACCGGTTTGGGTGGCCACCGGTGCCATCACATAGTGGTGATGGCCCAAGCGCAACACAAAGTAACCCTGGGCTTGGGGGTGCGGAGTGACTTCAATGGTGGTGAATTCGCACACCATCTTGCCAGTTTGAACTTGCTCGGCCAGGGGCATCAAGTCTTGCGCCAACGGGGCTTCAGGCTGGCTGATGGCTGGCTGGATGTCTGGCTTGGGTTTGGCTTGTGCACGCACCTTGGCCGGTGGGTTTTTGGTTTTGGCGGCGTTGGTCGGTGCAGCGGGCTGCGCCCAGGACACCGCATGAGCCCACACCATCATCGCCACAATCCATTTGCCCATGCTGACCGCCTGTTCACTGGTTAAGAAAATGAGCCAATTGCATCGGCATATTGTGCCCAGTGGCATGGGCCCGCTCCAACACCTGCCAAAAATAGCGGTAGCTGGCCCGGTCATGCAATTGCCCCAGGTGGCTGATGGGTGCCCATTCTTGGGCTTGGGCGGCCAAAATGATTTCACAGGCCTTGGCCACTTCGGCCTCATCGGGCGACATGGCCGCCAATATCGGTCGAATTTGGGCCGGGTGGATGCTCCACATGCGGGTATAGCCCAGCTCCTGGCTGGCCCGTCTGGCGGCCATTTGCACCGCAGACAGATCGCTGTATTCGGTCACCACGCAATGCGAGGGCACTTTGCCATGGGCATGGCAGGCAGAAGCAATTTCCAATTTGGCCCGCAACACCAAAGCATGGGTGAATTGGCCTTGCAAACCCATGGCCGAGGACGGGATGGCCCCGCCATGGGCAGAGACAAAATCCATCAAACCAAAACTGATGGAGGCCACCCGAGGGTGTGCGGCAATGTCAAACGCTTGCGCAACAGCGGCGGGCGACTCCAGCAAAACGTGCAGGGGCAATTCGGGGGCCCCGGCCGCAGCCGTGGCTTGAACGGCTTGCGCCACATCCTGCACCGATTCGACCTTGGGCACCATGAGGTGGCTCAGTCGATGACCCGCACGGCCCACAATGGTGGACACGTCATCATGGAACGATGGGTGGTCCACAGGATGCACCCGCACCCCCACGCGCGCGCCCGGCAGGGCTGACAAGGCCAACTCACTGACAAGCGCCGCTTGCTCGGCCTCGCCACCCACCGGCGCACCATCCTCGCAATCGAGGGTTGCATCAAAAACGCAAACCCCGAACTCTTGCATCATCTCGGCTTGCAACTGCAAGCTCTTTTGCATTCGCGCGGGTACGCCGCTGTAATGGTCACAGACAGGCAGGCGAACGGTCGCCGCCTGCGCACCGAGCAAAACCTCGCGCGGGTGTTTCATCCAAGCAAATGGGCCACGCCCGCTTGCTCGTCGGTCAACTCTTTCAAGGTTTTGTCAATGCAGCTTTGGCTGAACGCGTCGATGGGCAAGCCTTCGACCACCTTGTATTCACCACCTTCGCAGGTGACGGGGAAGCCAAACATGACATCTTTGGGAATGCCATACCAGCCATGGGAGGCAATGCCCATGGTGACCCATTGACCATGGGTGCCCAAGGCCCAATCGCGCATGTGATCGATCGCCGCATTGGCCGCCGAGGCCGCCGACGACAAGCCACGCGCTTCAATGATGGCCGCGCCACGCTTGCCCACCGTGGGCAAAAACACATTGGCATTCCATTCTTGGTCGTTGATCATGTCTTTCACCGACTGTCCGCCGATGGTGGCGAAACGGTAATCGGCATACATGGTGGGCGAATGGTTGCCCCAGACCGCGAGCTTTTGGATGTCTGCCACAGGCTTGCCGGTCTTGGCGGCGATTTGGCTCAATGCGCGGTTGTGGTCCAAGCGCAGCATGGCGGTGAAGTTCTTGGAGGGCAGGCTGGGCGCGCTCTTCATGGCGATGTAGGCGTTGGTGTTGGCGGGGTTGCCCACCACCAAGACCTTGACGTTGCGCGAGGCCACCGCATCCAAGGCCTTGCCCTGGGCGGTGAAAATTTGTGCATTGGCGGCCAGCAAATCGGCGCGTTCCATGCCCGGGCCGCGGGGACGCGCACCCACCAACAAGGCGTAGTCGGTGTCTTTGAAGGCGGTTTTGGCATCGCTGTGGGCTTCCATGCCAGCCAGCAGCGGAAACGCGCAGTCATCCAACTCCATCATCACGCCTTTGAGCGCTTTTTGGGCCTTTTCGTCAGGGATTTCCAGCAGTTGCAGGATGACCGGTTGGTCTTTGCCCAGCATTTCGCCAGCGGCAATGCGAAACAACAAGGCGTAACCGATTTGGCCTGCGGCCCCGGTGACGGCGACGCGAACGGGCTTTTTGCTCATGGTGGAGGCTCCAGATGGTGAGTGAAACAATTGAAAAAAGAGTGTACCCGCAAAAGCGCACAGGCAGGGTTTGTCTTATGTCTTATATAAGATAAGATGGGGCCATGACACAGGGCTGACACCCTGGCCCAAGCCGCCCCATGCCCAACGCCACCCACACACCTGCCACCGCTTTTGCCAGTGAAATACCAGGGCTGTTGGTTGCGCCCGGCCCCGCCCCCGCTTTCAGCCCGCTGTACCAACAAATCAAGGGTTTGATCCTGCAAAGTCTGCAAGGCGGCGAGTGGAAGCCTGGTGAAGCCATTCCCAGCGAAATGGACCTGGCCGCCCGCTTCAAAGTCAGCCAGGGCACGGTGCGCAAGGCCATCGATGAATTGGCCACCGAAAACCTCTTGGTGCGCCGCCAAGGCAAGGGCACGTTTGTCGCCACCCACGCAGAAGAAAGATTTCAATTCAGGTTTCTCAAACTGCAACCCGATCACGGCAACCTGCAAAACCAAGGGTCGGCCGAGCGCAGCATCTTGTCTTGCAAGCGCGCACGTGCCAATGCCGATGTGGCCCGTGCCCTGGCCTTGCGCACCGGCGAAGCCGTCATCCAAGTGCGGCGCATCTTGGGCTTTGGCGGTGTGCCCACCATTTTGGAAGACCTGTGGTTGCCCGGTGACCGCTTCAAAGGCCTCAGTGCAGAGCGCTTGGCCGCCTCGCAAGGCCCCATGTATGCCTTGTTCGAAGCCGAATTTGGCATCAGCATGGTGCGCGCTGACGAACGGCTCAAAGCCGTTTTGCCCGATGAACAACAGGCACAATGCCTGCAAGTGAGCGCAACCACCCCCTTGCTGAGCGTTGAGCGGGTGGCCTTCACCTACAACGACCTGCCCATGGAGTTGCGGCGCGGCCTCTACCGCACCGACCTGCACCATTACCGCAATCAATTGTTCTGAATCTGAGATGCAATCTTCTTGTCAGCCGTTTGTCGTGAAATAGAATTTGACGATTCGAAAAACAGCTTTTGTCACCCACCACTTTTGACCAGGACTGCACCCCATGACCGAGACAGCCCCCAAACGGCCCGAGTTTCGCAACATCAATGCCCTCAGCGATTTGCCCACCTACCGCCTGCCACCTGCTGGCTGGGTGTCCATCTTGCACCGCATCAGCGGTGCCTTGATGTTCTTGCTGTTGCCCTTCATCATTTGGATGTTTGACAAGTCGGTTTCGTCTGAAATTTCATTTGCCAAGTTCAAGTACGCCTTCAATGTCGGCCTGGGTTTTGTCCCGGGTTGGTTCATCAAATTGGTGGTCTTGGCCCTGATCTGGGCCTATTTGCACCACCTGATTGCTGGCATTCGCCACATTTACATGGATGTGCAGCATGCGGTCAGCAAAGAGTTTGGCCGCTCTTCGGCCATCGCCACACTGAGCATCTCGATCGCACTGACCGTGATTTTGGGTGCCAAGTTGTTTGGCCTGTACTGAACCCAAGGAAAACCAAAATGTCTGTCAATTACGGATCCAAACGTGTGGTGGTCGGTGCCCATTACGGGCTGCGCGACTGGTTGGCCCAGCGCATCACCGCGGGCCTGATGGCCTTGTTCACCTTGTTGGTGTTGTTTCAACTGGTTTGGGGCAGTGGACCCATCGGTTACGACAAATGGGCTGGCATTTTCAGCAGCCAATGGATGAAGGCCTTGACCTTCTCCATCATTGTGGCCATGGCCTATCACATCTGGGTGGGCGTGCGTGACATTTGGATGGATTACGTCAAGCCGGTGGCCGTGCGCCTGGGCCTGCAAATTTTCACCCTGGTCTGGTTGGTGTCGTGCACCGGCTGGGCGATTCAAGTTCTCTGGAGGCTGTGACCCATGTCTAGTTCAAGTTCCATCGCCCGACGCAGGTTCGATGTGGTCATTGTCGGTGCCGGTGGCTCAGGCATGCGTGCCTCGCTGCAATTGGCGCGTGCTGGCCTGAACGTGGCCGTGCTCTCCAAGGTGTTTCCCACCCGCTCTCACACGGTGGCCGCGCAAGGCGGCATTGGTGCGTCCTTGGGCAATATGTCGGAAGACAACTGGCACTACCACTTCTACGACACCATCAAGGGTTCCGACTGGCTGGGCGATCAAGATGCCATCGAATACATGTGCCGCGAAGCACCCAAGGTGGTGTATGAGCTCGAGCACATGGGCATGCCGTTTGACCGCAACCCCGATGGCACGATTTACCAACGCCCCTTTGGCGGCCACACCGCCAACTACGGCGAAAAACCGGTGCAACGCGCCTGTGCCGCAGCCGACCGCACCGGTCACGCCATGCTGCACACCCTATACCAACAAAACGTGCAAGCCAACACCACCTTCTTTGTGGAATGGATGGCGCTGGACCTGATCCGCGATGCCGAAGGCGATGTGGTCGGTGTGACCGCATTGGAGATGGAAACCGGCGAGATGTACATCCTGGAGGCCAAAACCGTGTTGTTGGCCACTGGTGGTGCCGGTCGCATTTTTGCCGCCTCGACCAATGCCTTCATCAACACCGGCGACGGTTTGGGCATGGCCGCACGCGCGGGCATCCCCTTGGAAGACATGGAGTTTTGGCAGTTCCACCCCACCGGCGTGGCCGGCGCGGGCGTGTTGTTGACCGAAGGTTGCCGTGGCGAAGGCGCGATTTTGCTCAACAGCCTGGGTGAGCGTTTCATGGAACGCTATGCCCCCACCTTGAAAGACCTGGCACCGCGCGACTTTGTGTCGCGCTGCATGGACCAGGAAATCAAAGAAGGCCGCGGCTGTGGCCCCAACAAAGACTATGTGCACCTCAAACTCGACCACCTCGGTGCCGAGACCATCATGAAGCGCTTGCCTTCGGTGTTCGAAATTGGCCACAACTTCGCCAATGTGGACATCACCAAGGAGCCCATCCCCGTGGTGCCCACCATCCATTACCAAATGGGCGGCATCCCCACCAACATCCACGGCCAAGTGGTCACCCAAACGGCCAACGACCACAATGCCGTGGTCAATGGTTTGTATGCGGTGGGCGAATGCTCTTGCGTATCGGTGCACGGTGCCAACCGCTTGGGCACCAATTCGCTGCTCGACCTGTTGGTGTTTGGCAAAGCCGCTGGCAACCACATCGTTGACTTCAACCTCAAAAACAAACACCACAAGCGCTTGCCTGCCGATGCGGCCGATTTGTCGCTGGCGCGTTTGGCCAGGCTCGATGGCAACCAAACCGGCGAATACGCCCAAGACGTGGCCAACGACATCCGCGCTTGCATGCAATTGCATGCCGGTGTTTTCCGCACCCAAGCCAGCATGGACGAAGGGGTGAAAAAAATCGCCGCTTTGCGCGAGCGCGTCAAGCACATTGGCCTCAAAGACACCTCCAAGGTGTTCAACACCGCCCGCATCGAGGCCTTGGAAGTGGAAAACCTCATCGAGTGCGCCCAATCCACCATGGAGTCGGCCGCAGCGCGCCATGAAAGCCGTGGTGCCCACACCGTCAACGACTATGGCGACACCCCCGAGCATGCCGCCGGCCGCAACGACACCGACTGGCTCAAGCACACCTTGTGGCACAGCGCCACCAACAGCCTGACCTACAAACCGGTCAAGCTCACCCCCTTGAGCGTTGAGAGTGTGCCGCCCAAAGTGCGCACCTTCTGAGCCCTGCCCCATCCATTCCATCGGTCTCACTTCACGGACGAAAAGACACCATGAAACGCACCTTCAAGATTTACCGCTACGACCCCGAGCGCGATGCCAAGCCCTACATGCAAACCATCGAGGTTGAGTTGGACGGCCACGAGCGCATGCTGCTCGACGCGCTGATGAAGATCAAGGCCCAAGACCCGACCCTGTCGTTTCGCCGTTCTTGCCGCGAAGGCGTGTGTGGCTCCGATGCCATGAACATCAACGGCAAAAATGGTTTGGCTTGCCTGACCAATATGCTCAGCTTGCCGGGTGAAATTGTGCTCAAACCCCTGCCGGGCCTGCCCGTCATCCGCGACCTGATCGTGGACATGACCCAGTTCTTCAAGCAATACAACTCCATCAAGCCCTACCTGGTCAACGAAACCATGCCGCCGGAAAAAGAGCGCTTGCAGTCCCCCGAGGAACGCGACGAGCTCAATGGCTTGTATGAGTGCATTTTGTGCGCCAGCTGCTCCACCAGCTGCCCCTCGTTTTGGTGGAACCCCGACAAATTTGTCGGCCCCGCTGGTTTGTTGCAGGCCTATCGCTTCATCGCCGACAGCCGCGACCATGCCACCGCCGAGCGGCTGGACAACCTGGAAGACCCCTACCGTTTGTTCCGCTGCCACACCATCATGAACTGCGTCGATGTTTGCCCCAAAGGTTTGAACCCGACCAAGGCGATTGGCAAGATCAAAGAGTTGATGGTTCGCCGCACGGTCTGAGCTCCAGCGCATGAATGCCGTTGCCCATGTCCCTGCCACCCAGCCTGACTGGATCGGTGAACGGGCTTTGAGCAAACTGCGTTGGCGCTGCCGGCGTGGTCTGCTGGAAAACGACTTGTTTATCGAGCGGTTTTTCTTGCGCCATGCCCACAGCTTGACCGAATTCCAAGCCCAAGGCTTGACCGAGTTGATGGACCTGTCAGACAACGAATTGCTCGATTTGCTGCTCCATCGCACCCCTGTGCCCGAGGGCGCATCGGCAAATTTCACGGCGGTGCTGCACATGTTGCGCACCACTACCCCACCCTCCCCTTCCGTTGCCCCCACTGTTCAGGAATAACACCATGTAAATCGCGGACTACAAAGCCACCCTGTCTTTCAGCAACGGTCAACCCGGCATCGAAATGCCGGTTTACAAGGGCACCATCGGTCCCGATGTGGTCGACATCCGCAAGCTTTATGGCCAAACCGGCATGTTCACCTACGACCCCGGTTTTTTGTCCACGGCATCGTGCCAATCGGCCATCACCTACATCGACGGCGACAAAGGCGAGTTGCTCTACCGCGGTCACCCGATCGAGCAATTGGCCACCCAGTGCGACTTTTTGGAAACCTGCCACCTGCTGCTGTACGGTGAATTGCCCAATGCCCAAAAGAAAACCCAGTTCACCTCCTTGGTCACCAACCACACCATGGTGCACGAGCAAATGCAGTTTTTCCTGCGTGGCTTTCGCCGTGATGCCCACCCCATGGCCGTGCTCACCGGCTTGATCGGTGGCTTGTCGGCCTTCTACCACGACAGCACCGACATCAACAATGCCGAACACCGCGAAATTGCCGCCATTCGCTTGATCGCCAAAATGCCCACCTTGGTGGCCATGGCCTATAAGTACAGCGTGGGCCAGCCCTTCATGTACCCGAAAAATGACCTGAGCTATGCCGGCAACTTCTTGCGCATGATGTTTGGCAACCCGTGCGAAGAATACAAAGTCAGCCCGGTGCTCGAGCGCGCCTTGGACCGCATCTTCATCTTGCATGCCGACCACGAGCAAAACGCTTCCACCTCCACCGTGCGTTTGTGCGGTTCATCGGGCACCAACCCGTTTGCCGCCATCGCCGCTGGTGTGGCCTGCTTGTGGGGCCCTGCCCACGGCGGTGCCAACGAAGCCTGCCTGAACATGCTGGAAGACATCCAAAAAATGGGTGGCGTGGCCAAGGTCGGTGAGTTCATGAACCAGGTCAAAGACAAAAACTCCAGCGTCAAGCTGATGGGTTTTGGTCACCGTGTTTACAAAAACTACGACCCCCGCGCCAAACTCATGCAAGAGACTTGCAACGAAGTGCTGCAAGAGCTGGGGCTGGAAAACGATCCCTTGTTCAAACTGGCCAAGGCCCTGGAAAAAATCGCCCTCGAAGACGATTACTTTGTGTCGCGCAAGCTCTACCCCAATGTGGACTTTTACTCGGGCATCGTGCAGCGCGCGATTGGCATTCCCGTGAATTTGTTCACCGGTATTTTTGCCCTGGCCCGCACCGTGGGCTGGATCGCCCAACTCAACGAAATGATTGGCGACCCCGAATACAAAATTGGCCGCCCACGCCAGTTGTTCACTGGTGCCGAACGCCGCGATGTCGTCGCCCTGAACAAGCGCTGATCCAACCACCCCGCTTCTGCGGGGTTTTTTGTGCCCTTTGCAGGGTCAGGAGTGCCCCATGAGCGACTACATCCCTTCCGCCGAATTACAAGCCCGCGTGGTGGCGCGGCGCGGCCAACTGCATGCCTTCACCCACATGGCCCCCCAGCGCACCGCTTTGGTGGTGGTGGACATGCAAAACGCCTTTGTCAAACAAGGGGCGGGGCATGCCTGGGTGCCCGCAGCAGCGGCCACCTGTGGCGCGATCAACCGCCTGGCCGAGGCCTTGCGCCACAAAGGCGGCACGGTGGTGTGGATCCTCAACACCTTCACCGAGGAGTCCTTGCACAGCTGGTCCCACTTCCATGAACATTTGTCGTCGCCCGCTGGCCTCCAACTGCGCAGCAAAACCATGGCGGCCGGTCACGACGGCCATGCGTTGTACGCCGACCTGCAAACCCAGCCCAGCGATTGGCAGGTGCCCAAAACCCGCTACAGCGCCTTCATCCAAGGCTCCAGTGACCTGCACGAACGGTTGCAAAAAGAAGGCATCGATACCTTGCTGATCGCTGGCACCGCCACCAATGTGTGCTGCGAGTCCACCGCCCGCGATGCCATGATGCTGAACTACAAAACCGTGATGGTTTCGGACGCGTGCTCAGCCTTCACCCCGCAAGAACACACCGCCAGTTTGGATTCGTTTTTGCTCAATTTTGGCGATGTGCAAACCACCAGCGAAGTGATGGCCCTGCTGCGGGCCAGCCAGCACTGAATCAGCGCACCAAAGCCGCCGCTTGGTTGGCGCAAATCCAACCACTGGCAAAGGCACTGAGCAAGCCGTTGCCCGACAAATAGCCCCACACCGCATTGCCCGAAACGCCTCTGGCCGCACCCCCGCCCGCGAACAAATTGGGCCAGGGCTGGCCATGTTCCGACAACACCTGGCATTGGTCGTTGATGTCCAAACCGCCTTGGGTGTGGAACAGCGCACCGGTCACTTTGATGAGGTGATAAGGCGCTTGCAACACCCGCTCAATGCGCCGGCCCAAGGCATCGGTTTGCCCCGGCACCATGGCGCTCAAGGTGGCTTGCAGGCGTTGCACATCACAGCCCACCCATTGCGCCAATTGCGCCAGGTCGCCACTGCTGCGCACCGCGCCAGCGGCTTGGGCATCGCGGAAATCTGGAAAGTCTTGGGCAAAGCGCAACACAGGGTCATCAAACAAATTCCAAGCCATGCCGCCGGGCTGGGCCAGCACATGGGTGGCCGCCTCTGAATACCCTTGGGTTTCATCGTGAAACCGGTCGCCGCTTTGGTTGATTTGAATGCCGCCTTCCATCATCAAGCCCCATGAGATCAAAGCCCCTTGCGGCATGGCCCAGGAGCCATGCCCCTGGTAGGCCCCCATATCGGCCAAGCGGGCCCCCATTTGTTGGCCCCAGGCAATGGCGCTGCCATCGTTGCCGGTGTGCCCGGCAAACACGGCATCGGCCATTTCGGGCAACCATTGGCGCAGCATTTGCGGATTGCCCCCATAGCCATTGCAGGCCAGCACCAAGGCTTGGCAAGCCAGGTGCTCCATTTGCCCATCGGGTCGTTCATAGCCCACGCCAATGACGCGACCTTGCCGGTCCATCCACAACTCGCGCACCAAAGCTTGGGTCAACACATCCACCCCTTCGCGCTGGGACAGGTTTTGCAACTGGGCCATCAGGGCCGAGCCTGAGCGCTCAGGCGTGGCATGCATGCGCAGGGCCGAATGGCCTGGGTACAGAAAACCACTTAAGACCTCCAAGCGCAAACCCATTTCTACCAAGCCATCGATGGCTTGGACCACGGCCACGGCATAGGCATGGACCAAATGGGGCGCGGCCTGGCCATGGGCTTTGTTTTGGATGTCTTGCTCAAACTGGGCCACCGAGTCTTCAATGCCTTGCGCGCGCTGCACCTGGGTGGCCGCCGCTGGGATGAAACCGGAGGACAAGGCGGTCGAGCCGCTGGGCTGTGCGTCGCGCTCGAGCACCACCACTTCCACCCCAAGTTGGCGCAAGCGAATCGCGCACACCTGCCCACACGCACCACCGCCCACCACCGCCACCGCCACCGCAGGGCAATCGGCAGGCATTTGGTCTTGGGTGACCACGCGCAAAGGGTTGACCATTGGGCTCTCCATCGGGTTTCAAACCTCCAAGGTGGAGGGGGCAAACATTTCTTCCACCTGCACCACGCGATCGGTCAGGCCTTGTTCGTGCACATAGCGGGCAATGGTCTCGACCACCGGGCGCGAAGACTTCATGCCATACGACTTGGGGTCGCGTTGCATGGCCGATTGCACGGCAGGATCGATCAAACCGGTGTCCAAGTAGTCTTGCAGTGTGTGGGCCGTTTCCTGCTCCACCTCGTGCTTGGCGGCCATGAAGCAGTGATACAGGTTGAGGGCCAACCATGGGTGCTGCTCGTACAACTCGCGCTTGATCACCACCGTGTGGTTGATCGGGTAAATCCCGGTCTTGGCAAAGTACCGCCGCCCTTCCGCGCGCGGGTCGGGAAACAGCGGCTGGATGATGGGGTGGGCATTCAAATCAATGGTGCTGCGGTCCACCAGGTTGGGGCTGCTCAGGTACAACAAGGTGGCATCGAGTTGGTCGTTGAGCAGCATCTCACCGATGTTGGTTTTCGGATCAATGGTGTTCAAGCGCACGCCCGCGGGGGGCTTGAAACCGGTGACCCCGCCGTGGCTTTTCTCGGGCCCGCGCTCCATGAACCACTCCAGGTCTTGGGCTTGCACACCAAACTCATGGGCCAAGATGCCACGCGACCACAGGGCAGCGGTCTGCTGGTACTCGGGCACGCCCACCCGCTTGCCCCGCAGGTCTTGCGGTGTGCGAATGCCTTTATCGGCACGCACCAAGATATTGGTGTGGAAAAACTTGCGCGAGGTGTAAATGGGCAAGGCCACCCAGCTGTTGTCGCCACGCGCGGTGGCAATGATCAAAGACGACAGCGACATCTCCGACACATCAAAGTCACGGTATTTGAGTTGTCGCCAAAACATCTCGGAGGGAAAAACGACGGTGGGCAGCAGCCGGACCCCTTGCGGGTGATGCCGCCCTTGGGCGATGGGGCGGGTGCGCTCGTTGTCTGAAAAAGCAATGCTCAGCGTGAGCTTGTCCATGGTCTGGGCCTCAAAAGGGTTTGACCCACGCCCAAGGCGCGGTCAGGTGCTGCGCCCATGATAGCGGCGCAAAGCCCTCAGTAAGACCAGCCCCAACCCAGGTGCAAGGTGGGCATATTGGTGCGCGGCACATCTAGGGTGCCATACGAAGCGGCATAGTCTTTGATTTTGGACTCGGGCACCGATGCATAGCGCAGCTTGGCGCTGGCAAACCACGGGGTTTGGGGCTGGTAACGCGCCCCCAGCGACAAACCCCAAGTGGTGCCTTTGCTGTCGGCATCGATCAAGTCCATTTGACCGAGCATGCCACCGGCTTGCAACACCCAATCGGTGTTGCGCCACACATCGCGCTCCAGCGCCAGCGCATAGGTATTGGCCAAGGTGCGCTTGGACAGCGGCAAGCTTTGGCCCACGCTTGCAATGTTCACGCCATTGAACGGTGTTTGCAATTGGCTGATCCACAGCGACACATCGACCGGCCAGCCATAGGGCTGGCGCCAGCCGTAATTGAGCGCATAGGTTTGGCTGACCCCGTACTGGGCGTTGGCGGTCATGGTGCCCAAGCCAGGCACTGTGAAAGGCCCGGTGGTCACATCACCGGCGGGCGAGTAGCCATAAGACAACTCAAAAAAACGTTTTTTGTCGGCGCTGTTGGGGCTTTGTGCCTGCGACATCCCCACCCCCCCTGCCAAGGTGAATGCCAAGGCCCATGACCAAATTTTCATTTTTGTATCTCTGCGTGATCGAATGTGATCAATTGTGACACAGGGGTCTGCGAACGCCTTGTCGTGCACATGACAAAATCATCCATCACCGCCTTTGATTGCCACCATGTCTGTCTTTGATCAAGCCATCGCCCATGCCCAAGCGCATGAGGTGGATTGGACCCGCGACCCCCATGCAGAACCCCTGCGCTATGGCGTGCACCACGACGACCCAGCGCCTTGGAACCGCTTGCACGGCCCGGTGCACCCGCGCGGGCCGGTGTCGGGCCAGGTGTGGGTCGGCGGTGAAGTGCGCCAGTCTTGGGGCGAGCCCGAGCGGGCCGACCAAACCTTCAGTGTGGCCAAAACCTATTTGGCACTGCTCGCGGGTGTGGCCCATGATCGCGGCCTGTTGCCCGATCCCGATGAGCCCGTGGTGCAGCGCCTGCCCGGCATCGGCTTTGACAGCCCCCACAACCGCTTAGTCACCTGGTCGCATTTGCTGGGCCAAACCAGCGAGTGGGAAGGCAGCTGCTTTGGCATCCCCGATCAGGTCGATCGCTACCGCAAACTGGTGCTCGACCCCAAGCCCGTGCAGGGCCAAAAAGGCGATGCCCGCCCTTTGCAACCGCCCGGCACCTACTGGGAGTACAACGATGTGCGCATCAACCAGTTGTCGCTGGCCTTGCTGCACTTGTTTGGCCAAGCCTTGCCGCAGGTGTTTGAACAAAGCCTGCTTCACCCCATTGGCGGCGGACAAGGTTTTCGCTGGGAGGGCTACGAACAATCATGGGTGGACTTGCCCGCCCGTGCGGGCCAGGCGGCGGCGCGGGTGGCCTCGGTGCCAGGGGGCAGCCATTGGGGTGGCGGCGTGTGCATCAGCAGCAGCGACCAGGCACGCATCGCCCAGTTGGTGCTCAACCAAGGGCAATGGTCCATCCAAGGCCAATCGCAATCGCTGATCTCCCCGGCTTGGTTGGCCCGCATGCGCCAACCCCAGCCCCTGGCCCCGTTTTACGGATGGCTCAATTGGCTCAACCCCAAAGGCGAAGCCTTTCCGGGGGCGAGCGAGGCCAGCCAGTTCATGTTTGGCGCGGGCGGCAATTACGTTTGGATCGAGCCCGCCCACCAAGCCGTGGTGGTGGTGCGCTGGATCAACCCTGCCCACTTTCCGGGGTTTGTCAGCCGCATGGCGCGCGCCTTGGCCGACTTCAACGGTGGGCGTTGAAGGCCTCGTTGGTGCTGAGGTAGATGCGGCTGGCCAAGCGCCGCCCCAAATCGGTTTGCCCCAAGCGGTCCATCACCGGGCCCTTGACCTCGGCCAAACTCATTTGCACGCCCCTGAGGGCCAAACTGCGCTCCAACCCATCGAGCATCAGCAAAGCGGTGGTGTCGATGCGGTTGACCGCCGACAAAATCAGCAACAAAGCACGCGTGTCGCTGTGCTGGGCCAACAACTGCGACACCTTTTCCTCCAAGGCCGCGGCATTGGCAAAAAACAAACTCTCGTCGACCCGCAAAGCGATCAGACCCGCCAAGGTTTGCACCCGGTGGCGATCAATGTTGCGAAAGTGCTCGGTGCCCTCGATGCGCCCGACCACGGCCATGTGGGGCCGGCTGCTGCGCCACACCAGTACGGCCAGCGACAACACCACCCCCATGCCAATGCCCAGCTCCACACCGGCCACCAGCACACCCCAAAATGTGGCCAACCAACTCCAGGCATCGGCCTGGTCGTAGCGCCATGCCTGGCGCAGGGTTTGCACATCCACCAGGGTCAGCACCGACACAAAAATAGAGGCCGACAACACGGCCACCGGCAACACCTCAAAAGCCTGTGAAAAGCCCAGCATCACCAAGGCCATGAGCAGCGCCGCGACCACGCTGGCCATGGGCGTTTGGGCACCCGCCGAGGCATTGATGACGGTGCGCGAAAACCCCCCGGCCACGCTGTAGCCACCGCTCAAGCCGCTGAGCACATTGGCCACACCCAAGCCCATCAATTCGCGATCGGGCTCCAAGCGCTGCTGCCGCTCAATCGCATAGGCCTGGGCCAGCGAGACGCTTTCCACAAAACCGATCAGGGCGATCAGCAGAGCGGGCACGCACAGCGACAGCCATTGCGGGCCATCCAAATGCACCAACTGCCATGAAGGCAGACCCGGCTCAATCGGACCCACCACGGCCACACCCAGCCCGGTGGCGCCGCCGGTTTGCACCACGATGAAGGTGGCCAGCAACACCACGGCCAAGGGGGCCATGCGGGCCAGCCACAAACCCACAGCAGGCGAACCTGCCCAGCGCCCCCAGACACGGGCCAAATGGGTGCGGGCCCACCACAAGATGGCCAAGGCACCCAAACCCAGGGCCGCGGTGGGCCGGTGCACCTGCGCCCATTGGGCCCACACGCCCACCAAGGTATTGGCCACGCCACGCCCCTCGATGGTCAAGCCCAGCAGGCCTGGCAACTGGCCGATGGCGATCAATATCGCCACGCCGGTGACAAAACCACTGATCACCGGTTGGCTCAAAAAATAAGCCAAGAACCCCAAGCGCAACACCCCGGCCAGGGTGAGCATCAACCCCGACAACAAGGCCAGGCCCATGGCCAGGGCCACATATTCGGGCGAAGCCGCCACGGCCAACGGCAACAAGGCACTGGCCGTCATCAACGAGGTGACCGCCACCGGGCCCACGGCCAACACCTGGCTGCTGCCCAAAAAGGCATACGCCAACACCGGCCACACGCTGGCATACAAACCCATGGTGGGCGGCAAACCGGCGAGCATGGCGTAAGCCAGGCTTTGTGGAATCACCAGCACCGTCACCACCGCTCCGGCCAGGGCATCGCCCGCCCAATGCCGACGCTGATCGGCCCGCCACCAACTGGGCCAGCGCAAACCGGGCATCAGCCCTGCCGCCCGAGGTGGCGGGTTGGCCCGTTCATTCGAAGGCGCGGGCCATCTCGCGCAACTGGGTCGAGCGCGCACCCGAGCGGCAAAACGCCAGCACCGGTCCGCTTTGCTGGCCCAACCACTGGGCGAAGGCGCGCGCTTGGTCGGGGGTGATCATGCCGGGGATGACCGGCAGGTAAGCGTAAGTCAGTCCAGCGGCCTGGGCCGCCTGGGCCATTTGGGCCGTGGTGGGTTGATCGGGGCCGCCTTCGCCATCGGGGCGGTTGTTGATCACGCTTTGAAAACCCATGGCGGCCACTGCGGCCATGTCTTCGGGCATCAATTGACCAATGGTGGCGAACCGTTCGCTGTGCTGGGTGACGGGCAATGACATGGGCTTCCTTGTGGGTGGCGATGGATGAAGACCGGCAATTTAACCCAAGTCGGATCAGGCCAAGGCCTGGGTGGACTGGGCGCGCTCGCGCAAAACAAATTTTTGGATCTTGCCGGTCGAGGTTTTGGGGATGGGCTCAAAGCGCACCTCGCGCGGCACCTTGTAGCCGGCCAATAAACCACGGCAATGGGCCACCAGGTCTTCGGCCTTGACCTGGGCACCGGCTTTGAGCTCGACAAAGGCCAAGGGTGTTTCGCCCCACTTGGGATCGGGCTTGGCCACCACCGCACAGGCCATCACCGCCGGGTGGCGGTACAAAGCATCCTCCACCTCCAACGAGCTGATGTTCTCGCCGCCCGAGATGATGATGTCCTTGCTGCGGTCGCGGATCTTCACATAGCGGTCGCTTTCGATCACCGCCAGGTCGCCGGTGTGGAACCAACCGCCCTCAAAGGCTTTTTGGGTGGCGCTGGGGTTTTTCAGGTAGCCCTTCATCACGATGTTGCCGCGGAACATGATCTCGCCCATGGTCTGCCCATCGGCGGGCACCTCTTGCATGCGCTCGGGGTCCATCACCGTCATGCCCTCTTGCAGTTCGTAGCGCACGCCTTGGCGGCCATTGAGCCGGGCTTGCTCAGACAGATCGGCCTGGGCCCAGCTGTCGCGCTTGACCGCACCGGCGGCAGGCCCATAAACCTCGGTCAGGCCATACACATGGGTGATGTCAAAACCAATTTGGGCCATGCCCTCGATCATGGCCGCCGGTGGCGCAGCGCCTGCGACCATGCCACGCACGCCGCGCGGCACACCTTCGCGCAAAGCCGGATCGGCTTGGATGATGAGGTTGTGCACGATGGGGGCCGCGCAGTAGTGGTTCACCCCGTGCTCGCGCATGGCTTGCAAAATCGCACCGGCCTCGACTTTGCGCAAGCACACATGGGTGCCGCCGAGCATGGCCACGGTCCAGGGGAAGCACCAGCCATTGCAGTGGAACATGGGCAAGGTCCACAAATAGCGCGGAAAGTGCGGCATGGTCCAGGTGGCGGCATTGCACACCGCATTCAAATAAGCGCCCCGGTGGTGGGTCACCACGCCCTTGGGGTCGCCGGTGGTGCCCGATGTGTAGGACACCGCAATCGCGTCCCACTCGTCAGCCGGGCCTGGCAGGTGCGCCAGCGGCGGGTGCTTGGCCAGCAGGTCCTCATAGCCCCAGTCGCCCAGCAGCGCTCCCTCCCCGGTGTACTCGGAGTCGCTCACATCGATCACGGTCACCTTGCGCCCATGCACCTCGCGCAAGGCCTTCAAAGCCGCACCCATGGTGGGCGCAAATTCGGTATCGGTGATCAGCACCATGGCCTCGCAATGGTTCATCTGCCATGCAATCAGATCGGCATCGAGCCGGGTGTTCAAGGCATTGAGCACGGCATTGAGCGCGGGCACGGCGTAATGCACCTCCACCATCTCGGGCGTGTTGTGCAACATCACACTGACGGTGCTGCCGCGCCCCACGCCCAGGCTTTGCAAAGCCGCTGCCAAGCGGGCCGAGCGCTCGCGCAACTGGGCCCAGTTGTAGCGGCGTTGGCCATGGATGACGGCGGGCAAATCGCCATACACCTCGGCACTGCGCTCGACAAAGCTCACCGGTGACAGCGGCACATGGTTGGCGGGGTTTTTATCGAGGTGTTGTTCGTAGATGGATGCCATGCTTGTCTCCTGCAAAAAGTGGGGGGTGGGACGGCTTCAAACCTGGTCAAGGGCTTGGTCAACGTCCCACAAAATATCGTCAATGTGCTCCAAGCCCACCGACACGCGCACCAAGTCGGGCAGCACACCGGCTTTGAGCTGCTGCGCCTCATCGAGCTGGCGGTGGGTGGTGGAGGCCGGGTGGATGATCAGGGTGCGGGTGTCGCCGATATTGGCCAAATGGCTCATGAAGCGGGCCGACTCGATGAAGCGCACCCCCGCAGGCAAACCACCCTTGACCCCAAACACCAGCAAGCCCGAAGCGCCTGCCACGCCATCAATCGCGCGCATTTGTTTTTGCACCAAGGCGTGTTGCGGGTGATCGGGCAGGCCCGGGTAGTGCATCCAACTGACCTTGGGGTGGTTTTGCAAGTGGCGCGCCAGCGCCAGCGCATTGCGGCAGTGGCGCTCCATGCGCAGGGGCAGGGTTTCGATGCCTTGCAATATTTGCCAGGCGCTGGTGGGGGCCAAGCTGGCCCCAAACACGCGCAGGTTTTCCATGCGCGCGCGCATGGTGAAGGCAAAGTCGCCAAAGGTTTCCCAAAACTTCACACCGTGGTAGCCCACCGAGGGTTCGGTCATGCCCGGAAATTTGCCGTTGTCCCAGGGAAAACGGCCCGACTCCACGATCACACCGGCCAAGGTGGTGCCGTGCCCGCCCAAATATTTGGTGGCCGAATGGATCACCACGTCGGCCCCCCAAGCGATGGGGTTGCACAAAAACGGCGAGGCCACGGTGTTGTCCACCATCAGCGGCACGCCATGGGCATGGGCCACCTCGGCCACGGCGGCGATATCGAGCACTTGCAAACTGGGGTTGCCCAGCGACTCGGCAAACACCGCCCGGGTGTTGGGCTGCATGGCCGCGGCCACGGCCGACACATCGCTGGCATCGACAAAGGTGCATTCAATGCCAAATTTGCGCAAATTCACCGCCAACAAACTCACCGTGCCGCCATACAAAGCGGCGGCGGCCACCACATGGTCGCCCGCTTGCAGCAAGGTGGTCAAGGCCATGGTCTCGGCCGCCATGCCACTGGCCGAAGCCAGGCCGGCGCGCCCTCCCTCCAGGGCCGCCACCCGCTCCTCCAAAGCCGCCACGGTGGGATTGGACAAGCGGCTGTACACATTGCCAAAGGTTTGCAGGTTGAACAAGGCCGCCGCATGCTCGGCGCTGTCAAACACAAAACTGGTGGTTTGGTAGATGGGCAAGGCCCGCGCGCCGGTGGCGGCATCGGGGATTTGTCCGGCATGGATGGCCAAGGTCTCAGGCTGGAAGCGGTGCTCGGCCATGGGTTCAGTGCGGGCGCTGCGCCGAAATGACCTGGGTGTTCACACCGGCCCAATGCAGGCCGCCGAACAAGCGCGCATGCTCAATTTTCACGCAGCGGTTCATCACCGAATCCCGCCCGGCTTGCAGCCACAGGGCATCGGCTTGGGCATTGGCCACCCCCAGTTGTTGCCACAAACAGCGCGCGCCGATGGCCAAAGCCTGCTCGGCAATCGGCAGCACATCCTCGGTGCGGCGAAACACGTCCACCATGTCGATGGGGAAGTCGATCGCGGCCAAGTCGGGGTAGCAGCGCTGGCCCAGCACTTCGCTGTAGCGGGGGTTGACCGGCACCACGGTATAGCCCGCGGTTTGCATGTATTTGGCGGCGAAGTAACTGGGCCGGTTCCAATCGGCCGACAAGCCCACCACTGCAATGGTGCGGCAGCTTTGCAAGATGCGGCGCAATTGGGCATTGGTGGGGTCCATGGTGGGGGAGTTTATGGGATTTATCATGGGCCTTCCTTGGCCTTGTGATGGATCCCGATTGAGCAATCCCCCCAGCCCCATGTCACAGGCGATGATCAACCGCCAAGGCATTGCCGCGATGTGCCTGGCCATGGCCTTCTTTTTGACCAATGACACCTTGGTCAAGATGGCCAGCAACCAGTTGGGCATTTTTGAATCCTTGTTTTTGCGCGGCATCGTGGCCTCGCTGGTGCTCACGGCCGTGGCCTGGCGCATGGGCGCGTTTCGCGTGCAGCCCGGCTGGCGCCACCCCACGGTGCTGTGGCGCGCTGGCATCGATGCGGTGGCATCGATGGTGTACATGGCCGGTCTGGTGCATTTGCCTTTGGCCAATGCCACGGCCATCAACCTGGCCACCCCTTTGTTCATCACCGTGTTGGCGGTGATGGTGTTGGGCGAGCGGGTCGATGCCCTGCGCTGGCTGCTCACCCTGATGGGCTTTGGCGGCGTGTTGATGGTGGTGCAACCGCAAGCCGATGCCTTCAATGGCTACGCCTGGCTGTGCGTTGGGGGCACGCTGTTGCATGCTTTGCGCGACCTGATCACCCGGCGCATTCCAGCGGGTGTGCCCTCTGCCTTGGTCACCCAAACCAATGCGGTGGCGGCGATGGTCATGAGCGGCATCCTCACCGCCGGTCACAGCTGGCAAGCGGTCGATGGCCTGTCGGCCCTCTACCTGGTTTTGGCCGCCCTGTGCCTGTGCGCGGCTTACTCCTTGGTGGTGCGCGCCACCCGGCAAAGCGAGTTGAGCGTGGTCGCACCGTTTCGCTACACCGGCTTGTTGTACGCCTTGATCGCGGGCTACGCGGTGTGGGGCGAAATCCCCAACGCATGGGCCTGGGGTGGCATTGCGCTGCTGGTCGGCTCGGGCCTGGTGATGTTGCAGCGCGAGCGCATGCGCCAACCCGAGGCGACTTGATCAGCCCAAACGGCGCAGCGCCGTGGCCGCAATGCTGGCCGCATCCACCTTGAAAAACTGGCGCAACTGGCTGCGCGTGTCGCTGCGGCCAAAGCCGTCGGTGCCCAAGGTGGTGTAGCTGCGCCCAGCGGGCACAAAGGCGCGGATGCTCTCGGGCACGGCCCGCACATAGTCGGTGGCGGCGATGATGGGGCCATCCCCCAAAGCCAACTGCTGGGTGATGAAAGGCGTGTCCACCCGGGCCTCGCCCGCCAGCTCAGCGGCTTCGCAAGCCTGGCCTTGGCGGGCCAATTCGCTCCAACTGGTGATGCTGAACACGTCAACCCCAATGCCTTGGGCCAGCAAGAGTTCAGCGGCCTTGATCACCTCGGACAAGATCGCGCCCGAACCGAGCAAGCTGACCCGGCGCGCCGGCGCTTTGCCACCCGCCGCTTTCCCGGTTGCAGCGGTCGGCTGGGGTGACCAACTGGCATAGCGGTAACAGCCCCGCAGCAAATCGGCCGACACACCGGGGGGCAAATCGGGTTGGGCATGGTTTTCATTCATCAAGGTGATGTAGTAGAAAACATCTTGCTGCTCGATGAGCATCTCGCGCATGCCCTGGTCCAAGATAACGGCCAATTCGCCGGCAAAGGCCGGGTCCCAGGCTTTGCAGTTGGGGATGGTGGCGGCCACCACATGGCTGGAGCCGTCTTGGTGTTGCAAGCCCTCGCCACCCAAGGTGGTGCGCCCCGATGTCGCCCCCAGCAAAAAGCCCCTGGCGCGCTGATCGGCAGCCGCCCAAATTTGGTCGCCCACCCGCTGGAAACCAAACATCGAGTAATAAATATAGAAGGGCAACATGGCCAAGCCATGCACGCTGTAGCTGGTGGCCGCAGCCGTCCAACTGGCCAATGCACCGGCCTCCGAGATGCCCTCTTCCAAAATTTGCCCGTCCATGGCTTCGCGGTAACTGAGCACCGAACCAATGTCTTCGGGCGCGTATTTTTGGCCCACGCTGGAATAAATGCCCACTTGCTTGAACAAATTGGCCATGCCAAAGGTGCGGGCCTCATCGGCCACGATGGGCACCACACGCGGGCCCAGTTGCGGGTCTTTGAGCAAGGCACCGAGCAAGCGCACAAAGGCCATGGTGGTGCTCATTTCTTTGCCACCGGCTTGGGTGGCAAAGCTGGCGTAGCTGTCCAACTCGGGCACGGGCACCACCGCACAAGCGGTTTCACGCCGGGGCAAATAGCCGCCCAGGCTGTGGCGGCGCTGGTGCAAATAGCGCATCTCCGCGCTGTCCTCGGCGGGCTTCAAAAAGGCCAGTCCCTTGGCCTGCTCATCGCTCAAGGGCAATTGAAAGCGGTTGCGAAATTCAATCAAGTCGCTGTCGTCAAATTTCTTTTGGCTGTGGGTGGTCATCTTGCCCTGACCGGCACTGCCCATGCCATAGCCTTTTTTGGTGTGGGCCAAGATCACCGTGGGCTGGCCCTGGTGGGCCGCCGCCGCTTGGTAGGCGGCATGGATCTTGACCATGTCGTGCCCACCGCGTTTGAGGCGGTCAATCTGCTCATCGGTCATGCCCTGGGCCAAGCGGGCCAGGTCGGGGTTTTGGCCAAAAAAGGTGTCGCGGTTGTAGCGCCCGTCTTTGGCGGCAAAGGTTTGCATTTGCCCGTCCACCGTGTTGGCAAAGGCCCGTGGCAAAGCGCCCGTGGTGTCGCGCGCAAACAAGCCATCCCAGTCGCTGCCCCAAATGAGTTTGACCACGTTCCAGCCCGCGCCGCTGAAGAGCTTTTCCAACTCATCGATGATGCGCCCATTGCCACGCACCGGCCCGTCCAGGCGCTGCAAATTGCAGTTGACCACCCACACCAAGTTGTCCAAACCCTCGCGCGCGGCCAGGGTGAGCGCGCTCATGGATTCGGGCTCGTCCATCTCGCCGTCACCAAACACACCCCACACCTTGCGCTCGCCACCGCTGAGCAATTGGCGGTGCGCCAAATAGCGCATGAAGCGGGCGTGGTAGATGGAGCTGATCGGGCCAATGCCCATGGAGCCGGTTGGAAACTGCCAAAAATCGGGCATCAAATACGGATGGGGGTAGCTCGACAAACCGCGCGCGCCTTCGCCCGTGCGGGCATGCGGCGCACAAATTTCTTGGCGGTAGTGCTGCAAATCGGCCTCGCTCAAACGGCCTTCTAAAAAAGCACGTGCGTACACACCCGGTGCGCTGTGCGGCTGAAAAAACACCAGGTCGCCCAGGTCGGTGTCGTTGCGGGCGCGAAAGAAATGGTTGAAACCGGTTTCAAACAAATCGGCGGCGCTGGCGTAGCTGGCAATGTGGCCGCCGAGCTCGCCATAGGCCTGGTTGGCCCGCACCACCATGGCCAAGGCATTCCAGCGCATGTATGAGGCCAAGCGCTCCTCCATCGCCAAGTCGCCGGGGAACACCGGCTGACGATCCACCGAAATGGTGTTGACGTAGGGCGTGACCAGATCGGGTTGCCAGCCCATGCGCTCGGCGCGGGCCAGGTGCGCCAACTCGTCCAAGATGAAGCGCGCGCGCTCCGGGCCGTGGGCTTGGGCCAGCGCACGAAAGGCATCGCGCCACTCGGCGGTTTCGCCCGGGTCGGTGTCGCCCAAGGTGTGGGTCCACTGATCGATGGGAAGGGGGTGGGGTGCGTTCATGGGCCAAATGGTAGGCCTACAGCGGCAAAATTTTGTATTGAATTGGGGGTTGAACGGCTTATTTATGGAATTTTGTGCTTTAATTTTTGTAATATTCGGCACATGAAGCTAGATACCACCGATTTACGCATTCTTGCCGAGTTGCAAGCCAATGGCGCTTTGTCCAATGTGGAGTTGGCCCGGCGGGTGCATTTATCGCCCTCACCTTGTTTGGCCCGGGTCAAGGCCTTGGAGCACAACGGGGTGATTGACCGTTATGTGGCCTTGGCCAATGCCGCCGCGCTCGGTCTGGGCCTGAATGTGTTCATCAGCATCAGCCTGAAAGAACAAAGCAAAGCCGCTTTGGCCGAGTTTGAGCAGCGCATTGCCGAACACGACGAGGTGATGGAGTGCTACCTGATGACGGGCGACTCCGATTACCTGATGCGGGTGGCCCTGCCCGATATCGCGGCGCTGGAAAAATTCATCCTCGAACAACTCACCCCGATTTCGGGGATTGAGAAAATCCGCTCGAGCTTTGCGCTCAAACAGGTGCGCTACAAAACCGCCCTGCCCCTGCCCAGCGTTTGAGCGGGGTTCACAAATCCAGGGTCAGCTCGCTGCCTTTGCAGCCTGAGCAGCAAATCATCATGGTCTTGTTTTGGGCCTGCTCTGAGGGCGTGAGGATCAGGTCTTTGTGGTCCACCTCACCGGCAATGACGCGGGTTTCGCAGGCACCGCACACGCCTTCCATGCACGAATAAGACACGCTCACGCCGTTGTCGAGCAAGGTGTCCAAGATGCTCACCCCGGGTGCAATGGTGAAGCTGCGGGCGCTGCGGGCCAAATGCACCTGGAAACCACCCGCAGGCGGGGCCGCCGGTGCGGCCGAAAAATGCTCCCAATGCACTTGCTCGGCCGGGCGTTGGCTGGCCGCTGTTTGGTAGGCCGCCAGCATGGGGGCCGGACCACAAGCATAAAAGTGGGCCTCGGCGGGCGCGGCATGGACGATGGCGGCCAGGTCCAGCATCTGACCGCCAGGCTCTTGGTCAAAGTTCAAATGCAATTGACCCAAGCCCCCTGAGGCGGCTTGCAGGTCTTGCAAGTGGCCCACAAAGGCGGCCCGTGCGCGGGTGCGCGCGCTGTAGTACAGGGTCCAAGGGGTTTGGCGCTGATTGAGTTGCGCGGCCATGGCCACCAAGGGGGTGATGCCAATGCCGCCAGCGATCAGCACCACGGGCGACGGGTCTTCCACCAAAGCAAAGTGGTTGCGTGGGGCCTGCACCTGCAGCCGATCACCGGCTTTGAGGTGCTGGTGTATCCAGCTCGAACCGCCACGGCTTTGCGGGTCTTTTTGCACCGCCACCCAGTAGCGGTGGGTTTCCCCCGGCGCATTGAGCAGCGAGTAACTGCGGGTCAGGCCTTGGGGCAACACCAAGTCGATGTGGGCACCGGCCGTGGCCGCAGGCAAAGGGGAAAAATCAGGGGCACGCAGGTCATAGGAGAGCACACCTTCGGCCTCCCAGGTGACCGATTTGACAAAAAGATCAAGCATAGGGACAAGCATAACAAGCCCGCCCCAGGGACAGGGTGCGGGCGATCCAGAGCAACTGTGGGTAGAGGGCTTTAGCCCGCTTTGACCGTTGGGGCCACGGAGCGCAGCCAACGGGTGGCGGCTTGGCGGGTGATCAAGGGTTTGGCCGCAGCCAAAAAGGTTTGGGTGTGGGCCCAACCCATGTGGACCTTGAAGGCCTCTTCGCTGGCATACACCTCGTACAGCAAAATTTTGCTGGGGTCTTCGATGCCGCGCACCACATCAAACTGGTAACAACCCGCCTCGTTGGCCACCGAGGCATGGGCGTTGATGTCGATCAATCGGTTGAACTCCTCCAAGCACTCGGGCTTGACATCGAACTCCACCACCAAAACAAATTTATTCACGTTGGGTTTCCTTTAGGTTGGCATTTATTTCATCCGGCGTGGACCACAAAGTCCATCGCCACCAAGGCCTCGCGGGGCAAGTCCGACACCCCCACCAAGGCGCGTGTGGGCGCACCAGTGGCCTCAAAAAAACCGGCGTAGACCTTCTCGAAGCGGGCCCCAAAGCGGTTCATTTGTCGCAAATGCACCGTCACCGCCACCACTTGGTGGCGCGCCAGGCCTTGGGCAGCGAGCAAGCTGTCGAGGTTGCGCATGATTTGGCGCGACTGCTCTTCCACCGATTCGGCCAAGGGCTTGCCCGGCTCGGCCAAGTCCAGCGGCAACAGGCCATGCACAAAAGCCCAGCCACCGGCCACCACCAATGCACTGCCCACCGGGGCGGCGGGGTGTGGGGTGTGGGGGATGTGTGTGCGGCTCATGGATTGCGGTCTCTCATTGGTGGTTTATTTGGCGCTGGCGTGGGCCATGGATTGCAAAATGTCACGCACCTTTTGCGCGACCGCCTGCTCGCGCTGCAGCGGGGGCAAATGATCAAACTCAACAAAACTCAGTGCCGTCTCGCGGCCAAACTGGGCCAGGCGCTGCGGGTCGTCGAGGTTCACGTCTTCGGGCACGCGCATGACCACCTCGTGCGCATAGGTGCTCACCGGTTTGTCGCCATTCAAGCGCGGTTGCGCCGGTTGCTGGCCTTCGGCGGTGGTGCGGATGGCGTTGGCCAGCAAGCGGCGAAACAACACCACGCCACGGTCGGTGGTGCCCAGGTGTTCGGCCTTGCGGTTGGCCACCGCGCCTTGGGTGACCACCGCATCAAAGTCGCCGGGTTCGCGCTGGCGTTCGGCATAGGGCCGGTCTTGGGTTTGCCCAATGAAGGGAATTTGGTCCACCCCAAAATCGTCTCGGCTCATTTTGCGCACCCCGGCGTTGTAGCTGTTGAGGTGGGCAAAACCCATATAGAAAGAGTTATGGTCGTCCACCGCCACCGCCCAGCGGGTCAAAAACGGGCGCAGGCCCACGCTTTCGGCTTCGACGCGGTTGGCCCCGTTGGGAAACTGGCCCACATTGGGCAAGATGATGTCGCTGGCGCGCACAAACACATAGTCGCCCACTTTGCGCGTGGCCATGGACAAAAAGCCCAGCGGGGTTTCCGGAAAGTCCAGTTGCGGCAACACCTTGAAGGCGGGCGAAAACTGTTGGCCCGCCACGATCGCATGCAAATAAGCGTTGTGGATGGGGTCGGCACCGTTTTCCACAATTTGCACCCAGTTGCACGGCAGGTTCATGCGAAACGGCACCACCTCGTTGTCGGCCGGGTTGTCCACGCAGTCGTAGGTGGGGAACTCGGGCTCGGCATCGACCGGGCCCATGTAGGCAAACAGCAAGCCCTTCCACTCGTGCACGCGGTAAGCACCTTGGACGAAATTGGCCTTGATGCGGCTGGACTCGGGCTCGGCCGGTGTGTCGAGCACCGTGCCATCGACATTGAAGTGCCACCCGTGGTAGCAGCAACGGATGCCGCGCTCGGCCACGATGCCGTACTCCAAAGAGGTGCCACGGTGGATGCAGTGGCGATGCAACAAGCCCAACTGGCCCGAACCGTCGCGAAACACCACCAGGTCTTCGCCCAGCAAGCGCACCGGCACGGGCAGGTCTTTGAGTTCGGAGGCCAATAAAAACGGATGCCAATAACGGCGCAGGTACTCGCCACCCGGTGTGCCCGGCCCCACCTGGGTGATGAAGCTGTCGTCGCTGGGCGCTGGCCGGTTGTGGTAGCCGCTGTAGGGCCGCAACTCGCGCGCCGCTGCCGATGTGCTGGGCTTGGTCATGGCTGGTCTCCTTTGCGCGGCCATGCTATGACAGGCGCTTGATTAAGTCAATCAATTGATTTAGAGTCCGCGCATGAACGCACCCCCCCTCGTGTTGGACGCGCCCACCTCGGCTGAATCAGGGCGCGGCCCCGTGGCCCGTGCCGCTTTGATCCGCGCTGGGGTGCAGGTGTTTGGTGAAAACAGCTTGGCCAGCGCCACCACCCGCGAGATCGCCCAACTGGCCGGTCAAAACATTTCGGCCATTGCCTATTACTTTGGCAACAAAGAAGGCTTGTACCTGGCCGTGGCCCACCACATCAGCGACACCTTGATGGCCCGCCTGGGCCCTTTGCTCGATGAAATCGAGGCCCAACTCGGCCATGGCCCTTGTGAGCCCGAGACCTGCCTGGCTTTGTTTGGCCGCCTGATCGGGGCGAGCTTGTCCACCCACCAAGAAATGCTGGCCGTCACCAGCATCGTGGTGAAAGAACAAATGCACCCCACCCAGGCCTTTGACATCTTGTACACGGGTTGCCTGGAGCGATTGCACCTGGTGGGTGCGCGCTTGATCGAGGCCTACACCGGCGAACCGGCGGGCCAGCAAGAAACCGTGGTGCGCTTTCATGCGCTGCTGGGCCAAAGTTTGGCCTTTCGCTTTGCCCGTGAGACGGTGGTGCGGCGCGCCGGATGGTCAGACATTGGCACCGCACAAGTGGCATTGATCGAACGCGTGGTCACCGAACAGGTTTGCGATGCATTGCGCGGCCTGCGTTGGCGACACCAGGGCCAGACCCGTCACTGAGCGCGCTTGCGCGGCCGACATTTTTTCTGTGCTTTTTCATACCCAAGACTGGAGACCCCCCATGATTCGACGCCGCCTCACCCTGCTAGCCTTGCTGTGCGCCCCCTTGATGGCCTGGTCACAGGCCTATCCCAGCAAACCCATCCGATTGGTCGTGCCGTATGCCCCTGGCGGGGCGGTGGACGCATTGGCCCGCCCGGTGGCACAGCGCCTGAGCGAAATCTTGGGCCAACCGGTGATCGTGGACAACCGGCCCGGTGCCAATGCCACCTTGGGGGCAGACAACGTGGCCCGCTCCAGCCCCGATGGCTACGCCATCGTACTGACCTCCATCGTGCATTACCTGGTGCCGTTTTTCTCCAAAAACGTGCCCTACGACACGATGAAAGACTTCACCCCGATTGCCCAGGTGGCGATCACGCCCAACATCTTGGCGGTCCACCCCTCGCTGCCAGTCAACTCGGTGAAAGAGTTGATCGACTATTCGAAAAAAAATCCGGGCAAATTGTTTTACGGCACCACAGGGGTGGGCTCGACCCATCACCTGGGTGGCGTGCTGTTGGCCCAAATGGCCAACATCAGCTTGGAGCACCTGCCCTACAAGGGTGGCAGCCCCACCATCAATGACGCGCTGGGTGGGCAAATTCCGGTGGTGATTCTGACCGCGCCCACCATCTTGCCCCATGCCAAAGCGGGCCGCTTGCGCGCCTTGGGTGTGATCGAGGGCAAGCGGGCGCGCTCTTCACCCGATGTGCCCTCCATCGGTGAGACCGTGCCCGGCTATGCCGTGCCCGACACCTGGTTTGGCGTGCTGGGCCCGGCCAATTTGCCCAAGCCCATCGTGGACAAACTCAATGCGGCTTTCCGCCAAGCCATCAACACGCCCGAGATCAAACAGCGCTTGGAAGCCGGCGGCTATGAAATCACCGGCACCGCCAGCGCCGACGAGTTCAGCCAATCGATCAAGGCCGACACCGAGGTGTTTCGCAAAATCGTGGTCTCGGCCGGGATCAAACCCGAATGAAGCGCCGCCACCTGATGGCCGCTGCTGCGGCCCTGGGCTTGGGGCACAGCAGCTGGGCCCAAACCTATCCGAGCAAACCCGTTCGCTTGGTCGTGCCGTATGCGCCCGGCGGCGGCTTGGACGTGTTCAACCGCCCCTTGTCGATCAAGCTGGCCGAGTTGATGGGCCAGTCGGTGGTGATCGAAAACCGGGCCGGTGCCTCGGGGGTGATCGGTGCCGATGTGGTGGCCAAGTCAGCGTCCGATGGCCACACCCTTTTGAGCGCGTTTTCATCGCAGATATTGCAGCCCCATGTGCTGAAAAATGTGCCCTTTGACAACCAGCGCGACTTCACCCCCATCTTGGAGGCGGCCCGTGCGCCGATCGCCATCGTCGTCAACCCTGCGCTGCCCGTGCAGTCGGTGAAAGAGCTGATCGCTTATGCCAAAGCCAACCCCGGCAAAGTGGGTTATGTGACCGCTGGCTCCAACACCTCGCAACACCTGACAGGCATCATGCTGGAAAAAGTCACGGGGGTGCAACTCATCCATGTGTCCTACAAAGGTGGCGGCCCGGCACTGACCGACTTGCTGGGGGGTCAGGTGCAAATGGGCATCTTGGTGCTGGGCCCCATCATGCAACACGTGCAAAGTGGCAAGTTGCGTGCGCTGGCGGTGATCGAGTCCACCCGCGCCAAAGCCGCGCCGCACATTCCCACCTTGGAGGAAGCCGGTTTTGGCGGTGCCAGCATGCCCGACACCTGGATCGGCTACTTTGGCCCCCGTGGCCTGGCCGCGCCCATCACCCGACAACTCAATGGCTGGATCCAACAGGCCGCGCAAGCGCCCGACGTGCGCCCGCGCTTGGAAGCCGCAGGCTACGAGGTGGGCGGCGGCACGCCCGAGCAATTTGCCGACAAGATCCGCCAAACCAATGACAACTACCGCCGCATCGTGGCGGCGGCCGACATCAAACCCGAATAAACCCAAGGACCCCCATGAAACTCGCCACCTTCATCGACCCCACACACCACACCGTGATTGGTGCGGTCGACACCGACAGCCAAACCGTATTGGCCTTGCAGGCCACGCATCGCCAGCACAAAGGCAGTGACAGCCCCCACCTGGTGGACATGCTGGCCTTGATGGACGGCGGTGACGCCGCCTTGGCGCTCGCCCGTGAAATCGAACGCCTGGGTGCTGGTGCAGGCCCCCAGCGCCACGCCCTGGCCAGCGTGCAGCTGCTGGCCCCGGTGCCGGTGCCGCGCCAAATCCGCGACTTCAACAACGCCGAAGACCACATGCGCAATGCCCCGGCGGGCATGCAAATGCTGGTGGCGCGCATGAAGGGCCAACCGGTGCCCGCACGCAGCGATGTGGCCGTCAGCATTCCGGATGTGAACTTCTCCCAACCCATTTTCTACATCAGCAACCGCTTCAATGTGGTGGGCACCAACGCCACGGTCGAGTGGCCCAGCTACAGCGAGTGGTTTGACTACGAAGGCGAGTTTGGGTTTTTCATTGGCAAGGGCGGCAAAAACATCAGCAAGGCCGATGCACCCCGACACATTTTTGGCTACACCGTGTTCAACGACTTCTCGGCCCGCGACAAACAAATCCGCGAAATGGAAGGCCGCATGGGACCGACCAAAGGCAAAAGCTTTGACACCGGCAATGCGATGGGCCCGTGGATCGTCACCGCCGACGAAATCCCCAATTCACGCGACCTGAAAGTGCAGGTGCGGGTCAATGGCGAGGTGTGGGGCAACAGCTCCACCAGCAGCATGATCCACAGCTTTGAGGACATGATTGCCTACATCTCTGAGTGCGAAACCCTGCACGTGGGCGAGTTTTTTGGCAGCGGCACCATGGCCGGCTGCTGCAGCCTGGAATGCGACCGCTGGATGAAGGACGGCGATGTGGTCGAAGTTGAATTCGAGCGCATCGGCGTGCTGCGCAACCCGGTCAA
>JACCDM011880729.1_pt1 | contig 35216 bp, 32 predicted proteins | sample 7445851 | NCBI WGS metagenome assembly JACCDM01 (sample SAMN15323438, study PRJNA562643) | freshwater metagenome | isolation source: river surface water | place: USA:Blue River Watershed | collected 2017-08-16
ATAATAAAAACAAGGAGGCGAAAGCCTGTTTTTTATTTGCAAAATTTTTATGTAATACTTAAGCATAAAACTTTTGAAAGTAATACTCAAACATAATTAAATACTAGAACGATTTAATATGACGGGCTTTTGATACAAAGTTCTACTATTATTATTTGTTCTATTAATTAAATCTTATAGTTAAATTTATGACTCATAAATCTATTGATGCATTACTTGCATCTACAATGTTCCTACTGTTTACAATGGTTACCCCTCATTATGAAGATATAGCCAAGAAGATTGGTTTTGTTGACATGGCTCAAGCGCAAACTGTTGCGACAATTGCACCAACGTCTACTCTTACGACTGTTCCAACCCCAAACCCTGTAACAGGTCAAATAATCGATCCAACTGTGCCTGCGTATACACCAGTAACTAGTTGTTCTAATTGGGTTGAGACAAACGGTGGCCCACAAGGTGGAGTTTATTGGGAGAATCTACGTGATTTTAACAAGCACCCCCAAATTGATCAGTACGCTATTCAGTGGTTCAACGGTAATTGGAGCCCTTGGTATACGCCAACAATTGGTGATTTGGATTCAAAAATTAACGACAATGGCGCATGGAGATACATGATTTCATACCTACAAGACCATAACTGGAAGACTAGAAATTGTGAATCAGCTGCTCCGGTAGCCGTAATAACACCTGGCCAAACTACTACAACTACAACCACAAATACTACAGCCACAGCTTCAACTGGTACTGTAAAATTTGTAGCCGAAACTCAACCTGTAAAATTTTTAACCAAGGGTACCCCGGGTGTAAGTTTGTATAAACGAAAGTTTATCGCTAGAGGTGATGTAAATATTTACGAGGCAAAATTTATGCCAAAAAATACAACACAAGACAAGAATCCAAAATACCAACTATACTTAAATGGTAATTTAATAGCTGGTTTTTATGGTTATACAAATAATGATGCTGTTAATTTTGACTTATATGGTACACAAAAAGTACTTCAAGGTGAAAACACTATTGAAATTATAGGAGATCTATCTAATTACGTGTCTAGTGATAGGTTCGAATTTGAAAATGACTTTATTTTTGTTAATAGTATTGGCGAATCATCATATGTTGCGGTCGAAGGTATGCCTGCGACCGGTCACGTAACAGTTATCGAAGCTCCGTATAACCCCTCTGTAACCGTTCTTACGCCAAATGGTGGTGAAACACTTATAAAAGGTCAAACATATAGAATAAAGTGGGACTCACAAAACCTTTCAAAGGTATATTTGAAATTGTATAAGGGTCAAAGTGTTTATCATGATCCAAATTTTCAACCAGAAAGTGCAATAAGTCTAGACCCAGTATATGCGGGTAGTGGTTATTTTGATTGGGTTGTACCAACGACTATTCCAGATGGTGGTGATTACACTATTAAAATAGCTACGGGTGACTATGGAGACCTTTCAGATTTTAGTGATGCGCCATTTACAATCACAAGCCCAGCAACAAAAGCTTGTACAAATTGGAAGGTCACAACTGGTGGCCCACAAGGTGGTACTTATTGGGAAAAATTGCGTGACTTTAGTAAGCACCCTGATATCGACCAATATCGCATACAGTGGTGGAACGGTAATTGGAGCCCATGGTACACACCAACCGTTGGTGATATGGACACGAAAGTTAATAATGATGGCTCATGGAGATATTTAATTTCATATCTACAAGACCATAACTGGGAGACTAGAGATTGTTTAGACAATGCCCAAAAACCCTCGGTAACAGTTTTGTCGCCAAATGGTGGTGAAGATTATAAACTTGGTGATATTTTAAAAATTCGTTGGAAAACAAATAACTTACCAAAAGATGTTGGTACTCAGGTAGATATATTGGATGACCGTATAACTGATTCTAGTGCTGCGTCATTGTTTGGTACTAGTCCTGTGCTTCAATATGCAAGACTTGTTTCTGAGAATGGATCAGAGTATGTTTATGAATATGTAATCGATGTTCCTCAAAGTTTTAACAATTCTTTGCCGTCTAAATACAAAGATGTCTTTGGTGGAAATCATTATACAGTAGCAGTGTATGCTGCCAATAAAGACCAAAATGGTTCTTATGTAAAAGTTGCCGAAGACACAAGCGATTCAAAGTTTTCGCTTGGTCAAAGCGTAAGTTCTACAATTACATTACTAACCCCAAATGGTGGCGAAAATTTCCCAGTTGGTGGTAAAATGGCTGTTTCTTGGAAAGCAAGTAGTGACATACCAACTACAAATAATGTTCGAATTCAATTCTTTGAAAAAAGCAAAGGCGTGTCATTTTTCACAATCGACCTAGGTCAAAATGATGGCAGTGAGAATGTTTATATACCAAAAAATGATTATTATGGAAATGCTTTAATTGGTGGTTTGTATGATGTAAGAATTATAACTTTAAGTCCAGATAAAAAGTGGGATGTTGTTGACTATGCTGACTCATCAATTGGTATAAAAGCTGAAGCTCTTAGTTCTTCTTGTGACTCAACAACCAAACCTTGGATAGAGGTCTTGTCCCCTAATGGTGGCGAAGTTTATAAGATAGGCGATACACTTGATATTAAATGGGAAAGCTGTAACTATCCACATAGCACTGTTGATATTATTTTAGAAGACTCAACGCTGGAAAAACAAGGCTTTCCAGTGGGTACTAATAGTGTATTTATTATAGAAAACGTTTCCTCAAAAAATAATTTATATCAGTGGAAAATCCCATCAACATTTGGAACAGGTAAGCCAATCTCTTTGGGTAACGGTAAAGTATATAGAATTAATTTAGGTGATGGTGTAAATTATCAAGCAAATATTGCTGTTTGGGATAAAAGTGATACGTTGTTTACAATTAATAGTTCGACAACAAATAAAAATTCTACAAAAAATTATGGTGTAACATCGGCTGATCCAAGTAGCAGTACTAGTTCAGGTCAAGACACAACATTTACTCGTCGTTTAGTTATAGGTAAAAAGGGTGATGATGTTACGTTGTTGCAAGAAATTTTAATAGACCAAGGCTTTTTGAAGGCAAATAACCCAACTGGTTATTACGGCCCAGTAACCAGCCGGTCTGTAAAAAAATTGCAAAGCGCTAATAAGATACAAGCAACTGGTGTTGTTGGTCCAGCAACCCGAGCCCTTCTAAACTCAATCGTTGATGAAATGAGTGTTGATGGAAATGATTAATTAATAAAACCATAAAACACCCTCTTTATAAAGAGGGTGTTTTAGTATATACTTTTTGTATGAATATAATCGAGGAGCTAAAACAAAGAGAGTCATTTTTTCAAGCGTCTAGCGAGAACTTGGCCCAATATTTAGAATCAGGTCCAAAAACCTTCTATTTAGGTATTGACCCAACTGCTGACTCGCTACACATTGGCCACTTTGCTACACTCAACGTAGCCATACATTTAATGAACCGTGGCCACAAGTTCATATTAGTTGTAGGTGGTGCAACAGGTATGATTGGTGACCCATCAGGTAAAAGCGAAGAACGTAATTTGTTAGACGAGGCGACATTGGCTAAAAACGTAGCTGGTATAAAAACTTGGTGTGCAAACTTTTTTGGCGATAACGGTAACTGGGAAATTGTAAACAATTACGACTGGACCGGTAAAGTTGATTTGATAAGTTTTTTGCGCGATACGGGTAAGCATTTTTCAATCAACACTATGCTTAAACGCGACTCTGTAGCTAATCGTTTGGGCGAAGAAAGCTTTTTCTCATACACTGAATTTTCATATTCATTACTACAAGCCTATGACTTTCTATACTTGTTTGAAAACTACGGTTGCACAATGCAAATTGGTGCGTCTGACCAGTGGGGTAATATGCTAGCTGGTACTGAATTGATTCATAAAAAGCTGGGCGCTGACGCATATGTGCTAACTGCGCCACTAGTTGTTGATTCAAAAACTGGTAAAAAGTTTGGTAAAAGCGAAAAGGGTACTATTTGGTTAGACAAAAATAAAACAAATAGTTATGAACTATATCAATTCTTCTTGAACATTCCTGATGAAGACATTAAAACCCTAACAAGGCGTTTGATAGTTAGAAGTATAGATGAAGTCAACCAAATGCTTGAAATCATTGACCCCATTGAAGCTAAAAAAACATTGGCATATGCCATTGTGTTTGGTGTTCATGGTCAAAACGATGCCAACATGGCCCGTGATTTGTCAGAGAAGCTTTTTGCTAGCGATGTCGCCAACCTAAACAGTAATGAATTCGAAATTCTATCAAGTGTATTACCTAAAACAAATCAAACTGATATTATAGAGGCCCTTATCGAAACCAATTTAGCCACTTCAAAACGCGAAGCTCGCGAATTTATCGAAAACGGGGCAGTCAGTGTTGCAGGCGAGAAGGTTACTGATACTGCATACCAAATACCCCAAACCCCTGTGCTTATAAAAAAAGGCAAAAAAGATTACGCTATCATAATCAACTAATACTGCCAAAGAAGATAAAAACCACTAAGTTCGTAGTGGTTTTTACTTTGTTTAAAATTTTTTATTGCTATAATTAGTTTAATGTTTCTACAAGACACACAACTTGCGCGTTTTTTAGTTGAGGCTAATCTTTTAACCAACACTGATGTAAACGCATTACTTAAAAAAGCCACTGATAGTGGAGTGTCACTTTCTAATACTATAATTTCAGAAGGTAAAATGACCGAAGTTGATTTGCGTCGTGCCGAGGCTCATGTGCTAGGTATACCATATGTAAATCTTGAAAACGAAAAAATTGATTTTGAGGTGTTATCGTCGATAACTGAACCGGTAGCACGGGGGCACAATATTATCGCTTATAAAAAAACACCAGCAGGGCTTGAGGTTGCCATGCTTGATGTTGACGACTTTCCAACATTGGACGTTATTAAAAAACGTTTGGGTATAAACATACTGCCTAGATTGTCAGATTCAGAATCGATTAAAAAAGCCTTAACGCAGTATAAAAAAAGTTTACAAGTTGAATTCAAAGACATAATCGCCAAAGAAGCTTCGTCGTTAAAAATGGTAGCCGAAAGCGATGGCGAAATTAGCGAAGAAGATTTGAAAAAACAAGCCGATGATTTACCAATCGTGCGCATTGTAGACACACTGGTTTCGCATGCAATCATCCAAGACGCATCTGATATTCATATTGAGCCAACCGATAATTCGCTAATTGTACGTTATCGTATAGACGGTATATTGCACGATGCGATGGAATTACCTAAAAATACTGCCGCAGGCATAACTGCTCGTATCAAGGTGTTATCGAATTTAAAGCTTGATGAAAAAAGGTTGCCACAAGACGGCCGATTTAAAATAACCGAAGACAATTCAAACACTTCATTTCGTGTTTCAACTCTGCCAACATATTATGGTGAAAAAATCGTTATTCGTATTTTGCGTGAAAACCAAAAAGGCTTCTCATTAGAAAAATTAGGTTTCCATGGATCAGCCTTGGAGGTTGTGCATGAATCAATGAATTATCACGTGGGTATGATATTGGCGACTGGCCCAACTGGTTCAGGTAAGACTACGACGCTATATACAATGTTAGACATGTTAAATACGACCGAGGTTAACATTTCAACTGTCGAAGACCCTATCGAGTATCAAATGCCTCGTATTAACCAAACGCAGGTGAAACCCGACATTGGTATGACATTTGCTAATGGTTTGCGATCACTGTTGCGACAAGACCCAAACATTGTGATGGTGGGCGAGATTCGCGATGGTGAAACAGCCGGGCTTGCAATTAACGCGGCCCTAACTGGTCACTTGGTATTATCAACTATTCATACCAATTCAGCATCAGGTGCAATCCCTCGTTTGATTGATATGGGTTGCGAAGCCTTTTTACTAGTTTCAACTTTAAAAACCGTTATTTCACAACGTCTAATTCGCAGGTTAACTGACAAAAAAGAACAATATTTTTTAAGTGAAGGCGAAATGCATGCTTTGAAAAAAATTGTCGATATGGATAGATTGTTAAAATTATTAAAAGACGAAAAAGTTGTTACTGAAACAGCTACATGGGACACAATACCTTTTTATCGTGCTGTGACAAGCGATGAAAGCCCTGATGGTTATAAGGGTAGGGTTGGTATTCACGAAGTTTTAAAAGTTAGCCCGCGTATAAAAGAGTTAATGCTAAAAGGTTCTTCGGCTGACGAGATTGAAAAAATCGCCAAAGAAGAAGGTATGATGACCATGCTTGAAGACGGAATATTTTTAGCAGTACAAGGTCTAACTACGACCGAAGAGGTTTTGCGTGTTGTATCTGAGTAGTTATTTTTAATAATATGAAATTCAAATTTAAAGCAAAAACAAAAGAGGGTGAAATGGTAAACAGTGTTTTTGAAGCATCTGATCGAGCCGAAGCATTGGCCGAGCTGAAAAAAAACTACGAAACAGTTTTATTCATAGAAGAAAAAAAGGGTTCTAGTTTTGAAATAAATTTTAGCTTTTTTAAAAAAGTTAAAATGAAAGACAAAATAATGTTTACTAAAAATGTTTCAGGTATGTTAGAGGCTGGTATTTCAATTTCGCGAGCACTACAAATACTGGGGCGCCAGACAAAAAATAAATATTTTAAAGACATTATTACTGACATTGAAAACTCAATTTCAAAAGGTGATAGTTTTTCAGCGGGACTTGCTCGCCACCCAAAAACCTTCCCTACTATTTTTGTCTCAATGGTTAAGGCTGGTGAAGAGTCAGGCGGTATGGTTGGGGCATTGCGCGAAGTGGGTAGCAACCTTGAAAAATCTTATGCACTAAATAAGAAAATCAAAGGTGCTATGATGTACCCCTCTGTCATATTGGCAGCTATTGTCATTATTGGTATTTTAATGATGATTTTCGTCGTACCTACACTAACCAAAACTTTTAAAAGCCTAGGTGTTAAACTACCGGCAACTACTCGTTTTGTTATCGGTACTTCTGACTTCATGGCTAATAACCCAATAATGATTTTTGTCATACTTTTTGGGGCAATCGCTTTCTTTTACCTTATTTTTAAACTGAAAAAGGTAAAAAGAATGGCTGACTATGTAATACCTAGGTTGCCGGGCGTAGGTAATATTGTTACTGAAACATATACCGCTCGCACGGCTCGCACGCTGTCATCGTTAATACTAGCTGGTATCGATATAGGACGCGCAATTGAAATAACACAAAACGTCGTTCAAAATACTTACTATAAAGACATTTTAATACAAGCCAGGGAAACTGTTCAAAAGGGTGGCACGCTATCATCTGTTTTTAAGTCTAATACAAAACTATACCCTGTAATGTTGGGTGAAATGGTGGAAGTGGGTGAAGAAACTGGTAAGTTATCAAACATGCTTGCCGACATAGCTACATTTTACGAAGGCGAGGTTGATGCAAAAACTAAAAACCTTTCAACCATTATTGAGCCAGTATTAATGATATTTATCGGTGTCGCAGTTGGATTTTTTGCAGTATCGATGCTTTCACCTATGTATTCACTGATGGATTCAATTAATTAGGTGTTTATACTATTATATTGGTGGTATAATTAATTTGTGAAATGCATTTTTTTTATAAAAAATAATAAGTATAAAATACGAAAACTTTCCAAAGGACTTACTTTGATTGAAGCCCTTGTCGCAACATCTATTTTTATTATTATTGCCTTATCGGTTTACGGGGGCTTTCAAAAAATGTTGCAAATAACGGCACTGATTCGTACGCGCGAAGTAGTTACAAATTTAGCTAACGAACAATTTGAAATTGTGCGTAATTTGCCATATGCACAAGTCGGTACTGTGGGTGGTATACCATCAGGGGTCTTGAGTCAAAATCAAGTTTTAGTGCGTGATGATAAAACATTTACCATTGAAACTATTATACGTAATTTTGATGATCCCTTCGATGGTACACTTGGTGGAACGCCAAATGACTTATCGCCAGCCGACAGAAAAATCGTTGAGCTTACTATTTCATGTACTCAATGTAATAAATTTAAAACAACCTCTTTTACTACCTATGTTTCGCCTAAAAATCTCGAAACCGCCTCAACTAACGGCGCACTAGTTATTCGCGTATTTGATGCGTCTGGCCTACCAGTTCCTGATGCTGATGTGAATATTGTAAATTCTAGCTTAACACCACAGGTTAATTTAAATGACCATACTGGAATTGACGGTACTTTGACAATTGTTGATGCGCCGCCATCAGTTGGTAACTATAAAATTACCGTTACAAAGAGTGGGTACTCTGTTGATCAAACATATCCTTCGGGTGGATCTGGTAACCCCAACCCAATTAAATTAAATGCAACTGTTGTTTTACAACAAATTACTCAACTGTCTTTTACGATAGACAGAACAAGTACGATCCCCGTTACAACAATAAATAATCAATGTGTTGATGTTGCAGACTTTGACTTTGATCTTGTCGGTACAAAAATAATTGGTACAAACCCAAATACTTTAAAAAATTCAAACTCTTTTACCACAGACTCATCAGGTTCAGTCAATATAAATAATGTTGAATGGGATACTTATGGAATTAATGGTACTGATGGGGCTTATGATATTATTGGGACTAATCCGCTTCTTTCTCTTGGGGTTCCGCCGAACACAACTCAAAATATGCAAATCATAACAGCTCCTAAAAATGGTAGGCGACTGGTTGTTGTAGTAAAAGATCAATCAACGGGTTTGCCAGTAAGTGACGCTACTGTTGTATTGTCAAAATCAGGCTATACCAGCACACTTACAACAAATGAAGGGTTTATAAATCAAACTGACTGGTCTTTTGGTAGTGGGCAAGCACTGATTGGTGACCCAGGTTTGTATTTGAACCAAAACGGTAATATTGACGTCGCCATATCTCCTGGCGACATACGCTTGGTTGAGTCTTTTGGTGTTTATGTTTCAAGCGGTAATTTAACTTCATCAACGTTTGATTTGGGTGCGGCTAGTAATTTTAAACAAATTCTTTGGAGTCCGACTCCTCAGCCTGCGCAAACAGGTAGCTCAAGTGTTAGGTTTCAAGTTGCTACAAATAATGATAATGCAACTTGGAACTTTAAAGGCCCCGATGGTACAACTGGAACTTTTTATACAACAGCGAACCAAAATATTCATTCATCGCATAATGGGGATAGGTATTTTAGATATAAAATATACCTCTCAACGGCCGACACAGCCTTTACTCCACAAGTTTCAGACGTATCGGTTACTTATTCATCAGGGTGTATTCCTCCTGGTCAAGTATCATTCTCGAGTCTTGCGCAATCAACATATACGTTAGACGTTTCTAAATCGGGATACCAAAGTATTTCAAAGTCTGTTGACGTGTTAAGTTCTTGGCAAAAAGAAGAAATTATAATCGCGCCGTAAATATGAATTTTAAAATTATTTTAAAAAATAAATATATTAAAAATAGCAGAGCCTTTACTGTTATTGAAACGTTGATAAGTCTGGCAATTTTTACGTTAATTTTAGGGCTTATAACATTATTTGCCAGAGACACGATATATTATCGAAGTATTTTTTTTAGTGGCTTGACTGGTTCTGATGACGCTAGACACATATTGCAACCCATTTCTAACGAAATTCGATCAGCCTCACAGTCGTCTCTCGGTTCTTACCCACTTGAAGTCACTGGTGACAATGCCTTTGTATTTTATACCGACACGAACAACGACGGGTTAAAGGAACGTGTTCGATATTTTTTAAATGGAACTACTTTTAGTAAGGGTGTTATAAAACCAACCGGCAATCCTCTTACTTATGCTATTAATAATGAAGTTGTTACTCCGCTCATGTATAATATTGTAAGTGGTGCTACGCCAATATTTTCTTACTATGATACAAATTATACTGGCACAACATCTGCTATGGTTCAACCCGTTTCTCCGCTTGATGTTCGCTTAATAAAAATTACTCTGACTATTGATGCCGATCCATCTCGTCCGCCACTACCATTTACAGTCACTACTCAAATTAGTTTTCGTAACTTAAAAGATAATCTATAAATATGAAAGAGGGATTTCAAAAATTAAGGCAGTTAAAAAATAGAACAGCAAATGGCATGATACTGCTTAGTGTTATTATTTTTGGAGCAATAGCTGTATCAGCTATCTTAGCTTTCTCGGGCTGGGCTTATACTAGCTTGAGTGTGGCAAATTCAGTTTTATATAAAGAGCAAGCATTACAGATCGCTGAAGCTGGGGCCGATTATTATCGATGGCATTTAGCACATGCCCCAAATGATTTTCAAGACGGTACTGGAGCGCCAGGGCCTTATACTCATATATTTAAAGACAAAGACGGTGTAGCTATTGGTAAGTTTGTTCTAACCATAACACCGCCGAATACAGGGTCAACAATTGTAACAATCGTATCTGAGGGTAGTGTTGACGCATATCCTAAGGTTAAAAAAAGAATTAAGACCAGGTTGGCCATACCTTCATTTGCTAAATACGCAATTGTGGCTAATGACGTAATGCGCTTTGGTGAAGGGACTGAGGTTTTTGGACCAATTCATTCAAACGGAGGCATTCGTTTTGATGGAGTAGCCCATAACTTAGTTACAAGCGCCATTAGTTCTTATGATGATCCAGACCACAGTGGTAATAATGAGTTCGGTGTTCATACTCATGTAAATGCCCCGCCATCGTCAGGGGTAAATAATTCATTCAGGTCGTCTGAGGCTCCACCAACAAACCCTGTGCCAAGTCGAAGTGATATATTTATGACCGGTAGGCAATTTCCAGTCCCGCCAGCTGACTTTACGGGTATTACTAACGATATATCAACAATAAAAACAAATGCCCAGTCTGGGGGTAAATATTTTGCTCCATCAGGCGCATTGGGTTACCATATTATTTTTAAGACTAATGATACTTATGATGTGTACAAAGTTACAAATCTTGCCTCTGCATCGGGCTCTTGTTCGTCAAATTCATCTTCTGGAGATTCAACGTGGGGTACTTGGAGTATCAAATCAAGTAACGGTGAAACTTTTGTGGCAAATTACGCCAACCCATCTAATGGATTAATTTTTGTTGAAGATAATGTTTGGGTAGATGGGCAAATAAATACAGCCCGTATAACACTAGCTGCTGGTAAATTTCCTGACAATATTAGTACCCGTAAAAGCATTATAGTAAATAAAAATTTGTTGTATACAAACTATGACGGCCAAGATGCTCTTGCCCTGATTGCCCAACAAGATGTTTTGGTCGGCATGGTGAGTGATACAAGTTTTCGTATTGATGGTGCAACAATGGCTGTTAATGGCAGGGTTGGGCGTAAATATTATAGTTCTTCTTGCTCTCCTTATCACAGTCGAGACTCTATCACGCTATATGGAATGATCGGGACAAACTTGCGTTATGGTTTTGCTTATACCGATGGAACAGGGTATACAAACCGTACTATTATTTATGATGCAAATTTATTATATGGACCTCCGCCGTCTTTCCCTTTAACTTCTGACAAATATACAACTATTTCATGGGAAGAGATTAAGTAGTTTTTATTGTATACTATAAGTATGTTAGAAAAACATAAAGGATCTATCGGCATTATTGTAATAGTACTTGTTTTTATTGTAATCCTATCGGGAACTGCTTATTATTTTATAAGCCAATCTAAAAAAAATATTAATACCGTGGCTTCAGATTCAAATCAAAAACAACTAGATCAGGATACGGGGTCGCAAGCATATTTGGCTACTTTAGTAAGAGAGGCAAAATTAAAAGTTGAAACTGAAACAAAAACCCTAGAAGAACTTACTACAAGAGCTCAACTAGAAAGAAGCACTATTGATAATCTTAGAGTTAAGTATGTAAATATTGATAAATTAATAGAAAAAGAAACAGATGTTTTTTTTAAAAATCCTAAAGCAGCCAAGCCTGAAATTAAAGTTAAAACAAAAGATATCGCTCTAGAGAAAAGCTTGAACACTTCTCGATCTGAAATAGAGAAAATGCTTAATCAGTGGAAAACTGAGATCGATCAATATAAAGCTGTAACGAATCAGGCTTCAAAAATTACCGACTCTGATCTTGCCTTGTCTGATCTTGTTAAAACAACAGAACAAAACATTGCTTCTATAGAAAGCTTTATTAGTCAGTTACAAAATTTAGTAAACGGGTTATCGACAGGGCCTACTTTGACACAAGCACAAATAACACAGTATCAATCGGTAGTTTCTAATGCTGTGCAAGATTTAGAAACAATCATATCAGGTATGCCGGTTATTATATCTAACAGTTCTGGTGTAGGTACGCAGCCCATTGTTACTCAAGCACAAATAATAGCCCAACAGGTTGTTGTTGAGCAGGCCATATCAGCACAAAATCAGGTTCAGGCTCAAGTAGAATCTGAATCAGATAATAATCAGTCACAGCAAAGTCAAAATTCTATTAATGAGATTACTCCACCAATTATTGTTCTGACAAGCCCGGTTGCTGGTTCGGTGATTTCTTATACAGTGCCCATATCTGCTTCGGCCAGTGATAGTAGTGGTATTTCAAGAGTAGAATTTTATAATGAATCTACCCTTATTGGCTCAGATACAACTTCTCCGTATTCTATTAGTTACAATACCAATAACGTAGCTGATGGTAAGTACGGATTGTTGGCCAAAGCTTATGATACTGTTGGTAATAGTAAGGTATCAACACTCGTTTTAGTTACCGTATCAAATGGTGGGAATTCAAATGATGGTATAAATCAATCCGCAGATCCAGAACTAATTGAAGGTGCAAATCAGATAGGCTTTTAGTTTGTGTTATAATTAAAACATGAACAAATTAATCGTTGGCAATTGGAAAATGAACCCAAAGTCACTAGTACAGGCTTTGCAAATTTATAAGCAAATTTCTAAAATTAAAAAAACAAATAAAGTCCAAGTTGTTGCTTGTGTGCCGAATGTCTACTTGGCAAGTATTTTAAAAATAAAAAAACCTTCTGTTTTGATTGGTATACAAGACGCCCATTACACACCAACGGGGGCTGAAACTGGGCAAAACTCAGTCGCGATGGTTGCTTCATACAAACCAGCATATTCTTTGGCTGGGCATTCTGAAGTTCGTCGTCGGGGCGATACCGATACTGATGTTAACCAAAAGGTTTTAGAATTATTACGACATAAAATTAAACCGATAATTTGTGTAGGCGAAACCGACCGTGACAATGATGGTCAATACTTACAACACATCAAAAACCAAATTGAAAATGCCTTGTTGGGTGTTGCCAAAAAAGATATTAAAAATATTGCGATCGCTTATGAACCAATTTGGGCAATTGGCACAGGCGCCAAACGCGAAGCAACCCATGTTGAATGTTTAGAGGTTGCGATTTACGTGCGCAAAATTTTGACTGATTTGTTTGGGGTAAAAAATGCAAACGAGGTTGCGATTTTGTACGGTGGTTCAGTTAACACACGCGACGCAATGGATTTTATGCAAAATGGTGGGGTTGATGGACTATTGATTGGTCGTGATTCGTTAATACCCAAAGATTTTATAAAAATAGTTAATGACACTGTTATAAGCCTTAAAATAAAAAAATAATATATGAACTTGAATAACTTTAGTATTACAAAAGCAAAAATTAAAAAGGGTAATGTAGTTATTTTGCGGGCCGATTTTAACGTACCGGTTTCAGCTGGCAAAGTTCGTGATACTTTTCGAATTGATCAAACTATACCAACAATAGAACACCTTGTTAAAAAAGGTGCAAAAGTTTTTATAATTGCCCATATAGGGGACGACGGTAAAAGTAGTCTAAAACCAATTCATGCTTATTTGAACAAGAAAATTAAAACCGAATTCATAACCAACTTTGATTTCGAACTAGATTTTGATAATTTAGCCACCAAGTTTGCTAGTGCAAAGCCAGGCTCAGTAATGCTACTTGAAAATATTCGCAAACTAGATGGCGAAAAAATCGGTGACAGAAAAACTCGCGATGCCTTGGCTAAAAACTTTGCAAGTGTTGCCGACTTGTACATCAATGACGCCTTTTCAGTTTCGCACCGTGACCACATGTCGTTTACATCGCTACCAAAATATTTGCCTAGCTATTTTGGCTTTTCATTTATCAATGAAGTCGCAAATCTAAGTAAAGCCTTAAACCCTAAACACCCAATGCTATTTTTGTTAGGTGGTTTTAAATTTGGCACAAAAATACCTGTTTTGAAAAAGTTTACAAAAATTGCTGATAAATACTTTGTTGGTGGGGCATTAGCCAACAACTATATTTTAGCCGAAGGTTACAACGTGGGCCACTCGATGATTGATGCTGATTACCCAATCAGTAAAACAATGCTAAATGATAAAAACTTAATACCGGTCGTTGATGTGGTTGTGTATCGCAATGGCGCGCAAAAAATTTGTGCCTTAATTGATGTCGCTAAGACTGACATAATTTCAGACATAGGCCCAGCTACGGTTGATTTGTTAAAGGTTTACATTGATGAAGCCAAAACTATATTATGGAACGGTCCAATGGGTTGGTATGAAAAAGGCTTTACCAAGTCAAGTATCGAAATTTTAAAACTACTAGCCGAACGAGTTAAAAGCAAAAAAGCCATTGTCATTATCGGTGGGGGTGATACTGCGAATTTGGTACATAAAACAAAAATGGATAAAGCCTTTACCTTTGTCTCAACCGCCGGTGGCGCAACGCTAGACTTTTTAGCCCACGGTACATTGCCTGGGATAGAGGCGATTTTGAAATCTAAATCATAAAAAACTAAATTGAGTTAACACTATAAAAGCCATGAGGAAATAAATTCTTCATGGCTTTTTAATTAAAAAGTTACTTTTGATAACAGAAAATCAATGTCTCTTACTGATGGAGGGTCGCTGAACATGGGAATGCACAGGTCCATAATACTTTTGGGTAACGAGTTAATATCTTTTACGTTAAGCAGTATGCATATAAGTCTTATTTTGGCTTCTTCTGGTGTTTTTTTAATAATCAATTCAGCAAAAACTCTTTTTCTGAAAACTAGGTCACTTTCTCTAAACATTCTTCTTTGACTATAATGTGAAAAAGCTTTATCAAGACTCTTGCCAGTATATGGTCCGTTTATGCTTCTTAGTAGCAGGTTTTTATCAAGCTTTTCTGCTATTAATAAAGACAAAGACAAAATCCAAGACATGAATCCAATACTATATAGAAATATATTTAATATGCCGGTAGAGACATTAAGGCTCGCAAGGGGGTGGTTACTTTTTATTGACACTAGTATTGCCGAAAGCCCTAAACCCCATATACTAACTATCGCCAAGTATGTGACCTGTTTTCTTGCTTGGTATTTTTTAACCCTCACTCGAAAATTTTCAAGATCTTGATTCGTTATTACCATAAAGCATATATAAAGGCTTAAGGTTATAATTGGTAAACAAAATAAGTAATTTATGAAGATTTCTATTCGTTCAGGTTGTTTACAAAAGTAAAGACTTATTGCCGGTATTAATAATTGAATTGTAATCAGTAGAATACCTATCATTTGCATTAATTTTTTCTGATTTTTCATGTGCTAATTTTTTATAACAATACACTATATAAATGAATATGTCAAATACTATAATAAACCAAAACTTTTTAATTTATGTATGGTGTGATAGTATTTGGGCAGTTAAATCGTAAATTATGAAAAGTAAATATTTTATCTGTTTCAAGCCAAAGGGTGAACTTTACGCCCTGCTAAAGTCTTTGTCGGGTAGTATAGAAATGCTAAACCCGCAAATAACACCCTCTTACAAAGAAGAACTGCTGCATGTGACGTTTCATAAACCAATAACTGGAAACTATAGAAAACATTTATTGGCCGCGCTTGATCGCTTGGTTAAAGACTATTCAAATACGAGAATCGTTTTAAGCGGTTTAGGAATATTTCATGACAATATCGTTGTAAGAATTCAGCCAACTTATGCGGTTGCCAATTTATGGGTTGACGTTCGAAAGCTTGTCGAACAAATTGCAAATGAAAAAGGTAATGATGATGATATGTTGCATGTAACAATTTTCAAAAAAGTTCCCGATATTCAGGATGTTAAATTTTTTGATCTAGACAAAACCATACCGTTAACTGGTTTCGAGTCTCCGTTTGAATATGTTTGCTTGTTTGAGAAAGTTTATGGCAGTAACTGGGTAGAAATACAAAGACTGCCTCTGGCTATCAAAACCTAAACAAAACCCCGACAAAATGTCGGGGTTTTTAGCTGTACAAGCCAGGCTTGTGCAGGAATTTATAAGTTAGTAATTCTCCATTATTTTGTCGGCGATCATTTCAGCTTCGCCTTCGTTATAGCCTCGGGCGCCGTGCCAGTGTTCGTGTCCATCGCCAGTGTAGCGGGGTATTATGTGTACATGTGCATGAAATACTACTTGGCCAGCGGCTGGGTCATTGTTCATGATTATGTTTATACCATCAGCTTCTAGAGTGTCTTTGATTTTTACACCTAACATGTGCGCAACTTGCATCATGTGGCCAAAGTCTTCGGCGGGCATTTCGTACATATTTGCCCAAGGGTTTTTAGGTATTACTAATGTGTGGCCAATGTTTACTGGGTTTATGTCGAGTATCGCAATAAAATTGTCATCTTCGTAAACAATTGTGGCTGGTATTTCACGATCTATAATTTTTTGAAATATTGTTTTTTCCATTTATTGATTATAGCAAAAATTAAAAAACAAAAAACCGACCCATAAAAAGGCCGGTTAAATTTACTTGCAACTAATAGGCTTTTCGCCGTCTTTGTATGTAAAGTATTCTGCCTGTGAAACTTCTACAAGCTCTACACCCGCACCTTTATTTTTTTCAAAACCAAGATAAAAAGGGGGAGTGGTAAATTGTCCACCAGAGGTTGAGTAAACGGCATATTGGCCACAGTACTCAGAGAGAGTATGCTTCTCTTTTTTAGCACACGAATTGAAAAATAATCCGATTAAAAGCAGTAATGTTAATTTTTTCATGTTCTGTAAATTTTTAAAACATTACCACAATATATGGTAATTGACAAGGTTGTTAGGTTGGTGTAGGGTAAAGAAAAAGCACCATGGAACTTAGAACAAAAAAAATTGATTTAGCTGTTAAATTTTCAGTTGAAGATGTGGAGCATGCAATGCGTTCTTTCTGCAACACACTTTTTAACCATAATAAAAGTAGTAAATGCAAGAATTTAGAAAAATTACTTAGCACCCTAACTCTTGTTCCTTTTGGAGGGGAAAGATCTTTTAAGGGTTTAAAATGCATCTTTAATTCTGAAACAGATTTCGGTGATGGCCTTTTGTGCAAAAAGCAAGAAATCCTAGAAGTACCCAGCAAAAAAGTTTTGGAAATTCTTGTAGCTAAGGCCACCAGAGAATGTCCAGAAGTTTCTGGAAAGCCATACGACCGTACTGTTTCAAAAGAATCGTGGGATTGGAAAAATGGCGCAAGTGGAAATGATCAAGTCCTTTATTTAGAACTCTCAATATCGTTCTAGGTTATGAAATTTAAAGCCCTCACGTTGGGGGCTTTTTTGTTTATATTGACCAAATGGGTTTATGGGTGTAGGGTAAAGAAAAAGTACGATGAAAAAATACAAAAAAATACCAACAAATGATTTAGGTCTTGTCGCATATTACTTACTTCAAGTAACCCAAGGAATTTTTAAATGGAATGGAGAATTATTTTTCTGTCCATTTGTAACAGTTTCAGACAAGAAGCATCCCCTAAGAGCGAGTACATGGAGTAAGGTTTTTATGAAAGATAAAAAGCATTCATTGGCTTTTATTGATAAAAAAATAAAAACATTATATCTTTTTGCTGACCCTGTTGACCCAGTCACCTACATACGGACAAGGCACCACGCAATGGATATGAGTTTAGGTGTTGATGAAAAAACAATTGTTTACAAAGGGCCTTCGCTACTAATTATCAAAAACGGTAAGACGTTTCATCGGTTAGAGTTTGTTAAAAAAATATCTGACGACGAAAGGCTTCAAATTTTTGATCCAGATGATTCACAGGAACACCGCTTTCGTGTTCGAATTTGGCAAAGTTCAAAAAAGGGGAGCGGTAATAGTTCTGCTGGTTATTCCCAAAACGAATGGATTGCCAAATATCATGAATTTAAATCAAAAAAAAGTAATCCAACCGTTCGCGAGGTGTCATTTCTTGCATCACAGGTAGCTTCGCAATTTTTCGATCCTCGTAATCCAAGATTTTTAGATTAAATTTTTTAAAGCCCTCACGTTGGGGGCTTTTTTGTATGAGTTGACTAGGTTGGTTTATGGGTGTAGGGTAAAGAAAAACAAAGAACATGACAGCAACAGAAGCATTTAAGCTCAGTGATAAAATTGTCTGGCACTACGGTCGTAGATCGAAACACTCTACTGGTATAAATGATGCTATCGCTTTGGCACTTGGACCTGATTTGTACAAGAGTTTTTGTAAAGAGGTAAAAAATTCCGTTGACAAAAATTTCTCCGGCTTGGAAAAGAACTTTTCTCCAAAATTTCTTGATAATCCAGTAAGGAATGATGACTGCATGAATGATATGGAGGTTAGTGTAAATTATACTTTGACTAACATTCTGCAAACCATTGCCAAGATCATTGAGTAATCAAATTTAAAGCCCTCTCGGGGGCTTTTTTGTATGCTATAATACATTAATGAGTTTACCGGCAGTTGTTGAATTAATCTTGAGCCGATTGGGTTTGAATAGTGTAGAGGAAAGAGAGAATTTTTTAAACCCCAAATATGAAGATTTAGCCGACCCATTCCTAATGAAAGATTTAGAGAGGGCGGTTATTCGTATTTTCGAGGCTATCGAAGGGGGTGAGAAGATTTATATTTATGCTGATTATGATTGCGACGGTATACCTAGCGCATCGGTGTTGTATAAATTTTTTGAAAAAATAAATTACGCACATAATGTTAGCGTGTATTTGCCTGATAGGCACGAAGAGGGCTATGGACTACACATGGATGCAGTAGAGAAAATCATTGCAACTGGTGCAACCCTTATAATTACAACCGATGTTGGCATAACAGCCATTGATGAGGTTTTGTTTGCCCAAACCCAGGGCGTTGATGTTATTGTTAATGATCACCACTTGCCACGACGCATGATAAATACCGATGGGGTTGAAGTCGATGATTTACCCAAAGCCTATGCGGTTGTTAATCCTAAACAAGCCGATTGCAAATACCCATTCAAAGATTTTTGTGGTGCCGGGGTTAGTTATACATTAGTACGTGGATTTTTAAATAAGTATGGCGAATATTTTAAAGTGCCAGTTGGGGCCGAGAAGTGGTGGCTTGATTTGGTGGCGATTGCCACAATTTCAGACATGGTGCCATTGTTGGGTGAAAATCGCATATTGGCATATTGGGGTATGAATGTTTTGCGCAAAACCCAAAACCAAGGGTTAAGAATTTTATTTAGTAAAAACAATATTAAACTTGAAAGTATTAGCGAAGACGATATTGCCTTTACACTAGCGCCACGTATAAATGCATCTTCACGTATGGCGCACCCTAGTGTGGCACTGAATGTTTTAATATCACGCAATGATGAAGAGGCTATTAAAAATGTACTAGAATTAGAAGGCTTTAATAATAAACGCAAAACAATTAGTGCTACAATTATGCGCAAAGCAAATGTTTTGGCCAAACAGCAAGAGGGTAATAAAGTTTTGGTAATTGGCGAACCTGATTGGCACATAGGTGTATTGGGTATAATTGCCATGAAGGTAGGTGAGCAACATAAAAAAAGCGTTATGGTTTGGGGTCGCGACCCAAACGGTAATATCAAAGGCTCGGCCCGCAGTTTTGGCGATATTCATTTGGCGCAATACTTTGCCGAATTTCCACAAAATACATTCAGTGCTCATGGTGGTCACGTCAAAGCTGGTGGTTTTACAGTTGTACCTGAAGCAATCTATACATTGGCAGATGTTGCCCAAACAATTTATGATAACCATAAACCAGTAATTGAAATTGAAAGTGAAGACGAATTAATTATTGACACAACATTGCCAGCTATTACGCGCGAATTATATGCCGGCATGAAAAAACTTTCACCTTTTGGCCTAGCTAACCCAAAACCAATTTTTCGTTTTGCAGGTGTTACTGTAACTGGTGTTAAAATTTTTGGTAAAAACAAAGAACACATTGAACTAACTGTACAAGACGAAGGTAAAACTATGAGCATTATTTCATTTTTCAGCGCCAGTGAACCATGGGTTACCGATTTGTACGGTAAAAAAATAACTTTTACTGCAACGCTTGATGAAAGCAATTTTGGTGGCCGCACACTGTACCGCATGCGATTGAATGGCATTGAGTAGTTTAAGAAATCAAAAAGCCCCTTGTAAAAGGGGCTTTAGTCTAGGTATCATATTTTGCTGGTACAAACGATAAAAATAAATTATCTTGTATCATTTTTTTGGCTATGAAGTTTTCCCCGTGCTTATACATAACATCTCTTGTAAAAGTTTTTTGGTCCAAGGTAAAAATTAGTTTTTTACTAGGGTCAATACTTATAACAAGATCGCGCTTGGGCGCCATGTCTGTTTTTTCGTTGAACAGTATTATACCGGGCAAACCTAGTAACCGCTCTTCTCTTCTCTCTGCGAATCTAATAAAATCCATAATGTCGGCATTGTGTTTTTGGTTATACACAAGTATTGTACCGGGCTGAGAAAACCTCCTGATTGATTTTAAGACCCTTAAGTAGGCTGATGTATGTTCAGCAAAATAATTACTTTTTGCCAACATTGTGTTGTTTATAAAAAAATCTACATTGATCGGCTCTTTTTCGATGGTGATTTTTTCAATTAGTTCAAAACGAGACTCTTCTATCTCTCTACTTGATACAAGTCGCCTATATGCACTTGCTATAGATTGATGGGCTTTTTCTCGGTTTTTTAACAGGGCTTCAATTTCGGTATTGGTAAAACCATTTTGGTAAAAAAGGTTTAAAAGTCTTTGGGCTAGTTTTTCATTTTTCATAGTTCTAAAATTTCTAAGGCAAGCTTACCGTAGATACTACATAAAGTCAAAAGTTTAAAATACTGTGTCACTAGCCAATGTTTTAACTTTGTGTTAATGTGCTAAAAAAACAGTACCATGAAAAAACTTATACTTATATTGCTAGGCTGGAGCTTGTGCTCGCCAATGTTTGCACAAACACAAAGTGCCGATAGTCTGTATTATGAACAGTCATTGGTTAAAGATTCGGTTCAGGTCGACGACTTTATTCGTAATATTACCGAGAGTAATATTTATAATGTCGTTGATAAAATCAAAAATGGCACGGTTTCTTATTACGATGATATGGAAAAAATTATTACCGTAAAGGTATATAAAGACAGTATTTATATGTCGTATATACCGCTAAGCATGTCGTTTCAAACATTTAATGAGGCTACTTTTTATAAAAGATCAACCCATTGGTACTATTATTGCACCAGGTCAGATCGTCAGTGGGCGATACTGGGTATGAATTTCATTAGTATTGAAATTGATAAAATAAAAAGGTAAGACTCAAAAAAGTTATTTAAAACCGCCCAAAAGCGGTTTTTTTGTTTAAAAAGCTTGTAAAATAAAGGTTTTTTGGTGGCCCAGGCACAGCCTGGGCCACCCCATCAATTCATTGACTTTTTGCTATAAAAGTGCTATAATTATGCCAGGAAAATTACAAAAAAATATAAATGAAAAACAAAACAAAACTCCCATTGCTCGTCCTATTTTTGGGCTGGAGCTTTATGAATTCTACTGCTTTCGGGCAGACATCGTCAGGCGGTTTATCTGTTACGACGAATTCTTTTAGTTATCAAAATCAAATTTGCCAAACAGCTAATTTTATCAAGGTTCTTGATGTTGATTTTGAAAACTATTACACAAGCCCGGATGATTCTGTCATGATTGATAGGGTGTATTTAAGTTCTTGGTCACATCCATTTACTTTGGGTGATAGTTTGTTTGGTTACATTGGAGGCAGACTTGTTTTCAAAGAAAAGTTTTCAAGTGGAAACTTAATGGTGTACCTGAACAAATGGATCAAAGCTGGCTCTAAATTAAACGTCGAGGTTTACTGTAAAACATTCAGTGTTTCAAGTAGGACTGAAATGTATGTTCGATTAGATTGGGCTACATATTATAACGGTTCTTGGAGTAATAGTGTTTGGCCAAACTTACAAAGTCCGTGGTTTTATACCTATGACTGTACACAGCCAAAACTTTCTGACAACGGTAGAATTCAATTACCAAATCAGGTTTGTTACGACAATCTTGGCGACACACTAACCGTATCAAGTTTTGATGTAAAAAATCCAAACAAAGATACGCTGGTGCTAAATGGCTACAGCTTTAAAATTGATTATGGTTGTAGCTGGTGTGCTAGTACTGATTCGGTTATTTTGTACGATGATAAATATAAAATTATTTCATCGGCAAGGGTTTACAACAACAGATTTAAATTACTGTTTAACTTAAAAATAGCTGGCTCAAAAACAGTCAGGTTTAACTTGGCTTATATGCAATCAAGTAGGGGCAATCTTCAGTATTCTTATATAGACAGTGTCTTTTGGGTATTTGATAAAAAATCACGCTCAAGTGATATTTGGTTTAACTTTAATTCGCAACCTCAATTACAAGATTGTAAGCCAAGCATTAAGCTTGGTTTTAATGTGTCAAAAAGGTCAAGTGTACTATGTACGGGCGACCAAATTAATCTATGGCCTGAATGGGTGAACTTCTTTAACCCTGTTAAGAAGCACGAGTATTTCGTAAATGGAAAACTTATTGATGTTTCATATGACAAGATTAGTTATGATTATTTTTCGATCCCTGTGATTTACCCAGTAACAAAAATTGTTATTAGGGTTACTGATACTACTGGCAGATTTGCATCTGATTCAGTTGTACTTTATTCACAAAAAGCTCCGATGCCTAAAATGTACGCCTCAAGCACTTCAATGTGCCATGGCGAATATGTAACCCTCAGTTGCGATACTGTTGGGCTTGATAAGTGGGCATGGAATGGTGAAACACCAAGTAATAAAGTGAAAATCAAAAATACGGTTTTCACTGGCGGTTATCATAACTTTTTTGCTATTGCGAGAAATGGTTGTGTTGCCGATACTTCGGTTAATGTTTACGAAATTCCTGCACAATCTAAACCAACAATCATCAGTAATGATTGGGTAGTAGGGTCCAGCGTCAAAGCTGATTCATTCAGTTGGTCCAAGTATAATGACACAACTAAGAGTTGGATTAATATATCTAATTCTAACAAAATGTTCATTAATAGAACTGACAAAGGGTTCTATACGGTGAAAGCCTGGAACTCTGGTGGATGCTCTGCTGAGTCTGACATGGTATTCCATAATGGATATGTTACCAAAGACTCTTTGCCACATGTAAAACTTTTTTTCACGGCCTCAAAACCGGGAACAAGTTTTTGTACTAGTGACAAAATAGTTGCTACGCGTAAAATTCTTGAAACAGTGTATCCTATTACCAACGAAGAATGGTTTTTGAATGGAAGTAAAATTTCTTTCTCAAAGAAACAATTATTCGACGGTATGGAATATTTTGTACCAATGAATACTGGAACAGTGAAGGTAAAAGTTATAGTGACTGATAAGGTAGGTAAGACTGCTGTCGATTCGTTTACATTAACGATCAACAAAAGCCCTAAATCCATTATTACCGCTTCATCGAACAAGATGTGTGCTGGTAATGGTGTCACTATAACTGCTGATACAACAGGCTTATCAAAATGGGCTTGGGGTAATGACAAACCTTCTAAATACACAAATAAATTAACTGTGTACGAAGGTGGAAGCTATATGTTTACAGCTATTGCGCAAAATGGTTGCAGTGCTGACACTACAGTTATTCTAACTAAAATTTCAGCTCAAACTAAACCAGTTGGCCTGTCTAATGATTGGACAATTGGTTCATCAGTTAAGGCTGATTCATTCGCATGGTATAAACTAAACGACACAACTAGCAAGCTGGAAAGGATTATAAATTCTAACAAGATGTTTATGCGAGAACTTCGTAAAGGTTATTATGCTGTTGAAGTATTTAACAAAAACGGATGTTCTCAAATGTCAGATAACTTTTTTCACAACGGTTGGATTTTAAAAGATTCTGTGCCGTATGTGAAATTATTAATCACATCTGAAAATTCTAGCTTAAGGTTCTGCAAAGATGAAAAGGTTACAGTAACCAGAAAAATCACAGACCCTACTTCTCCGACTGTTAGCGAGCAATGGTTTTGGAATGGTAAAAAAATTCCATTAACTAAAAACCAAATGTTTGATGGTATGGAATACCGTGTGCCACTTAACGCTTCGATTGTAATATTGAAGGTTGTGGTAACTGACAAGGCGGGCAAAGTTGCTAGTGATTCAATTGTTATAACGGTTAACAAAACCCCAAAAGCTTTAGTTAAGCTTTCATCGAACACTTTTTGTTCGGGGGGTAATGTAACTCTAATTGCAGATACTGCAGGTATCGCAAAGTACGCATGGAACAGTGACAAATTGTCAGTGTATCCAACCAAGCTGTCTATAACAGAGAGCGGTAGCTACAGGTTTACAGTTGTCTCAAAAGACGGTTGCGTGGCTGATACAACAGTAATGGTTACAAAATTGCAAACACCCGATAGACCAACTGGCCTATCGAATGATTGGACAATTGGCTCAAGCCTTAATGCTGAAAACTTTGTTTGGTACAGAATGAATGACACAACTGCAAAATTTGAAGTAATAAAAAATTCAAACAAACAGTTTTTGCGCGAATTGCGCAAAGGTTACTACTACGTTGATATTTTTAATAACAACGGTTGTAGTAATGGGTCAGAAGTTTTTTACCACAAGGGTTACATAATTACAGATTCGATGCCTCATGTAAAACTTAGAATCACGGCTCCAAAGCCTGGTACAAAGTTTTGCAATAGCGATAAAATTATCGCGGGCAGACAGATTTTGGAAACAGCTTTTCCTACAGCGCAAGAAGAATGGTTTTTAAATGGTACTAAAATACCGTTTACTAAAAGCCAAACCTTCGATGCTATGGAATATCCTGTACCGATGAATGTTGGTAATGCAAAATTAAAAATTGTAGTAACCGACAAAATTGGTAAAACAGCCAGTGATTCATTCGAATTTACCGTGTTGCCAAAACCTAGAATTATACTTGATCACCCTAGCACAAAAGTATGTTACGGTGGTACGGCAAACATTTGTATCGATACTGCCAAGCTTCTAAAGTGGAGCTTTAATGGTGTACCTTCAAAAAACCCTAAAAACAACTTTCAAGTTTTTGAAAGCAGTATGCAATCAATATCGATAACCTCGATAGGTGGCTGCGTTGCCGACACTAGCTTTAATGTTGTCATGTACCCAAACCAAGAAAGGTTGATTATTAATTCAACTGACAGCTTATTATGGGTAAACCAAAAGGCTTATGAGGTTGAATGGTTTCTTGAATCAGTTTCAATTGGTTATGATGATCAAGTGATTCAAAGCAAAAAGTCAGGTTTTTATCAGGCCATAGCTACAAGTCAATTTGGCTGTACTTCAACATCTGATCTGTACTATTTCAAGTACATTCAACCAAAGACCCCAGTAGCACCTAAAGATAGCACCGACGTTAAAATCGGCTCTGAAAATCCTTCAATCGTATTTTGCGAGGGTGAGTTCAATCCAACACTAACACTTGTTAATGTTAAAAAGGAAGACATATCGAACGTTGAATGGTTTGTTGAAAATACTTCTGTGTTTTCGTGCAAAGACATTCAGTTATGTGGTCTAATACCAAGATATTTATGGTTAACACCCGGAGCTCGAACAATTATTGTGAAAGTAGTTTTACTTAACAAGAGTGTCGAATCTGACACTGTCTATGTTACAGTGGTTGGTCCTCAAAAGACCAAGTTATCGGTAACGGGTAATTTAACAGAATGCAGTGGTAGAACGGTTGTGGTGAATGTGCAAAATAATTCAAACTACAAATCGGTTACATGGTCAAATGGGTCAAACGGTAAAAATATTACCTTACTTGATCCAAATGGTTCATTTTTTGCAACAACAATTGATTACAATGGTTGCGTTGCAAATACTGACACGGTTATGCTAAAAACATTAATTTTACCAAAACCAAACCTTTCAGTTTCGGGTTGTAAATTGTTTGCTGATATCAATTGGCAACAGGGTGGTTCGTGGGAGTGGTCATATTCAAACAAAATGACGAACACTTCAGAGCCCGAGATTACAACACTGGCCAGTAAAGCTTGGTGGAAGGTTAGGTATAGTTATGCTGGTTGTTATTCAGATTACAGCAACGCTGTTTTTGTAGAATGCATAAGTGCAGGAGTGAGCAATGTTAACCAAAAGCTTGGCTTTAGTGTTTACCCCAACCCGGTAGTTGATCAGTTTACAATCGAGTCGAACTTTGAAAGTGGCGAAGCTCAGTTAATTGATATGCAGGGTAGAGTGGTAAGAACCTTCACTGTCGAGTACGGTAGTAATACCATTTATCGCGAAGGTTTGGCCGCTGGTGTTTACTCCATAATTTTTAATGGAGACGCTACCAGAATTGTTTTTCAGTAGTAATTAGTTAAACAAGCTCTTTAGAATATAAACCCCTCTCCGTATTACATGGTGAGGGGTTTTTTGTTTGTAGGGCCCGGCCTGCTATAATAGCCAAATGATAATTATTGTTTCAGATGGTTCATCGCGTGGTAACCCAGGCCCTGGGGGTTATGGCACCATTGTTGTGCACGAAGACACGGTGACCGAATTTGCTGGCTACGAAAAGAAGACTACTAATAACCGTATGGAAATTATGGGTGTTATTGCCGGCCTTGATTTTGTTCTGTCTCGTAAGTTGGGCGACAGTGTGCGCGTGTATAGCGACTCAGCTTATGTGTTGGGTGGTATTGAATCGTGGCTCAAGAACTGGAAGAAGAACGGTTGGAAGACCGCCAATAAAAAGCCGGTACTAAATCAAGATTTGTGGGAGACGTTAGACGGGCAAATAGAAAGGTTAAAAAAAATTGAATGTGTAAAGGTAAAAGGTCACGCCGGTGTAATGCTAAACGAACGAGCCGATTACTTGGCAACTGCATATGCCGACGGTTTAGATATTCATTTGTATCATGGCGACAAAGAGGTTTACAAAAAAATGCTTAAACCACAATAAATTATAAAATATAAAGTTAAAAAATGAGCGATAGACTTTTTTACCAAATATTTATAAGTTTTATTCTAGGGATTGGATTTTATACTTTAAAAAATACTAATTATTTATTAATTGGTATTTTTTTATTACTTTTTTTAATTTATATAAAAATAAAATTTAAATTAAATTTAAAAAATTCTGCTATTCATATTGTTTTATGTTTGGTTTTAATTTGTACGGGCTTTGTTTATGCTTATTTGCGCGAGCCAGCAAAACCAAGTTTTCAAACTGATTCAGTGATTGTTACCGGTAAAATAATTTCAATCCCTGATGATGATTTTGGTAAAACTAGTTATACCTTGCGAGTTAAAGACGATAATAATTCAGCAGGTTTTGATGTGCTACTGACTGAAAATACTTATATAAAACGCCAAATGGGCGAATGGGCCCGGGTTGAATTTGAAATATTACCAGTAGAAAGTAATTCAAAAACATCTAATAATAAAAATTATACAGAGTATTTGTTAGCTAAAAACATTACAGTAAAAGGCAAGGTCATAAATTATGAAAAAACAAAAGACCCTAACAGGTTTATTACAGCTACTAATAAAACTCGCGAATACATAAACCAAACATTTAATAATTTTATGAGCTACCCTGAATCAGGCTTGGCTAGTGGTTTGATATTGGGTAATAAAAGCTGGATGGATTCGGGCTTATATAATGACTTTATTAAATCGGGCACAATACACATTGTGGCATTGTCAGGCTATAACATTAGCGTATTGGTTAAAATTGTACGTGACAGTTTAATTTATATATTGCCCGCCATAATTATTGAATATTTTTTAATTGTTTTTATCGCTTTATTTCTATTAATGACCGGTTTTTCAGTTACGGGTTTGCGGGCGGGGCTTATGGCAATAATAATTATTATTACGCGCAACTACGGCTTAATGGCGCAAAAAGACCGGCTACTTGTATTGGCCGGTACTTTGTTGTTATTATGGCGACCATATAGTTTGTGGTACGACCTGTCGTTTCAGTTATCAATTATTGCCACATTTTCAGTTTTGTTTTTAGCACCAATCATAGAATTGAAATATTTGTATAAAATTAAAAACATTTTTTTGCGCGATTTATTTGCCACTACAATTGCTGCCACATTTTTTACTATGCCTATAATAATGCACAGCGTTAATCAGGTTTCATTAGTATCACTATTTGCAAATTTAATTATTGGGCCCATTGTGCCAATTGCTACGGGGTTAAACTTAGTTTTAATTTTTAGTTCATTTATAAATCCACTAGCGTATGTTTTTGGTGGCATTGCCAGTGTGTTACACAGTTTTGTGTTATTTGTTACACATTTTTTCGCTGGCTTACCTTTTGCCCAAATTCAAATTGGTATGCCTGCGGTATTATTGGTTATAATTTACACTGCTTTTGTGTGGTGGGTAATTAGGGAATATAAAAAGCTTGAAATATAAGTAGTGTTTACTTTTGGGTAATAAGGTGTTAAAAAGGTACCAGGAGGATATAAGTATGCACAAAATCTACTCAGTACTATTGTTTATTAAGAATTTTATTTTTCCGCTTGAGCCAATACCCAACGAACCATTTTTTCTTGTTGGTATAAGGAGGTGTTTGCATTTCGCAAACGTTGCCACAGTACCAATATTTTTTATTCTGTGGTTTCTGGTTGGGCTTGTTGACGCCTTTGGCTTTTTTATTTTATTTTCATTTCTTTATGCGGGCTTCTTTAATCAATATTTAGAATTCTCAAAAGATTTAATCGAAATAAATCAAAGAAAGACAAATGATGAGAAAAATTTTAAAAAGTTAGAAGAATTAAAAAACCGAGCCTAGGCTCGGTTTTCAAGTTTTTATTTAATTTTTTAAATTAGCCTAAAAAGTTGCCTTCGGCCACAGACCAGTCAATGTTTGCAAAAAATGCCTCAACATATTTGGCTTTTTCGCTAGTTGCATAGTCATACACGTACGCATGCTCCCACATATCTAGTGCAACGATTAATTTACAATTTTGTAATTGGCCAATGTGTTGTTCATCAACCCAAGCATTCATTAAAATTTTATTTTCATAGTCATAATACAATATTGCCCAACCAATACCACGAGTCATGGCAATGGCTTTGAATTCGGCAAGCCAATTATCGTAACTGCCCCAACGCATTGTAATGGCTTGGTATAGGTCGCTACTTTCGTTTATGGGTGTTACGTCTTTTTCAAGTAGTGCAAAATATGTTTCGTGGTTACGCATACCATTATATTCAAACCCAAACCGGCGATTAATTTCGCCCATAGCGTAAACATTATCGGGTTCGTCTTTTAATTCGGCAACTTTGCTTAGGCATAAATTGGCATGCTTTACGTAACCTGCATAAAGCTTTAGGTGCTCTTCGATATTTTTGGCACTAATGCCCGACAGTTCTTTGATGTTGAAATTTTTAGCTGTAAACATGTGTGTTTTTATGATTATGTATATAATGTAAATATAGCATATTTTGACTATTTTAATGAAAAGCCTTTTACGCCACATAAATACATATAAAAAATACTTGGCTTTTATTGGGGTTATTGTTTTTGTAATTTTTGCTTTATTTTTTGCATATAAAAATATTTCTTCTAACTTAGATTTTGGGCGTAATAAAAATTTACAAGTTTACTTTCTAGACGTGGGGCAGGGCGATGCGATTTTTATAAAAAGCCCAACGGGTATTACCATGTTGGTTGATGCGGGCCCACAAAACAATGTTTTAAAGCCACTTTCAAAACAATTTTTATTTCGCAAAAAACATATTGATGTATTACTAGCTAGTCACCCCGATGCCGACCATGTTGGGGGTTTTGTACCTGTAATGCAAAACTACAGTATCGATGTTTTTGTAGAATCAGCCTATCAAAAAGACAATCAAATACTGGCCCAAATTGAAGATTTAGTAAATGAAAAAGTTAAAAATCATGTTATAGCCACCGAGGGTACCATCATTGATTTGGGTGGAGGCGTTACGTTTAAAATACTTGCACCAAATGATGAAGAGTTGGTGGGCGAAAGTAACAATGCCTCAATTGTTGGTAAATTAATTTATGGCAATAATTCATTTTTGTTAACTGGTGATGCATCAATTAGTAATGAAATTCGTTTAGTTAAAGATTATGGTGGGGCAGGTGAATTAAAAGCTGATGTTTTAAAATTGGGTCACCATGGTTCGCGCACCTCAAGCGCCATTGAATTTTTGCAAAATGTTAAACCACAAATTGCTATCATTTCAGCCGGCAAAAATAATCGTTACGGCCACCCTCACCCCGAGGTACTAAACCGCTTGAAAAACCTAAATATTCCATACCTATCAACCGCCACAGACGGCACGATTTGTTTGCAAAGTGACGGAGTACAGGTAACTAAGTGTAAATAATAAAACCGCTCAATATTAACTTATTGTTGAGCGGTTTTTTTTATTTATTTAATTTTTTAACATTCCAATATTCTGGAGAATGTTGGAATGTTTATTGCTGTCGGTTTTTTAATGAATCACGAATTTCGCGCAATAGGGTAATGTCTTCGGGGGTAGGTGCTGGGGCTTCGTCTGTTTTTGGGGCTTCTTTTTTAACCTTGTTTAAACCTTTAATAAATATAAATACTGCAAAGGCAACAATGGTAAAGTTTAAAATAGCTTGTATAAATGAGCCATATTTAATAACTGAATCGCCAAGTGCAAATGATAAATCGGTAAAATTAATACCACCAATAACTATACCAATAGCTGGCATGATAACGTCGTTGACCAATGAATCAACGATTTTGCCAAATGCGGCACCAATAATAACCCCAACTGCTAGATCCATAACATTGCCACGCATGGCAAAGGTTTTAAATTCTTTGATTAGTTTCATGTATATATTTTAGCAGAAAAATCAAAAATAGCTTCTTGCGCAAGGACCGCATATTTTCCTGAGCGAAAATTGCTCTGGCTCGGCTCGCCAGCCTGCGCGCGCCCTTGCCACAAGAACTATTTTATATTTTTCTTCCCCCTCCTTGGCTATGCTGGGGAGGGGGTTAGGGGGTGGGGGTAAATAAAAAACTCGCAATGTATGCGAGGTTTTTATTTTTTTTATTTAATGATACCTGCTTGTTTCAATACTGCGTACGCACCGTTTTTGTTGATTGTACGTAGGGCTTGGGTTGAAATTGTAAGGCTGAAAGTCTTTTTAAGTTCTGGTACGTAAATACGCTTTTTTTGTAGGTTTACGTATTTGCGAGACATACCAATTGGGTTAAATTTGGTAGCACGAACCTTGGTCGAGTAACCCCCGCCCATAATTGACTTCTTATTTGTGATTGCGCATGTCTTTGCCATATAAGACCCGATATTAGCATATGTTTTAATATAGTGCAAGTCCAAATCTCTGATATAATGATTTTATATGAATCTAAGCGGTAATATACTATATTTAGTCATTTTAATATTTTCAGTCGTTATTCACGAGGTAGCCCATGGTTATGCCGCCCGTCGCAATGGCGATGATACGGCCGAAATGGCCGGTCGTTTAACATTAAACCCAATTTCGCACATTGACCTATTTGGCTCTATTATATTGCCGGCAATCTTGATCGCTATTAGCTCACCAATTTTATTGGGTTGGGCCAAACCAGTACCTGTGAATGAGCGCAATTTTACAAATCCTAAAAAAGGTATGCTCGAGGTATCGCTTGCCGGAGTCGTTGCCAATTTTTGTATAGCAATCGTATTTGGTTTAGTTGCTCGGTTTGGTGCTGGCTGGGGCATACCCGCTAGTGCTATGACCGCGGTGTACCTAATTGTATTAGTTAACATTGTTTTAGGTTTTTTCAACCTTATACCAATACCACCTCTTGATGGGTCAAAAGTAGTTTTTGCCTTACTTCCTGCGCGCTATCGCTATATCGAAAACTTCTTGAATAAATATGCTTTTATATTGATAATCGCCTTTGTTTTTCTGGGTTCAAACATTATATTAGAACCCTTGGTTAAATATTCGTTTTTCTACCTGACTGGGACCAGTTTTTAGTTTTTATAAATAAATTGGTCGGCGACTTGCAAAAAAAATGATTTGTAGTATACTTCAGATTCAATAAATTATGCCAACAATTAACCAATTAATTAAAAAGCCTCGTGTCCAGCAGTCAAAGCTTAAAAAGACTGTGGCCTTGGCTCGTGGATTTAACCACTTACAAAACAAGCCAACTTTTTATCCATCACCATTTAAACGTGGAGTTTGCGTAAAGGTTACAACAACAACACCTAAAAAGCCTAACTCTGCGGTTCGTAAAATTGCTCGTATTCGATTAACTAACGGTAACGAAGTAACTGCCTACATTCCAGGTATGGGTCACAAATTACAAGAACACTCAGTGGTTGTTATTCGTGGCGGTCGTGTTAAAGACTTGATCGGTGTACGTTACACTGTTGTTCGTGGCCGATTAGACACTACAGGTGTTGATGGTCGCAAAAAGTCTCGCTCACGTTATGGTGTTAAAAGACCTAAAGCTGACAAGAAATAATTTTTAAATAATAAAAATAATATGCGAAGAAAAGTAAAAAACCGAATATACCCAAAAGCTGATCGTCTGTACAACAACGAACGTGTTGGTAAGTTCATAAACTACATGATGTGGGATGGTAACAAATCAGCAGCTGAAAAAATCGTTTACGGTGCATTTGACATTATCCGTGAAAAAACTGGTGAAGACCCAATGCTTGTTTTCGAAGAAGCTTTGAAGAACACTGGCCCAATCATTGAGGTTCGATCACGTCGTATTGGTGGTGCTAACTACCAAGTCCCTCGCGAAGTTCGACCTGAACGCAAGATTGCATTATCAATGCGTTGGATGAAAGAAGCTACTCGTTCTAAAAAAGGCGTAGCAACTCATAAAAAACTAGCTGACGAATTGTTAGCTGCCTCAAAAGGTGAAGGTTCTGCGGTTAAAAAACGCGAAGACACTCACAAAATGGCTGAAGCCAACAAGGCGTTTGCCCACTTTGCTTGGTAATAAAATACTAAATAAAAAATCCCACAATTGTGGGATTTTTTATTGGGGTTTACAAAAATATAAATAAAGTGTAAAAAGGGTGCAGAACTTAAAATAAGAATCACATGGGAAACAAAAAAATGAAATACGAACTGCTTAGAAGTAATGGACTTTTCCAAAACCCTATAAGCCCTAGTTTGGCCCTAGAATCTACAGACTTAATGGAAGCCTGGAAAAAGTTTTGTGATCAAGATCTTGACCACAAAAAAATCTACGTAAAAGAGCGCTTTGATGACTGTGGTTATGTACTAACAGATAAAGAAGAATCGTTTACGATGTCATTAGGTCAAAAAAACTTTAATGATGAAACCATGTCGGGTATTGATGGTATTATGCTTGACCGGATTAAAAATACTTTAAGTCACTTGTACGAATCAATAGTTCCAATAGTTGACGTTTTTGATGTTAGCTCGTGGTTTGATTTGCCTAAAAATCTAAGAGAAACCAAAAGGTATTGGAAGTTAAAGTTCACAAAATACTTTCCTGCCCCCTATCAAACTATTATTTCACCGTCACATGTCGATAATGGCATAACTGTTTTAATTATTGAGGATCAGCCCGGGCTTGAGATTTTATGGAAAGATCGGTGGGAGCTTGTAAGCCCCAGTCATGAACACGTATTAATTTACCCGGGCTTAAACATTCAGTATTACAGCGAATGTGAAATACCAGCTTTGAATCACAGGATTATTTCAAACAGTCCAGATTTGTGTCGAAATTCAATAAATCTGTTTTTAGATTTTAGCGACATAGGTTATGACAGAATGAGGTTTGGTAGTACCAAAAAAGTATTCCCTGATGGCTTGAATTATAAAATGCCATTTAGTAAATTTAAGGAATACTTTTACGGAGCCCCTCCAGTAACAACACTTAAATAATCTAAACCCTGCTTCGGCAGGGTTTTTTGTTGCCAAATTTTGGGTATAGGTGGGTTAATTTCTTTGCTTTTGGGGGTTTTTGTGGTAAGGTGGTCGTATTAATTAATATTAATCAACAATACATTAAAAGTTTTATGAATAGAGATTTCCCATTAGAAAAAGTTCGAAATTTCGGTATCATTGCTCATATTGATGCCGGTAAAACAACTACGTCTGAACGCGTGTTGTATTACACTGGTATGAGTCACAAAATCGGTGAGGTTCACAACGGTGAAGCCACAACTGACTGGATGGAACAAGAAAAAGAGCGCGGTATTACAATTACTGCAGCTGCTGTAACTTGTTTTTGGAACCCAACATACGCTCCAAACGACAAAAATGCAAAACACCGTTTTAATATTATTGACACACCTGGTCACATTGACTTTACGGTTGAAGTGAAGCGTTCACTTCGCGTACTAGACGGTGCGGTTGTTGTGTTCGATGGTGTTGCCGGTGTTGAACCACAATCTGAAACAAACTGGCGTTATGCTGACGAAGCCAATGTGCCACGTATTTGTTTCATTAACAAACTTGACCGAACAGGTGCTTCGTTTGAATTTTCATATAATTCAATTTTAAATCGTTTGAATAAAAAAGCGGTTCGTATGCAAATACCTATTGGTGAAGAATCTAACCACGAAGGCGTTGTTGATTTGCTAAAAATGAAAGCCTTTTATTTCGAAGGTGTGATGGGTTCTCAAATTGTTGAGAAAGAAATTCCAGCTGAATTGCTTGAGGTGTCTACAAAATATCACAACGAATTAGTTGAACGTATTGTTGAACATGATGATGCTCAAATGGCAGCGTACCTAGAAGGTACTGTGCCATCAGTTGATGAACTTAAAAAGACTTTGCGCAAGGCCGTAATCGCCAACGCAATTTTCCCTGTGTATGCTGGTTCAGCGCTACACAACAAGGGTGTGCAATTGGTATTGGACGGTGTTGTTGATTACCTACCAAGCCCAACTGACATTCCAGCAGCCAAAGGTATTGATGAAAATAC
>JACCDM011533133.1_pt1 | contig 35165 bp, 35 predicted proteins | sample 7445851 | NCBI WGS metagenome assembly JACCDM01 (sample SAMN15323438, study PRJNA562643) | freshwater metagenome | isolation source: river surface water | place: USA:Blue River Watershed | collected 2017-08-16
GGCATCGTGCCGTCCTACGCCATCATCGTGCGCGAGTACTTCCCGCCGCAGGAGGCGGGTGCGCGCGTCGGATCGGTGGTGATGGCCACCCTGATCGGGATGGCGCTGGGCGGGTGGATGTCGGGTTGGGTCTACGACCTCACGGGCAGCTACCACGCGGCCTTCCTCAATGGCATCGGCTGGAACCTGTTGAACCTGTCGATCGCGGGCTTCCTGTTCTACCGGGTCACGCGGATGCAAGCCCGCGTGCCCACCGCGGCTTGAAACCCCCTCGCCCCATGCCCGCTCCTGCCCTCGACCCAGCCGACATCCAGCCCGGGGTGATGCTGCGTCACTACAAGGGCGGCATGTACCGCGTAATGGGGCTGTGCCGCATCGAGGCCACGCTCAAGACCGGGGTGCTTTACCAGGCGTGCCAGGGCGACGAGGACGTGGTCTGGATGCGGCCGCTGTCGGAATTCGGCGAGACGGTGACGACGGCGCAGGGGCTGGTGACCCGGTTCATGATCGTGGCACCTTGAGTCTGCCAACGGGCGGTGGCCGCCACCCGGGTGATAAAGTGCAAATTGATGAATAACTGAGGGCCCGGCCCCTCCGCAAGCGATGGCCCGATTCCACTACGGCATCCAGTGTGACGACGAGAAAAATGCCAGGAAGCTGTGGCAATTCATCGCGGGTCTGAACATCCAGCAGGATGGCCTGGACCTGTCCGAGGAGCGCGTCAGCGTAGTGTCCAGCCAGGCCCTGCTCGATGAAATCAGGCGCTACGCGCCCACGCAAGCCGGTGCACTCATGGTGGAGGTCTGGCCCGAGGACATCGAGTACGACGACGCCGAGTCCAGCGGGCAACTCCAGGCGCAGGAACTGGCCGGCAAGCCCGTGCGCGCGCCTTCTGGTCCCTCGCGATTCAAGACCTATGCCGGCTCCCGCAAGGGCGTAGAGGAGTTCGAGGCCTGGCTGACCGGCCTGACCGACGGACGAATCGAGATCATCGATCGCTGGGAGCCCCAGGTCGAGGCCGGCTCCTACGGCATCGAATTCCGATGCGATGACGCGAAGTTCGACAAGGTGGCCAACAAGGCGTGGGTCGCGCGCGGCGTGGTTACCGAGAAACTGAAACGATAAAACCGTCCGGTACGAGGCTGTGATGACACTGCGCACTTTGACCCCCTCGTTCTTCCTATGCCTGCTCGCTGCCCTGGCGGGCCTGGCGCAGGCGCAGACGCCTCCCTCGACCTCGGCGGCGGGGTGGGATGCCGCCTCCCAGGGCTTCCGCCGGCAGGCGAAGATCGCAGTGCTCAAACCTCCCGCAACGGCGCGCGAACTGACCCGGGAACCCGATGCGCAATGGACCCGCGTCCTGGAAGGCGCCGATCCCCTCGCGTTGCGTGACTTCATCGCCCTGGACAAGACCCGCATCCTGATGGTGGCCGTCGACGGCAAGGTGGTGATGACACGCCAGGCCTCGTGGGCCATGGGCAGTGCGACCCCCCTGGGTTACTCGATGGCCAAGAGCCTGACCAGCCTGGCTGTGGGCAAGCTCCTGTGCCAGAACCCCTCGCTGTCCCTGGAGACGCGCGGCGCGGAGATCCTGCCGCGGTTCAAGGGCACTTCATGGGGCGACGCCACGCTGCGGCAGGTGCTGCAGATGAAGAGTGGCAGCGTCCGCCAGGGGCCGCCCTACACGGGCTGGCAATCCGAGCCTGTGGCGGCCAAGCACCGGGGGCTGTATGACGGGGCCAACCGGGTCCGGCTGGAGGAAGAAATGCGGCGCGACGACCCGCGCGAATTCGAACCGGGCACGTCCTACCAATACAACAACTACGACACCCTGTTCCTGGGTCTGGTGATCGAGCAAGTGTCGGGCAAGCGTTTTCCAGAGTTCTTCCGGGAATCGATCTGGAACGAGGTGCGACCGGCCCACGCGGGTGCGTGGCTGCTGAATGATGAAGGACGCACCTACAACGCCATGGGGTTCAGCGCATCGCCGGAGGACTGGATCCGCGTGGGCTACTACGTGATCGACCAGCTCGCCAAGGACGACTGCTTTGGCGCGTACTTGCGGCAGGCGACCGCCACGACCGAGCGCACGCATGTGCCGTCGCTTTGTTACGGCTACCAGATCTGGGGGTTCTGCGGCATGGAGGCGGCGTTCTTCTTCTGGGGGTTCGGCGGGCAACACCTGCTGATCGCGCCGCGCCGCAATCTGGTGATCTACACCCACAGCGCCTTCCAGGCGACCGATGTCGCTTCCCAGGGCCGCCTGTTCCGGTTGTTCGGGCAGGTCCTCAGTTCCAACCCACCGCCCGGGGCGCAAGGCGCCCGAGGGAACTGAAGGCACACACGTAGCGGCACCGATGTAGAACGATGCTGGCGTCGCGAGGTGCCTCGATGCAAAAAATCGATGTAGAAATGTCTGCGAGATCCTGTTTTCTGGAGGAGATGTTCATGCGCGTGCTTCACTTGTCGATCGTGTTGGTCGTGATGCTACTGGCCGGCTGCGCCACGCCCAAATACAACTATCGCCCCGTGGCTGTGGATATCAGTGAGCCGGCCTTGAACCAGGAGGTGCAGCGTTCTGTTGGCGAGGAAATGCTCAAGCAGGGGAAGTACGCGCTGCTCGATGTACTGAACGTGGAGTCCGCGACCAAGCCCCACTGGGGGGTCACCGTGCTTCCAGGCTTGTTCAGGAAGACAGGGGCGGACGAAGAGGCGAACTACTATGACCTAGGCGGCCGGGGAGGAGAAAGCGGATCGGTCGACAAGTCCTGGGTGGTAGACCCCTTGAAAGCGCTCATGGTGAAGAAAGCGGACCGTTCTCTGTGCGTGATCACTATCCTCAATGCCAGCGCCTGCTCCGACAAGGAAAAGGAGAACTACAAGGAGGAGAGGCGCAGCGTGGTCTACGAGAATTCGGTGCAGCAAACACTGATCTACAGCGGACGCATCGGCAACCGGATCCGCTTCGGCTACCGTGAGTTCTCGAACAACTACGCACGTCCAGCATTCAGCAACGACGTGGAGTACGACCTCCTTGAATCCCGCACCATTGCCTACAAGGGCGCCACGATCGAGGTCATCGAGGCGACCAATCAGTACATCCGATACGTGGTCAAGCGAAACTTCAACCAAACAGTCGGGCCGACCATGCCGGGACTTCCTCCGTCACCTGGTCCGCAAGGCCGGGAGCCGAGGAACTCGATCTGACGGACATCCTGCCCGGCTCCCGCGACAGCGCCGTACCTTTTCTGTAAAGATCCCCAGGGTCTTGTCCGCGGGCGAAGCGTGCGTTATTCGACTGTCACGCTCTTGGCCAGATTCCTCGGCTTGTCCACGTCCGTCCCCCGCGCCACGGCCGTGTGATACGCCAGCAGCTGCAGCGGCACCACGTGCAGCAGCGGGCTGAGGGGCCCGTAGTGTTCTGGCATGCGGATCACGTGCAGCCCCTCCTCGCTCGTGATGCGGGTGTCGGCATCGGCCAGCACGTACAGCACGCCGCCGCGCGCGCGCACTTCCTGCATATTGCTTTTCAGCTTTTCAAGCAGCGCGTCGTTCGGGGCGACGGTCACCACCGGCATCTCGTGCGTCACCAGCGCCAGCGGCCCGTGCTTCAACTCGCCGGCGGCATAGGCCTCGGCGTGGATGTAGGTGATCTCCTTGAGCTTGAGGGCGCCCTCCTGGGCGATCGGGTAGTGCAGCCCTCGCCCCAGGAACAGCGCGTTCTGCTTGCCCGCAAAATCCTCCGCCCAGGAGATGATCTGCGGCTCCAGCGCCAGCACCGCCGACAGCGCGGAAGGGAGGTGACGCATTGCCTTCAGGTGCGCCGCCTCCTGTGATTCCGTGAGCCGCCCCTTGGCCTGCGCCAGGGCCAGCGTGAGCAGGAACAGGCCTGCCAGCTGCGTGGTGAAGGCCTTGGTGGAGGCCACGCCCACCTCCACGCCGGCGCGCGTGAGGTAGGCCAGCCGGCATTCGCGCACCATCGCTGACGTGGCCACGTTGCACACGGTGAGCGTGTGCCGCATGCCCAGGGACTGCGCGTGGCGCAAGGCCGCCAGCGTGTCGGCGGTTTCGCCCGACTGGCTGATGGTCACCACCAGGGTGTTGGGATTCGGCACCGACTCGCGATAGCGGTATTCGCTGGCGATCTCCACCTGCGTCGGAATCTTCGCGATGCCCTCGAGCCAGTACTTGGCGGTGCAGCCGCTGTAGTAGCTGGTGCCGCAGGCCAGGATCAACACGGAATCCACCTGCTGGAACACGCGATGCGCGCCCTCGCCCGGGGCGGGCTGACCCGCGCCTTCGAACAACTCGGGCACTACCGCCTCCAGGCCCTCGAGCGTGTCCGCGATGGCGCGCGGCTGCTCGAAGATCTCCTTTTGCATGTAGTGGCGGTACGGCCCGAGTTCGGCGGCACCGCTGTGGGCCTGCACCGTTCGCACGGGACGATCGGCGGGACGGCCGGACCTGTCGACCACCCAGTAGCGTCCGAGCTGCAGGTCGACCAGGTCGCCCTCGTCCAGGTAGACGATCTGGTCGGTCACGCCCGCCAGCGCCATTGCATCACTGGCCAGGAAATGCTCGTGGCCACCCGCACCGACACCCAGCACCAGCGGCGACCCGGCGCGCGCGCCGACCACGCGGTGCGGTTCGTCCTTGCAGAACACCGCGATGGCGTAGGCGCCATGCAGCCTGCCGATCGCCGCCTTCACCGCCTCGAACAGATCGCCCTCATACAGGCTGTCCACCAGGTGCGCGATGACCTCGGTGTCGGTCTGGCTCGCGAAGACATAGCCCTTCGCCTGCAGGCTGGCGCGCAGCTCGTCGTGGTTCTCGATGATGCCGTTGTGAACCAGCGCGATGCGACCCGCGCGGTCGGCGGGCGTCGCGCCCGGGCCGTGGCTGAAATGCGGGTGGGCGTTGTGGACGGCGGGCGCGCCGTGCGTGGCCCAGCGCGTGTGCGCGATGCCGGTGGTGCCGGTCAGGCCGTCGGCCGCGACCTGCTGCATCAGTTCGGCCACGCGCGCGGTGCTGCGGGCGCGCCGCAGGCCGCTGGCGTGCACCGCCACGCCGCAGGAGTCATACCCCCGGTACTCGAGCCGTTGCAGGCCCTGGACGAGGATGGGAACGATGTTGCGGTCCGAGACCGCGGCGACGATGCCACACATGATGTCACTCCAGTCAGAAACGGGACTGTAGGTCCGCCATGGTGGAATAAGGCGTCTTTTTATTCCGTTAAATGATTTTTTATTTCTTAAATATCCGCTGACGGTATAAAATTTCACGATTGTGGAATCTATTGACCCTTCATTTCTCGATGCGACAGACCTGCAGTTGCTCGACCTGCTGCAGCGGGACGCGTCCCTGAGCAACCTGGCGCTGGCGCAGCGCCTGCATGTCTCGCCTCCGACCTGCCTGCGCCGGGTCAAGCGCCTGCAGGCAGCAGGCCTGATCGAGCGACAGGTGGCGATCCTGAATGCCGACCGCCTGGCCCCGGCACTGGGCCACGGCCTGGAGGCGATCGTGGAAGTGACGCTGGAACGCCAGGGCGCCGAGCACCTGGAAGCCTTCGAGGCCCGCGTGACCGCAGACGAGGCGGTGCAACAGTGCTACCGGGTATCCCCCGGACCGGATTTCATCCTGCACCTGCGGGCGGCGGACATGCCCGCCTACCTGGCCCTGCAGCAGCGCCTGTTCACGGCCGATGCCAATGTGCGCAACGTGAAGGCCTTCTTCAGCGTGAAGCGGACGAAGTTCGCACCGCGCCTGCCGCTCGGTCCGGCAATGGCCGCCCTCAGCGCCCGCCCTTGACCGGCCGCTTCCAGTTGGCGATGGACACCTGCTTGGCGCGCGCCACCGACAGCGCGCCCGGCGGCGTGTCCTTGGTGATGGTGGAGCCGCCACCCACCGTGCCCCCCGCGCCCAGGGTGACGGGCGCGACCAGCACGCAGTTGCTGCCCACATGCACGTCGTCCTCGATCACGGTGCGGTGCTTGTTCGCGCCATCGTAATTGGCGGTGATGGAACCTGCGCCGTAGTTCACGCGCTCACCCACCGTGGCGTCCCCGAGGTAGGCCAGGTGGTTGGCCTTGGCGCCTGCCGCCAGCGTGGAGTTCTTGACCTCGACGAAGTTGCCGATATGCACCTGCGCGCCCAGCTGGGCCCCTGGACGCAGGCGCGCGAAGGGTCCCACCAGGGCACCCTCGCCGACCTGCACGCCAGCGTTCTCGCCGTCGATGTGGGTAAAGGGCTGGATCACCGCGCCAGCGGCGATGCGGGCATTGGCGATCACGCAGTTCGCGCCGATGCGCACGCCGTCCCCCAAGGCAACATCGCCCTCGAAGACGCAGTTGACATCGATCTCGACATCCGCGCCGCAGGTGAGGACGCCGCGCACATCGAAGCGGGCCGGGTCGGCCAGGCGCACGCCCTGCTCCATCAGCGCCCGGGCACGCCGCCGCTGGTAGGCGCGTTCGAGCTCGGCCAGCTGCAAGGGGCTGTTCACGCCATCGGCCTGCACGGTGTCGGCAATACGCAGCGCGGTCACGTCCACGCCGTCCTGCACGGCCAGCTTGACCACGTCGGTCAGGTAGTACTCGCCCTGGGCGTTGTCGTGGGTCAGGCGCGAGAGCCAGTCGTGCATCAATCGGTTCGGGGCGGCCATGAAGCCGGTGTAGACCTCCTGGATGCGGCGCTGGGCCTCGCTGGCGTCCTTGTGTTCCACGATGGCGCGCACCGCGTCGCCCTCGCGCACGATGCGCCCGTAGCCAGCGGGATCGGGCATGTTCACGGTGAGCAGCGCCAGGCGCTCACCGGCGCTGGCCTCCACCAGGGCCTGCAGGGTGGCTGTTTCGATCAGGGGCACATCGCCATTGAGCACCAGGCAGATCCCGTCCCGGGGCAGCAGCGGCAGGGCCTGCTGCACGGCGTGCCCGGTGCCCAGTTGCGGCTCCTGCAGCACGGTGTCGCAGCCGCCCAGGCCGGCGGCCTGGGCGTGGCTGCGGGCGGCAGCCTGGACCTGGCTGGCGCCATGGCCGGCGACCACGACCAGCCGGCGCGGCTTCAACCCTGCGGCCGACTCGATCACATGGGCCAGCAGGGCACGCCCGCCCAAACGGTGCAACACTTTGGGCCATCCGCTTTTCATGCGCGTGCCCTTGCCGGCCGCCATGACCACCACATCCACTGACGCCATCGCGTTTCCTTTGTCGTTCATGACCACTTTTGCTTCGAAGCTCGTGCGGATTATCGGGGCCCTGGCCCTGGTGGCGGTCCTGGGGGGCTGCAGCGCCATCAAGCTGGGGTACAACAACCTGCCCGAGCTGGCCTGGTGGTGGCTGGACGGCTACCTCGACTTCAACGAACCGCAGCGCGGGCCCGTGCGCGAGGAACTGGCCCGCTTGCACCAATGGCACCGGGCGAACGAGCTGCCCCGGTATGCAGAGCTGCTGGGGCGCGTCGAGCAGATGGCCGCCGCCGACGTCACGTCCGAGCAGGTCTGCCGCCTGGCCGACGAGGGCCGCACGCGCTTCCTGGCGCTGGCGTCCCAGTCGGAACCGGCCATCGTCGCGATCGCGCCGACGCTCACGCCTGACCAGCTTCGACACCTCGCGCAACGCTATGCGCGCAACACCCAGGACTTCCGCAAGGACTGGATGGACGTCACGCCCGCGGAGCGCCGCGAGCGGCACTTCAAGCAATTCCTCGAACGCATGGAAGATACCTACGGGCGCCTGGACGACGCCCAGCGCCTGCTTCTGCGCCAGCGCATCGAGGCCTCCCGCTTCGACCCGGCGCAGGTGCTGTCCGAGATGCAGCGGCGCCACGCCGATACCCTGCAGACGCTGCGCGAGTTGCGCGCAACCCCGATGCCGCAAGCCGAGGCCCGTCTCAAGGTCAAGGCCCTGGTCGACCGCGCCCAGTCACCGCCGGACGCCAGCGCCCGCCGCTACCGGGAGCAGGTGACCGAGGACAACTGCGCGCTGTTCGCCGCCGTGCACAACGCGATGACACCCGCCCAGCGCCAGAACGCGGCGCGGCGCCTGCGCGCCTACCAGCGAGACGTGTCCGAGCTCGCGGCCCAGCGCTGACCCACGCCGGCGCCCTTGGGGATCAGGCCCGGCCGTGGCTTTCGCGCTCGGTGGTTTCCAGGTCGCCCGTCTCGCGCTCGCGGCTCGGCTTGGGCGCCTCGACCTGGGTGCGCAGGTCGCCTTTTTGACGGCTCTCTCCGGGCGTTCTGGCCTCCCGCGCGGCGGTGGAACTCGGGTCAGGCGAACTCGGTGCAGGAGGCCGCTGCAGGAGGCGCGGCACGGAACGGGAATCTGCCATGGACGGTCTCGACTCAAGGGACATGAACCGGACAGCTTAGGCAGGCAGCCGGCCGCGCCCTGTCGTCAGGCGCGCCAGCCGGGTGTGGGATCAGGCCTGCAGGGCCGCCCACATCTCCTGGTCACGCTCGGCGGTCCAGATGCGAGGCGACTTGATGCCGCGGGCTTCGTCGTAGGCGCGGCTCACATCGAAGGGCAGGCAATGCTCGTAGATGAAGACATGGCCGAACACCGGATCCATCGACTTGCGGGTATGGGCCATGGCGGCCTTCAGGTCCATGTTGGCGGCGGCAGCCTCGCGCCCGCAGCGATAGAGCGTCTCGACCCAGCGCTGGGTGTAGTCCAGGGCCTTGTTCACGTTGGCGTTGCCCTTCATGGCCTCACCGCGGCCGGGGACGATGAATTCGGCTTTCAGGGCGCGCAGGGCCTGCAGGGTGGCGGGCCATTCCTCGAGCTGGGCGTCGCCGGTGTAGACGCCGGCCTCGTATTCGACCAGATCACCGGAGAACAGCACCTTTTCTTCCTCGACCCAGGCGATGGTGTCGCCGCGCGTGTGCCCGGGACCCGGATGCCAGATCTGCACCTTCACGCCGCCGAGGTCCACGGTCAGCTTGCCGGGCGCCTCGCCCTGGGCGGGGTTGCCGCCACCGACCACCAGGGTCGGCCAGGTCAGGCCCGGCACGCTCTCGGCGTTGCGGAACAGGCGGGGGAAGCGCTCCATCTCGGACTTCATGTCCTCCTTGCCACGCTCGATGATCAATTCCAGCGTGCCCTGGCTGGCGATGATCTCGGTCGCGCCCTCGGCGGCGAAGGCGCTGGCCCCGAGCACACGCACCGCGTGGTAATGGGTCAGGAGGACATACTTGATCGGCTTGTCGCTCACGGTGCGGATGCGGGCGATCAGGTCGCGCGCCATGGCGGGCGTGGCAGTGGCGTCACTCACCATGATGAACTTGTCGCCGATGATGACGCCCGAGTTCGGGTCGCCTTCCGCGGTGTAGGCCCAGCAATGCGGGCTCAGTTGTTCGAAGGTGATTTTCTTGTCGGACAGATCGGCCTGGCTGGCAAAGGCTTTGGACATCGTGGGGGTACTCCTCTGGGCGGCGATCTTAACGAAGGGACTGCGAGCGGCTTCAACGCACCGGCCAGACCACCCCGTTGTCATTGAGGATGGCGTCCAGCGGCACGTCGTGGGGCTGGGGCTCGAAGTCGGGCAGGAAGCCGTTGGTGAAGCCCAGGCCCACCGTGTGCGGGCGGGGCTGCAGGCTGGCCAGGGTGCGGTCGTAGAAGCCGCCGCCATACCCCAGGCGGTAGCCGCCGGGCCCGTAGCCCACGCAGGGCACGAACAGCAAGGTCGGCACGATGACCTCGGTGTCCTTGGGCTTGGGAATGCCGTAGGCGTCTTCCTCCATGGGGCAGCCGGGAAACCAGGCGTGAAATTGCAGGGTCTTGTGGACCTTGTCCACCACCGGCAGGCCGATACGCCGGCGCTGGGGCTGGTCGATCAGCTCGCCGTCCTCCTTCCAGCGATGCAGGGCCGGCAGGGGGTCGAATTCGCCCTTGATCGGCCAGTAGGCGCCAATGACCGTGTCAGGCCGCCCCACCAGCCAGATGCGCATGACCCGCTGCAGGAGGTCGGCCCGCTCCAGGCGATTGGGCATCTGCAGGCGGGCTTGCAGCAACTGCTGGCGCAGGGCTTTCTTTTCCTCTGACTTGTCCATAATTCACCAATGAAGTTCCGAACGATTCTGACACTGATCGCAGCCCACCTCCTGGCCTGCGCGGTGCAAGCCCAGGGGCGTACCGACGCCCCCGGCGACCAAACCCTGATCGAGATGGGTCAGGCCTTCCGCCAGGGCAACAAGGCCCGACTGACCCAGCTGCTGCCGCAAATGAGGGGGCACACCCTCGAACCCTGGGCCGCCTACTGGGAACTGCGGGCCCGCCTGGACACCGCTTCGCCCCAGGACGTCCAGGAATTCCTGGCCCGCTATGCCGGCACCTACCAGGAGGACCGCCTGCGCAACGACTGGCTGCTGCTCCTGGGCCAGCGCCGGGACTGGACCGCCTTCGCCGACGAACACCCGCGGTTTCGCATGAACGACGACCCGCAGGTGCGCTGCTATGCGCTGCTGGTGCAGCAACTGCGCGAGGGCGCCACGCCCGCCCTGGTCGACGAGGTGCGCGGGCTCTGGCAGGCCCAGCGCGAGGCCGAGGATGGTTGCACCACGGCCGCCCGCAACCTCGCCGGGCCGGGCACGGGCGCGCGCCTGGCGCCGCTGGACATCTGGCGCAAGGCTCGACACGCCACCGAGCACAATCGCACCCGCGCCGCCCTGGCCGCGGTGGAGATCGTCGCACCCGAGATGACCGCCCAGGCCGGCGAGGCCCTGGCCAATCCGGCGCGCTACCTCGCCAGCCGCGTGGTGGCCATCTCGCGCGCCCGCAAGGAACTGGTCACCCTGGCCCTGGTGCGCATGGCCGCCAACGACCCGGACGTGGCCGCGACCACCTTCAGCCGCAAGTGGGAGGTGCACCTCACCCCCGAGGAACGCAACTGGGTCTGGGGCGTGATCGGCCGCCAGGCGGCGCAGCGTCTGTCGCCGGGCGCGCTGGCGCATTTCGCGAAGGTCACGCGCGACACGGACCTGAACGATGAAATGCTGGCCTGGAAGGCCCGCGCCGCGCTGCGCGCCGGTACCCAGCCCGCCTGGAAGGCCGTCATCGACGCCGTCAACGCGATGACGCCGGCGGGCCAGCAGGACCCCACCTGGGTCTACTGGCGCGCGCGCGCGCAGCTGGCCACGGGCAGCGATACCGACAAGGCCGAGGCCCGACGGCAACTGACGGCCCTGGCCTCGCCGCGCGGCTTCTACGAGCAGCTGGCCCTGGAGGAACTGGGCCAGAAGATCACCGTGCCCGCGCGCCCCGCGCCGCTGACCCCCGAAGAGCGCGAGGCCGCCCGCCGCAATCCGGGCCTGCAGCGGGCCCTGCATGCCATCGCCATCGGGCTGCGTGCCGACGGTGTGCGCGAATGGAACTACACCACCAATCTGGCGCGCCCAGGCGGCATGTCCGAACGCGAGCTGCTGGCCGCCGCGCAACTGGCCTGCGAGCGCGAGGTCTGGGACCGCTGCATCAACACCAGCGAACGCACACGCGCCGAATTCGACCACGAGCAGCGCTTTCCCATGCCCTTTCGCGAGTCGGTGGTGCGCCGCAGCGGCGAGATCAGCCTGGACCCGGCGTATGTCTACGGCCTGATCCGCCAGGAAAGCCGCTTCATCATGGACGCACGCTCGCATGTGGGCGCCTCGGGCCTGATGCAGGTGATGCCGGCCACCGCACGCTGGACGGCGCGGCGTATCGGCTTGAATTCGTTCACGCCCGGCCAGCTCACCGACCGCGAAACCAACATCGCCATCGGCACCGGCTACCTCAAGCTGGTCCTGGACGACTTCACCGGCTCGCTGCCGCTGGCGGCGGCCGCCTACAACGCCGGGCCGAGCCGACCGCGCGCCTGGCGCAACGGGCCGGTGATCGAGGGCGCCGCCTGGGCCGAGAACGTCCCGTTCCACGAGACACGCGACTATGTGAAGAAGGTCCTGTCCAACACCACCACGTACGCAGCCATCCTCACCGGACAGCCGCAGTCCCTGCGCGCGCGCCTGGGCACCGTCGGGCCGCGCGACCCCGCACAGCCCGAGCCCAATCGCGAAATCCCCTGAACCCGGCACGCCATGCTCCAGCTCTATATCGGCAACAAGAATTACTCCTCGTGGTCCATGCGGCCCTGGGTCCTGATGCGGCAGGCCGGCATCCCCTTCGAAGAGGTGATGGTGCGCTTCGATTCCTTCGAGGCCGGTTCGGCGTTCAAGAACACGCTGGCCTCCATCACCCCGGTGGGCAAGGTCCCGGTGCTGGTCGACGGCGGTCTCGCGGTCTGGGACACGTTGGCGATCGCGGAATACCTCGCCGAGCGTTTTCCCGGGCATGCCCTGTGGCCGCAGGAGGCACACGCACGGGCGCACGCCCGCAGCATTTGCGCAGAAATGCATGCCGGTTTCGCGTCGCTTCGCAGCCACTGCCCGATGAATATCGAAGCCTCCCTGCCCGAGGTCGGTGAGCGCGTCTGGCGTGAGCAGGCAGGTGTGCGTGCCGATGTCGAACGTCTGTCGGCCATGTGGACCGGCCTGCTGGCGCGGCAGCCCGCGGGCAGCCTCCTGTTTGGGGGGTTCTCGGTCGCCGATGCCTACTTCGCGCCGGTGTGCATGCGCCTGGCCACCTACGCGCTGCCGGTGCCGGCGGCCGTCGGCGCCTATGTCGAACGGGTGCGCGCGCTGCCCGGCGTACAGGCCTGGATCGAGGGCGCATTGGCCGAACGCGACTTCCTGGATTTCGAAGAGCCTTACCGGAAGGCGCGCTGATGCAGGTCTACGAGGTCGGTGGTGCGGTGCGCGACGCCCTCCTGGGGCGGCCCGTCCACGACCGCGACTGGGTGGTGGTGGGCGCGACCCCGCAGGCGCTGATCGACGCGGGCTACCTGCCCGTGGGCAAGGACTTCCCGGTCTTCCTGCACCCGCAGACCCGCGAGGAGTACGCGCTGGCCCGCACCGAGCGCAAGACCGCGCCGGGCTACCGGGGCTTCAGCGTGCAGGCCGACCCGGCCGTCACGCTGGAGGAAGACCTGGCGCGGCGCGACCTGACCCTCAACGCCATGGCCCGTGCCGAGGATGGCACCCTGGTCGACCCCCATGGCGGGCAGCGTGACCTCGCGGCGCGGGTGCTGCGGCATGTGACGGACGCCTTCCGCGAAGACCCGGTGCGCATCCTGCGGCTGGCACGTTTTGCCGCGCGCCTGCCGGACTTCCAGGTCGCGCCTGAAACGATGGCGCTGATGCGGGAAATGGTGCAGGCCGGAGAAGTGGATGCCTTGGTGGCCGAGCGGGTCTGGCAGGAACTCGCGCGCGGCCTGATGGAGATCCGTCCTTCCCGCATGTTCGAGGTGCTGCGCGCCTGCGGTGCCCTGGCGCGCCTGCTGCCCGAGGTGGACCGGCTGTGGGGGGTGCCGCAACGCGCTGAACACCATCCCGAGATCGACACCGGCGTGCACCTGATGATGGTGCTGGACATGAGCGCGCGCCTGGATGCGCCGCTGCCCGTGCGCTTTGCCTGCCTGGCCCACGACCTGGGCAAGGGCACCACCCCGGCCGACCTGCTGCCCCGGCACATCGGCCATGAGGAGCGCAGCGTCCGTCTGCTGCAGGACGTGGCCGAGCGCCTGCGCGTACCCGTCGATTGCCGCGAGCTGGCCGAGGTGGTGGCACGCGAACACGGCCACATCCACCGCAGCGGCGAATTCGGCGCGTCCGCCGTCGTGCGCCTGCTTGAACGCTGCGACGCCCTGCGCAAGCCAGCTCGGATGGACCACATCCTCCTGGCCTGCGAATGCGACGCGCGCGGCCGCCTCGGAAAGGAAGAAACAGCGTACCCGCAGCGCACGCGCCTGATGGCGGCCCTGGCCGCGGCGCAATCGGTGGATACCGCCGCCGTCTCGGCGCAGGCGCGGGCGGCGGGCGCCGAGGGGCGGCGCATCGGGGAGTGGATCCAGGCCGCCCGCATCGCGGCACTCGAGGCCGCGGGATTCGCCGCAGGCACCCACAAGGCCTAATCGAGCAAGGCCAGCGCCGCGTAATCCCCCACGCGGGCTCCCAGGCCGGCAGGTACCAGCTCGCACCGGTCGGTGACGCTGGCCAGTCGCCCTCGCACCTGGGCAATCAGACCTGGCATCAGCAGCGCCTGGTGATGGAAAAAGACGCTGCCGCCCAGGCTGATGCGTTGCAGGTCCAGCAGCGCGATGAGGTCGTAGAGCGCGCGGCCCATGACCCGGCACATGGCGTCCACCTCGGCGAGGGCCTGTGCATCGCCCCCTGCTGCCGCAGCGAAGAGGGCCGGCGCCGCGATGCCCAGGCGGCGCTCCAGGGCGTGCCCGCCCACCAGCGACTCCACGTCGCCGAGATTTCCGCAGCCGCAGCGCGCGCTGTCGTCATCGCTCACGAAGATGTGTCCCACATGTCCGGCGTTGCCCTGCTTGCCCCGCAGCACGCGCCCCCCGACACACAGGCCGCCGCCCACGCCGGTGCTCCAGGTCACGTAGGCGCAGTGATCCACGCCTTGCAGCGCGCCCCATCGGCGCTCGGCCTCCAGGGCCGCCACCGCGTCGTTCTCGATCCGCAATTGCGGGAAGCGCCGCCCCAGCGGGGCCTCCAGGGGCACGCGGCGCCAGTCATTGGGCAGGTCTGCCCCCGGGCCGGCGCCCGCCAGGCCGCCGCACAGGTTGGGGCTGGCCAGCGCCAGCAGGCCGTCCTCCAGGACGAAGGGGCCGGGCGCGCAGACCCCCGCAGCCTCAACCGCCTGCGGGGACAACCCGAGTTCCGCGCAGGCCGCATCCACCATCCGGACCACCTGCTGCGCCAGCACGCCGGGCGCGCCGGACTTGGCGGTGGGCTCGACGCGCGGGGCCAGCAAGGCGGTGTCGCCAGCTCCCGCATTCAGGCTGACCGACACCTTGGTGCCGCCGATGTCGATGCAGGCCCGCATGGCGCGCTCCCTGGGAAAAGGTGGTTCAGACCAGTTTCGCGATCAGCCCCGCGACCAGACTCAGGATCACGGTGGTCGTGAGCGGGATGAACCACTCACGCCCGAACAGGCGAAAGCGCAGGTCACCGGGCAGCTTGCCGAAACCCATCTTCTGCAGGAAGGGCGTGAACCAGCTGATAAGCACCAGCGCGAGGAAGATCACGAGAATCCAGCGGATCATGGCTCACAGCCTCGCGGTCCGGTCACCCTGGGTGAAACCGATTGCATCCCAGGCCGGCCCCTTGTGAAAGGCGATGACCTTGAACAACTCGCCCATCTCGTGTTCCGCGATGAGCCGCTGCCCCGCGACACGCTGCTCCAGGGGCGCCTCGGCCAGGGCCTGGGCCAGGCCGCAATTGAGAAGAAAGCGGCCCTGGCTGGTGTAGCCCAGCGTGGGCAGGCCCGCCTCCTGCGCCGCCAGGGCCACGCCCGTGAAATTCACGTGGGCAGTGATGTCCTTGAGGCCCGCATCGGCCAGCGGGTCGGGATCGGCCCGGTGCCCGCGGTGGCACATCAGCGTGCCCATGTGGCGCTGGGGGTGGAAGTATTCGGCCTCGGGAAAGCCGTAATCGATGAAGAAGGCCGCGCCCTGCGCAAGACGATCGGCCAGCGTGCGCAGGAAGGCCTCGGCCTGGGGATGGATCTCGGTCAGGTAGTCGTGCGTGCCGGCAATCTCCACGGGCGGGCGCAGGTCAGTCGGTCGATCGGCCCAGGCCAGACGGTCGTCCTGCCAGACCACACCGCGCTCATGCCACACGCCAGCGGTGCGCACAAGCAGCTTCACCGGCATGGCGTCGAGCACCTCGTTGCCCACCACCACGCCACGCATCGTGTCGGGCAACTCAGTGACCCACTGCACCCGCTGGCCCTGCGCCGCCAGCGCTTCCTGCTGGCGCGCCCGCAGCGCGCCGGACAGGTCGACGATGGTGTACCGGCGCACCCGGTCCCCCAGCGCCTGCAGCAGCTGCGAGGCCAGAGCGCCCGTGCCCGCGCCGAATTCCCACACCTCGTCGCAGCCCGTGGCCGCCAGGGCGTCGCCCACGGCCACCGCCAGGGCCTGGCCGAACAGGGGCGTCATCTCGGGCGCGGTGACGAAGTCGCTGCCGCTTTGGGGCAGCTGACCGAACTTGCGCGAGCCGTGGGCGTAATAGCCCAGGCCCGGCGCGTACAAGGCCAGGGCCATGAAGCGGTCGAAAGGCAGCCAGCCACCATTGCGCGCGATGGCCCCACGCAGCAGGGCGTGCAAGGCGCTCGTTACACTGGCCGCATTGGAAGCCGACCCGGTACCCGCAGTATCCATTCCAGAAGCAGTCACCCCGCGATTGTCGTTGCAATGAGCCCCCCCACCCTGCCCACTGTCCTGATCACTGGCGCCGCCCGCCGCCTGGGCCGCGAGATGGCCCTGGCTTTGGCCGCTGCGGGCTGGCAGGTGGCCGTGCATTACCGGGGCTCGGGCGACGACGCCCAGGCCACGGTGGCCGACTGCCTGAAAGCCGGCCGACCCGGCGCCCGCTTCGAGGCCTTCCAGGCCGACCTGTCCGATGAGGCGGCCACCCGCGCGCTGCTGCCGCAGGTCATCGCGGCGTTCGGCGCGGTGGAGGCGGTCGTGAACAGCGCTTCGCTGTTCGAGCACGACGCGCCCGCGACGTTCAGTTACGCAACGATGCACGCGCACCTGGCCGCCAACACCGGCGCGCCGGTGCTGCTGGCGCAGGCCCTGCACGCCCACGTGCAAGCGCGTGGCGGCAGCGGCGTGGTCGTGAACATGCTGGATCAGAAACTCTGGAACCAGAACCCGGATTTTTTCAGCTACACCCTGTCCAAGGCGGCCCTCGAGGCAGCCACGACCATGCTGGCGCTGGCCCTGGCGCCCCAGGTGCGTGTGGTCGGCGTGGCACCGGGCCTGACACTGACCAGCCACATGCTGTCGGACGAAAAATTCCAGCAGCTGCATCGCCTCTCGCCCCTGGGGCGTTCATCCACGGCAGCCGACGTGGTGGGTGCGGTGCGCTTCGCCCTCGAGAACCAGTCCATCACCGGCACCACCTTGCTGGTGGACGGCGGCCAGCACCTGATGAAGTTCGACCGCGACTTCTCGCTGATGTAACGCCCTGATACGCGCCCGAACGAGATGACCAAGGCCGGTACCCAGATCCTCACCCTCACCGGGCTGCGTTTCGACGCCAACCTGGGCATCCTGGAACACGAGAAGACCGCGCCGCAGCCGATACGGGTGGACGCGGAACTGAACCTGGGCACCCAGCCCCTGCTGCCGCACGACGACGACATCCTGCACGTGCTCGATTACCGCAAGGTGCGCACCATCATCATCGACGAGTGCACCGCCGAACACGTGAATCTGCTGGAAAGCCTGATCGGCAAGCTGGCGGCTCGCCTGATGCAGCTGCCGGGGGTGATCGGCGTGCGCGTACAGATCGCCAAACTGGAGATCTTCGACGACTGCGAAGTGGCGATCCGTGTGGAGACGGGGCAGTGGTGAGGGCCTGATCAGGCGCGCACCGGCCGAAACCGCCACGCCAGCGCCGTCACGACGGCTACAGCAGCCAGCACCATCGCCAACCCCGCCAGCGGTGGCAGCGCAAACTTCATCAGGTCGCGAACCGCTGGTACCGCAAGGGCCAGCGCCATGAGGCCTGCCGCCAGGACCGTGACGACCTGGAAGGAGCGGAACGCCGGGCTCGCCAGATCACCCACCGACAAGCCCGCGCCGGCGTTGACCGCCACCAGCGACAGGTTGCCCGCAGTCAGCGCCACGAACGCCAGAGCCCGCGCCTGGTCCGCATGCAGGCCCGACATGAGGGCCAGCGCGTAGGCGGCCAGTGCCACCCCCAGCAGCCCCGCGCCTTGCATGACGGCCAGCATCACCATGGACCGGTCCACCAGCGGGGCGTTGGCCGCACGCGGCGGACGCTCCATCAGCCCGCGCGCCTGCGGCGCATTCTCGAAGGCGAGCGAGCACACCGGGTCGATGATCATCTCGGTCACCACCACGTGCACCGGCAGCATCAGCGGCGGCAGCCCCAGCAGCAGCGGCAGCAGGGCCAGGCCCGCGATCGGCACGTGAATGGCAATGATGTAGGTCATCACCTTGCGCAGGTTGTCGTCGATGCGCCGGCCCAGGCGCACCCCTTCCACGATGCGACCGAAGTCCTCGTCCAGCAGCACCACGCTGGCGGCTTCGCGCGCCACATCGGTGCCACGCACGCCCATGGCGATGCCGATGTGGGCCGCCTTCAGGGCCGGGGCATCGTTCACCCCATCGCCCGTCATGGCCACCACCTCGCCGTTGCGATCGAGCGCGCGCACCAGGCGCAGCTTGTCTTCGGGTGCGACGCGGGCGAAGACGCGCACGTCCCGCACGGCCTGGGCCAGCGCGTCATCGTCCATCGCCTGCAGCTGCCGGCCGGTGAGGACGCCCGCCTGCGTGGCGATACCCGCCTGGGACGCGATGGCAAGCGCCGTGGCCGGGTGGTCGCCGGTGATCATCACCACCGCGATGCCCGCCGCATGCGCCTGCGCGACGGCGCCGGGCACGCTGGGACGCAGGGGGTCCTCGAAGGCCACCAGCCCCAGCAGGGTGAAGTCGTAGTCGTGCGGGTGGGGCGCGGGCTGTGCCTGCCCCTGGCCCCGGGCCACGGCCAGCACCCGCAGGCCGCGCGCGGCCAGGATCTGTGCCTGCGCGCGCAGCGCCTCGCGCGCCTCGGACGGCAGGTGGCACAGCTCGGCGATGGCCTCGGGCGCGCCCTTGGCCGCCACACGGTGCCGGCCGGCCTCGTCCACCCAGTCCTGCGTCACCGCGAGCAAATCTGGGGTGATGCCGTGGGCGCGGGCAATGCGCCAGCGCGGGTGCAGGCGTTCGGTGCCCGCCAGGCTGTCCTCGCCCTGCGCGTGCAACGCCGCGTCCATGGGCTCGGCCCCCGCGCGCTGCGAGGCCAGCATCGCGTACTCCAGCAGGCCATGCGCCGCAGCGGGCAAGGCCTGGCCTGCAGGCAGGGGCAGGGTGTGGGACTGCACGTGTGCGGCGGCCGGGTCCATCGCCACCAGCGTGCGGACGCGCATGCGGTTCTCCGTGAGCGTGCCGGTCTTGTCCACGCACAGCACGGTGGCGGCGCCCAGCGCCTCGACCACCGCCGGCCGCCGCGCCAGCACCTGCACCCGGGCCAGGCGCCAGGCCCCGAGGGCCAGGAAGACGGCCAGCGCCATCGGAAACTCCTCGGGCAGCATGGCCATGGCCAGGGCGATGCCTGCGAGCAGGCCTTGCACCCAGTCCCCCGCGCGCAGGCCGTAGCACAGCACCAGCAGGGAGCTCACCGCCACGGCCCCCAGCGCCAGCCACCGCACCAGTTCACGCAATTGCCGCTGCAGGGGGGTGGGCGCCAGGTCGATGTCCGCCAGGGAGGCGCCGATGCGGCCCATCGCCGTGTCGGCGCCGATGGCGGTGACCTCGGCCACGCCCTCGCCCGACACCACCAGCGTGCCGGCATGCAGGCGGCTGTCCGCCGGATCGGCCAACCCACCTTCAGTCAGCGGCCGCTTGTGCACTGGCGCGGACTCGCCCGTCAACAGCGATTCATCCACCGACAGGGTGCCCGCCTCACGCAGCACCGCATCGGCTGTCACGCGCTCGCCTTCGCCGACCGCGATGAAGTCACCCGGCACGAGGTCTCTCGCCGCGATGACGCAGCGGCGGCCATCGCGCCACACACGCACCTGGGGCGCGGCGAGCTCGCGCAATGCATCGAGCGCGCGAGCGCTGCGCTGCTCCTGCCAGACCACCAGGGCGACGCTCAGGACGGCGAACGCCGAAAGCAACAAGCCCTCCCCCAGGTCTCCCAGGAGCAGGTACAGGCCGGCAGCCGCCAGCAGCAGCAGGAACATCGGCTCGGACAGCACCGTCTTCACCACGTGCCAGAGCCCCCGTCGCTCGCGCCGCGTCAGGAGGTTCGGGCCCACGCGCGCCTGGCGCGCCCGCGCCTCCTGCGAGCTCAGGCCCCGCACAGGGGCCGCCAGATCGGCATCAGTCGGAGAGCCAGGGGTCATCGGCCCATCATAGAAGCGCCCCGCAGCGCAGTGAGACAATTACGTTCATGAGCGCCCCCTGGGTCGAACCTGAAACCGCCATCCCCGTCCGACCGGCCGGGGGCGAGGCCGCGCGCACCGCGAAGATCGAGCGCGAGACCCACAAGCTGGAAAAGCGCCTGTGCCGCCAGGTGGGGCAGGCCATCGCCGACTACGACATGATCGGCGAGGGCGACAAGGTCATGGTGTGTCTCTCGGGCGGCAAGGACAGCTACACCTTGCTGGACATCCTGATCAAGATGCAGCAACGGGCGCCGGTGCGCTTTGAGATCGTCGCGGTCAACCTGGACCAGAAGCAGCCGGGCTTTCCCGCCGACGTGCTGCCCGCCTACCTCTCGAAGCTGGGCATCCCCTTCCACATCGAGAACCAGGACACCTACTCCATCGTCAAGGACAAGATCCCCGAGGGCAAGACGATGTGCAGCCTCTGCTCGCGCCTGCGCCGGGGCATCCTGTACCGCGTGGCCGACGAACTGGGCGCCACCCGCATCGCCCTGGGCCACCACCGCGACGACATCCTGCAGACGCTGTTCCTGAACATGTTCTTCGGCGGCAAGCTCAAGGCCATGCCGCCCAAGCTGGTGAGCGACGACGGCCGCCACCTCGTGATCCGCCCGCTGGCCTATGTCGCCGAGAAGGACATCGTGCGCTGGGCCACACACCGCGCCTTCCCCATCATCCCCTGCACCCTGTGCGGCAGCCAGGAGAACCTGCAACGCAAGCAGGTGTCGGCCATGCTGCAGGAGTGGGAAAAGAAGCACCCCGGCCGGCTGGAGAACATGTTCTCGGCTTTACAAAATGTCGTGCCTTCCCACCTGGCCGATGGCACACACTATGACTTCAAGGGCCTGCAGGTCACCGGCGTGCCCAGCGAGGACGGGGACACAGCCTTCGACACCGAGTCCTTCGACACGCCTGCAGTCGCCCTGCCGGGCCTGCAGATCGTCCGTCTCTGAACCGCGGGCGGGCGGCACGCCCGGTGCCCCGGTACCCGGGTTCCTCCAGGAGAAGCTGCGATGCCCGACTGCTGCCAGACCCTGATGCCCCGCGTCCGGCGCGGGCTCGCGATGGGCGCATTGGCCGCCCTGTCGCTCCTGGCGGGCTGCGCCAGCACCTATCGGATGGACAACACGGTCCAGTCCTTCTCCTCCCTGTCGGCGGTGCCTGCGCAGGCGGGCTACCGCTACGAGCGCCTGCCCTCGCAGATGAACGACCCCGCGCAGCCCCGGCTCGAAGCGGTCGCCGACGGGGCGCTCGCGCGCGCGGGCCTGCGCCGTGACGACAGCTCGCCCGCCTTCACCGTGCAGGTCTGGAACCGCATGCAGTACGCGGTGTCGCCCTGGGCGCAGCCCCGGTGGGGGGGATGGAGCGGCTGGGGCTGGGGTTCGCATCAGGGGGCGGGCCTGGGCGTGGGTATCGGCTTTCCGATCGGCGGCATCGACAGCCCCTGGTACCAGCGTGAGGTTGGTCTGATCCTGCGGGAGGCGGGCAGCGGCCGCGTGGTCTACGAAACCCACGCCTTCCACGAGGGCTACTGGATCGATCCCGCCCGGGCCTGGCCGGCCATGCTCGACGCCGCCTTGCAGGGTTTCCCGCGCCCACCGCCCGGTGTGCGGCGGGTGGATGTCACGCTCACGCGCTGAAGGCGTGCGCCTGCGAGGCGTTGCCTAGAATCCCGTCATGAAGGTCACACGGATCGTCGCCGTCCGCCATGGCGAAACCGCCTGGAATGTGGACACCCGAATCCAGGGGCAGCTGGACATCGGTCTGAACGACCACGGCCGCTGGCAGGCCAGGCAGGTCGGCGAGGCCCTGGCCCAGGAGCCCGTGCACGCCGTCTACTCCAGCGACCTGCAGCGTGCCTGGCATACCGCCCAGCCTATCGCCAACAGCACGGGCGCCCGAATCCATGCAGAGCCCGGCCTGCGCGAACGGCGCTTCGGCCTGTTCGAGGGCAAGACCTTCCAGGAGATCGAGTCCACCTGGCCGGACCATGCGCAGAGTTGGCGTAAGCGCGTTGCGCAGTGGACGCCGCCGCAAGGGGGCGAATCGCTGCTGGCACTGCGCGAACGGGTGCGTGGCACCGTGCACCGGATCGCCGCGCGCCATGTAGGCGAACTGGTGGTCCTGGTGGCTCATGGCGGCGTGCTCGACGCGCTGTATCGTCTGGCCACTGGCCAGGAAGTGGACACCCCGCGCACCTGGGAGCTGCCCAACGCCGCGATCAACCGCCTGCTGTGGACCCCTGAGAGCCTCACCGTGGTGGGCTGGTCCGACACCGGCCACCTGGTGCGCGGCGCGATCGACGAGCACACCCCCTGAAGCGACGGCGCACCCTGGGCGCCAGCGAAAAACTCAGGCGCCCTCGGGAAACAGCCCGCCCGCCGCCGCCGGAGGGGCCACCCCCAGGTGCCGGAAGGCCGCCAGCGTCGCGATGCGCCCCCGCGGCGTGCGTTGCAGATAGCCTTGCTGGATCAGGTACGGCTCGATCACGTCCTCGATGGTGCCGGCTTCTTCCCCGATGCTGGCGGCGATGTTGTCCAGCCCCACCGGACCACCATCGAAGCGGTGGATCACGGCCTCGAGCAGCTTGCGGTCCATCACGTCAAAGCCCTGCGGGTCGACGTCCAGCATGGCCAGCGCTTTCTGGGCGATGGCCTGGTGGATGCGGCCGTCGCCCTTGACCTCGGCGTAATCGCGCACCCGCCGCAGCAGGCGGTTGGCGATACGCGGCGTGCCGCGCGAGCGGCGCGCAATCTCGGTGGCACCCGCCTCGTCGATGGGCGCGTTCATCAGGCCGGCGCTGCGATGGACGATGCGGGCAAGCTCGTCCGCCGTGTAGAACTCCAGCCGGGCGACGATGCCGAAGCGGTCACGCAGCGGGTTGGTCAGCATGCCGGCGCGGGTGGTCGCGCCCACCAGGGTGAAAGGCTGCAGGTCCAGCTTGATCGATCGCGCCGCAGGGCCTTCGCCGATCATGATGTCGATCTGGTAGTCCTCCAGCGCCGGATACAGGATCTCCTCGACCACGGGCGAGAGGCGGTGGATCTCGTCGATGAACAGGACGTCGTTCTTCTCCAGGTTGGTCAGAAGGGCGGCGAGGTCCTTGGGTTTCTCCAGCACCGGTCCCGAGGTCTGACGCAGGTTCACACCGAGCTCGTGGGCGATGATGTGCGAGAGGGTTGTCTTGCCCAGGCCCGGCGGTCCGAACAGCAGCACATGGTCCAGGGCCTCCCCGCGACGGGCCGCTGCGCCGATGAAGATTTCCAGCTGCTCGCGCGTCTTGGCCTGGCCCACGTACTCCTTAAGCAGCTTGGGCCGCAGCGCGCGCTCGATCGCCTCCTCGGCAGGCGAGGCGGGCGCGGAGGACACCATGCGCGCGGGCGGTGGCGGGGCGAAATCGTCGGTGTGGATGGTCATGGGCGGCGGCTATGTTACGCCGCCGCGGCGGCGGGTCACCCGGCGGGGTCTCCGAGCCAGGTCCGCAAGACGGGATAGGCCTTGTCGAAGCGGCCGTAGTAGTCATTGCCATCGGGCCGGGTACAACTGGCCGAGCCCGCGAACAGGTGCCCCACCACATAGCGGCGGCTGCCCACGGCGGCGAGCACCGGGGAGCCGCTGCTGCCGCTTTCCGTGGTGCCACGCGTCCAGCGCAGGATCATGAAGTTACCCGTGTCCACGCTGTCCGGCGTGCACCGGGTGTCCTCGCAGCGCGCGTACGACGGCGTGCCACCCAGACTGAGTTTGAGCAGGTCTCCCCCGGGGTGGTGCAGTCCGGCCAGCGCGGTGCCTGTGGCGATGGGTACCAGGAGCGAGCCAGCGTGGACGGTGCCGTCAGGCGGGGAGCCGCGCAGGGCCATGAAGGACGTGTCGGTGCTGGCCGATGCATACAGCAAGGTCGCACCACCGTTGACGCGCGTCGCCGCCGGGTCGAGCGTGTTGCTGTTGCAGGCGGCCGCCCGGTAGAACCAGTAGGTCGAGAGAGTCGAGGCCGTGGTCTGGTCGCCCACGCAATGGTTGGCGGCAAGGAAGTAAGGTGTGCCGCTGGCCGCGACGTCGGCGATCAGTGTCCCCGTGCACAGGAAGGCGCTGCCATCGCGCACATACTCCATGCGGGCGATGGAACGGGCCTCGAAGTCGTACTCGGGCGAACAGGTCGCGTCCGCGTTGCAGGCGCCCGCCTCCCCGAACTTCAGGAGCTGGTCGGCCCGCGCCACGGCGGCATGAGTCCACCACAGGTGGGAGAGCCGGGGCGCGGCCACCTCGACCTGCGCGGGATCAAGCCCTGCGGGCAGCTCGATTTCCAGCGTGAGGGAATCACCGGCGACCGCAGGCAGCCAGTAGGTGCGGCCCGCGCGGCTCGCGTCGCCCGCCGCGCGATTGCGGGCCAGCGCCGCGAGGATGTCCTGGCCCGAGACCGTATCCGCCCCGGACGGCACCGAACCCGTGGGACGAACGCGTACCTGCGCCGAGGGCGGCAGCTGGCGCACCTCCAGCCCCAGGCGCAGTCCGGTGGCGCCCTCCGACTGGAAGCTGGCCGCTGCCGCCCAACCGCCCGAGGGCATGACCTGCCAGGTCAGCTGCCGGGCGGTGTCTTCGGGTGTGGCCAGGGCACTCACCGCGCGGGCCGCGCCGATCTGGCGCGCGATCGCGGCGCCGGCGGGCCGCTCGGAAGCGGTGGCCTTGGTCTGGGCGAATTCAGGCGGCGGTGGCCCGAGCTGTACTGCGACAGACGCCGAGACAGTGGCCAGGCCTGGCGAAACGGCCGACCTGAGTGCCACCCTCGGGACCACGCGCTGATAGGGCTCGATGCGGGCCAGTCCTGCGGCCCCGGCCTGCTGGGGCAACGCGGATGCGGCGGCAGGAGGCTCGGCGCCCCCGCCACCACAGGACACGGTGGCCGCTGCGACCAGCGTGGCCAGGCCGGCGCGCACCCTCCTGCTTGAAAATCGTTGGCGCCACTGTCGCATGTCCTGAACCCGAGGCTGCAAACGGCGGATTGTCCGCCGCACCCAACGGTTCAGGTGTGCCGGAATGCAACGCCCGGGCTATTTGGCGAGGGCCTTGAGGGCCGCCTTGATGCCCTCGCTCACGCCGATGTCTGCGGGGAGGGCCTTGAGGGCCGCACCAGCCTCCCGGTCGCTGTAACCGAGCGCGAGCAGCGCCTGCAGGATGTCGCCCTGCGCGTCGCTGTGGACCCCGCCCGCCTGGGGCCCGAGGTCGGCGCCCAGCTTGCCTCTGAGTTCGAGCAGCAGGCGCTCGGCGGTCTTCTTGCCGATGCCCGGCACCTTGACCAGGCGGCCCGCATCCTGCGCGGTGACGGCCTGCCCGATCTCGGCCACGCTCATGCCCGAGAGCACCGACAGCGCGGTGCGCGGTCCCACGCCGGAGATGCGGATCAACTGCCGGAAGGCCTCACGCTCGCCCGGGGTGGCAAAGCCATAGAGGATCTGGGCGTCCTCACGGACCACGAAGTGCGTGAGCAGCGAGACCGGCTCACCCACGCCCGGCAGGTTGTAGAAAGTGCTCATGGGCACATCCACCTCGTAACCCACCCCGTGGCAATCCACCAGCACCTGCGGCGGGTTCTTGTCGGCGAGCGTTCCTGTGAGTTTGCCTATCATGCGGTTCCTTCTGCCCTCTTGCGGAATTATCAGCTTGATCCTGCGTCACACCTTTTCCCCGCCGAACAACACCCGGCTGGCCCACCTCTGCGGCCCGACCGACGAACACCTGCGGACGGTCGAAGCGGCCCTGCAGGTGTCCATCGCCCACCGTCATGAGCAGTTCAAGATCGACGGCCCCAAGGCCAAGGCGCAGCGGGCACTGGAGGTGCTGCAGGCGATGTACGAAATGGCCGCCCGCCCCATTGCTGCCGACAAGTTGCAGCTGATGCTGGCCAGCGACTCGGCCCTGGATGAAGACCCGGACGGCGCGCAGGCGCTGCACACGCGCCGCGCCGACCTGCGCGCGCGCACGCCCAATCAGAGCGTCTACCTGGAGAACATCGCCCACCACGACATCACCTTCGGCATCGGCCCGGCCGGCACCGGCAAGACCTACCTGGCCGTCGCCTGCGCCGTGGATGCACTGGAGCGAAGCAGCGTGCAGCGCATCGTGCTCACGCGGCCGGCGGTCGAAGCCGGCGAGAAACTGGGCTTCCTGCCCGGCGACCTCACGCAGAAGGTCGATCCCTACCTGCGGCCGCTGTACGACGCGCTCTACGACCTCATGGGCTTCGAGCGCGTGACCAAGGCCTTCGAGCGCAACGCCCTGGAGATCGCGCCGCTGGCCTTCATGCGGGGGCGCACCCTGAACAACGCCTTCGTGATCCTGGACGAGGCGCAGAACACCACCCCCGAGCAGATGAAGATGTTCCTCACGCGCATCGGCTTCGGCAGCAAGTGCGTGGTGACGGGCGACGTGAGCCAGATCGACCTGCCCAAGGGGCAGATGTCGGGCCTGGTCGAGGCTGAACACATACTGCGTCGGGTCAAGGGCATCGCCCACACCCGGTTCACGAGTGCCGACGTGGTGCGCCATCCCTTGGTCGCCCGCATCGTCGACGCCTACGACGCTGCGAGGAAAGAATGACTCCCCCCGACGCGCCTTCGGCGCCTCCCCCCCCAGGGGGGCGCCGCCAGCGGACCGGCCAAGCCGGATCCGCGGCGGCCACTGGCCTGCCTTCGCTCGAACTGGATCTGCAGTTTGGCAAGTTTGCGGGCCTCGCTACGCATCGCGCCGTCCTGAGCAAACCGCGCGTGCGGCGCTGGATGCAGATGGCCCTGCGCCTGCCTGCCGAGATCACGGTGCGTATCGTCGGCAAGGAGGAGGCCCATGCCCTGAATCGCCAATACCGCGGCAGGGACTACGCCACCAACGTCCTGACTTTTGACTACCAGCGCGCGCCGATGGTGATGGCCGACCTCGTGCTGTGCGGCCCGGTGGTGGCGCGCGAGGCCTGGATGATGGACAGGACGCTGGAGGCCTATTACGCGCACCTGCTGGTGCACGGCACCCTGCACGCGCAGGGCTACGACCACGAGACGAACGAGCGCGACGCGCTGGAGATGGAAGCCCTGGAGGTGCTGCTGGTGCAGGCGCTGGGCTACCCGAATCCCTACTAGGCGTCAGAGCAGGTCGCGCGGGTCGTCGAAGTGCGCTTCGACATCACTGGGCAGCAACTGGATGGTGGCGCGCAGGCCGGGTACCGCGCTCATGAGGGCCTGTTCCACCGAGGTGCGCAAGGCCGCGGCCCGCCCCAGCGTCCAGCCGGCCGGCATGTGCATGTGCAGGTCGACGAAGCGGCGCTGGCCCGCCTGGCGCGTGGTCACATGGTCGAACCGGATCGTGTGATGCTCAAAGCCTTTGAGCACCTGATGGATCTCGGCCAGCACCTGCGGCTCCAGCGCCTCGTCCATCAGCCCCTGCGAGGACCGCTTGACCAGGGAGAAGCCCTCGCGCAGGATATTCAGAGCCACTCCGATCGCCACCACGGCGTCGAGCCAGAGCCAGCCTGTGGCCCAGGCCAGGCCCAGACCGACCACCACCCCCGCCGAGGTCCAGACGTCGGTCACCAGGTGGCGGGCGTCGGCCTCGAGCGCGATGGATCGGTGTTCGACAGCGGCGCGGTGCATCACCCACGCCAGCAGGCCATTGAGCGCGGAACTCGCCAGTGACAGACCCAGGCCCCAATCAAGTCGCTCCAGCGGCTGCGGCTCAAGGATCCGTCCGCTGGCCGCCCAGATGATGCCCGCCGCGGCGCCGATGATCAGGATGCCCTCGAAACCGGAGGAGAAGTATTCCGCCTTGTGGTGCCCGTAGGGGTGCTCTTCATCCGGCGGCTGCGCGGCGACGGTGACCATCACCAGCGCGAAGATGGCACTGGCCAGATTCACGAAGGACTCCATCGCGTCGGACAGCAGGCCCACCGAGCCGGTGATCCACCATGCCATCGTCTTGAGCGCGATGGTCAGCACCGCCACGACGACCGACGCCATCAGCAGGCGCCGGGGGGTGAGCGAGGCCAGGAAGTCGCGCATCAGCGCCCGCTTGAAATCAGCCCAGGGTCACGCGCGCGAACTTGCGCTTGCCCACCTGGATCACATAGGTGCCCGGCTCGAGCTTGAGGCCCTTGTCGGACACCACGGAGGAATTCACGCGCACCCCGCCACCGTCGATGAGGCGGTTGGCCTCGGAGGTGGAAGGCGCCAGCCCCGCCTGCTTCAGGAGCGCGCCGATGCCCAGGGGTGCTCCGGACAGCGTCACTTCGGGAATCTCGTCGGGCACGCCGCCCTTGCTGCGATTGACGAAATCTTCCAGCGCCTTGTCGGCGGCCTGTGCGCTGTGAAAGCGCGCGGTGATCTCCTGGGCCAGGGCCACCTTGGCGTCACGCGGGTTGGCGCCAGCCTCGACCTCGCGGCGCAGGGTGGCGATGTCCGCCTCGGAGCGGAAACTCAAAAGCGTGTACCACCGCCACATCAGCGTGTCCGAGATGGACATCACCTTGGCGAACATGGTGTTGGGGTCCTCGCTGATGCCGATGTAGTTGTTCTTGCTCTTGGACATCTTCTCGACGCCATCGAGGCCTTCGAGCAGCGGCATCGTCAGGATGCACTGCGGCTCCTGTCCGTACTCCTGCTGCAGGTGGCGCCCCATCAGCAGGTTGAACTTCTGGTCGGTGCCGCCCAGCTCCAGGTCGGACTTCAGGGCCACCGAGTCGTAGCCCTGCATCAGCGGGTAGAGGAACTCGTGCACCGAGATGCTCTGGCCTTGCGTGAAGCGCTTGTGGAAGTCGTCGCGTTCCATCATGCGGGCCACCGTGTACTTGGCGGCCAGCTGGATCATGCCGCGCGCGCCCAGGGGGTCGGACCATTCGCTGTTGTAGCGGATCTCGGTTTTCGTCGGGTCCAGCACCAGGCTGGCCTGGCGGTAGTAGGTCTCGGCGTTGGCCTTGATCTGTTCGGCGGTCAGCGGCGGGCGGGTGCTGTTGCGCCCCGACGGGTCGCCGATCATGGAGGTGAAGTCGCCGATCAGGAAGATCACCGTGTGCCCCAGGTCCTGCAGCTGGCGCATCTTGTTCAGGACGACGGTGTGGCCGACGTGGATGTCCGGCGCCGTCGGGTCCAGGCCCAGCTTGATCCGCAGCGGCACGCCGGTAGCCTCCGACCGGACGAGCTTGCGCTCCCACTCGGCCTGCGGCAGCAGTTCCTCGCAGCCGCGCAGGGACACGGCCATGGCCGCTCGCACCCCGTCGGAAACGGTAGTGCTTTTGGCTTCATTGGCTTGATTCATAAGGCTTTTTTTACGTTGACTCGGCGGGTGCGCGGTTATACTGGCCCGGCATTTCCGGAAACGACGATTCTAGTTCGGGCACCTCTTGCGGCCCGGCTAGGCCTTGTTTTCCACCTCGATGGGCCTGCACGGGCGTTTGCCCGGCCGTCCCGTTTGTCTGGAACCGCTTTTGAACCACCGACTCCTGGCCGCCTGCCAGCCTCTGGTCACGCAGGCGATAGAACTGATCAAGCGCCACCCCAAGCGCCTGACCGCCCTGCTGGCCGCCGTGCTGCTGGGCGGCGGCGGGGGTGCGTTCGCCGTGGCGTCGCTGGCGCCCGATCCCGCCGACGTGGCCGTGCGCGACGTGGTCGAGGCGGTCGAACCCCTTTCCCTGGCTGCGCAGATCGAGGCCCTGGACGCCCGGGCTTTGCGCCTGTTCCGCTCGGACAACGTCCGCCCGACCGACACGGTCGAATCCCTGTTCGCCCGCCTGGGCCTGAGCGATGGCGCCGCCGCGGCCTATCTGCGCAACGACAAGGACTTCCGCACCCAGATCATGGGCCGCGCCGGCCGCCTCGTCAGCGTCGAAGCCAACGCCCGGCACGGCCTGGAGCGCCTCACCGCCCGCTGGGCACCCGACCACGAGGGCGAGTTCCGCCGCATCGTCGTCCAGCGCACACCGGACGGCCGCTTCAGCACCCGTGTCGAGCGGGCGCCCCTGAACGCCTCGACCCGCCTGGGCAGCGGCATCATTCGCAGCTCCTTGTTCGCGGCCGTCGATGACGCCCGCCTGCCCGACGATGTGGCCGTGCAAGTGGCCGACATCCTGGGTGGCCGCATCGACTTCCACCGCGGCCTGCGCAAGGGCGACCGCTTCAATGTCGTCTACGAAACGCTGGAGGCCGATGGCGAACCCATGCGCACGGGCCGGGTGCTGTCCGTGGAGTTCATCAACAACGGCAAGGCGCACAGCGCCGTGTGGTTTCAGGAGCCCGGCAAGAAGGGCGGCTACTACAGCCTGGACGGCAAGAGCCTGCAAAGCGCCTACCTTGCCTCGCCCATGCAGTTCTCGCGCGTGACCAGCGGCTTCGCCATGCGCTTTCACCCCATTCACCAGACCTGGCGCGCCCACCTGGGTGTGGACTACGGCGCCCCCGTGGGCACGCCGGTGCGCACCGTTGGCGACGGCGTGGTCGAGTTCGCCGGGGTGCAGGGCGGCTTCGGCAACGTGGTCATCATCCGCCACAGCAGCAGCGATTCCACCGTCTACGCCCACCTGAGCCGGATAGACGTGCGCCGCGGCCAATCCGTGACGCAGGGACAGCGCGTGGGCGCTGTCGGCGCCACGGGCTGGGCCACCGGACCGCACCTGCACTTCGAGTTCCGGGTGAACGGCCGCCACCAGGACCCTCTCACGGTGGCCCGCCGCACCGAGGGGCAGCCGCTCACCGCAGAGTCCCGTCCAGCCTTCGACCGCCTCGTCAGCGCCACGCGCCTGAAACTGGACGCCGCCGCCAGCGTGTCCACGGTCGCCCGCGTCGAATAAACGTCCAGCCGTGGCCGGCCTGTACATCGGCCTGATGTCCGGCACCTCGCTCGATGGTGTCGACGGCGTGCTTGCCGACTTCGACACGCAGCCCCCCCGCGTCCTGGGCCATGCCAGCGCCCCCCTGCCCGAGGCCCTGCGGGCGGAACTGCTCGCGCTGAACACCTCCAGCCCGGACGAGCTGCACCGCGCCGCCCTGGCGGCCAATGCGTTGATGCGGGTCTACGCCCAGGTGGTGCAGACGCTGCTGGATCACAGCGGGTTGCCGGCGGACCGCGTCCGGGCCATTGGCGCGCACGGACAGACCGTGCGGCATCGCCCCCGGGCTTTCGACGGCACGGGTTACACGATCCAGCTGTGCCAGCCCGCCTTGCTGGCCGAACTCACGGGCATCGACGTCGTCGCAGACTTCCGCAGCCGCGATGTCGCGGCGGGTGGCCAGGGCGCGCCGCTCGCGCCCTTCTTCCACCGCGCCTGGTTCGGGCAGCCCGGGCAGGCGCTGGCCTTGCTCAATGTCGGCGGCATCTCCAACCTCACGGTGCTGCGCGCCGATGGCACCCAGCTCGGGTTCGACTGCGGCCCCGGCAACGCGCTGATGGACGGCTGGTGCCAGCGACACCAGGGCAGGGCCTATGACGACCGAGGAGCCTGGGCCGCCAGTGGCGCCGTGTCGATGTCGCTGCTGTCGCGGTGCCTGGCCGAACCCTATTTCGCGGCCATGCCGCCCAAGAGCACGGGGCGCGACCTGTTCCACCTGCCCTGGCTGGAGTCGCATCTTGCGGCACACGCGGCGGCGCTACCCGCTGGCGCACCGCCCCTGGCCCCGGCCGACGTGCAGGCCACGCTGGCCGAACTCACCGCGCGCACCTGTGCCGACGACATTCGCCGTCATGCCCCGGGCGTGACACGCCTCGTGGTGTGCGGCGGGGGTGCGTTCAACACCCACCTGATGCGGCGCCTGGCCGCCCTGCTGCCCGGTGTGAACGTGATCGCGAGCGACGACGCCGGCCTGCCGCCGCTGCAGGTGGAAGCGGCCGCCTTCGCCTGGCTGGCCCGCAAGGCCATCCTGCGCGAGAAACTGGACCTCCAAAGCACCACGGGCGCCCGAGGCGCCCGTGTGCTGGGTGGGGTCTACCCCGCTTAGACCGAGAAGCTCGAGCCGCAGCCGCAGGTGGTGGTGGCGTTGGGGTTCTTGATCACGAACTGAGCGCCCTGCAGGTCTTCCTTGTAGTCGATCTCGGCACCGACCAGGTACTGGTAGCTCATGGCGTCGATCAGCAGCGACACGCCATTCTTGGTCATGACGGTGTCGTCGTCGTTGGTGATCTCGTCGAAGGTGAAGCCGTACTGGAAGCCGGAGCAGCCTCCGCCCTGCACGAAGACACGCAATTTGAGGTCGGGATTGCCTTCTTCGGCAATCAGGTCCGCCACCTTGGCCGCCGCGCTGTCGGTGAACAGCAGGGGGGCGGGCATGTCGGTCTGGATGTCGTTGGCGACTGCGCTCATGGGAATATCCTTCTGAAAGACTCCACTATCTTAGGGCATTCAGGCGGTTGACAAGCCTGCGGCGGGTTTCCCGGATAGGGAAGTAAGGGCTTTGGCCGGGGTCAGCCAGCCCGACCGCATCGCTTTGCGCCCAGATTCGGTGAAGATTTCACAGTTATACTTCTTTAGTTTTCATTTATGAATCGCAAAGCAGCATACACATGCAGGCGCTGGGGGAGGAGGCGGAGCACGACACGGTGGGGGCTTCGTCAGAACATGTCGATGCACAAGATGCCCTCTGGCTCTTGGCCAGCCTCGCCGGGTTCCATCGCCAGCCCTTCGAAGCCGAGCTGGTCACCCAGCAGTTCCCGCCGCCGATCGACCTGCCCACGCTGATCGAGGCCTTGGCCGCCCTCGGATTCAAGTCCGGGCTGGCGCCCTGGCCTGACTCGGGGCTGTCGACGCTACCCCTGCCGGCTGTCGCCTTCCAACGCGGCGCCACGCTCGCCCCCACCCTGATCGTCCAGTACGGAAACGGCACCCTGGCCTGGGTCGCACCCGGTCAGTCCGCCCCCCAAACCGTCTCGCTCGACACCGCCCGGGCCCAGTGCGCGCCCGTGGTGCTGCTGGTCGCGCCGGCAGATCCTCCAGTGTCGGAGTCCATCCACCGCAGCGCCCCGCTCGAGACACCCGCCAGGCCCTTTGGCTTTTCCTGGTTCATCCGCGAGCTGCGGCGCCACCAGCGCATCTGGCGTGACGTGCTGCTGGCCAGCCTCGCCATCCAGCTGGTCGGCCTGGCCACGCCGCTGTTCACCCAGGTGATCATCGACAAGGTCATTGCCCACCATTCAAAGAGCACCCTGCTCGTGCTGGGCATCGCGCTGGGTGTGTTCATGCTCTTCACCAGCGGCATGAGCTGGCTGCGCCAGTACCTGGTGCTGCACACCGGCAGCCGTATCGATGCCGTCCTGGGCGAAAAAGTCCTCAAGCACCTCTTGCACCTGCCCTTGCCGTATTTCGAGGCACGCCCCACCGGCACGCTGGTGGCCCGCCTGCATGGGGTCGAGCAGCTGCGCGAATTCATCTCCGGCGCCACCGTCAGCCTGGTCCTTGACCTGCCCTTCCTGCTGATCTTCCTCGCGGTGATGTTCGCCTACAGCTGGCAGCTCACACTGATCGCGCTGGCCATCATGGCGCTGATCGTCGCCGTCAGCCTGCTCATGGTGCCCATCTTCCGTGAGCGGCTGGACGCGCAATTCCTGCTCGGCGCGCGCAACCAGGCCTTTCTCACCGAATACCTGGCGGGCATGGGCACCGTCAAGTCCCTGCAGCTCGAGCCGGACGTCGGCAAGCGCTACGGCGCCTATCTGGCGCAGTACCTCGCGGCGGGCTTCGCCACCCGGCAGGTCGGCAACACCTACAGCGTGGCCGCCCAGGGCCTCGAGCAGGGGATGACGCTGGCCATCCTCATCGTCGGCGCCTGGCTGGTCATGCAGGCCGACAGCGGCATGACCGTCGGCATGCTGGTCGCCTTCCAGATGTTTGCCAGCCGCATGAGCCAGCCCTTGATGCGCCTGGTCGGGCTGTGGCAGGAATTCCAGCAGGCCAGCATCGCCGTCAAACGCCTGGGTGACATCCTGGACATGCCGCAGGAGCCGATCGCGCTCACGCCACAGCGGGCGGCGGGCGGCCAGGGCCGCATCGACATCCGCGACCTGGGCTTTCGGTACTCCGAGCACCACCCCTGGCTGTACCGCCATCTGAGCGTGGTCATCTCCGAGGGCCGGCTCACCGTGCTCATGGGCCCCAGCGGCTGCGGCAAAAGCACGCTGGCCAAGCTGATGCAGGGCTTCTACTGGCCGCAAGAGGGGCAGATCACGCTGGACGGGCGTGACATCCGCCAGCTGGCCGCCAACGAGCTGAGGGCCACCTTCGGCGTGGTGCCGCAGGAGACGGTGCTGTTCTCCGGCACGGTCTACGACAACCTGGTCATGGCCCACCCGCACGCCCGGTTCGACGACGTGATCGCGGCATGCCATGCGGCCGAGATCCACGCGGTGATCGAGCAATTGCCACAGGGCTATCAGACCGAGATCGGCGAGCGCGGCACCGGGCTGTCAGGCGGCCAGCGCCAGCGCATTGCCATCGCCCGCGCCCTGCTCAAACGCCCCCGGGTGCTGATCTTCGATGAGGCGATTTCGAACCTGGATCAGCAAACCGCCGAGCTCTTCGCCCAGACGATTAATCGGCTCAAGGGGAAGGTGACGATGATTTTTATTACCCACCAGATACCTAAAGGGTTGGAGGTGGATGAGGTGGTAAATATGGGACCGCTTGCTTACCAAATGAATTTGGCAGAGGAATCAGGAATTATGAAGGAGATGAAGTGAGCAAACATACACCCCGGGAAGAAGACCAAAAAACCGATCAGAACTCCGACCTCTATCTTGAGTCGTTCACGAACATTAAAGCGCTAACGAAATTTATCCTAAAAACCCCCGATGGGAAATACCTGATATTTATATCAACCCTCTTTCTTTGCTGGACAGGATGGCTTTATTTGGGGGCGAACCATCAGAATCGATCTTATTGGGCGCTTGTATTTATTTACCCAATTTTATTACTGGTCATTTACCTCAGGCATCGTATTGGAACCAAAGCCTCCGACACCACGCCCATTCCCTTCGCAATCGCAAGCCTAACTGCAATGGCGCTTGCCCCGATTTACATCATTTATTGGAAATAAAAAATGGCAGCAACTGACGTTCAAATTCTAAAAACAATAGACAACATAA
>JACCDM010743037.1_pt1 | contig 35138 bp, 10 predicted proteins | sample 7445851 | NCBI WGS metagenome assembly JACCDM01 (sample SAMN15323438, study PRJNA562643) | freshwater metagenome | isolation source: river surface water | place: USA:Blue River Watershed | collected 2017-08-16
AGCGCGGAATGCAGCGCGCACGTGCCGACTATATGGGCATGCTCGGAACAGTGATGAACTGTTTAGCACTTCAAGATTTCCTCGAGCGCGAAGGTGTTGATACTCGCGTTCAGACCGCAATCACAATGGGACAGGTTGCAGAGCCTTACATTCCATTGCGCGCGATTCGCCACCTCGATAAGGGCCGCGTCGTAATCTTCGGCGCAGGCGCGGGAATGCCATTCTTTACAACCGATACCGTTGCCGCACAGCGCGCACTTGAGATCGGTGCGAACGCACTTTTGCTCGCAAAATCCGGTGTTGATGGCGTCTATAACGCAGATCCTCGTAAGGATCCTGCGGCAGTTAAATTTGATGAGATTTCATATGATGAAGTTCTACAGAAGTCACTGGCAGTTGCAGATGCAGCAGCATTTAGCCTCTGCCGCGAGAACAACCTTCCAATTATCGTCTTTGATTTGATGGCACACGGAAATATCGGTCGCGCAGTCCGCGGCGAAAAGATTGGAACTCTCGTTAACTAACGAGGGTAACTCAAAGGTAAGAAGAGAGAAATAACATGGCTGATGTAGCAGGCGCACTCAAGGAAGCAACAGAGAAGATGGCTAAGGCTGTTGAAGTTGCTAAAGATGACTTCGGAGCAATCCGTACCGGTCGCGCGCACCCAGGAATGTTTAACAAGATCATGGTTGATTACTACGGCACTTATACCGCTCTCTCACAATTGGCATCAATTCAGATTCCAGAGAACCGTCTTGCTCTAGTTTCGCCATTCGATAAGGGTGCAATGGCATCAATCGAGAAGGCGATCCGCGACTCAGATCTCGGTGTTAACCCAGCATCTGATGGCTCAGTTATTCGCGTGGCACTTCCTCAGCTCACAGAAGAGCGTCGCAAGGATTACATCAAGGTTGCAAAGACAAAGGCTGAAGATTCAAAGGTTTCAATGCGCAATATCCGTCGCGCTGCAAAAGAAGCGATGGAGAAGGCCGAGAAAGATGGCGAGATTTCAAAGGATGATCTCTCACGTGGCGAGAAAGAGCTTGAGAAGATCACAGCAGATCACGTCGCAAAGATTGATGAGTTACTCAAGCATAAGGAAGCCGAGCTCCTCGAGGTTTAACCCTCGCACTTTGCCATGTCTGATTTACACGCCATCAACGACGCGATTAATAAGCGCGCCGGAAGAAAACTTCTTCCATCGATTGGCGTCTCAGTCGCTCTCTTTGCAATTGTCTGGTTCTCACTTCGCTACGAGCGTGCGATATTTGCCGGCATCGTTGCACTCGCCATGGTCCTTGGCGTGCGCGAGATGGTCGCCGCGCTCAAGAGCGCTGATATCAACCTTTCGTTTCCAGCACTAACACTTGCATCAATCGGAATGGCATCTGCTGCTTGGTTCGGCGGAGTTAATGGTTTAGCCGTTGCAACGGCAATCGCACTTCCTTGGTTGTTGGCTCTGCTATTACCCAAAGGTCCAGAGCACTTTATCCGTAGTGCATCAGCCTACGCGCTGACTCTTATCTACATTCCTTTCTTAGCCGGATTCTTGATTCTGCTTGCGCGCCCACATAACGGTTTCGAGCGCATGATGACTTTCGTTGTTCTCATCGCCTGCAATGACACATTCGCTTACTTCACTGGTCTGGCGCTTGGTAAGCACACCATGGCGCCAAAGATATCTCCGAAGAAGACCTGGGAGGGCTTTATCGGCTCGCTCGTCTTCACGACAGTTGCAGGCGCTCTCGCATTTAATTACATCCTTGATGCCGAGATGTGGATCGGTGCACTTGCTGGTCTTGCCGTCGTTGTCTCTGGCACCGTTGGTGATTTAATCGAATCCGCAATTAAGCGCGATCTCGCAATCAAAGATATGGGTGACCTCTTGCCTGGTCACGGGGGAGTCCTCGACCGTATCGACTCAATTCTTTATGCAGCTCCAACTCTGTGGCTCGCACTCGAAATCGTGCGTCGCGCACAGGATTCAGGACTGCTATGAGCCGCACCAATGAAGAACTCAATCTGATCTTTGACGAGCCGGTTCAAAAGAAGAAGGCACCAAAGCACATCGCTGATTTTTCGCCAGAGGATCGAAAGAACTTTGCAAAAGAGCTTGGTTTCCAACCTTTCCGCGCTTCCCAAGTAGCAACTCACTACTTCTCACACCTCAACAATGACCCTTCAACATGGTCAGATATTCCAGCCGATCAACGTCAGTCAATTGCAGATGCATTAACTCCAAAGCTGATGGAGCTTGTCACGACTCGCACCACAGATGGTGGAATGACTCGTAAGGATTTGTGGAAGTTGCATGACGGAACTCTCGTTGAATCAGTCTTGATGCGTTACTCAGATCGCGTGACAGTCTGCATTTCTTCACAAGCCGGATGCGGAATGAACTGCCCTTTCTGTGCAACAGGACAGGGTGGCCTTAAGCGCAATCTGACTGCTGCTGAAATTACAGATCAGATCGTTGCGGCCGCACGTACTTGCGCAAACGGCGAACTTCCAGGTGGTCCAACACGACTTTCAAATATCGTATTTATGGGAATGGGCGAACCACTCGCTAACTACAACGCGGTTGTTCGCACACTTCATAACATTGTCGATGCAAATCCAGATGGGCTGGGTATCTCAGCTCGTTCTGTCACTGTCTCTACCGTTGGACTTGTCAACGGCGTTGAAAAGTTAATGGAAGAGGGCATCAACTGCACTCTCGCCATCTCACTTCATACTCCAGATGACGAACTCCGTGACTCACTCGTTCCAATCAACAATCGTTTTCCTGTCCGCGAGATTCTTGCGGCAGCAGATGCTTACGAGAAGAAGACTGGACGTCGTTATTCAATTGAGTACGCACTTATCCGTGATATCAACGATCAAGCGTGGCGCGCAGACCTTCTCGGTCGCATGCTCAAGAACCGCGCAGCTCACGTCAATTTAATTCCACTCAACCCAACCCCAGGATCAAAGTGGACTGCATCACGTCGTGAAGACGAAGCAGAATTCGTTCGAGTCCTCGAGTCATATGGCGTTCCAGTAACCGTCCGAGACACCCGAGGCCGCGAAATTGATGGAGCCTGTGGTCAATTGGCTGCTTCCGAAACTGCCGCGCAGTCATAACTTTTATTCTCCGTACTCCCAGCCTAAAATCAGTCCATGCTTAGCCAACGCAGGATTGCTCGAAGCCTGGCTGCGCTATTGGCAGTCACTATTCTTCAAGGGTTCTCTGGATTGCAGGCGCCAACATCTTTTGCTGCTGCTGGATCTGTTGGACCAACTACCTCAAGTGGAACGTGCGCATCCAACGTTGGTGAGACCACCTATGTCACTGCAACTTTTGATTCAGCAGGTTTCTGTCTCTTGCAAATTTCAACAAGTACAACGTGGACAGTTCCTGCTGGTGTCACAGCAATCGACATCCTGGTCGTTGGTGCAGGCGGTGGTGGCGGTTCAGATGGTGGCGGTGGTGGCGGTGGAGGTGAAGTTCGTATTACAACGGGCATCTCAGTTGGAGCAGGAGTAAGTGCAACTATCACTGTCGGCAGCGGAGGGAATGGATCTATTCATGGCGGTGCTGGTTCATCACCAGGTGGTTCATCCTCACTAGTAATTAGCGGAACAACGTATAGCGCCGGTGGTGGCTCGAATGCCGTTAACTGGGTCTCGACTGCAAATTACGCAGCCGCAGGTTCGGGCGGAACAGGCGGAACGCAAGTAACTGGCGGCACTGATTTCTCTAAAGGCGGTCGAAATGCTGTTCAAATTTCTGGAAGTAGTTCGCTCACTGCAACATCACCTGGTTATCCAGGAGTAACAACTTCTTTCACAGGTTCGTCGATGACTTTTGCCGGCGGTGGTGGCGGCGGAATCTGTACCGATGTAAAGGCCGATCCGACCTTCGGTGGAGCAGCTGGTGGAGCAGGAGGCGGTGGGCGTGGCGCTCTGCATACACAGAACGTTGGATCGGATGCAGGACAGCCTGGAACAAATGGTCTCGGCGGCGGTGGCGGTGGAGGTTCCGCTTGTAATGATGGTGGTTCTGATGGTGTCAACGCTCGAACATCTGGCGGACGCGGCGGCAATGGCGTTGTCTACATTAAATACGTTCCAGCAATCACCTTTACTGCAACACCTAGCAGTCAGAACTTAGTTCTCGGTACATCGGTAAGTTTGACCGCAACACCAAAGGGCGCAATCACTGGACCAACGCGTACCAAGCAATGGCAGGTGCTTGTTCCGGGTGGATCATGGGCAAATATTTCTGGGCAAACATCTGACACATATTCACTGGGCGCTCTTACGCGAGCTGTGCACGGAAATCAATATAGATATGTAGTCACCGACACTCTAGGAACAATGGTTTCGCAGAGCATCACAACGCCGGTGACCATCACTACCTTTCCACCGCTCCAAGGTGAGACTGATTCGGCGATGACTGGTAGCAATACTAAATTCGCCTACACCTCAGACTTTTCAAAGGTAATGCCCGGTACGGTTTCGCTCTACACCATGCAAGCTTGGCTCAAACCTTCGACAACATGCGACGGAGCCTATTTCTGTTCATTTTTCACAAATACAAACTCGTTCTACTACAACATTTATGATGGAAAAGTTGCCTACATTATTGGTAGTGGCTCAGCGTGGTGCGATGGCGGAAACTTTACCTATCCCGCAAATACATTTGTTAAATCAGGACAGTGGTCACATATCGGTATAGTCCGAAACGGCGCCAATATAAAGATTTACATCAATGGCGCCCTCAAATCTGATGTTACCCACTCATGCAGCCCAACGACTCAAGCTGCCAATACAAGTCCATTTGGAATCGGGTATACCTCGGGTTTTGATCGATACTTCTATGGAAGCGTTGATGACGCGCGCATCTGGAGCACTGATCGATCTGCCAACATGGCATCAGATATGAACTCCAATGAGACTTCAACCTCTGGGCTCATGCACTACTGGAATTTCAATGAGGGCACAGGCTCCACTGCTTATGATCAAGTACCAGGCAATGATGCTGGTGATGATTTAACAATGTATACATCAACTGCTTGGGATGCTGATGTGGTTTCAACTACTACATATGACGGCGCTTACACAGTTGAGACTTTTTATAAGTCTTACTTAACCGCTATTGGCGGATTTAAAATGCCGGCCCGTTCGACTCGTGCGCTTGCACTCGTTGTCGCAGGTGGTGGCGGCGGTGGTGGCGGTCTTCAGGGCGGTGGTGGCGGTGCTGGTGGTTTCTTAGAAACAACAACATCCCTAGTTTCGGGAGCCATTTACCCAATCACGGTTGGAGTCGGTGGTGTTGGTAGTGGTGGATACGCTTATCGAGCTACCGCGCCTTCAAACGGATTGAACTCTTCCGCATTTGGCATGACGGCTATCGGTGGCGGATACGGTGGCTCTGAATATGTAACCCCCAATGAACATTTCCCCGCAGCAGCTGGTGGATCTGGTGGTGGTGCTACCTGGGGTGGCAACAGTGCCAACTACGGCGGAAAGAATGGAACAACCGGCCAGGGAAATAAAGGTGGCGACAACTTGTCGCAATGTTGTATCGGCGCCGGTGGTGGTGGTGCAGGCGCAGCAGGAGCAAATACTTCAACAACAGCTGGCGGTGTCGGTGGTGCAGGAAAGTTATCCCTAATCACTGGCACATTCTTGGCTGGCGGTGGCGGTGGAGCATTCCGTGATTCTGATGCAGGTGGAATCGGTGGAAATGGTGGCGGTGGTGCATCTGCAACATCACGTACTGCTGCAACACATAAGACTGGCGGAGCACAGGCAGGAGGCGCTGCAACCGGTGGCGGTGGTGGAGGTAGCTTAAGAAATACCTCAAATACCGACGGCTTTGGTGCTAATGGTGGATCTGGAGTTGTTGCAATTCGCTGGATTACTGCGAGCAAGCCAACATACACAGCACCGACAATCGCGTATCTCAATGCTGGGATGACAGAGACATTTACAACAAATGTCACACAAGATAGCGCCACTGTAAGTCTGACCCGTACATTCCGTTGGGAGTCATCAACCACGGGAGTCAACGGAACTTACTCAGTTATCAAACAAGGTACGGGCGCGAATAATGCATTTTTTGCCTGGGTACCTACAAATACATCTACGAGTGGCTCTACATATGCATATCGCGTGGTGATTACCGATTCAGATACATCGGGGTTATTCATAGTGGATACTTCCACACCGGTCTGGGCAATCATCAATCAACCGCTCAATGTTTCTGGTTCGACTTCGATTGCGAAAGCAATTAACTTAAGTAAGAACGAAACTTTCACAATTACTCTTGGCACTTCAACCTATCGATCGACTTTAACCCCAGATGCTCCTGGAATATCACTCGACACCAGTACAGCTGGTTTTGCAGTTATCAAAATTTCAGAGACCGCCACCGTCGGCACCTATTACGAAACGCTAACGGTTACTGATTCTGTCTCGGCATCAGTAACTATTCCGCTAACCATTAATGTTGCAGCAGCGCCCTCCCTTTTAAATTCCTCCGAGATTGTCACAAACGACCTGCTTCTGCACTTTGACGCGGGAAATTCTCAAAGCATGCTCACTTCGGAAGGCGCTACGATTTCGAGCAATCTTTGGAAAGATATTGCCGGCGGAGCAAAGAATGCTCAGACCTCGGGCACCTTCAACGCAGTTGCCTGTCAGGCGCCAACATATTCTGAAGCGTTTGGCGGCAGTGCGACCTTTAATGGCACCAACCAATGTCTATGGGTTCCGTATTTAGGCAGCAACTTGCGAAATAGCGTAACCGTTGAAGCGTGGTTTAAAACACCGACCACGACAATTCCCGGTGGTGTAGCGCTCTTTGGTCAGGCATATCCAAACAGTGGAAAGAATATTGATTTCCATTTAGGTTCTGCTGCTAGCACAAATACCGACTATCGCTTCGGCATGTTTAACGGGACAAACTGGCAATCGAACGCGAGTGGCTACACCCCAGTTGCAAATACGTGGACCCACCTTGTCGGCACTTATGATGGCTCCAACATAAAACTGTATGTAAATGGCACTTTGACTGTAACAACTCCAAATACAACTTCTATTTCGGCGTTGGCGGGAGATCAAAGCGTTGCTGGATACTTTATTGGGCGGCGCTTTGATGGATCAGCCTATTTCAATGGATCAATTGCCTCTTTGCGTGTTTATGACATTCCTCTTACTCTCAGTCAAGTTCAGCAAAATTTCAATGCAACGAAAGATCGATTCGCTAGTGCAAATTTCTCTGCGTTTTCTCAGAAATATGGCCAGGTGCAGTCGGATACATTTACAGTTACTTCAGGGTTTGGATCAAAGAGCACATCATTTGCCGTTGGTGACCGGACTGGCATCGATTGGGATACTCGAACTGCAACTTCAGTTGTTCTTAACATTCAAGAGTCACTGACCGTCGGTACCTACTTTGATACAGCGACCGTTACGGATTCTCTAGGTCAATCTACTTATCTTCCTGTGCGTGTGACCGTTTCTAAGGCAGACACAATCACCGTCACCCTTCGAAATCCAAAGGTGTTGACATACACAGGATTGCCAGCCGCCTCGCTTCCTGATATTGAGTTCATAGGACTTAAGAGTACGGACACCGCAACGGTACTTCGTTTGTATTCCGCCCCGGCATCTGGTGCAGGCGCTCCTGAAACCTATACAGCTTTAACGAACAGCTCTGTTACACCTCGAGATGTAGAGAGTTACACCGTCTCACTTGGAACAATTGCATTCACAGTTGGATCGCTTGCCAATTACGAGGGCGTGACTTACGAAACCAGTACGTTGCAAATACTCCAAGCTGATCAGCCAGATTTGAAGTTGCCACCTTACGGTGCGGTCGTTGGCGTTCCTTATACCTTCTTGGTTGAAGGAGGGGCAGGCGGGGGAGCGGTAACTGAGTCGGTCACCGCAGGCAGCACCGCCTCTGGATGTTCCATCACAAACCATGTTCTTACGATGTCTTCAAATTTCCAGAGTTACTGCAGCGTGCTCATCACAAAATCGCAATCAAGAAACTACAAGGCTGAGACACTTACGGTTCAAGTTTATTTCTATTCATTTGTAATTAATCAGCCAACAGGACAAGTGGGCTCTGGTCCCAACATCGCTCTCAATGGCGCGACCTCTGTGACGCTTGACCCAAATCAAGCTCCAACAATCAGCAGCCTCTCTGCAACATCGATTTCATTGAGCAGCGGAGGATCACTCACTATTACTGGTGCTGGATTCACCACTTCTCCAATCACCGTGAAATTCTGGCGAAATAAGGAAGTCACCGTTACATCGGCAAATGGCACCTCTCTGGTCATTCCTTTTAGCGCAATAGCTGCCGTTGGCGCCACGACCGGACGAATCGTTGTGACCACGCCTAACGGCCAGGCTGTCTCGGTCGATACTCTGACAATCAACCCGTAAAATCACTCCATCATGAGAATAAAGGGAGTTGCCCAGAGGCGGATTGCACGGTCCCTCGCCACGATTCTTGTTCTCACGTTCCTTCAAGTTGTCGCTGCGCCGATTATTGCGCCGAACGTTGCAGCGCCAGATGCACGAGCCGCTTTCGATTCTTCGGGCCTGATTCTGAATTGGGATATGCAGAGCATTGGAACATATGGCGGATCTGGTTCTTCGCTGGGGGATATTTCCGGGAATTCAAGCACCGGTACCTTTACGAAAGTTGGTACAGCTGGATTCCCGACGTTCACTTCAGGGCCGGTGCGATATTTGACGATTGCTGGAAACAGCACAAATTACAACCATGTGCAATCTGTTGATCTCAAACCTAAATTAGATGGTTACGCGTCCTCAGCAGCATCGATGCAGAACGTTTCAATATTTACCTGGGTCTATCCCACTGCGAACGGCATTGTTGTAGATGAACTTAATGGAACAGGATGGCAGGATTCTCAGATAGAGATGGCCGATGGCAAATTCAGTTTTCGCGTTTGGGGATCAAACGAGATTATCTCCGATACAGCTACACCGCTGAATTATTGGTATTACGTTGGACTGACATACGACTATTCAACTTTGACGCTTCGCGCATACATCAATGGCAAGAAGGTTGGCGAGCAGACAAACTTGGATAGACAGACCCCTTGGGAGAACAGTGCGAGTTCGCCAATTTATTACTCGGTCGGTAGATATGACGCCACCCATCTCGGTTCAGCATCTGGCGGTAACTTCAGATTCGGTGCGCTACAGATCTATAACAGAGCGCTCAGTCAGAGTTCCATTGAAGGTAATTATCAATATGATCTTTATTGGTATGGACCGACAATTGGCAATCCAGGCAATATCTCTCAGCTAGCAAATAGAGTCGATACATTTACGGTGGCTGCCTGTGCGGGTACCAAATCTGCCACCTCTTGTTCTTATAAATGGGAAGTATCTTCTAATGGTGGAACAACGTGGTCGACTGTTGGCGCATCATCTCTCTCGTATCCGACTGGTGTGCTCACCGCAGATGACAATGGCAAAATATTTAGAGTTACAGCATCTGATCCTGGTGCAGCAGGAGATGTGCCTGAAGGAATACGAAACTACGCCGTGAGCGCTTCAGCCACGTTAAGCGTTAGCGTCCCTCCAGGTTCGGATACAGACACAGCCTTATTACTTAATGGTTCCACGCAGTATGCAGAAAAATCAGATGTTACGAGCTCGCCATATGACATCACTGGAGACATCACATTGCAGGCATGGGTTTATCCGACTTCAGATTGCCTAGGCGATCAAGGAGTTGTCGCAAAATTAAATTCATACATGCTTTATTGTGGTAGTTCAGGCTATTGGAAGTATGTTTTTGACGCTGATGGACTCAATTGGTCTGGTTCAGTTTCTGGCCTAAAGGTCAGAAAGAACGAGTGGCATCACATGACATACGTTAAGTCAGGCACCTCATTGCTGATTTATGTGGATGGCAATCTTGCTCAAACAATTACTGGAATGACCGCGACTATGGGTGCCAATAATGACGCCTTTCAAATTGGACGATTTGGAACCAGTAGCTATTTCCAAGGTGAAATCGATGAGGTCCGAGTCTACAAATCAGCTAGGACGCAAGCGCAGATTCTGAGTGACATGCACACCTATGGACCAACCTCTGATGCAAATTTAGCTGCTTACTATGATTTTAATGAGGGAACAGGATCTACTCTTTACAACCGGAGTCAGAGTGCAACTTCTGTTTCCGACATGGTGATCACGGGTTCACCTTTGTGGGCAGATATCAAAACCGTGGATCCATCAACAGTTGCGGCATACACCATCGTTAAATTCGACAGGTCGTACCTCACATCTACTGGCGGATGGAAAGTTCCGAGCGGAGTGATGCGCGTGCGTGCGCTCGTGATTGCAGGTGGTGGTGGCGGCGGAAGCGATGAGGGCGGTGGAGGTGGAGCAGGTGGATTTATTGATACGACCACTATTGCATTCGGTCCTAATGCAGTTGCGCGAATAACTGTTGGTGCAGGAGGAAATGGTGCAGAAGGAAATGATTTATTTGACGCTAGTAACGGACAGGACTCCATACTCGATTCATTAGTAGCGGTAGGTGGTGGCGGTGGAGGTTCTTCAGTCAACACCAATCTTGCGGTCCGAAACGGCAGTGCAGGTGGCTCTGGTGGCGGTGGCGCCGGAGAAAGTCTTTCAAATCGTGCTGGTGGAGCAGGAACGTTAGGACAAGGTTTCGCGGGTGGAATAGGAATTAACGCCGGATCGGGCGGTGGTGGTGGCGGCGCAACTGAAGCTGGAAATACAGATGGTAATGGTCTTGGTGGCGATGGAAAGTCAAGTGATATCACTGGTGCAACCGTTGTCTACAGCGGAGGCGGCGGTGGAGGAAATGGAAACACTGGCGCAACATCGTACGCAGGTGGAGACGGCGGCGGTGGAAGAGGTGGAAGTTCTAGCGTCACTGCATTAGGTGGAACCGCAGGGCTTGGTGGCGGTGGAGGTGGTGCTGGCTCACTTGGTACAGCAAGTAATTCTGTTGCTTTCTCTGGAGCTGACGGCGGTTCGGGTGTGATCATTATTCGCTATATCACCGCATCGAAACCGATCTTTACTCAACCGCAAAGCGACACAACAACAGCAGGGTTAGTTGACACAATTACTGTTTCAGCCAATCCCATTACTCCGCTTACTCGAAACTATCAGTGGCAGGTATCGACCGATACCGGAACCACATGGATCAATGCGTCGACCGGATTTGGAATAACTTCAAATACATATACAACCCCGATACTTGAAACAAATACCTCTGGTTCTAGATATCAGTACCGAGTTATCGTGACAGATTCGGATACTGCAGGGCTATTTATCGTCGATACGAGCGTTGCAGTCTTCATAGTTGTTAATCCAAGAATTACTTACACGGGTAGTTATACGGCACAGAAATACGGATCGACACATCAAGACACATTCACTGTCTTAAATGGCACAGGCAATAAGACCTTCGCATACTCGCCGAATAATCGTACGGGAATTACGTGGACTTCACCGAGTGCAAACACCGCAGTATTAACAATCGGAACAACTCTATTTGTCGGCACATACTTTGAAACAATCACAGCGACTGATACCAAGGGTGCTCAAACGACTCTTGCGTTATCAATTGTCGTTACTAAGGCAGACACTGTTACCGTGACGGCAATTGCGCGGAGCGAGACTTACACCGGATCAACGCTTTCATTTACTCCAAGCTTTACCGTTTCAGGGCTAAAGAATTCGGATACCGTGACGGCAGCTTCGATGAGTTGGAATTACAACGGTGTCGAAAACTCAGGCACGCTCTATTCAATTCAGTCCACTAGGCCAACGAATGCCGGTAGTTACATGATCACGCCGGTGGCTCCAGCTTCACTTACGGATTCTTATACGGCAGTATCAGTTGTAACGGCCGCGCTAACTGTAAACCGAGCGACGAGAACTATTTCCATTACTCCACCTGGATCTCCAGTCAAATTCGGTGAGACTAAGACAGTTACAGCCACACCATCGGCTGGATCCGGAGATGGAGCAATCTCCTTTGCAACAACAACCAGCGATTCCTGCACAGTCTCTACTTCAACTGTTACAGCAATTAAGTCCTCTGGCACATGCGTCTTTACTGCAACTATCGCACGTGGAAATAACTACGAGACTGCAACATCTACATCGGGAACTTCTTCATTGACCAAAGCTGACACGCTCACCGTCACAGTTGATGCGATGAATCCACTCACATACACCGGAGCACAGATCGGCATCACACCTTCGGTGACTGTATCTGGTTTAAAGCTCACCAACTCTGTCGGAGCAACGCCGACGACAATTAAGTACGCAAGCAGCGGCGGCGGCTCTGGTGCATGTGCAAGTGGTGGCGCCTGTGCAGTTGGAGATACGGGACCTGGTGGTGGAATTGTTTTCTATGATGCTGGTTCACAGCAATCATGGGGACGTTATCTTGAGATCGCTAAATCTGGTTGGGGAGGGGCTGGCGAGACAACGGCTAAGTGGTGCTCGACCGCTCTTAATGCAACCGCACTCAATGTTGTTGCCGATGGCATCGGTCAAGGTTTGATTAACTCGACGACGATCGCAAACTCCTGCGGTGAAGGTGCAGCCTATTTGGCTCGAACATATAACGGTGGAGGCAAATCCAATTGGTACCTACCGACATCTGCAGAATTTGCTTTAATGTACACAAATCAGAACGTCATCGATCTCTCGACAAGCACTTTGATCTGGCTTTCACAAGAAGCAAATGACGCCAACATGAACTGGGTCGCACGTGTGGGGGCGCTCTCGAGTTCTGGAGTTGGCGGTAATAACAAAATTGATACTCTGGTTTTCCGACCAATTCGAGCATTTGCTGCCGGAGATACAGCTCAAGATTTTATTCTCACCAAACCAACAGATGCTGATACCTATACTGTTCGAGCATCTGGGTTAACACTCTCAATTGGTTCACTGAGCGATTACCAAGGTGTCACGTATGTTGATGCGACATTGCGCGTCAATCGCGCGCAACAAGCACAGCTCTTCTTGGCCGAGTACGGAGCAATCTTTGGAACGCCGTACAAGGTAATCGTCTTTGGTGGATCCGGTACGGGAGCTGCAAAGGTATCAACTGCTTCAGGAAGTGCAACTGGTTGCACCGTTAGTGGTGACACACTCACATCAACTTCGGTGGGAACATGTTTAGTCACTGCAGTTAAAGCACAGGATAAGAACTATGAGACTGCAACTGTTTCGATCAGCGTCTACTTCTTAGATTTTGTGATTCAGCAATCTGCACCGCCCGCTTCATCTGGCCCAGGAATTGCACTCAGTGGAAGTACGGCAGTAACGCTCGATCCGAATCAAGCACCAACCATCTCAAGCATCTCTGTTTCATCTGGCCGAGTCGGCGATACCGTGACGATTTCAGGTGTCGGATTTACCGCCTCTGCCCTTCAATCGGTGAAGTTCTGGCGCAACATACTTGCTTCAATCCAGGGCACTCCAACCAATACTCAGATTATTGTTCTTGTCCCTTCAGGGGCTACCACCGGCAAAATCCTTGTCACAACGGTAAATGGCAGCGCAGTGACAGAGGGTGCTTTTACCGTTCTGCCATAGCCAATAGACTTCAGCCCTAGTCAGCTGGGGGAACAAAGTGAGTCTGCGAGTCGTTTTCAAGCGCTCTCGGGTCTCTCGCACCCTGGTTGTGGTGCTGACAATTTCTCTATTCTCATTCGGCGCTCCAAATTTCAGTTCACTTCCGAAGGCCCAGGCTGCGCTCATTACCTCTGGTAATTGTTCTATCGATTCAACTGGCACAGGGGCAATCACAGTTATTGATGCGATTGCCACTGATGGAACTTGCATGGCGAGAATTACATCTGGAACTGCAGGTTTCACACTACCCACTGAAGTTAATTCCATTCGAACTCTCGTTGTCGGCGGTGGAGGCGGCGGTGGATTTGGAGGAAACGCTGGTGGTGGTGGCGCCGGAACAGTTCTCTATTCGACCTCTGGAATTTCGGTAACGAGCGGCGCATCAATCTCGGCGACAATCGGAAGCGGTGGTGCCGCGGGAATTAACGATGCAGATCCAACTAACCAAACTTATTGGGGACCAGGAAGCAATGGTGACGCATCCACGCTTACGATAGGTGGAAGTTCATTTGTTGCCAGTGGCGGCGGAAGCGGTGGTGGGCAGGGTTCGGTGAACGTTCGAAACAATGGTTCAACCGGTGGTTCGGGCGGTGGAGGTTCTATTAATGGATCTGGCGCTGGTGGTAGCGCATCGAATGCCTCGTATTCAGGATGGACTGCAGCTGCAAATGCAGGTTCTGGATTTTCATCAGGTGTGGGCGGCGGCGGCGGTGGAGGTGCTGGTGCTGCATTTGGTAGCTCATCAGCAAACGGCGCAATCGGAGTAACTATTTTTGGTTACGCACTTGGTGGTGGAGGTGGCGGCTGGGTAGGTGGAACTTCAACTGCCTATGGAAATGCATATGGAGGCGGGCTTCCTCGTGGTTCTGGTTCTTTTCCTTGTACAAGTGGATCGTGTAATGGAAGTGCAAATACCGGAGGTGGTGGCGGAGGCGGCGGTGTCGGTGGAAGTGGCGTCGCAGTTATTAAGTACATTCCAGCGCGCAATCAAGGCACAATCGCTGTAACTGGAAATGCGTTGATTGGTCGAACACGTACCTTCGCTTTCACTCGCACAAACGCTGTTGGCACTGGGATTACTGACTCATATCAATGGCAGGTAAAACCAGCAGGGTCATCGACTTGGAGCAACGTCTCAACAGGAACTGGTGGAACAACTGCGACTTATACAACTGCTGCACTAACAGTTGCAGATAGCGGAAATGCATATCGAGTTGCTGTGACGGATACCAATGCTTCATTAGCAATTAGCACTACAACCTATACCTCTGTCGCTGCGGCAACGATTCCTTATTTAGAGGTCGATTACGCTCTCAATTTTGATGGTACTACTCAATATGCACAGGCAGCAGATAATGCGGCATTTGATCTGACTGGTGCATTCACGATTGAAGCGTGGATAAAACCCACTGATATCACTGGCTATCGAATGATCGTGGCGAAAGAAAATTCGTTTATCCTCTATATAACTAACGGAGTATTTACCGTATCTGCAGACAGTGCCAATAATGTTTGGGCTGTCACTTTAAATAATGTGCCAGCGGTGGCCAATGAATGGCACCATGTTGCCGTTACTAGAGCTGCCTCGACTGCAAACTACACCTTCTACCTCGATGGTGTAGCTGCCTACTCTGGTCCATTGGATGCTGCTGGAACTGCGGCGCTTACCAACTCAACGGATGCTTTCACAATTGGCGGACGGTCAAGTTTGACGGACCAAAGATTTGCAGGTCAGATAGATAACGTGGCTGGTTTTACATCTGTTCGAACAGCGGCTCAAGTGCTTACAGATATGAACGGATACATCGATGCAAATACCGCCAACTTGCAGTATTACTATGATTTCAATGAGGGAAGTGGTTCTACCGTTTACAACCACGATGTATCAGGTAGCACCGCCACAGATCTCACTATTTATGGCGGTTCAACTTATTCGGATGTGAAAGTTGCAGAAACCGTCGGTGCATATACCCAAGTAAAATTTCCCCGCACCTACATCACCCCACTTGGTGGATGGAAATCACCGTCACAACGAATCACCTATAACGCAGTTGTAGTTGCTGGAGGTGGTGCTGGCGGAGCGCGAGTATCGACTGGTGCCGGCGGAGGTGGTGGTGCTGGCGGAATGATTGATTCAAGTTATAAAACGATTGATACTTCCACGGTTGTCTCTGTGAAAGTTGGTCAAGGTGGCTTAGGTTCTATAACGGGAACAATGTCAACGATTGCACCGGGTGATAATGGAGCAAACTCAGTTCTTGTGGCTGGCTCGACGACATTTACTGCAATCGGTGGCGGTGGCGGTGCAGGCGGAACAGATTCCGACATCACTTCCTACGCAGGTAAATCTGGTGGCTCTGGTGGTGGCGCAAGCGGTTCAAGTAACTCTGGTTATGCAGGTGGTGCAGCCCTTCAAGGATCTGGTTCTGGATATTCCGGTTATGGAAATGCTGGTGGCCGAAACCCCGGTTGTTCGACTTTCCGACAATCAGGTGGTGGCGGTGGCGCCGGCGCAGTAGGCGGAACTCCCGCGACATGTACTCCAGCGGCATCGGGCAACGGTGGTGCCGGAAAAGCATCTGCGATCACAGGCGTTACTTATGCAGGCGGCGGTGGCGGAGGAACATCCGGTGATGGGGGAGTAACGGCAGGCACTGGTGGTGCCGGCGGAGGCGCCAATGGAGGAACTTGGAAAACGATTACCGCTTCAGTCGGAACTATAAATCTCGGTAATTCTGCGACAACTAATTCCGGTGGTGGCGGTGGTGGAACTGGCATCGCAACTGGTATCACTATGGGTGGCGCAGGCGCAGCCGGAATTATTGTCATTAAGTACTTAACTATTGAACTTCCGACGTATTCAGATCCACAGAGCGACACTACGACTGCGGGGCTTACCTACACTTTTACCGTCACTGGAAGCGCACCCTCTCCTTGGGTGCGTACATACAAGTGGCAATCGTCAAGTGATTCAGGAACTTCCTGGAGTGATATTTCAACTGGATCTGGTTTTACCACCGCAAGCTACACAACACCGATACTTGAGACGATGACGAGCGGTCCGCAATTTCAATATCGTGTGGTGGTCATCGATACTAACGGAGGCACGCAGGCACAAGATGTAAGTACCGCTGCATATTTGATTATTAATGGTCGCCTTGTTCTCAATGGCACCTACACAATAATGAAATACGGGACCACGCACACAGATACCTTTACCGTTCCGGCAGATTCAGGAACTGGCACCAAGACAGTACGTCGAACAAGCAGCGCTAAGCCCTTAATTACCTGGGATACTTCAACCGCAAACACCGCCGCAGTCACAGTTGCGCTCACGCTTCCTGCTGGAACCTATTACGACACCATTACTGTCACTGATGCAAAATCTGTAACAACGAACTTCCCAATTGCAATCACTGTTCTGAAAGCAGACACAATTACTGTAACCGTGGCCGATCGCAACGATACATACACCGCATCTTCGCTCGCATATACCGATACTTACACTGTTACCGGTTTGGTTGCTGGAGATACCATCACAGCAGTCACGTACACCTATAACGGAACTGCGAATGACGGAACAATCTTTAACAACAACCCTAGGCCGGCAATAGCAGGCACTTATTCGATTAAACCCAATTTCACGATTGCGCGTTCAAGTAACTATGAAAGCGTTACAGTCACTAATGGCACACTGACAATTAACCGGAAACTTCGTACTATCTCTATCTCAACAAAGCCAACGACGCTGAAATACGGTGAAACTTCTACACTTGTAAGCACCGTGAGCGAGGGTGGTGGCGACGGAACAATCTCATATACCTCGGATACAACTTCACGTTGCACCTTTGAGGGTGTGGTGCTCAAGGCGATTGAGGCCAGCAGTAATTGCCAGTTCTATTCAACAATTAGTAGGGGTAGTAATTACGAAACTGCGACATCTTCTATCTATGCTGCAACTCTGACTTTGGCCGACACCCTCACCGTTATCGTTGAATCTATTACCCCGCTGACTTACTCGGGTTATAACGCAGCGGTCTTCCCGACTATTCGCGTAAATGGTTTAGTTCATACCGACACAGCCAACAACAATGGTGCGACTTTCACTTATCGCCCAGCCAGCAGCCAAGGATCGTTTTCAGCTTTAAAACCAGTTAACAGCGATACCTACACCGTTCGAGCAGATACGTTGACGGTTACTTCTGGTTTGCTTTCGCGCTATCGGGGCATCACATATGTGGATGGAGTGCTACGAATTAATCGTGCCCAACAATTTGATTTGGTATTCATTCAATATCAATCCACTTTTGGATTGCCGTATAAAGCGATTGCCTATGGTGGATCTGGCACTGGTGGACTCAGCTACACAGTTTCACCTGGCACAGCATCGGGTTGTTCAATCACCGGCGATACAATCACAACCACCACGGAAGGTAGTTGCTACTTAACTGCGACCCGTGCCCAAGATCAGAACTACGAAACTAAAACAGCCAGTGCATTTATCTACTTCTTAAATTGGCAGTTACTTAACTCGCCGGCACCTGCTCCCGGCACCGGATCGACAATTGCACTAACTGGAGCAACTTCGGTGACTCTAGATTCCAACGTTGCCCCAACAATTTCTGGACTTTCGACATATTCAGGAACCGCTGGTGCGACCCAGCTCATCATCTATGGCGCAGGCTTTGACCACCTTAACCCAAGTGGCATCACTGTTAAATTCTGGCGCAACCAGGTGGCATCCACCTTTACCGTGAACGCCACTGATAACCAGATCACCGTGACCATCCCGGCTGGCGCCACCACGGGTAAGGTCACCGTCACAACCCCGAATGGCCAGGCGGTCTCTGAGTTCGCAATTACTATCTCGACAAATATCACCATCTAGCCTTAATTGGCCTACCCCTAACCCCTGGCTTAGAATCAGGGTCTACCGCGGACAAATGAAGGGGGATTGCAGTGCAAGTTTCACAGGCGCTCAATCCTCGTCGCATCGCCAGAACTCTCATCACGGTCTTCGTTCTCTCACTTATTCAAACGGTCGTCCCACCGGTCGTTTCACCAATTGTTTCTGCGCCCAAGGCTGAGGCAGTCACCGGAACGGTCACTTCTTCTGTCGGAGGCTCCGGAAGTACTATTCAAATTCCAACTGGAGTTTTTAGCGTCACCTTTACCGTAGTTGGCGGCGCCGGCGGAAAAGGTGGCGATGATTCCAACATTGGAAAGAATGGAACAGTTGCTGGGCGAACAGTATTTACCGTGGCAGTAACTCCGGGTGATGTAATTGGTCTATATCCTGGAAATGCTGGCACCGCTGCAGGTGCATGTGCGGGAAGTGCTCCGGGCGGTGCGGGTGGAACTGATAATTTTCCTGATGGTGCGTACTCGATTAATGGTACTTATTTCCAATCGATAGATTTTTCTGGTGGTCGTGGAGGAAATGCTGGACCTGCGGGTTGTTCAGGTGCAGGCGGCGGTGCCGGCGCTGCATCAGTAGCAACAGTGAACTCTGAAATTGTTGCAATTGCAGGCGGTGCCGGCGGCGGAGGTGGAACTGGTTCGGGAAATAACTACGCTGCCGACTGGGGTGGCACATTAATTCCCAATGGAACATTCTTCAAAGGTGAAACGGGTACCAGCACAGTTGTTTGCACCGGATCAAACCAAAATGGTGACGGCGGTGGTGGTGGCGGAGGTGGCGGCGGTTACTACGGAGGAAAAGGTGGGTTAGCTCCACTTATTACGGCTGAGTGTGCAGGTATCAGCGGCTCACCTGGTGGCAATTATGTAGTTTCTCGCGCGACAAATGTGACAAATGACCTCATTGCACAAACTTCTAATGGTTATGTCACTTACGAATACAACGCACAAGCAACAACTAGTTGTTCAAAATCAACGGCAATTATTGATATTTACACCGTTGAATCAATTACCTACACAGGAAATTGCACATGGACAGTCCCGAGCACTGTAAACGTAATCGATTTCTTTGCCGTCGGCGGTGGCGGCGGTGGCGGCGGTGACGGGGGTTCTGGTGGCGGCGGTGGTGCCGCACTCTTACGCACCGCAGTTGCAGTAACTCCTAATTCGAATGTGACACTAAAAGTCGGCGGTGGCGGAGCCGGTGGTTCATGGGCCTATGCATGGGGGCCGATCGCTGGTGAAGCAACGACAATTACGCTTGCTAGCGGAACTGTTTTTAGCGCGAATGGAGGATCCGCTGGAACCGGGGGTCCGAACTCTGGCGCTGGCGCTGGCGGAGTTGCAGTAAATGGCGGATTTGCTGGTGGCGCTGGTGGATCTAGCCCGACATGTTTCAATGTTGGCGGTGCGGGTAAGACGGGTACTTCCACTTATTTCTTAGGGACAATAAACACCTTTGGCGGTGGCGGTGGCGGTGGCGCGTGTCCAAATGGTGCAACAACCACACCAGCATCAGGAGCCAACGGCGGTGGTTCTGGTGGGTATGCAGTATCCGGTTCACTCAATGCACCAGGCGGAAATGCGACTTTCGGCAGCGGAAGTGGTGGCGGTGGCGGTGTTGCAACCGGAAGTGGATTAAAAGTCAATGGCGGAAAAGGTGGTTCTGGAATCATCTTAATTCGTTACGCAACCAACTCAGTAAATGAATTTCCGGTTTCACTGACCTCATCTTTAACCGCGAGGTGGATACCTGATGGACTTCAAGTTGTAGATAGCGCACGCAAAGGCTGGATTGATGCTTCCGGTTCAAACGCAACTGTTGCGAGTGGAAATATCAGTGGCGCTCCAACAATTGGCACACGCGGGACCACAGATGGTGGAAGCTCGACAGCTTCGAGCAAATCGCTTCTCGCGGTCTCTGGAACCACTACGGATAACATCACGCTTGTTGACCTTCCAAGCAACTACACCATGTTTCATATTGTTCGCTATAGAACATCTGGCAGTAAGGGTCGAATCGTAACTACCAACACGGGAAATTGGCTCTCCGGTCATTACAACGGTAACGCAGGACTGACGCACCATAACTATTGGCTTACGCCCGAAGCGACAAATATATCGAGCGCAACCAATTGGGTTCTTTCTACCGATCTCTTGAAGATTTATCGCGCCGATGGATTAGATGTCTCACACTCAAATACCACCAATCAAAACGCGCAAAGCACTTCAACTGGCTTTGGTGTGAACAATAGTAATTACGCTCAAAAGTCAGATTTCGATATGGCAGATATTTTGATATTCAACCGCCAGTTGACTAATGGCGAAATTCGCTCCATGGAGCAATATTTGGCGCGAATTTATGGCTTAACTATCAAGAGTACGACGCTTCCAACAGAAACTGATACAGCTGTGAACATGGCTGGTGGACAGTATTACTACACTCACATTGGATACGGTGGAGTCATCAACGACACCTTCACTGTAGAAGCCTGGATTAAGCCAGGAACTCAGTGTGGCTCTGGTGGGGGCTCTCGATGTGCAGTCTTTGCTCGTGAAAACGGATTGATGTTTGGTGTCTACAACGGATACTTCTACTACTTACTTTATGGGACTAACTCAACCTGGGACTGGATTGATACAACTTATATGGTCCCGATTAATGAGTGGCATCATGTTTCGATAGTCAAGCGCGGCATCGCAAATACAAATGGCGGCGTTGAACTTTATCTCGACGGCCAACTCATTTACACAAAAGCGGGGAGTCCATACGTTCCTGCTACAACTGCCGTGACTTTTGCGTCAGGAGACATTGTTCGCCAGACTGAAGATGCATTCACATACATAGGTACTCGTTTAGATAACTTAGACCGCTTCTATGGAAGTATCGATGAAGTTAAAGTTTGGAAAGTGGCAAGAACAATTAGTCAGATAAAAAATGATATGCACTCTAATGACGCTAGCAATCCAACCTTACAATATTATTGGGATTTCAATAAACGAGTTGGCTCTGTTCAAGAACCAGTTGTAAATTTATCGTATTACGGTGTCAATCGTGGCGATTTGGTATCTGCAACAACCATGCCTTATGTTGAAATCGCAAATCGCGAGGTGACGTCGGCATATACAACAATTACTTTTCCTCGAACCTATATAACTCAATTCGGTGGATGGAAAGTTCCAGATTCGGTAACAGCTGCAACAACAATTGTTGTAGGCGGCGGTGGCGGCGCAGGTAAATCGGATTCAAATCAGGCTGCACCAGGTGGTGCGGGCGGCGGCGGTGGTGTCACTTATTCACCTACTCAGCGATACACGCCGGGTGGAGTTGTCCAAGTCAAGGTTGGAGTTGGTGGCATCGCTGGCAGAAGTTTGACAAACGATGCCTCCTTGAGGAGTGGCGACAGCTCATACGTGGGTATAGACGCTGGCCTCACTGCTCTTGGCGGAGGCGGTGGTGGAAGCAATGGCTATGACGGAGCGGGTGGCTCTACTTTGGCCACCGGTGGTGGTGGTGGTGGATCTACAGCCGCTTCCTCTTCATGCTCGATGTTGGGTTATAACGGTGGAACTGTTCCGTCAGGCTATAACGGTGCACAAGGCGGTTGGGGTTGGGGAGGACTCGGAGGTAGCTCCAGAGGTGCATCAATTACCAGTGGTTGTTACGGAACTCCAGGTGATGCCTTCGTAGATCCAATCACAAACGTGAAGTATGGGTTGACCGGTAGCAATCAATTCCATGCCAACTGGAGTACGGATCCAAATTATACGAAGGCAAATAACGGTTGGGGCGGTTCTGTCTCCTACGGAGGCACCGCAGTGGCTAGTGGTATCGGAATGAATGGCTCGACAGGCGTTGTCGTAATCCGTTACATCACTTCATTCAAACCAAGCTTTACAAAACCGACGAATGCATATCTCAATGTTGGAATGACAGAAACATTCACAACAAATGTTGCGCAAGACAGCGCGACAGTTGGCTTAACTCGTACTTTCCGTTGGGAGTCAACAACTGCGGGAGCAAACGGAACTTTCACTCCGGTTAAGGTCGGTACAGGTGCAACAAACGCAGCATTCAGCTGGGTACCAACAGACACTTCTACATCTGGCAGTCAGTATCTTTATCGTGTTGTTGTAACTGATTCAGATACTGTCGGTTTGTTCACTCAAGACACTTCTCCGGCGGTCTTTGCGGTGATTAATAAAACCCTATTGATGACCGGGCCGACTTCCATTAAGAAGCAGATCAATATTGCTCGAAATGAGACATTTACAATCTCTCACGGAACACCAAGTTATCGCTACACGCTTACGCCAACAATTCCTGGAGTTACACTCGATACCTCTACAGTTGGATCAACAATCTTAAGAATCAGTGATACTGCGTCAGCTGGGACGTATCTCGAGACCCTGACCGTAACTGACTCTGTATCCGCCTCTGTAACTATTCCAATTACTCTGACAATTTCGGCACCGCCATCCTTGGCTAATGCCGCTGAAATTATCGATAATGATCTCGTCTTCAACATCGATATGGCTAACTCGGCAAGCTTTTCAAGATCTACCGGAACTATTTCTGACATTAGTGGTACAAAGAAGCCGGTTTCGATTGTTGGTGGTGCGACATTTAGTGAGAGTTATACAGGAATCCTCAGTCTTAGTAATTCTCAATACATTACGGCGACTGGTTTTGGAACACTTCCGTCCTTCACGATTGAGGCGTACATCAATCTTCAGTCGATTAGCTCTAGTCAGATATGTATCTTTGCCAGCGAGCAGAGCGTGACAAATGTTCCGTACTTTCTCTGTGTAGATAACACAAGAACTCTCTTCACTGGTTTTTACAATGGTTCTTGGACGTACAAGCGCAGTACCGAAGCATTGACACTCGGTAAGTGGACCCACATTGTCGGAACCTTTGATCCAACGTTATCGTCGGCAAGCACTCGTACAGAGCTATACGTCGATGGAGTACCAACCACGCTTGCCAACAGTTCAGAAGGTGCAACCCTTGTGCCGCCAGCCGCTGATACAAATCGTGTGTATATCAATAAGTACTTCTGGACAAGTACGGCGCCAACTTCGGCGATGGATATCGGTTATGTAAGACTTTATCGCTCCGGTTTTAACCAATCTGAGGTAACGCAAAACTACAATGCGACTAAGGCCCGATTCGCTACCATCAATGCAAACCAGTTGGCACCTTCCCAGAAATACGGCAAGGTGACACTTGAAAGCTTTACTGTCACTTCAGGCGGAGAAACTGAGACTGTTTCTTTCGCAGTGGGCAATCGTGACGGAATTACTTGGGATACAACTTCAACCCCTGGCCAGGTGAAGCTCACCGTTCAAGAAACGCTGACTCCTGGCACTTATTACGACACAATTACCGTTACCGACAATTTTGCTCAATCAACTTTCTTGCCAATCAAATTCACAGTATCCAAGGCAGATACAATCACTATTTATGTAGATACACCAACGGCGCTTAATTACACAGGAAATCAAGCTCTCTTTACTCCATCAGTAAGGACAATTGGTGCAGTCGGGCTTGAATCTGGAACTGCTATTTCAACCACGGTTCGATTTAAACCAGCGGGCACAACTTGCGCCACTGGTGGATATTGCCGCATTGGAGATATCGGTCCAGGTGGTGGAATAGTATTTATCGATACCTCTACTGCAAGCAGCGATGGTCGCATCTATGAAGTTGCACCGCAGAACTGGTCTGGAAGCGATGATCTCTCAACGGTTGCTACTTATTGTTCAAATAACAACTCCAACATTGGAGCCTCTCAAGTTGGCATCGGATGGGGTGAGACAAACACTAATTTAGCTAAGACCTCATGTCTTGGCGGTGCGGTTGCAAAGGTCGTTAGCTTTAACAGTTCAAACGGCACTGGATACAGCGACTGGTTCATTCCATCCAAGAATGAGGCAATCGAATTGGCAAAGATCCCCGCAACAGCTGGCTTGCTTAATATTGGCAATAACTGGAACGTTGGCAATTGGGGTTATTGGGCGTCCACCGAAGTGAGTTCATCTGTCATGTGGGCTATCGGTCACGTTGGCGCTACATTTGCGGGCAATTCAAATGTGGCCAAATCAGAAGCCACAAGAAATATGGTCCGTCCAGTTCGCGCATTTAGATCCTGTTGGGCAATAGACACCTGTACTGCTCTTTTAACGACAGAAACACCGACTGCTGCAGGAATCTATGTTATTTCACCAACTAGCGGTGCAAGCGCTGCAACTTTGGCAGAACGTTATTCATCGGTTCGATATATCGATTCGCGTCTGACTATCAACCGAATCGCACAGCGCGCGCAAGTGATTCCCTTTATCAACGTTAACTTCCCGGATACATTTACAGTCAATGTCATTGAGGGAAATGGAAATGGTGCTGTTAGTTATTCGGCAACCAACGGAACTTCAACTGGTTGTGCATTTGATTACAAGAAACTTTATGCATCGACTCAAGGCACTTGTACTGTCACCGTTGTAAAGGCGGGGGATAGGAACTACTTGCCGGATACCGCAACAGCGGGAATGCTGTTGCTCTCATTCGTTAATAATCAGCCATCTCCTTCAGTCGGAAGTGGTCCAAACATTGCACTCAGTGGCCAGACTTCGGTGACGTTAGATCCAAACGTTGCGCCGACGATTTCATCGCTTTCAACCTACACAGCACAGGCCGGAGTAACATCGTTGATCATCACTGGCGCTGGCTTTGATAGCTCAAATCTGGCAGGAATTACGGTCAAGTTCTGGCGCAATGTCCTCGGTACTGGCTTTACCGTCAACGCCCAGAACTCTCAGATCACCGTCACAGTTCCAGTCGGTGCGACCACTGGAAAAGTCACTGTAACTACGCCTAATGGCCAGGCAGTCTCAGAGTTCGTCCTCACCATCACTCCATAGCTTTCAAGGCTTGGACGGGAGTACCCCTACCTTCTAGAATGCTCGTCTAATGAAGCTCAAAGAGGCCCAAAGACGTATAGCCCGTGCTCTCGTCGCGGTGCTCGCTCTCGGCTTCATTCAAACGGGGCTGAGTTCAACTCCCGCCGTTGCTGCGGCACCAATTGAACCAACCATATCAAGCATCACGTCGCGTCCGACTTCGTTGCTTGTAAATATGGTGACAACAGGCATCGATGCAACATCGTGGCGATGGTCTGTGACGAGAGGATCTGGCGTCTCTTGCGCAAATCCTCTTGGTGATGGAGTCGTTCAATCGACATCTTCGCTCGTCTCCTCATTTTCGATTTCAAATCTGACTGCTGGATGTATTTATTCGGTCAAGGTGGCAGGCTTCAACGGAGTAATTGGTGAGTACACAGATTCTGAAGAATTGGTTGGTGCATTTACAAACGGCTTAACCGTCTACTACGCCAACGATCCCGACTCTGGAACTGCGATGATTCGTAGGCCAATCTCGGCAAGCACCACCGGATATTGCGGTTGGGAAACTGTCACTCAGATTAGCCAGAACTGGACCACGGCAGCTCCTGCACCGACAAATCCATCTGGAACATGTAATGCGGATAACTTCACTGCTTACTACGTCGGATATATAAAAGCACCTACAACAGGAAACGTCACCTTTAAAAGTCGTTCCGATGACAATTTCTATCTCAACATCCAAGGCGCGAACATCATTGCAGACAATCTTGCACATGGTCCTGCGGGGCCGGGTCTATTTGATGCCCAGGCAACAATCTATATGACCGCGGGCGAGGTTTACCGCATCGAGGCATGGATGCATGAAATTCAAACAGGTGCCGCTGCTTACCTTGATTGGCAATATGGAGCAGTCGGTCAACAAACAATTCCGAGTGAATGGCTGGCAACCGATCCGTCGGTTTTCTATGGTGGTTGTCCGATTGGATTGGCCGCGCGGTGCGCTGCCGGATCTGCGCTAGAGATTAAACAAGCTACCGGCATGAACATGAATGGCCAGTACTGGATTATGGTTAATGGCATTCCGACTCTGACTTACTGCATCATGGATTCTGCAATGAGCGGCGGCGGCTGGATGATGGCGATGAAGGGACGTAAAAGCAGCTCTGGCTTTGGTTATTCATCCGCATTCTGGACCAACACTGCAACAACAGGGGAGATTTATCCCGAACGTTGGCAGGAAAATAACTCCAACCGAGATATCGATGCCAAGTACGGAGTCTTTGCCTATAACAAGGGCAATCAGATTATGGCGCTTTTCCCTGAACAGACAACATATGCGGGTGGTGCCACAAACGCACTCAACAGTACCTATGGATTCTCGTGGATTGAGACAACAACTGCGGGTAGAACGTGGACTTCTGCAGATGGCGATTCTTGGAACGTCAACTTATCTGGATCTGGAGGTCCAAACGGTTCATCTTGTGTGACAACTGCAACTACTCTCACAAACTTATTTGCAAATTCACACCGATGCGCATTTCGTAAAGTTTCCTCCACTTATTCAACAAACGAAACGCCTTATTCTGCAATCGGTAATGGACTTTTCTATAGCCAGGCTGACATTAGATTTTTCGGAATTAACTACGGCTCTAGCGCGGCAGGAAATATGGCGCTGGCCCGTTGGGGTTTTGGTTGGAACGAAAACGGCGCAACAAGTGAAGGCAGCAACGACGGAAGCGGTGGTATCGGACTTGCATACTCAACATATGCCGTTCAGACGGGATCGATTAATAATTGTTGCGCAACCCAAAATGGAATATCTGGCACAAACCCAAGTTCAAGAAACATTCCATTTGAAATGTATATTCGCAACACAATCACCGCATCAGTATCTGCCGTCAATATGCGAGTATCTACAAAGCGCACATCTAGCCAAAATTCAGGCTCAACGGTTTCCGCCTCGGGAACCAACGGATCGAATACTTTCCGCCTAAGTCCGCTGATGGATGGAGTGACGATTGATTCATCCACCGGGGTCATATCTGTTTCCGATGGCGTTCCCGTCGGCTCATACACTCAAACAGTTTCCGTAATTGATAGCAACGGTGTTTCTGGCAGCAAGACCATCACTATTCAGGTCGTTTCAGATTCATTTGAGACTGATACCGCTTTGAACTTTACCGGTGTAAACACTCTCTTAACAGCAAACACGATCCCGGTTCTGACCGGAAACCAAACCTGGGAAGCGTGGGTACGTCCTGGTTCTGAATGTTCATCGGCTAGCCAAAAAACAGTTTTTGGTTCAGATAATTTTGTACTGCTCTGCATCAACGGCTATTGGTATGTGAGCTTTAGGACCAACTCGGGGTGGAACTCTTTTCAAACGTCGCAAAATATTAATTACAACTCGTGGACTCATGTGGCAATTGTTCGCAATGGAAACACAGTGAGTATGTACATCAATGAAGCGCAGACGCGGTTTTGGACTAATTCCTGGGTTGATTCTTGGGATGTGGCAGGTCTTTATAGCGCCGACTCTTATTACTATATCGGTGGATATGGGGCCGGGCAGTACTACATAGGGCAAATTGATGAGGTAAAGATTTGGAACGAAGCGCGTACTTTGAGCCAAATCATTACTGGCATGTATGTAGCTCCTGATTTATCGAGCACCAACCTCAACGCGTATTGGGACTTTAACGAGGGCTCAGGCACGTCGGCTGTGTCTCGTGCCCCAAGATCAGATACTCGCTACAACTTAAGCCCGCTCTCCACGCAATGGAGCTCAATTGCTACAACAACCACTTCGGGTCCTTACACGGTTATTTCGATACCGCGCACTTTGATCTCGAAGACTCCTGGTTGGCGAGTTCCAGATTCAGTAACGGCTGCAACAGTATTGCTTGTCGGCGGTGGCGGTGGAGGTGCCGGCTCTTACACAACTCGAATTCAAGATGCGGCAGGTGCGGGAGGAGCTGGCGGTGTGTACTACGCCAAATCCGTTCCACTTGATCCCAAGAGCTATGTATCGATAAAAGTTGGCGCCGCGGGTGCGGGAGGTGTTCCAACTACTACGCAAGCAAATACGCGAGGCTATACAGGCACCACGACAACCTTTGATGCACTTTCTGCCGGTGGTGGTGGCGGCGGCGGTTATGTGGATGCCACAAATCAAGATGGTTTAAGCGGAACTGCAGGTGGTGCCGGCGGTGGAGCAAGTAATTTTTGGGAGGCTTATAAAGCAGGAGATGCTGGAACTAGCAGCTCTGTAACCGTTAACGGAAAACTTTTTCCAGCCAGCGCCACTGCGGGTGCAGGTGCATCGTGGAATGGAACAGCCGGTCACACTGGTGGCGGTGCAGGTGGAGCCGCAACCCCAACGACCCGTGGTCCTGGAGTTGCATCTGCAATCACTGGTGAAACTGTTACATATGGCGTTGGTGGTGGCGCATATGGGATCTCTTCGTGGAGCTTTAACCAGACAACATCATTCGGAAATGGTGGCGACGCTAACTACTACAACTCAACCGGTGGCGGTCAAGGTGGAAGCGGTTTGATCATCATTCGCTACATCACAAAGTTAAAGCCAACATTTACTTCTCCTACTAATACCACCATCAATCTCGGAATGGCTGAAACTTTTACTACAAACGTCCCCCAAGATAGTTTCACTGCTGGTCTTACTCGCACCTTTAGGTGGGAGTCGACTACTGGGGGAGTTGCAGGAACATTCTCATTCATTAAGAGTGAGACCGGAGTATCAGGTGCTTCCTTCTCGTGGATCCCACCAGACACCACTACATCCGGAAGCAATTACAGATATCGAGTAATCGTCACGGATTCTGATTCCGATGGATTATTTATCGTTGAAACGTCGACTTCAGCCTTTGCCATGATTAATGGAACCTTGAGGCTAGTTGGCAAGAGTTCACTTTCGAAGACTGTAAACCTCAGCAAAAACGAGACATTTACCGTCACAGGAGGAACGTCGACATTTAGGTATTCCCTGACACCTGATGGTCCGAACTTCTCACTCGATACTTCGACGGTTGGTACGCCAGTTATTAGATTTATTGATACGGTGACTGTCGGCACGTACTACGAGACGATTACCGTTTCCGATTCGATCTCAGCTTCATTTTCAATTCCGTTAACGATAAAAGTTAGTCCGCCGCCTTCTTTTTCAGCAAATTCAGAGCAAGTTGATTCTGGAACAGTGATGTATCTGGACGCCGGAAATACATCAAGCTATCCACGCACAGGAACTACGTGGAGGGACATCTCCGGTTTAGCGCGAAATGCCGACATGAATGCAGCGACTCCAAGTAGCAGATTTCTTGGAACAACATCAACCTCGTGTATTGCGCCAAGTTTCTCGCCGGAAAATTTAGGCGTTTTGAATTTCACAAGCGCTCAAAAGCAGTGTGCTGTTACTCCTGCCCTTGGTCTCTATCCGAACTACACCTTGCAGGTGTGGATTAAGCGGAACGGTACACCTGTTGACTGGACCGCAATTGTCAGTAATCCATGGTCGGGAAATGGTCAGCAATTGAACTTCTCTGTATTTTGGTATGGCAGCAAATTGACTGCTGGCGTTTTCGACGGCACTAACTGGAACTACGCGCACGGTACAGACTTTGCAAATGCTTTAGCGGTACCGGATCTGACTTGGGTCTTAGCGACGGTCACATTTAACGGCTCGACCATTAAGCTCTCGATTGATAGAGACGGAGCGACGCAAACGAGCATCAGCGCAGCTGCTTCTATAAGTTGGAGCTTGGCGAACTTAGATTCCACGTTGGCGATTGGTCGTCGATGGGATAGCAATGATTTCTTCAATGGATCGATTGCATCACTGCGAATCTACAATCGAGTTCTCACCTCATCCGAAATTTCTCAGAATTTCAACGCTACAAAGGGCCGTTTTGCAAATACTCAAAACAAACAAGCCCAATCTGGAAAGTACGGCACTAAGTACAGTGATACTTTTACCGTTACCGCAGGATCAGAAACAATTACCGCTGCCTGGTCAAATTCCTCGCTCACGCGAATTAAATGGGATACCTCTACTGCTCGAACCCTCGTGCTTTCCACGCAAGAATCACTGACACCTGGCATCTATTACGACACTATTACAGTTTCTGATGTGTATGGAGCGTCTACTCAAATCCCTCTCACTTACACAATTGCAAAAGCTGACACGCTAACGGTCTGGATTGAGACGCCGACCGCGGTTAATTACACCGGAACCAATGCAATTTTCTCTACGGCTCTTCGAGTTACTGGTTTGGTTTCTTCTGATACTGGAACGACGGTTTCAAGTATTAAATACCGTCCTGGTGGAACATCATGTGCAACCGGTGGCGTCTGTTCAGTGGGTGACATTGGCCCTGGTGGCGGAATCGTCTTCATCACTCCGTCAACTGCAGGAGGAAATGGAAAGTATTTTGAAGCAGCACCATTTACCTGGGCAGGAAGCGACGAACTCGGTTCAGCTGCAACGTATTGCTCCAATCACAACCTCAATTTAGGCGCGACAAATGTCGGTATCGGCTGGGGTGAAACAAATACAAACCTTGCCAAGAGCGCTTGTCTTGGGGGAGCAGTTGGAAAGGTCAATACATTTAACCTCGCTAATAACACAGGTTATTCAGATTGGTTTATTCCAAGCACTAACGAGATGATCGAGCTTGCCAAGGTTCGTATACCTGCAGGTCTTTTATTGCTTGGTAACAATTGGGCTGTTGGTCGTTACGGTTACTGGACATCAACTGAAGGCTCAGCTTCTGTGCAATCAAGTCTCGTTACATCATCCTGGTCAATTGGCGGCACAAATAAATCGGATGCCTCTAATAATTTGGTACGACCTGTTCGTGCTTTTATTCCTTGCTGGGCAGTAAATGGATGCCTTTCACTAGCTGCAACGTCGAAGCCAATAAATGCAGGCACCTACGCGATCAACGCGGAAACCTTGACACTCACAACGGGAGATCTCGCAAATTATGCGAGTATCCGATACGAGACAACGACGGTAACAATTAACCGCATCAACCAGACTGTTGAAGCAGGTGCAATTTTTAACGCTGCATATCCTGATGTATTTACCTTGTTCTCGCTCTCAGGTTCAGGAACAGGCGCAGCCGGGTATTCGATTGTCAGTGGTGGAACCGCAAGTGGATGTACCGCCGATTACAAGAAGTTCGTTTCATCTTCGGTAGGTACCTGTAACGTCCAGATCGTTCGCCAAGGAGACCGTAACTTCCTAGCTGATACCTCTACGGTCTATCTCTACTTCATGACTTTTGTCATTAACCAACCCGCTCCTGCAGTCGGAACCGGTCCAAACATTGCACTGAGCGGTCAGACCTCCGTCCAGCTTGAAGCCACCGTTGCTCCAACAATCTCTGGAATCAGCAGCGACTCTGGCGCAGTGGGATCAACGATCACGATTACCGGAGCCGGCTTCTACTTCGCTGACCCAAGCAAACTCTCAATCAAATTCTGGCGAAATGTGGCTGCCGTTACCTACACAATCGTCAATGACACGACGGTGACGGTAACTGTTCCAGCAAGCGCGACGACAGGGCGAATCGTGGTCACTACGCCGAACGGGCAGGCGGCCTCCTCAACATTTACGGTGACTTCATAATGCGCCTATTGGCCCCAATCGGGCAGGTAATATGGGGCTCTAATCGAGATGGGGGAGGGTCATGAGTTACTTTAACGGCCCTGCCAACCCAGAAGATTTTGAAGATGGATTTGCCGAAGAACACGGTCCATCTCGGAGCAAGCGCGCAAAGCTCAATCTCGGAATCTTTCTTGCAGTACTCGGAATCCTTGGCAGCACACTTGCAGCAAACATTTCTCTCAACGCCGGCGCCAAGCGCGAATTCGGTCAAGGTATCTTTCAAATTAAAGCATGCGATCAGTGGGTGGGTGTTGGACTTACATCTGGCCAGGGCGCACAGAACACCTACGTTGCAAACGTAAAACTGTACGGACTCGATCCGCGACTGTGTAAAGGAACAATCTTCCGCATCAAGTTCTTCCCAGCAGGATCGACAACTGCAATGCCGATGTATCTCGGCGCTGGAGCAACAACCGCGGCAACTGACTCTGTCACTGCAACAACCTTGGTTACCAAAATTACAAATACTGCCTACACAGGTACCAACTCAACGCAGTATCAGACGTGGGCATATGACGCGGTAACGCTCATCGATCCACAAGGACGCGATATTGGATTTGCCGATAATTATGAGTTGATTGATTACTTCCCAAGCACTGGTGTTTACTCAATTATCTTCACCTACCCTCGCGCGGTTGCGGCACAAGTCTCAAGCGTCACTATTGAAACGGCGAAGTATTCCTAAGTAGACTCTTCCGCATGAAGAAGCTACAGAATTTCATCAACGGCCAGTCAGTAGATTCAAAGTCAGGCGAGACAACAACCCTGATTAATCCTGCAACCGGTCAGCCATTTGCAACTGCCCCTATCTCAAATGCTGCCGATGTTGATGCAGCGATGAAGGCAGCGAGCAACGCATTTGTTGATTGGCGCGACTCAACACCATCAGAGCGTCAACGTGCGCTGCTTAAAATTGCAGATGCAATCGAAGCCCGTGCTGATGAATTTGTAGCTATCGAATCCGAAAACTGCGGAAAGCCTCTTGGATTAACTGCATCAGAGGAGGTTCCACCTATGGTGGATCAGATTCGCTTCTTTGCAGGTGCTGCGCGTAATCTTGAAGGAAAGTCAGCGGGCGAGTACATGCGCGGCATGACCTCTTTCATTCGTCGCGAACCAGTAGGCGTCTGCGCGCAGGTAACTCCATGGAACTACCCAATGATGATGGCCGTTTGGAAATGGGCTCCAGCCATTGCTGCAGGTAACACAGTTGTCCTCAAGCCAAGTGATACAACTCCTGCATCAACAGTCTTGATGGCACAGGTCATGTCTGAATTTCTCCCTGATGGTGTTATCAATGTCGTCACCGGCGAGCGCGCAACTGGCGCACTTCTCGTGGATCACGCAACACCTGCGATGGTCTCAATCACTGGATCTGTTGCAGCAGGTATGGCAGTTGCTGAGGCGGCATCAAAGTCACTCAAGCGCGTCCACCTCGAACTCGGTGGCAAGGCACCGGTTGTTGTATTTAACGATGCTGATCTTGCTGCGGCAGCTGAAGGAATTGCGATTGCTGGTTTCTTCAACGCTGGACAAGATTGCACCGCGGCTACTCGTGTCCTTGTTCAAGAGGGCGTCTATGAAGAGATGGTGAAGTTGCTGGCAGATCAGGCGACCAACCAAATCGCCATGGGCATGCCAGATCAAGATGTCTTGGTCGGTCCAGTCAATAACGCCAACCAATTTGAGCGCGTCTCAGGCTTTATCTCACGAGTGCCATCACATGCTCGCGTTGTAGCTGGCGGCCAGCCAACAGGAATCCCGGGCTACTTCATCGCACCTACCGTTATCGCCGACCTCAAGCAGAGCGATGAACTCATTCAATCTGAGATCTTCGGCCCAGTCATCACAATTCAGAAGTTTAAGGATGAGGCAGAAGCTGTAGCGATGGCCAATGGCGTCGACTACGGCTTGGCATCTTCTGTCTGGACCAAGGAACATGGCCGCGCGATGCGAATGGCGAAGGCCTTTGACTTTGGATGCGTCTGGATCAATACCCACATCCCATTGGTGGCAGAGATGCCGCACGGCGGATACAAGCGCAGCGGATACGGCAAGGACCTCTCTAGCTACGGCTTCGAGGATTACACCCGTATCAAGCATGTGATGACCAACCTCAACGCCTAAAAAAATAAGCTCTCAAAAACCTCTCTTTTAAGTTTGGCCTAGGCGCAATTGGGTTACATAATGAGCCCTGCAAAACCGTCCCTTGTACCGGCACATCAAAAAGGAGCCTCACCGCATGGCTAAAAAACCTCTCTCAGAAGAAGCACGTTCAATTCTTAACTCTCGCGTATCACGTCGTGCAGTTCTTGCCGGCGCTGGCGCAGTTGCAGGTGCTTCGGCGCTCGCTTCATGCGGTTCAGGTGGAGGCGCAGATGCAGCTAACTCAGTTCGCTGGGCAAACTGGACGCTCTACCTAGATGTTGATGACTCAGGTAAGACATATCCAACTCTTGAAGCATTTAAAGAGAAGTTTGGCATCGAAGCGATTTACTCAGAAGATATCAACGATAACGACGAATTCTTCGGCAAGGTCCAGGGCCAGCTCAAGCTAGGCGAAGACATCGGATACGACGTCATCACACCAACGGACTGGATGGCAGCTCGCTTTATCCGTCTTGGTTACACACAGAAATTTGATAAGGCAAATATTCCAAATGCAAAGAACATCTTGCCTTCACTTGCATCACCATCATTTGATCCAAATCGCGATTCATCACTGACATATCAGGGCATCATGGGCGGTCTCGGCTGGAACACAGCTGCAAACCCAAAGGGTATGAAGTCAGTAGATGATCTCTGGACACCACAGAACAAGGGAAAGATCATTGTTCTCTCAGAGATGCGCGACACCATCGGCGTAATCCTTCTCTCACAGGGTGTAGATATCACCACAGTAACTGAAGATCAGTTCATGAACGCTGTCGACTTCCTTCAGAAGAAGATTGCAGAT
>JACCDM010491591.1_pt1 | contig 35065 bp, 35 predicted proteins | sample 7445851 | NCBI WGS metagenome assembly JACCDM01 (sample SAMN15323438, study PRJNA562643) | freshwater metagenome | isolation source: river surface water | place: USA:Blue River Watershed | collected 2017-08-16
GAAATTGCCCCCTTGTAAAATATTGTTTTTAACTAAAAGGAACAACGTTTTATCATATAAAATATTTATAGTGTGACTTCAAAGGGGGCAATGAAATTGCCCCCTTTGATATGAGAGGTGGTGCTAAGATAGGAAACAAACAAATCCATTCAAATTTTATGATATATAGTGAGTCAGAAAGGATGAAAGAAATAGACGAGTTTGCATGGCTGGTTGTAAATGAACTAGTACACCCTATTACTGTATTAACCTTTATTCACATAAAGTAACGTCACTTTGTTCCAAAAACACCCTACATGTAGGGTGTTTTTGTGAACAAAGGTTAAAACAGATACCAAAATGTAGAGGATATCATATTTCTGATTTGTAATAAACCGGAATTACTCTTCGGGATACGCACTGGTTCCGGTGCGGATTCGAAATTAATTGGCATTATATATATAGAATTATATTAGATTCATTAGATAACCCAGGAAGATTATTCGATAGAAGTGTCACTCTACATTACTAATGATACTAATATAATATTATTTTTTGTTCGAAAATAATATAATTATCGTATAATGTTTCAAATATACTCGCCATTTATATAATATAATAAAATAAATAAGGGCCCTGATTTAGGGGCCCTTTACAACTACAAAGTCAAACAAAATGATACTAACTCACACCATTTACAACAAAAAATCATAACTATATGCTATAACTTCGTCGGCTTCTGTACTTTTTAGGTTCCGCACTGGTTCTAGTGTGGATGCTAAAATAATAGGCCGGATATGGTATTATATTAGAGCTATTAGAGAACCAGAGAGATCTTTCGTTAGAAGTGTCTCTCTCAAACACCTAATAATTCTAATATTATTCTATATAACCCAATAGTATTCTATATAACCTAATCCAAACCCTTCAAAAACTTCTCCTTTTCTATCCAGCTCTTCTCTAATACATTCGACACCGTTTTAACACTAACACTGCTTAGTTCAATCTCTTTTGCCACTATGACACCGTCTCTAGGATAGCTATCAAATAATATATCGATATCGTAGTTACATTTGTAGCAATTGCGATCATCGTTATAGAATAGTGTCAAATCTAGAAACTGCTCTATTAAAAGGTGCTTCAATATTAGCTCTAAACCGCGATGTCTGGGATATAATGTCTTTTTAAATAGTGGTTTTTGATTCGTTTTAGAAAAAGCAATAGATTTCTCTCGACTTTCGGGACAAATAGTAGTACCTTCCGGAAATATAACTAGTATATATTTAGCCTTATGACTCAACTTTTGACAAAAATTAATAATGTGGGAATAATCCTTTTCAAAATCACGGCTAATTAGGCACTGTGACTCTTTTATATACTTACCCAAAACTGGTATATCACCAATAGAGTCCTTACTAACAAATCGAATATCTTTTAGCCTATCCTGAGCTTTAGCCCAATGCATAAGATATAGGAAATCCAGTACTGTTGGGTGATTACATATAACTAGTACTTTGTCTTTTAATCGTAGCTGCTCACATGTTAATTTACAACCCATTATGTATCGAGTAGTTAAAAATATGGAATTATAGGCATATTCTACAAGTCGCTTACGTCTAGAAATGTAGTTAAATAGACCAATTAGTACAAAAATAACAATTTGTGTATTCGCGGCAACAAGTACTCGCATAACCTATTTTAATATTATAATTTTATGGTAAAGATTATACACACCTAAAATGAAATTATAATATTTTAATTTAATATTATAATATTAAATTAAAATAGTAGATGAACCAATATAGATTTCAAAAATCCTCGAAAATAGTTTCGAAATTACAATTATCCGATAATGTATTCTATGCTACTATTGTCGATAGAAGCCCGACTATTAACATTGTCTTAACCAAAAACCACATCGATTTAGAACAATTTCAATCATTTTTAGAGCAAATAGAAACACTCCGCGAATATAGTCCAGAAAAAGCACAGGAATTAAGCGACAGTTTCTTTAATTATGAACAGAACCAAGACCTTATCTCTACTATTACTGGTGTGGTTAGCGAGGAAACTATAGGCGAATTATTATTAAATAGCCGCCATGGGGATAGCGAAGTACCCGTTCTACACATAAATTGGGTGGGTAGTAGTCCCTATTACTCGGGTAACCGTTTCGGGGTCTTAATAATGTACATATTAGCCAAATATTGCCTTGATACCAAACAAGTACAGTTTATAACATTAGATGATGATACGGATGTTAGACCTATTAATGTTAATCATAGTGGCAAAGTAGACAATATCTATTACTTAATTGGTTTTAAACACAAGGGTCGTATAGGTAACTCGGAATACTGGAAACAATGGAATCCTAGTAATGTTACACAGGGACCCGAGAGGATAATTACTATCGGAGAGTTTATGAGCAGTCGCGAAGTTAAACAGATACAAAGCATGTACAAAGTATTTTAGGAGATTTAGTTTATTTATGGATCTAATTGCTGCGGTAAGACTGCTTGAGACGCTTGGATACCCGCTTTTGTTCGTTGTACATCTTCCACAGTACAGCATTATTACCTTCAATACTATTTGGGAGGTTAACAATAACACTAATGACACTAACTAGTAAACGAATAATTACAATATACTTTAGTTCATTTAGATAGGATAGTAGACTAAGATTAACGGTATCGTCAAACAGAGAAATAACAAATAGTGTATTTAGAGTAACTAGTGAGACAATAGAATAGGCTATCCAACCTAATTCAAGAGAATCATTTACATTGAAGTGCTTTGCGGAAAAGAAAGTACAGTTGAGTGCCAAACCCTTCGGGTTGGCAGCTAACTCGGGTTCTGTGCAGTGCCTTTGGCACTTTATGGTATCCATTATATTTTGCTATTGGGTTATATGTTGTATACTGAACTTATAACATTACTTTCAATTTTGGAAGATAACTCGGGTCTCTCAGTTTGGCAATTACGATTCTGTATGATTTGTCTTATATTTTGTATGTCTTCAAATATTAGTTCTCCATTTGAATCCCTTCTAGTCATCTTATTTTGTGGAATGCTATCTATAGGTTTCTTTTTTTTAGAACATAAACACATACTTTATTCTAGATAAAGATAATTTCTAGAGTTTACTCATTTATGTACTGTGGAGTGCCAAAAGTTTGAAGCAAGGTTAACTTCTGGCACTTTGTGGTACGTTAAAACAACCCTAATTATATAAATAGTATAATTAGATATGTTTTTTTACACATTCCATCATATAAATCAATATGTATTTCCGGATAGAGACACTAAAGATCCTATTTTTAATGTTAGAGCAATTATCATTGGTGGTATAGCATATATAGTATTCCATAACTATCTTAATAGTATAGATAGTAGTTACAAACAATATTTCAAATGGATTGTACTATTAGATATAATAGCAATGGGTGTAATATATAATAGTTATTATAGCGAAAGTATACTCAAAAAGATACGTATGGTTTTTAGTCCACCTTCACAAAAATTAAAGGACGACAAGTCCTCTATTTCTAAAAAGAGTAGAGTAGCTAGAGATACAGCTAGTTATTTTAATGCCAGTATAGGAGAAAGCGAAGAACCATCTATCAGAGAATTAGATGATATAGATGAAGAAGAGGAGGAAGGATATGAAGATAATAGAGGGAATGATAACGAAGATACTGAAGATGATCAATCGGTCCAGAATTTAATCGATAAAATGGTTAGCGGGAAAAAATCAAATTAAATAAATAATTTTAATTATACCGTGGAGTGCCAAAAGTTTTAAGATACTCCCGGAAAGGGTGTCTAAACTTTTGGTACTTTATGGTACTAGCAATGTTTATTGATTATTTATTTTCTAATTTAATAATATATAATGTCATATATTGTTAAATTTAATAGAACAGGTCATACAATTTTCTTTTTAGATAACGAAGATGGCTCTGTAGTTGACCAAGTTAAAGCTACTGCTTTAGATGAAATACTTACTACAAATGAAACAACTATTATGGCTTTTTTAACAGAGAGTTTAAAACGGTGCTTTGGTATTGATTATAGATATACCACATATGCTCAACTAGTACCAAATGATCATATTGATTATTACCTAGTATTTCACCTACAAGAAAATGGTGTTTCATTTGAACTTGTATATAGCTCATCATTCACACATAATATAGAAGAGAATAGATTAGAATTATATAGTGTATGTAAAACACATTCCAGATATTCTAAGAATTTCAGAGTCTCCTATTTTTTACGCAATGCCATAATATCCTATTTTAATGAGGGTTTTACTACCGTTTGGTTAGGTGTACTTTTCAGTAATCCTAATTATGAACGTGCTGTATTGGCCTATCTTAGAGCAGGATTTGAGGTAAAATATGTTGCCTCCCTGGGTAGTGGAGAAAAGTCCAACTATGAAGGCAGAATATTAGTAATGGAGGCCTATGCCGGTAAGCGCGCCTTCTCTACAAGTGCTAAATCATATGTATTACCTAAATATGAAGAGGGACAACTTCTCACTATTGCTAATAATATAAAACTTGTAGAATACGATGCTTTAATGACCTCGAATGCTATATTACAATCTTCAGCCTGGAAATTATTCATGAAACAAGTTGTTGTTAAAAATAAGGAATGTGGTGGAATTATTCGTAAAAAAATTGGTGCCGATGGTACAGCTATTATTGATAAATACACAGTCCTAATGGGCTGTGAAGGTGGTGAGGGTCAAGCAGAAGAAGAATGTACAACAACTCAAACTTTCCCATATGAAATTAATTTTCATACACACCCTATAGTATGTTACAATAAACTACAAGGTGTATCGGCAAATATAGCACCACCTAGTGTATCTGATTTTCGTGTTGTATTTAATCAATACTTACAGGGTCTTCGCCTATTTCACATGGTATTTGCTTTAGAAGGTATATATGTAGTACAAGTTCATCCATATTGGCAATACATGTTAGATAATGCTAAATTATCGCAAGAATGTTTTGAGCAGTTAGATACACTAATAAATAGTATACATGAAGCATATTTTCCATATAGTTACTTTACGGATATTGGCGAAACTCTTAAATATGCCAATAATTTAATGAGTCCTAACATTATTCTAAAACGTTATGCTGAAAAGAAAGGTGCTGATGTCACATTCAGAAATTTCAAAGACCAATGTTTACTACATGGACTTAATAGAAACATTAATTTGTTTATCTGTACATTTGTACAATATCCAATCAAACAGGAAGCTACTGGTGGTTCAATGCTAGAATATATTAGAATTATGAAAGAAAGAAAACTCGTATTTGAACAGATGTCATTAGACCAAAGAGTAAGTGATATTAAAAGTTTTCTAGACAACATTTTTATCGACATGCCAATTCAAATACCCTATTACAGTTTTAATCCGGCTATGATTCCTAGATTACAACAATTTGTATAAATATTATTCTCTAATACCATGAAGTGCCAAAGTTTAGCCCGAAGGGCTAAAACTTTTGGTACTGCATAGAACCCGAGTTAGCTGCCAAGAGTTTGCCACCCTGAAAGGGTGGCTTAACTTTGGCACTCCACGGTAGGATATTCACCAACACTAATAACCTTTTTATATAGTTCATTGTATTTATGGGTATCACTAGTCTCCTTTAATCTTGTTAGTTTTTCTAGTTCTTCTATTACAGTATTCTCATAAAATATATCACTTTTTAATAGTTCATCTACATCTTTACTAGAAACAATATTTTCAAATATACTGTTTTCAGTACTAAAATTAGAATAATTACTACTATACGTTGTAGGTTTTAACAAAAATCTAATAGTTCTATTAGGATAATTACTTATAACTAGATTTATCTTTTCCTCTGCCTCCTGACATAATCTATCAATACAATAATCCATTATACATTTTGGTACTTTAGTGGCAAAATTATTATGATACCAAATAACACTTTCTGCCAGATATATGTTCGACAATATATCAGCCATATTACCAGATATCATTTGTTCAGACTTTATCTTTCCGCCTAATAGAGCTACAAAATTTGCCAAATTTGCATATTTTTTAGCCAACAATTCCAGTCGTCTATTTTTACTACTATCTCTTAGACTAGAAATATATAGTTTTATACTAAAAAATACCATACTATTAAATTCCTTTTTAAAATTTATTACATCGCCAGTCTGTACGGTATCAAAAATACTAAATATATAGGGATGGGATTTATTCAAGCCCTGTCCAAATATTATAAGATTGCGTGTTAATATATTTGAACCCTCTACAGTTATACCAATTGGACTTGAATTATAGAATTTTGTAAAAAAATTATTAGTACCCAAACATATAGCACTGCCGGCATATATATCCATGCCGTTTAACAAAACCTTTCTGGCTCTTTCAGTTGTTTGTTGTTTCATTATGGCCGTTAATACAGAAGGAACCGCGCCACTATCTAAAATATGTGAAGTAAAATTTACAGACGATTGGATAACCCAGGTATTGTAAAACATTTCTAAAAATTTCTCCCTAATACCTTGCATATTACATATAGGCATTTTGAATTGTTCTCTATTTTTTATATAGTTCAAAATACCATATGTAATAGTTTTAGATGTACCATTGGCACTAGCTGGTAAACTTACACCCCGTCCCACAGCTAAACATTCCATAAGCATTACCCATCCATTACCAGCCATCTGTTCCCCTCCAATAATATCATCTAGTTTAATTTGTATCTTTCCTTTTAGTGTACCATTTGGAAATCCGGCATTATTTGGATTGTGATAGGTTTCCCTTTTTAAACCTGGATGATCCCTTTCTACAAGTGCTAATGTTATCCCCGTTTTACCAGTTTTTAATAAATTATCCGGATCCTGTAAATTAAAAGCAATACCAATTAGGTCAGCAATAGGAGCCAATGTAATATATCTCTTGTTTAGTTCTATTTCGACTATTCTAGATCCATTAACCTCTTTAACTACACCCACATCTATATTACCTGTAGCATCACTTCCATTATTTGGTCCGGTTAATCCAAAACATGGTACTAAGTTACCATTTGCTAATAGTGGTAAATACTTATTTTTTTGGCGATCTGTCCCATAGTGTTGTAGTAATTCTCCAGGTCCTAATGAATTAGGTACCATTGTAACTACGGCTAATGATGGATTATAAGAAGCCATCATTGTAAGTATTTTGCTCTGTGTAGATATGGGTAATCTATTTCCACCATACTTTTTGTCTATAATCATTCCTAGAAATCCCATTGAACCCAAGTCATTCATAATATTTTTTATCTGATTTGATGGATACACATTACCTTCTCCATATTTTCTTAGGATATCACGGGTTTCCTCCAACATTTTGGGTTCAGTTATTTTATCGACCTTGACTAGTTTTGTATAGTCTATTTTACCACTAAATATGTCTCTATCTACACTGACACCCCCTGACCTAAGAGCAATTAATTCTGTCTCGGAAATTCTTGGTATTATTCTCTTTACTCTGTTAAATAGTCGTAAATACATAATTTATTAATATTAATATTTTATTATATAAAATATTACATATTATAGACTGTATAAATCTAATACTTCCTTTAAAACACTATATTGTGTACAATTCAGGTCATAATTGCTATAAATATAATTTAATTCACTCAATAGTAAATCATTATTCTCCTCTTTTTGTCTAAATATTACTCTTACAAAATTCTTAAAATCATTTATTAGTGGTAAATTTTCATAAACTTGAACAATACTACTTTCTTGAACACTTCGATGTGTTATTAATTCATAACCAACATCTTTTTTTACATATTCTTCATTGATAAATAGATAAGCCGGTGTCATATAATTTATCATATTCAACAATCTATTATATAAAATAATAAGTTCATCATCTTCTTGTTCCTTATCAAATATTTCTATTATTTTTAATAGTACAATTATGGCTGGTTTATGCCTATACAAGTTCTTATTATTTATATAATGAGCTATTTTTAGATTTATAAACTCTATATATCTTTCTGATGTATGATTTATAAATTGTTCTTCATTACCCTCTATAAAATCCGGAATTGTTGAAAGATATATATAATTACTACTATATTTCAAATCATAATCATTTACAACTTTATAACATAGGTCTAAATATATGTTTTCTAGTATAAAATAGTCAACTTCTAGTTCATCATCACCATCCATTATTAATAGTAATTTAATATATTTATTATTAATATGTTCTCTTTTAAATTAATTGGGTTTTACCTTACTATTAACAATAGCCTGTAATACATAATCATAATTGTTATCAGTAATACCACAAATGTTAATACGACCATTAGGTAATACATAGACATTATAGTCATCTCGAAGTTTAGCAATTTCTTCACTAGTCATATCTAATAGAGAAAACATACCTCGGCCTTCAGAAATATTATTTTTAATACCATATGCTACTAGATCACGGCTAAACCGCTTTCGGAAAAGGTTAATACGGTCCGCCATACCCTGTATTTTATTCTTAAATTCCTCAACACTTTTATCAGAACCTAAATAGCGTGACATTATTTCATCGGAACCATAGCGGGGTGTATTTGAAATATTAGTACGAATAAGTCTTTCAACATTAGGTTTGATATTATCCCTATCTACATCTAAAAGAGGACGGAACATTAGTGCCCCTAAGCGATGACCATAGGCATCTGCTATCTTGCTATAAGAGAGGCAGACAAAGAACTCTATATTACGTTTCGCGGCCATTTTAAGGAAACGTGTTTCATTATTGAAATCGCCAGTTAATCCTAAATAGGCAGTATCAAAAATAACACACACATTGTTCCGTTCGGCATAATCTAGAATATCCAAACGCTCCTTTTCTGTATACTCAACTCCCGTGGGATTGTGACACGAGGTTTGTACCAGTAGTACCTCAGGCTTCTTAAATCCGGGTACATACAACATCTGTTGATTGTGGTAATTTTCTAATACATTAGTACCCTTAAATATTTCAGTGTGGTTAGGCCAGGTTGGCAAAGGAATGGCATATTGTGGTGTAGATTGACGATTTAGTGTAATAATATCTCTGGCTAGACTAAGAGCACCTGTACCACCACAGGTTTGAAACTTGTACATACCTGTCACACCTTCACCAAAGACAAACCGCTCAGATGCAGCTAAAAACTCGGGATCACCACTAAGAGGTAGATAGCGCGAACTAACTGGTGGTAGTACTCCATATTCATCAGCGTAAATACCAATACTAAGATTTACTTTTTTTGGCGACTGGTCTTTATTAAAAGATGTGACTGTCTTAAAAATAACGTCTTCTTTACATTTTGTAAATATACCATCAAAATAGGATTTAGTAACAATGGGTACTAAACTAGAGGACCGACGAAGAATAGTAGAAATACGAAAAGCCATTATAATTGTTGTATTAGTGTAATTATAATAACTTTTTAAGTTTGTTTAGATAAATTTTATTTAAATAAACTTCCAATAAATATATAATAATGAGTTATAGACTTGTTAATTTCGATGAATTTCCAATGATATATGGTGTTATTATAATACCGAAAAATAGTGTATTCTATAGAGGTTATGATACTAGATATCTAGATGTAAGTGATAGACCTGCCTACTTTACATCAAATTATCAGTATGCTGATAGTTACTCTAAACTTCCACACCATACCAATGGTACATTTATAACAACCAAAGAAATAAAACTATATGATTTACGCTATATTAGAAACATTTTGATAAATTTATTTCAGCAAAGAAAATCGAATTCAACAGAGGTTATAAATACTTGCTATACATTAGCACTTTCATATGGTTTATGTACACTAGAAAAACAATTGGAGCTTTACAAGACACGTTATGTTGATGAAATTAACCAAAAAATTATAGATAGTTTACAAAGTACATTAGCTGGTATAGAATCTAATCCAATCAGAGACTTTATAAATCCAATCGAAGCACAGGGTTATAGATATGCGGAAACAAATAATGATGCTGATTCTGGGCTAATTTTGAAAAGATTATTTACCAATTTAACACATCATAAAATAGATGGATATGTATCTCCATATTTATTTAGTCCATATCATGTCGAAAAAACAAATAATTATTTAAATCCTGAAATATTACTATTTGAGCCATCAACTTCTGGAATTAAACACATAACTACACTTAAACGATTAGAAACAATAAATAAAAATATAATTAGAATAAATATTACTAGTTTATTAGATAGTAGAAATGAAGTACATTTTGACCTACCAGGATATCATAAAATAGATTCATGGTTACAAAGTGGTGGCAGTAATTCTAATAGCAAAAATTCAGATACAGATGTAATATATAATAGAGGCGGTGATAACTATTATAGTCGCGTTAATGAAATAAATAAAATTGTTGATAAAATGGTCTATGGAGACAATGCTGTGAGTATAAAACGCGAAATGCCATTTGATGTTAACAGCAATGGTGATAGTGAGAATTATACACCAGTGAAGACTGTAAAAATATCACCATGGTTTTCATAATAAAAATAATAAACAAATTGATATAAATGTTTCAATAGTTATTTACTACAACAACTATAATGGAATTTGCCAAACTAGAAGAAGTTATTCGTGCCGAGTGGCAAAGAAATAATCTTCAGGAACAAATTAAAAACTCGCGCACTGAAACAGGTAAGGAATTTAAATTTTTAGATGGCCCACCCTTCTGTAATGGTCAAGTACACTCTGGTCACATTTTGGTATCAACAATTAAAGACACTATAGCGCGTTACAAGAGTCAACAAGGTTATAAAATTAGTTACCAATTAGGTTTCGATAGCCATGGTCTTCCAATTGAGTCAGAAGCAGAGAAGACTGTAGGTAAAGTAAGTCCCACTGACTCTCTTGAAAGGATTACAGTGTTCAATAATCGTTGTCGCGAAATCATTGCGAATTGTTCGGATTCGTGGTTTTCCACGTTAGGTCAACTCGGTCGGCAATTTGACCGCGACCAAACCTATTATACCTGTAGTTTTGACTATATGAGGCATTTATGGCGCGCTTTCAAACAGTTGTATGACGATGATCTCATTTACATGTCTAAAAAGGTAATGCCCTATTCAGGCCCTTGTGAAACACCGCTATCGAATTTTGAAGCCTCTTCCAACTATAAAGACCGCACAGATATCTCGGTTTATGTAGCATTCAAACTAAAACACAGTAAACAAGACCAATACATTGTTATCTGGACTACTACACCCTGGTCCCTACTAGCCAATCAGGGTATTTGTGTCAATCCTGAAATTATCTACACCTTAGTACAACCCGAAGATAGTAATAAGCAATACTGGATTTCTCAAAACTCTATCGGCAAACTGTTTGACACCACTAAATGTAAAGTCCTTGCTGTTACACCGGGTCGAACACTAGCCAATCTAGAATACGATCCAATTTACAATAATTCTGAAGTACCCTATAAGGTGTATGCGGATCTGTATGTTAAGGATGACACTGGAACTGGTGCGGTACATTTGGCGCCGCTATTTGGCGAGGAGGACTATCGGGTTATGAAGCTCCAGTCGGAACAAATTCCGGAACATATTGTGGATTCACAAATGCGGTTTACTGTGGATGAGCTAGCGAATGATGTAACTATTAAAGGCCGATTTGTTATTGATACGGCATTAGATATTACAATCGGTCTCAAAAAGACTGGACAAGTGCTAAAATCTGAAAAAGTTACGCATAGTTACCCACACTGCTGGCGTACGGATGTACCACTAGTCTATCTGGCTTGTGATGCCTGGTTTATTAATGTACAGCGTATTATTCCCGAGCTATTAGAAAACAATTCAAAGATTAATTGGTACCCTAAATATGTAGGTACTGAACGGTTCGCTAATTGGATTCGCTCGGCACCCGATTGGTGTATTTCGCGCAATCGGGTTTGGGGTACACCTATTCCTATCTGGGAAGCCCCATCGGGAAAGAAGAAGTGTATCGGAACTGTAGAAGAACTAGAAAGTCTCACAGGCCAAAAGATTACTGATTTACACCTGGACCATATCTATAACATTGAATTTGATTATGAGGGAGAGCGGTATAAACGTACTTTCGGGGTACTAGATTGCTGGTTCGAGTCGGGAATGGCCCCAACGGCTCGTCACCCCTACACGGAAGGCCAACTAGATACAGATGTAGAGTTTATCTCGGAGAGTTTAGACCAAACCCGGGGCTGGTTTTATACCCTCAATGTACTATCTACAGCTCTATACAATAAGCCGGCCTATAATAATGTTATTGTAAGTGGACTTATCCTAGCAGAGGACGGTAAGAAGATGTCGAAGCGCCTAAAGAACTATACGGATCCACTAGATGTTATGAATAAATATGGAAGCGATGTGATGCGAATGTACTTATTAGGTTCTCCTTCTACAAAGGCCGAATCATTCTGTTTTAAAGACAAGGATCTACAAGATATATCGCGAAAACTAAATACTTATGCTAATGCCATCTCTCTGTATAAGGATTCACTAGTAATGTACGGAGGCGCATTAGAGGCTGTAGAAAAACCACATTCCAAAAACAATCTGGATGTATGGATTTATAACATCTTTCATAACCTTCGCAATAACATCTATAAACACTTAGAGGGTTTAGAATTAATGCCAATTCCTAGTCTTATCTACAAGTACATTGACCAATTATGTAATACTTATATAAAATTGTCTAGAGACCGTCTAAAGTCACAAACTACTCGTGATGATTCCCTAGAGTCACTACAAACACTAGGATATGTCTTAAAGCAGACAAATATCCTATTAGTACCATTTATGCCACATCTTAGTGAACATTTCTATAAAGAACTATCCACATCTTCTACAACATCTAGTATTCATCTAGAATACATAGATATCAACCAAAAGGTCACTGTAGATAGCACCATTGTAGATAGTGTATATTCACTAGGTGAAGTATTTGAAACGGTACGTAATTTACGAGTTAAACTCAATACACCAATTGTCTATCCACTAGCCAATATAGTTATCTATACAGACAATTTTGGTCTATTGGCATACGAAGATGTTATTAAAAAAGAACTCAATATTAAACATTTAGAAGTAAAGTCATTGGATAGTCTAGGTAAGAAATATGTGCCAAATAAGGGTGCTCTGGGTAGGCTTTTCAAGGCCCGCGCGACCGAAATGGCCAAATATATCGAAGAAGGTCAACTCTTACAACCTGGACTAACTAAAGAGTGTTACAATATTGAGTATGTTCTTGAGGAACTAGATGGCATGATTAGTGCTAAGTTTGACTACTATGTGGATGAAAGGCGATCTGAGGGAGTTATCTATTTATCAAATAGTCTTACGGATAGTAATAGGATTGAGGCTGAGGTAAACAATATTCGGCGACAAGTAAATGTGTTAAGAAAAGAATTGGGGTTTAAACTATATGATAAAGTATCTATCCAGTTTCTTCGAAACAGATTTCTAGATAATCTAGATTTAGGGCTGTTTAATAGTCTAGTGGCTCAATTGGGGGGAAATGTGTTAGTGTCGGATAGTATCGATGTACAACACAGTATTATCAAGTCGTTAGATGATAGTACGGAGTTTATGATAACTTTAGAGAGACTATAACTGGTCAATAAATTCAACTACACAATCTAAAATACTATCTATATCTTCCAACATTTCTACTCTAATTGAATAGTCTTTTACTATTTTTTTTATATGTCTATCGGGAAAACTATTTTTCATAGTATCCATACAATGTGAAAGTTGAACAGCTAGATGCCAATCCTCTTTTTTATCTAATAACATATCGCTTCTAGAAAAGTCAGTGAAAACAGGTGAAATCCCACAAGAATCAGTAACAGTCCATGTTTTACCATATGCTTTGTATTGTAGTACTTTTTCCTCCGTAGTATCGGCTAAAATATTTCGCAAATTCCAATCTTCATAAATAAATCCTAATCTATCAAATAATTCAATTGATGTAAACATTAATTGAAGTGTTACGCTTTTCCACATGGGTAATGTCCAATACTCTATATTAGTCAAGTCACCACCCTCTATAAATTCTTGTAATATAATAGTAAATTTAGATTTTCCTTTTGGACTACATAATATTTGTGGAGCTTGTATTTTTTTTAGCCACCTAATCGTGTCGTCTCTACAACTAAATTCACAAATGCTCTGTACTATATTTCTATGTGGATACATTCTAAAAACCTTGTGAACTCTTTTTTCTTTCTTGCTCCGCCAACTATCATCCATAATCTTAAAAATAATTGGCGTTTTCAAAAGTTCTCCTAAAGCAATTACAGCAAATCCATCTGATGTGTTATCTCCAGATTGAATTGTGGTATCTACGGTCCATTGGGCATCAGCTTTTATCCTATCATCACACTTACTGCCAATTAGGTTACATAGTTCAAAACTATGATTACAGAATGTTTGTATATTTGCTAGCCTACCACCTCTATATTTTTTATCTAAATACTTTAGATTTATTATCATTATATAATGTATAAATATTATATTTAGGTGGATTATTTCTACCGTGGAGTGCCAAAACTTTGGCACTTTATTTCTAGACTAGTCCCTGGGCTAGTTAAAAATTGACTAGGTTGATATTTAGTCTAGGCACATTCATCCCCCCGATCGTACACTTTACGATGAGCGACCTGCGATTTGACGACTACGCCGCCGAGCTTTCGGAGCTCTTCACCACCGAGGATACCTGCCTTGGCTGCCTGGCCGACGAGCCGGACCAGCATGCGCACATGGGCTTCGGTGGCTGCCTCGCCGACCACGACCACTACCACTACGACAACACCGCGCTTCCGGAGACGCTAAGCGATACCCAACTCGCAGCTCTCCGTGACAGCGTCGTCCCTGAGGGCGTCCGGTTCTACATCAACGGACACCTCGTCCCGCCTGGCATGGCGGTGAGTGACGCGCTCAGCGCTTTCGGCGATGGCAACGACGGCAACTACGACGAAGGGGATGAGTGCGGTGAAGATTGCGACGACGACGACGACGGGTGCCAGGGCTGCCTCTTCGACTCCATGACCCGCAGTGACCACACTGGCGTCAACGGCTGCCTCAGCGACTACGGGGGCTGCTGCTAAGTCCAGCCACCCGCCACAGCAACGACATTTGGCACATCAATCAAGGTATGTTTTATTGTGTTATCAACTCTGCTGCTCTATACTAACCCTGCTTTGTAGGGCAGTTATACTAAATTGAAAAGAATTTGATATATCTCTCTTAATCACAACCCAATCATCCTACAACCAATGGACAGCAGCATCTTCAACTCCACGCGCGTTGTCGCCAAGTACGGCGCCATCGACGATGGTCGGTGGCCGATGTGCTTGGGGTGCCTCCACGAATCCGACGACTTGGTCTCTCATATGGGGTCTCGTGGGTGTCTTGTCGACGGAGACAAGTTCCCACAGATCGCCAAGGACATCGAGCGCTTCTACGAGATCCTCGAGTTCCAGTTGTTGGAGCATCGTACTCTCGAGCAGGAGGAGCTTCTTTACAGCCTCGTCGTTCCCGAGGGCCTGCCCTACTACATCAACAACGTGTTGGTTCCGGCTGGTGCAAATTACATGGAGGCGATGAAGAACATCGAAGCCGGCCACTACTAAACCACACAAGCAATCAGGAAATCAGGTTCATACTAATCTACTTTGTAGGGTCAAATAGCCATTCGTATGACTAAATTAGACTTACTGCTATCTCTAAAAACTATGTCGGCTCGACCCATTCCATTGGGTAGTTCTATACTAGCACCATCATTATTTTTAATGATGTATATATATGTCTTTAGACCTACAATATCTAGTACTTTTTTGGGTATGTATAGTTTTTGTTCTGCTTCACAGCGAATTAAAAATCTAGCACCGACATAAAAGTATATAAATTGGTCATCTAGATATAATATATCCCCATACCGAAGAAGATTAAAGTTGAATTTTTTATAAATATTCTTTATAAAATCCAAATCATTGCTAAACATACAAACATCTAGCCATTTATCTACTTTATAACCTTTAGTTTTATTACAGAGGTTATATACTTTTGATGGTATATAATATGGGCCTATTTCTGGTTCTATTAATTTATAGTCTACATCAAATAATACATCATATAGTTCAACTTTGCTACCATGTATATTCATTAGTTCTTTATAATATTCAAAAGGATTTGTAAGTCTATTAAAAGCAATAGATGATGGAATATTATAATTATCACTTTTACATATTAATTCCCTGTTCGGACCAATAAATATTATATTATTCCCAAAAAAAATTATACTATATGGCAATATTTTATCAAACAAATCTCTAAATTCTTGTAATATATCATATTGTATGAGCCGAATACTTAATAAATACATTAATTTATCAATATTTATAGTATCATTTAGAGTAACATCATAAAACCATTCAATAGTATGTATCTTACAATTACTCATTATCTATAGAATAAGAATTTATAATGTATTAATTACAATTTCTTATTTTATTTCTATAAATTTATATTACGTTTTTAGCCAACCACAACAATTACAACAGCAACAATCCATTTGATTTACATGTTTGCTAGAAATATCATTTAACATACTACGGTCTAGTTTCATATAGTTTTCCCGCTCCTCTATTAACCGTCTTTCTATATCACGTTTCATACGCATATTGACATTCCACGTATAGATTAAATCACGATTCTTCACTCTTTCTTCTTCAGAAACACCTACTTTTTGTATTTCATCGTTGTATTTCTTTTGAATTTCAATACAGCGATTTAGCTCGGCTTTAAGATATTTTTCAGATGTTAAAAAGCTTTTTACCGCTGAAAACACATTGACTCCATATAAATTAGCCAGTGCTCTTCGAACCCTCTCGGGTAATATAAACTTATTCATGTCTTTTATCTCGGTAACCTTCAACTCTATTTCGTCTATGAGGTCAAATACAGCCTTATATTGTTCATTTTGGCTCTCCGAACTCTTTAGATATTTACTCTTGCTAAAAAATATAACTCGCCCTGAACCAAACTCACATTTTGACTGTAACTTATCAAACTGGTAGGCACTAGTTTTATGTGCTTCAGATTTAGCATCTAGTTTCAAATAGCTAATAATAGCCAATAAGAATGAATTAACTGCAGTTAGAGAAGATATAAGAATAGATCCAAAGCTAGTTTTGTCTAGTGCCAGACTGAGTACTGTAGTAAGGGCGGATACAAATATGGCAGGCATCATAAGAAAGTTTAATTGTTGTTCGCAAAAGGTCTTGGCCTCAGTGTAGAGTATCTTTTGGCCTTTTAGGTAAATCGCTACAATATCTAGTGATATCGAGAGCATTTCGTCATCACTTATTTCTACATTATTTTTATTGGAACCATCATTAGAATCAACAATTAAAAAGTCATTATCAATTATCACATCATCGGTTAGGGCCACATTTTCTTTTAGTCGTTCATATTGTTCTGCTCGCAATTCTTCCCAATAGTCCTCGATTTCGCGCCAAGTATCCATGTCATAATCCATTTCGGAAAAATCTTTGGCCTCATTGAATAGTTTTTCTATTTTTTCACGTCTTCTTTCCTTTTTAGGATCGTCCGATTTTTTATCTATTTTCTTTAACTCGATCGTAAGCATTTTTTTAATATCCTCTATCTTGTCACCAATTGTTCTCCGCTGTCTATCATATTCACTCTTAGTATAATTTTCTTTCTTTTTACCTTCTGGCGCATGCCAACCATCGCCACCATTTAGTGATCTTTGCCGATATACTGCTCTGGATTCCTTTTGTATTATTGTGAGTTTATTACTAGGTGACATATTCGATGTTAAATTTTCCTCACTAGAAATACTACAGTCACTATCTTTTTCTGTATTTTGTGGATTTTTTGTGTGTTCTCCTAGTCTAAATGGAGGCATCATCCGGCGGTTTAATACAGGAGAGTTATTAATAGCCCTATTAAATCTACTAGATGGACTAGCACTTCTAGGCCGAGGCCTATGTACAGATGTTGGGGATACGGGTGTATCTATAATTTTTTCAGGTTCTGGATTACTCATTTTTATTAGCCAACTAGTGAATTTAATTGCTAATTTCTTTAAGTTGTAGTTTATCTATATTTGTCTTGAATACAACAATAGCACCATTTTCACCCGTCTTTATACTAGTTCTATTTTTTAGAAATATAGTAGCCCTGTTATAGTGTTCAAGTAGTACCTCTCGTTCTTTCATAGTATTCAATATAGTATATAGGTCAATGTATTCTAATTCATCCTCACCAGATAATAATAGTACATTCTTTAGTTCTTCGAAATCTATTAGTTCTACTAGTTTTCTAAAACGGAATGAATCAACAATAACAACCATATAGGGAAATGTTTTACAATCTAGGTCCCTTCTAGCTAAACACTCTTCTCCAATAGAATACAGTTTTTTAAGCAAATGCTCTTTTCTATCAAGTACCTCGCAAATATCACAGCTACTAAATCCATAACTAGATATAATATATTTAGTCACATCACAAAATGTATAAATAAAGTTTATAGTGGTTGTAAAGTAGACATCTAGCACCAAAGCATCTATTTTAGCCCCGTGTTTTACTATACTCTGTCTCATATTTGTAAAATGTAGTGCTGCTTCACTACTATGATATACTCCTCCCAGTATACATGTACACTCAAAGGGCAGTCTAAAAGAATTTTGAGTACTCTTTATTAGTTGTATGAATTTATCAAATATAGTATCTTTATAGAAATGAGCATTATTAATTTCTGTCACGCTATAGTGGTGAGGCTTTATATGTATAAATAGTGCTCTGGATTTAGTAACAACCATAATGTCAACTATACATCTACCACTATTCTTTCTAGGAAAGAACATACTATAGATATCATCATAGTTTGTGATATCTAATTCATTTTTTGTATCTATGTATTGTATAATATGTGTTATCATTTATAGATAATAACATATATTTAGAAGTCTTTAACCTTTATTCACATAAAGTAACGTTACTTTGCTCAGAAGTAATACAGTCAAAGTAGTTTAGTTTAATTCTACTACATAATGCCAAAAATTGGAAGGAAAGAAAAAACACTAACGCGAGACAAGATAGAAACTAGTGGGGTCAGTGGTGTTCGCGGGTTCTTCGTTACTGCCTCCTGATACTCTTCGAGCACCGCTAGTTGATTTTCGATGTCAGGACCGCTCTTGTTGAATGTCGTGAAGTCTTGAAATGTTGGCTGTTGATTCTCGATAGAGCCAATGTCAATGATACAAGCCATAGTTGTAGTTTAGGGAGAATTGTTCTATGTAACCCGCAGTTTTATCAATTTTATCCTAGCAAATTCTAGACAAAATAAAAGTATGGTCGTTCACTGCTAATAGGGTGTAGATTTACACCACCAATAATGTTAATAACGGAAATGGATAGAATTAGTAATACAAAGTAGCCAAATATAATTATACTCCCTATCATAAAGTTATAGTATAGCTGGTAATTAGTGTTCTTGTAACTGTTAAAATGGAAGAATAGCGTTGTATAAAAGAACGCAAACGGAACATTTATAGTACACAGGGCGACAAATAATAGGCCACTCGGTACCATAAAGTGCCAACCCGAAGGGATTGGCACCGAGGAATCCGAGTTAGCTGCCAACCCGGAGGGATTGGCACTCCACGGTACAAATATATCCATGGCTAATTCTTTGTCAAGAAACTTGTCTAAGATAGTTTTGTTTTTAGGAGTCTGAATATAATATGCATATGGTTCAATATTTTTTAAACAGCTGTCAGACATTTTAGAGTTAGATAAATAGCGTGTGCTATATTTTAAATCATTTTCTATTACATCTCATAGTATGATATTGTGTATTATTACATGGACCCCATCCATCATAAATATTTTTTACTACTTTAGGCGGGTCTTCAACTAGTGGTGGTATGTCACTATAGTCTATATTACAGTCTACATCACTATCATCTAGTGTACTAACATAACTAGGAGGTGGTCTATGTTTTATAGGATCCGCTCTAATTGGATCTTTAGCTAGTTTAGTTAGATAGTCATGAGCGACAATAAGTTTCTCCGCCGATAAGTTAGACACAATAATTCGAAGTTTTTCTTGAAGACCTTTCGTAGCCTTTTCAAGCAGTTCTTGTTGTTGACTAGTGGGTAAAAGACCAAAGATTTGTGTAGTTGTTTTATCCATTTTAGATGTATTATACAAAGCAAGTTTTTATTAAATCATTTTTATTTCTATTTATCCAAATAAAAGAGTTCGGTTACTGTGGAGTAGGAATAGTAGGTCTAGGGATGTCGTTGGTCAATGTTCCTATTTACTAGTAATTTTCATTTTGGTACCGTTTTCATGTAGTTATAGAGAAGGCATAGCTCGTAACCACTAAAGCTACGAATTCTATCTACAAGACTATTATACAGTTCTGTGTTGGCCTCAATTATAATAAACTGTTTGTCTTTCTCCGATAGGCTATCGAAATCATCTAGACCACTAATATTGTATTTTTGTAGCAGCTTATCTTTTTGTGCTTGCTCGAGTCGGTTGAAGAGCATACGGAAGCGGTAAAACTCAAATTTATGTTCGGTTTCCATCTGTAGAAAGGTGTGTTAATAAAGGACTATGTTGGATAGCATCAATTTTTAATTTACTCGTATTTCCAAGAACCACCTATAACCACTTCACCTAATTCATTTTCTATACAGATAACACCAGTTAGACCACTGGTTCCATTTCTAGCATACAGGAAAATGTCATAATTATTTGCCATTATTACATTACCTGGTACACCAGCTAGCGTTACCTGTTTGACACGTCTTCCGCTAGATAATAGATTAATACCCCGAATTATAACGTCTGAACCACATTTACCAGAGTAGATATTTTGACTAGTAATAATAGAATAGTTTTTAGTATAATCCATTTTGATTAATTGTAACCCTGTTATTACATAACAAAAATCAATTTACAAAGTAATATTTATTCTTTATTTATATGGAACTCCACGGTACTAGTGTACATTATTTGATGCCTTGCGGGTCTTGTTTGTCTTGCGTGTAGTGCGCTTTTTAGTGACTACAACACTACGGTGGTTATTCTCGTATTCATCCTCGCTCTCTACACTGGGTACATAGTCTGGGCTCTTGTCACTATCTCCATCTTCATAGTCAGTTTCCTCACCCGGCGTTTTAAACTCAAACTCGGTAGTGTCTAGCTTAAGTGTGTCACCAGAACCACTAGATTCATCACTTGTATCATGGCTGTAACCATCTTGTAGTTCATGTACAATTTCCTCACTAAACTCTAGCTCTTCGCTGTAGTCTTCTGTATCTAGTTCGGGGTTGTAGTCAGGGTCGGCCTTGTAATCGTCTTCTTCATCTAGTTCTAGCTCTTGATACATTTGCTTGAGGCGGTACTTAGTAATACCAACATAGTTGATAATAAATTTGAAGTACATATCTAGATAATTTAATGGTGTCTGTCCCTCTTCTAGATATACCCAAGCGTTTACTAGTTCAAATACTTCATCATCGGTCATTTCAATATACTTGTCTTGCTTCTCATAGCGTATAAACTTGATTACGATATCATTACTAGACTGCTCCTTTGGAATACGGAGAATAGTACCGTTGGGAACAGAAATCTTGGTGACCAGGGCAATGTATTCTTGAGGAAAACTAGCAACGTATTTAGTGTATAGGTCTATAACTGTTTTAGTACACTTTTGGAGTGTTTCTAGGTATTGTGTATTGACAGTGTTCTCCTTCTTAGTGGGTGTGCTCGAGGGAAATACCATTTTGTGAAAGTTGTTTGTGTATATTATGTAATAAAAAAGGTTAATCAATTTTATACCGTGAAGTGTCAAAAGAAGTTTTAAGACACTTTCCCAGAGGAGAGTCTAAACTTTATAGTACACAAAGTAGGTTTCATAAACCCAAAACTGAATCTAATCATGTCAACTATGATTTACCAAGGTTACATAGTTTGGCAACTATGATTTACCAAGGTTACATAGTTTGGCAACTATGATTTACCAAGGTTACATAGTTTGGCAACTATGATTTACCACAAACAGCTGAAGAAAACCACCCTTGTCAAAAATCCAAATGTTACCAATATGTTTGTCGCCACTAGAGATGCGGTGCCGTGGTTGTACATAGACACGAGCGGATGTCTTCTGGAGAAGCCACATCATACAGTTTAGTTGACCGTCGTCACTTGCTAGTTCGTCAATGCTGTCGAGAATGATGTCTAGGTACTCGACCGGAACACCCTCGGTGTAGAGACCATCCACAGTACAGACTTTCTTGAGAGCGCCGCCATTAATTCGATCTTGAACATCGCCTTCGTTGTTGGCCTCGATAGTGTTAATGTGCTCGCGAAGATATTTGAAGTAGCGTTCGTCGAGTGTGTCGGGATAAATAGTTCCGAGCTCCGGAAGCGTCGTCTCGTGTACAGTGGAAAGTGTAGCCATTTTTTGCTAGTGTAGATGTGTATTAGTTAGTACCCTATGGTTTCAATTCCTAAGTATATAGTAGCGTGGAGTGCCACTAGCCTACACCTATTTAATAGTAACTAGATATAATTACTATATCACTATAGTAGAATGGAGTATTTTAGCCCACCTAGGCAACTAGTAACCGATATTGATACGCTGCTAATAGATGCTGTACAATACTCGAATAGTGTAGTAGTATTAGAAAGCATTATATACGGCGACAACTATGTAAATATTAATACTAAGAATACTAATAAAGAAACACCACTAATTATAGCAGTAAAGAGAAATAACATAGAGTTCCTAGAGATACTATTAAAAAACAAAAATACACAACCTAATTTACAGGATATTAATGGCGATACAGCACTACATATTGCTATTAGAAACTACCATTATGACATAGCTAAAGTGTTATTACTAGATTGGCGTATAGATGTAAATATTTGTAACAAAAATTTAGAAACAGTAGTTCATCTAGTATCTAGTAAGGGAGATTTAGAACTATATAAATTACTAGAAGGATATAGGGATTTGGATTTGACCAAAAGGGATATATTAGGATATACACCATTCATGTATTGTATACTAAAACCCCATAGATATATTATAAATAGTTTATTAGACAATAATGCTATAGTAGAAGTACCAAATATATTAGATGATATAGGAGATGGTTGGAGGTGGTTTATAAACCATCCTAAATTCAATATCAATAGTGATATAAAAAAGAATACTACTCTTTTTGGTTATAGTTGTTATAGAAATGATTTGGAACTACTAGATGAGCTCTTCAATAACCCACAATTTATACCAGATAACCTCTATAGTAACACAGAGGTTGCTTTTAAAGGCGGTGATGTACATTTTATACTAGAGTTTCTAAAAAAAATTCATTGTAGTTTGGATTCAACTATTCTAAACCTATTATTTATAAATATTTGCGAGGAGTGTAGTTTAATAGTCATTCTAGACTATCTATTAAGTGTAAATGTGATAGATATAACATATATAATATTTCAAAGTATTGGTAGTTTTCGTATAGATGTCATAGAACAATATCTGCTAGGTTGTCAGAAAAATGTACATGACTATTACGGAAATACTATACTTAATCTAGCAGTTCAAAAAGATATACCAATAAATATAGTTAGAAAACTTTTAAAAATTGGAACGGATCCTAATATAGAGAACAATCTAGATAAAAAACCATTGTACTATGCCATAGAGAAAAAACACAAAGAATATATGGAATTACTAATACCAGTAACAAAATTAATCCCTGAAGAAAGGGTGTATCTACTAGAACTACATGAGTATATTAGACCAGAAATATTATTAAATAGCGTACCCATAGACTCACTAGAAATATTTGAAGTAAAACATTATAGTATACTAATAGGTCTATTAGATAGAATAGATAATATTACTAGAAAGCAATTAATCAATAGATTATTGGAAACACCAGAAAGGTGTATTAACCTATTAGTGAAAATAGCAAATATTTCATTAAAAGATAGTCATAATACAGATGATATATTTACACTAGATGAATTCAATATGTCCGCTAAAAACTCTATAATACAATATGGTAGTCCTATAGGAGGGAGATATAGAACAATAACCATAGAGTCACTATTAAAACTATTAGAGTCACTAGATGAAGGATACTTGATCCATGTAAAAGACCCATTCGACCGCTCGTTTCTATTTAATAAATTAGTATATACAACTCGACTACCAATATTTTTAGACTGTATAGTAAGAAAACTACTATGTGTCAACTAGATCGGCGTCTTTTAGTGGCGAATCGGTAATATTTGTACCACAATAGCGGATTGGTTTGTTTTTAAAGTCTTGAACTTGATAGTAGCCCTTTTGTATGGCATTTTTAAGAATAAATCTAAAATTATCCCAGAATTCTTGGGTATGTCCTATACTTTCTGTCATCAAATGTGCTAATTCGTGTAGAGCTACAAAGGTAATAGTATTAAAATCATGTAGTTCTTGTTCGGCGTCTTTAGATCTAAGACAGAATACTATTTTTTCACCTTTGTTTACAGAATAGCTAGTGTATTGAGAGGTAGGAGAGCTTTCTGATATTTTTTCGGGATTAAAACGTTCTTTAACACGTTTAACACGAGGATCTTTAGGGTATTTAGTTACTAGAGCTCCTACAACATCACTAAGTCGCGTACCTATTTGAGAAAGCATATTAGCAGCTTCTTGGGAATCTTTAGTATTGCGAACAAGATACTCTTTATTATTAATATTAGAGCGAACATATTTTACATCATTTACATAATCAGTCTCTATAAACATATAGAAAGACATAATAAGTATTAATAGGATAGTACATTTTACGGCAGTTATTTGGCTCATTACCGATACTATAGATTGATAAGATTTTTTTAGTGAATTATAAATAAGGTAAATTATAATTAATAATTTAGATAGATAAAATAAGTAATGGATTTTCATTGGGAGTATTATAAAGAGTTAAATCCGGATTTGATTAAAGCTGGATTGGTAAAACCTGGTGATTTTATTAATCATTATAACAGTTATGGTAAAAAGGAAAAAAGACCTAGCAATTTTAGTGATTTGTATCCTAATTTTAATCTAAATGAATACAAGATACTAAATAGTAATTTAAATTTTAAAACAGACAATGAATATAGATATCATTATTTTACCGTAGGTAGGGCAAAAAAATTACCTAAAAATTTTAAAGAATATCTAAATAGTATAGATTTGGATAAATATAAAAATGATAATAAACAATTAGATAATATATGTGTAAGGGATTTAGATGATATTAAAAGATTTATAATAAATATTGATATTAGATTTCCAAATTTTAAAAATAACTTGATAAAACCATCATTTGGATTGTTTCTAATAGGGTTTGGTATGCCAAATATAGAGGTAAAATTAGAAATATTAGAGAAAAACTTAAAAATATTTCAAAAATGGAAAGACATATATGATATAGATCTATATATATATGTATATAATCCACAATTTGTGGGTGTTTTAGATGAAATAGATTTCAAAAAGTATATTAGAAATGTAGAAATTGTATCTAAACCTGGAATAGTAGGAGAATTTATATACAATAATGTGTCTAAAGAGTATCAAAAATATGAATATACTATGTTATTCTTAGATGATATAGAAATAACACCTGGATTTGACTTGGAAACAATGGTAAAGATATATAATATAGAACAATTAGATATATTAGCATTACCATTAACAATTGATTCACCTTTTAATTACGAATTTATGCTTAAAAATGTACAAATGTTGAGGGATGGTTTTAATTATCGAGAAACAAATTTCGCCGAGTTGTTTTTTTATTTTATTTCAAAGAGAAATTTTATAAAATATCTTAGACTGTTTACACCAAAAACACAATGGTGTTGGGGTATTGATTTAGCTATTTATAATGCTGGTTTGAAGATAGCATTGTTCGATAAATTTCCTATAAAACACTACTATAAAGCTAATAGTTATAGTAGTAATTTGCCTAACCCAAACCTCGAATTAGAATCTACTAAACGTAGATTGAGGTTCATAAAAGATAAGGTAATTTTAAAGAAAGAAAAATATTAGAACAAATAGTATAGAAATGAGCTTTGACAATTATAGAATTAAAAAATTAAAAAATTTAGAAATAGACTGGAATGTCTACAGGAATATTAATCCGGATCTAGCTAAGGCTGGTATATTAAATACACAACATGTATTGCGACATTGGTTTATTCATGCTGTAAACGAAAACAGAAAATATAACAATGAAAATGAGGAATTATGTGAACAATGGAGAGAAATATATTCATATTTAAGAAATAACTATTACGTTTCACATAATACAGCCTTTATTATAACAACTAGTGTAAAAAGTCAAACACATTTAAATTATCTAAAAGAGTGTATTAAACATATTAGAAATGTATATCCTAATATGTATATATATGTCATTAATGATAGCAGTACTCTATCTATAGATCAAATAAATGGAGCTAATATAGAAATTATTCCGGCCCTATCTATAAGAGGAGGTGAGATAAATCCATACCTTTTTATACTAGATCCTAGATGTAGACATGATAAACTAGTGTATATACATGATTCCGTATTCATAAAAAGGAAAATAGATCATTTTATTGAAAGAAGAAACGAAATAAATTTTTTATGGTATGCCCTAACGGCTATAGATAATGATACATTTCATGTAGAAAATAGAGAAATATTAAATAGTTTATATATCTATTGTGGCAATGGAAAAATATCGATTGGTAATTTTATTAAAATATTAAAAGCACACAATAAATTTTATTATGTTAAATTTGGATCAATGTCTGTTTTTACTAAAAGATTTATGGAAAAAGTAGATCTAGTGACAAATTTTAGGCAAGTGGCAGATCTATTTAATAAAAGAGTACATAGATGTTTTTTTGAAAGACTATTGAGTATTTTATATGTTTACATATATGGGGATGATTATAATTTTAGAATATCGCTATGTGGAAATATTTTTAATTTCCCAGCATCATTTGTAAACAATAATATTAATGTAAAAACAAATTTACCCTTAGTTAAGGTGTGGCAAGGGCGCTAATTGTACCAGAAATTTGAAGCCACCCCCTAAAAGGGTGGCACTATAAGGTGTCTAAACTTTGGCACTTTATGATACCATATGGTGAACATGGAACAAATTCTTCCTTCTTTTTAATTTTCTTTTTTTCTGGTTTTATGATATCAATAGGTGGTGATTTAGCCATGTTTACCACTGATATTGTTTCATTGGGTAATGATTTTGAAATTTCTCTTTCTTTTTTGTTGTTGCTATGTTTTATTGGTTTCTTTATAGAATCGTATATAGCCTCATCGTCCATTAAAAATATAGCATCGTCTATGCTAGCCATATACTAATAGTAGAAATTGTTTCGTTCTAGTTTTAAAAACGCTTTCTACTATTAATTAAATGTCGATTATTAAAAATAACATACCATACACTATTATCATGGAACCAGTCACATCACAAAATGGTTGGTTTCTAATTATGTATAATAACACTTTATGTATTAGAAAGAATAATACACCATACTACTACTCTACAAACAGTGTATACCATTTTGGTAATGTTAGACCTATTATGGATACTGCTCCTGGTCTAATATATATTGGTGAATACAAACCAGTGATGGTGGACTCTAATTATTTTGCTTCGTTGCCATTAAACATAAATGATAATGTATTTTTTGTAAATCAATTGACTAGAATTGTCTATATTAAGCCAAGAGAATTAGTTATTATTATCCCGCAAACTATACCATATGATTTTAAACTGTATGAGAATTTTACTTTTGCTGGTAACTATAACCCTTATTTAAACTCTATAAGCAGTAGTAGTAAATCATTTGCGGATGTAATACCTAGAGCAGTTCCACATAGAACAGCAAAAGTTGATACTAGTGAAAAGCATCACATAGACCCTATCGAAAATACATTAACTGAAAATCCCTATCCAAATATGGTACATACTTCAATAACACCAAAACAAGTATTTAATATACCAGCACCTAATAGTAGTATTGTGACATTTATAATACCTTTCTTGACAAATTTTACTACTAATATTGTTAGTCTATGTACCACAATTGAATCTATAATGAGACATGTAACATTATCTAAAATATTCGTAGTAACAAATAAACAGAATTTACAATTACCAGAAGGTATTTCTAGATTAGTAACAATAGTACCACACACAAAATATGTAGGGCGTTTAGGTTACGAAAATAAACTAAATATGAAGATGGATAATGGGTATGACATGGCGAGTTTTTATAATAGTTTAATAGTAAATATAGTTAGGACACAACTTTATACTATATGGAGTTATAATTGGGTTATAGATGAATGGAATGATTCTATAGTATCTACTAAATGTTTTAGTGTAGCTAATTATTATATAGATGGAGAAGAGACATATAAATCAAATAAGTATGGAAGAATAGGTTATATATTGTGTGGTAAGATGAAATATAGTACATCTATGGATGGTTATGATATAAGTGTAAATGGTTGTGGTATGAATAACATTGACTACAAAATTAAAATTAGGGGTAACTATGACCAACTAGATTATAAAGATAGAAAATGTATTATGTTATATGGTAATGAAATAGAATTAAGGACTTTTTTTGAAAATAAAAAAAATAATTTATCTTGTAATAATTTTGTACAAAAAATAATATAATGTTAATATAGATATAAAATGAGCGGCAATATGTGGATAAAATTTCTTCAAGAATACCAAGCTAGTCACCCTAAGCTTAGCTACAAGGAATGTATGGAACGCGCCAAGAAGCCTTACCAAGAAATGAAGAAAAAGGCCGGCAATAAGAAGAAAACCCAGAAAAAGAGAGGTGGTGCCGCTGATATTGAATTAGCTAGCCCTCAATTACGTTTTGAAGCTGGTGTTACGGCCCTTAATAGCAACCTAGCTGGTATCGGTCGTGCTGTTGTATTTTAAAAATAGTTACTAGTTAGAATAGTTTATTTGTAAATTGTATACATATATTTGTAATAAAATAAATATATTTATAAGAAGATAGAGTTACCTACCTTGCCATACCTTAACAAAGTAATTGTCATATTTATCTGGGTATATTTCACGGTTTTTGAAGGATAGTGGATGATAAATAATATCACCACAAATAGACTTATTATATAGTTGTTTGTACATAATTATATAGACAGATGATAATATCCTTTCAAAAAGACATCTGTTGTTCCTAGTTTTGAACATGTTAACGACAGAGAAAAAGTTTGTATTATCCCTAATGAATGTCACAAACCTTCTATTAAAAAAAGCCATGGCACCGAACGTTACTAAAAACTGATTTTTAGAATTTTTAAATGATTGTAACAAGTTATACAGATTACTATTACTTGAATTATATGTAAAAATCATATTTTTTAATATGTCCATATTTTCGGGTATAAAAATATCATTCCATATATACTTTGTGCTGTACCATATGGGTATAAAGTCACTGGTATTTTTTTTCAAAAATTCTAATGGTTTTTTAATAAAAACCGAATCGTGAATATATATTAAATTATCATGTTTACACCTAGAATCTAGTATAAACATATATGGGTTTATTTCTCCGCCATTTTTTACTATAGCATCTAATATTTCTATGTTATAATCTAGGAGTTCCAAGTGTGGAAATAGTGACTCTTCGGAGTTATCATTTATTAAATATATAGTATGTTCTGGATAAAATATTCTAATATGTCTAATACATTCTATTAGTAGATTTCTATGAGTATTATTAGTAACTTTAGATGTAACTATAAAGGCAAATTCAGCATCCATCAATAGTACTATAATATATATTGTAAAAATCTATAAAAAAATACCGAACATATAATTATACGGATATTATGTCTTTTGACTGGTTGATATATAGAGAATTAAACCCAGATATTAAAAAAAATGGATTACTTACCCAAGACCAAGTGACGAGACATTACTTACAATTTGGTAGAAAGGAGCGGCGTCCGTATAATTTATATACTGTTTACCCTGAATTTAATTATATTACCTATAAAAAAAATTATAAAGATTTACAAAATTTTACAAGGCAACAATTAGAAAGACATTGGGTTGAATATGGGCACAAGGAAAAAAGAACATATAGATCAAAGACAAATAAAATAACACAAAAACCACAATATGATCCAAAACCACAAGAGATAACATTTATAGTACCAACTGTAGGTAGATCTACATTAGCTAGGACATTAACAACTATTAAAAATCAAACTAAAGCAAACTGGCGATGTATAGTTATTTTTGATGGTGTGAATATACCTAAAAATATTACCGATATAGTAAAGGATGATAATAGGTTCAGTGTTATCAGAATAGATAAGGTTGGTTGTCTAAATCATGGCGCTAGAGTTAGAAATGAGGGTTTAAAATTAGTTAAAACAAGTTGGGTTGGATTTGTAGATGATGATGACGCATTATCGCCATATTATGTAGAACATATGAATAATTACTTATCGAATGATATTACGATAAAGTGTATAATTTTTAGAATGATGTACAGTGATAATGGCGTAATACCAAAAATAGATAGTCATACATTCTATGAAGGTAATGTAGGAATAAGTTTTTGTTTTAATTCAGAATTATTAAAAAAGGGTTTTTATTTTACACCTAGTAGCTGCGAAGATTACGTATTATTAAATAGGATACGTTCCAGTGGTTATAAAATGATAATTTCTAGTAAAATAGGGTATTTAGTTAGACCTATATCAAGCATAACTACTGACTATATGAAGTCCTTGAAGCATATAGAAAATAATATTTCGGATATACAAATAAATTAATACATCTTTAAAGATATACATGGGTTTTAATTGGAGAATATACAAAATTTTAAATCCAGATTTAAAATTTAATACACGTATCGAATATGAAAGACATTATAATGAACATGGAAAAAGAGAAGGGAGAAAATGTAGTGTATATAATTTATACCCAGATTTTGATCACAGACAATATCAAAACAATTATTTTGATTTATACTATTATAGTATATTTGATTTAGAAGTTCACTGGATTACAAACGGTATACAGCAAAGGAGAACCTATAAAAAAATATTGAAATGGATATATATAGTAAACAGTGTTAATATAGGAGGTACAAGTAAATATATTAATGATTTGATAACATATTATTATATTAATATTCGTACAATAAAATGTAAAAAAGAGCTTAATATGTACAGTTTTAAACCGGATGATATAATAATAATACAACAATTAGCATTCACTGATATAACACCAGATGATTTAATAAGAGTTAAAATTAATAAACACCCAAGGATGTTTCTTATATTACATGATTTTACTTTTTTTAATAAAAATATATATAATACTTGTAATGAAATTCAGCATAAAAGTTATATCAATACAGTTAATGATGTTATACCACAGGTACATTCACTTTTTAAAGTTGTAAATAATGTCATTTGTCCTAGCAAATTTATATATGATGAATATAGTAAACGTATAAATAATATTAATTTTATTATAGTCAATCATACAGACTATAGATGTGATATGAATAGAATTTTGGTACCCCAAATAAAAAATGTGATAAATATAGGTGTATTTCATATTATATCCGAGGTCAAAGGAAGTGAATATATATCGTATTTAATGAAAACATACATAGCATATAAGGGTCTTCGTATAAATTATTATGCTGTTGGTATTACAATAGGTACATATAAAGAAGAACAATTTTTTGAATTATTAAAAAAATACAATATCCATGGTCTGTTATTATTGAATAAATATGGAGAATCCTGGTGTTATCTATTGACCAAATATCTTTTTAGTGGCTTACCTATTTTATATAACAATATAGGTTCATTTAAGGAAAGAATAAAACCATTAGAAAATCGTTTTAGTGTAGGAGATAGAGATGGTATGATAGATATGGGTAAGCTAAATAGGGGGTATGAAGATATGTTAAACTACATAATAATTAATGGTAAGGCGGGGAAACGTGTGTGGATTGATGGGGCCGAATTAAACAAACCTGAGTTTTATGTAAAGTTATTTAGTTAGTTTAGATTTCTCAAATGAGTGGATAAAAATAATACAGTCAAAAATCTAAAATAATAAATAAACTAATAAGAGGATGAATATTACTATTCAGAAATATTTAGTACTGTTGTTCTTATTATTAGTTAATTTATTACTTATTACTACATTTGTAATCTATGAAAACAATTGGTATGCCTTTATTTATTTTCTAGCATTTGCTTCATTTATATATTCTGTAAGTGTGGTGTTGATATTTTTATCAAAAATGTGTAAACCCTATAATGATAATCAATATAGAATAGAGAGAAAGAATTATATATATGTGATACCGTGTTACAATGAAGGCGAAGAGGAATTAAGGGATTCATTAAACTCTCTAACGTGTCAACAAACTTGTCATGGGGATAGGAGGGCACTATTGGTTATTTGCGATGGCGTGGTAACAGGTAAGGGTAATAAATATTCTACGGATGTTATATTGAAACAAATATTGGGTGTAGACTCTGTAGCCAATTATTATACCTATGAGACGTGGGATGGTTCTAAGAACATTATACGTGTCTATAAAGGTCGCTATTTAAATAAAATAGATTACATACTATGTGTTAAACAGGAGAACTATGGCAAGCGCGATTCATTGGTATTAGCTAGGAGGTGGTGTTATAATTACAATTTCAGAGAGGCTAATATGTTTGGCACTGAGGAATCCGAGTTAGATGCCAACCCGAAGGGATTGGCACTCCACGGTAGTAGTTTAGAATACGACATGTACTATAATTTTAAGGATATATTCTACATTAATTTAGATTACATAATAGGTATAGATGCCGATACAGTTTTTGACTACAATTGTACTTATGAATTAGTAAGGGCTATTGATAAGGACAAGGATGTATATGGTTGTGTAGGATATGTAGATATATCTGACAAAATGAATAAATTATCACCATTTACAATGTACCAATATGGTGAATATACATTTGCGCAGTGTTTGAGAAGATATGCCCAGTCTCATATAACTAAAAAGGTAAATTGTCTATCGGGGTGTAATCAGATATTGCGCGTAGCCGAAGAGACGTGTGGCGATAAGATATTAGCGGCCTTTAATAGGCTACCAAAGGAGGAAGAAAGCATATTTAACCATATAAGGTCCTATGCCAGCGAGGATAGAAACCATGTATGTTTGATGTTGTCCATGTATCCCTATGTAAAGACAATACAGAACATTAAGGCCATGTGTTATACTAGAGTCCCTAATAGTATACGAGTGTTTTTATCACAGCGCCGTAGGTGGAATCTAGGAGCCAATTGTAACGACATGTTACTAACCTATTTGCCAGGTATAAACATATTTGAACGGATATCAGCACTAGTAAATCTAACAACATTTAGTATAGCACCATTTATATTAACGGCGACGGTGTTTTTTATAAAGGCACTAGTAAATGGTCCTAGTAAATTAATGTTATACCTATCTATAATAATGATAATACCGGGTCTATATTCACTATTGATACCGATTATAATTAAACCGTTAACTTTTAGAGGGGCATTATACTATTATATTTGTCTAGTGATGTATTTTATATTAGGATTACCAGTAAATCTAGTTACTTATAGTTACGCATTGATACATATGGATGTGATAAAATGGGGTAAAACTAGAGCTATAGAGAATGTTATCTGTGATAATGTAGAGAATTCTTCAGAAAGTACAATATCATTTGTAGATGATGTAGAGAGGATAACTGTAATAAAAACAATAAATATAGATGATAATGGTTATGTAGAATATGTGCGGGAGACAGATGTATAATAAAATAAATACTAATAATAAGTACATAAATCATGAAAATAGGTATTTGTGGCTATGGATTTGTAGGTAATGCTATTGGTACATTTTTTACAGAAAAGGGGTATAGTGTAACTATATATGATAAATATAAAGAGATAAATAGCTTCGAGATATTACTAGAAACAGATATACTATTTATTTGCCTTCCTACAAATTATGATACTCGCATAGAATCATATAATATGACGGAAATAAATATTACACTAGATAGGTTAAATAATTATAAATACGCTGGTATTATACTGATAAAGTCAACACTATTGCCAAATTATTGTCATAACATGAACAATATGTATCCTAATTTATCTATAGTAGCTAATCCAGAATTCTTAAGTGCTAAAACAGCATTAGATGACTTTAGAAACCAGAAGCATATAGTATTAGGATACACTCGTTATTCTAGTGATACTATAAGACAACTAGAGAAAATGTATAGAGAGGTACTAGGAGCTGTAGTGATAACCGTGGTGGATGCTAATGAAGCGGCGCTAATAAAATTGGGATGTAATAGTTTTTATGCCACAAAGATACAATATTTTACAGAGCTGTATATGTTATGTAACAGGTTAGGAGTTAGTTATGAGAATGTAAAGAATGGAATGCTAGAGAATGGATGGATAAATAAGAATCACACCGAGGTACCAGGTAGCGACGGAAATGTATCTTTTGGTGGAATGTGTTTTCCGAAAGACATAAAGGCATTGAGTAGTTATATGGAGGAAATGGAGAGTATAAATGGAGTGTTAAAAGGAGTAATAGAGGAGAGAGAAAAAATAAGAAAAGACTAGAAGAGTTAACCTTGCTTCACAAGTAATCGGGGCAGAGCCCTGATTACAGCCTCGGTTTTGCCGAGTGAATGATAGAGCCGTTTAATAAATCATTAGAGTATGAAAAAAGGGTAGACGAGGAGAGATTTAATAGGAGTATATACATTTATAGCCACAAAGAATTTAACAAGTGAACTAAGTAAAAGATAAGATTATCAA